>Ga0224557_1002635_pt1 | contig 14982 bp, 9 predicted proteins | sample 714S31014metaG_FD_180677 | JGI IMG/M metagenome (GOLD analysis project Ga0224557, IMG submission 180677) | Peat soil microbial communities from Stordalen Mire, Sweden - 717 S3 10-14 | ecosystem: Environmental > Terrestrial > Soil > Wetlands > Peat | place: Sweden: Norrbotten County, Stordalen...
CGCCGGGAAGAAAACCAACAACAGCAAACCGGCATACAAAAAACAAACAAACGCAAAACAATGCCCGCCGCCCTTGTAGCGTAATTACCCCGCGCTTGAGGTCATTGATTCAAAAACGCGCCGCCACGCAATAACGCGAAGCGAAGCCGTGAAGTTGCTAAATGAAAAATCACCTTTTGTTTTGTCGAACAGGGCGACCCTTCCCACTGGCTGCTTCGGACCACCACCAGACTTTTCAAGAATGATGTCACCGAATTGAAGGCGACGCTTTTCAAGCTTCTTCGCCTCCACATCAAGATATGCAATGTCTGAATCATCCAGCGTCCCATCTTTGGTGAAGTTGGTATTTCGAATAACACCAATATTCACGAATGGCGGCTTCTCACCTTTCCAGAGCCCGTTTGAAAACTGGCATGCTTCGCCAAGCATCTTTGATGGCCAACGTTTCATTTCTTGCTGGTGATTTTAGCGAGTAATGCGTCACCACGCCGGATGATTTCGTTTTCGACCTTTAGAATGTCCCGGAGAATGTCGGCGGGCGCGTCGTGATTCACAACTTCGGTTGTCACCGCCTTGTAACGGCCTGCGGCAAGACTCCAATCGTTTTTTTTGATTTTCTCAATCGGCACGCGATAGCTGTTTGCGCCTTCCTCACGGTTTGGCCACTTGTTCAAAACGTCGGGAATATCATTTGCTTCAATCGGCGTGCGCTTGTCGTCAAGACTGAAGCCGTCGGTGGTAAGATCGTAGAACCAGACGGATTTTGTCGGTGTGCCTTTTTGGAAAATCAACGCGGCTGTGGCAACCCCGGCGTAAGGTCTAAAAACGCCGCTCGGCAGGGGTGTCCAGCCGGAGGGGGATTAAGGGGGCGGAGGCGGACATCCCCGACAGTCGCCGAAAGCTCTCAAGTCTTTGGCCGCGCCATCGTGGCGCAACTCGTCGCAAGGGGGCGCGTTCACGCCCCCGCGCCAACCCGTTTAACCCGTCCAAACCCGTGTTATACTATAAAGGACATCTGGCTGTCCTTTAGACGTAAAAACCGTCCGTGTGTGAACCCGTTTGTCGCGTCAGCGACGAGGGAGGTTTTGGGCGAGCATGGCCGCTAGGCCACGCGCAGCCCGTCAGCCGCGTGAGCGGAAAAACCGACCGAAGTCGGGGGTGGAGGGAGACGCGGAAAACGCCAAATGCCATTGTGAACAAAGGACGGATTCAAATCAGCACCCCTCCAGTAGTGTGGAGGGGTATGTGGAGGGGTTAAATCTCAGGATTTTCGTCAAAGAAGGTTCGGACTTTCTGTAAAAGACACCACCAGTCTTCGCTCGGAGCGCAGTGTAGAGCGAAGACTGCCGCGCCGTAGCAAAGCGTAGGCGGGCTGAAATCACAGAAATGTTCCAAGCTTCGACTCGGCAAGCCACCCTGGACAAATTTCACTCAGGACCGACTGTTGGAGGTTTCGAGCGTAGGATGGTGTCCCTCCATAGCCCCTGTCCTCCATAGCTTTGGCGACGGAGGATTGCGAAGGAGGACTTTTTGCCATAAGTTCCGAGCTGGATGGCAGGCTGGCAATTTCGCTGACAACCAAAACCCCTCCAGACTTCGACCCGGCAAGCCAGCGGATTGACAGCGTAACGAAGACAAAGGCGAGTTGGTTCATTTTTGTTCGTGACGGCGATTTCATAAAGCTGTCTATTAAATCCAGCCATGCGTCAACCAATGTCAATGGTCAGCAGAACAAGACCGCGTGCCCGGAAATTCTAAGGCGCTGATGAAACCCTCCCATTCCCAAGCCATCCAGTCTTTCGCGCGCCGGTTGAAATTCCTCTCCCGGCTCCGCGCGGGCGTTCAAATGGCGACCCTTTGGTTCTTCATCTGGGGAGTAATCATATTGGCGGTGCGGATTGCCGGCACGCCCCAAACCGAATGGCTTGCTTTCGGGATTCTGGGATTTGTCCCTCTGGTGATGGTTGCTGGAATACGGCAACGCTCCCGCCAGCCCGCCTTTGACAAGGTCCGGGCCTGTTACGACCGTTTGAAAGCCTGCGGAGGTGTCATCATGTCCGAGGAGGCCGCCGATATGACGGCATGGCAGGCGCATTTGCCGGAGGCCTCGGTGCCGAAACTGCGCTGGCACAGCGGCCAGGCCATGCTGTTGCTGAGCGTCTCGGCCCTGTTCATGACGGTGGCGCTGCTGCTGCCGGAACGCCTGACCCGGTTTTCCAGCCACCGGCCGCTGGAGATCGGCCGGACCGTGGACCAGTTGCAGGCCGAGGTCCAGACGTTGCAGCAGGAAAAAATCGTCGAGGACAAAAAAGCCGAAGACTTGCAAAAGCAACTTTCCCAACTCAAGCAGGATTCCTCCGGCCTCGACCCGAACAAAACCTGGGAGGCGCTCGATCACATCAAGGAATCGAATTCCGACGCGGCCAAACAGGCGGCGGAAGAGGCCCTGAACAAGATGACGGAATTGGCCCAGGCGGAGACGCTGGCCAAGGCCATGGCCCAGGCGGCGGATTCGGGCATGAGCGAAGCGAACGCCACGGAGTCGGCGCAGGATTTGGCGTCCATGTTGAACGCCGCGAAACTGGAAGACGGAGTTTTGAAAGGCCGGCTTCCACCGGAACTGCTGGCCGGTCTCAACGGTTTAAACAAGGAGCAACTCGAGAAATTGATACAGGCACTCGAGCTGAATAAAAATTCCCTTGGCCTCACAGTCAGCAATCTGGCAAATCTGAAGTTGATTGACCCGGCGCTGCTGTCGAAATGCCAGAATGCCGGGCAATGTCACAATCCCGGCGCGCTGGCGGAATATTTGTCCACCTGTACGAACGGTTGCAATGCCCTCGCCGAATGCCTGTTGTTGTGCAAAGGCGGCCCGGCGGCGCCGATGACGTGGGACAACGATACGTCGGAAAAAGATGTGAAATTTCAGGAACATGCGCTGCCGCCGGCGGCGCACCTTTCGGACGCGCAACTCGTTGGTGTGAGCAAGGCCGCGCCAGAGCCGAGCGGCAACGATGTGGCCGCCGGACACGACGCGCTGGACAACGCGGCCGCCAGCGGTGGCTCGGCGCATTCGCAGGTGATTTTGCCGGAGCACCGGCAGGCGGTCCGGAATTTTTTCAAACGCGACAATTAAAATTATGCCTGACACCATTCTCAAACCGGAGGAACTGCAACCGGCCGCCGACCTGGTCCGCAAAATCCTGGAACAACTCGACCGCATTTTGCTTGGACGCCGGGAACTTCACCGCCTGGTGCTCATCGGCATTCTGAGCCGCGGCCACGTGCTGCTCGAAGGTTTGCCCGGCCTCGGCAAGACCGCCCTGGTCCGGACCATCGGCCAGATCCTCAAGCTCGATTTCAAACGCATCCAATTCACCCCCGACCTGATGCCCGGGGACGTGCTCGGCACGCATATCCTGCAGGAGACGTCCTCCGGCAAACGTGAACTCACTTTCCAGCCCGGTCCGGTCTTCACCAACATCCTGCTCGCCGACGAAATCAACCGTGCCTCGCCCAAGACCCAGTCGGCCATGCTGGAAACCATGCAGGAAAATTCCGTGACCCTGCTCGGCACCACCCGTCTGCTCCCCCAGCCGTTTTTCGTTCTCGCCAGCCAGAACCCGATCGAACTCGAGGGCACGTATCCCCTGCCGGAAGCGCAACTGGACCGTTTTCTGTTCCGCGTGTTGTTTGACAACGTGGATACGGAGGTGCTTGACCGGATTATTTCCGAACGGCGACGCGGCGAACTGCCCGCCCCCACCTGGCAGATGGAGCGCGAACAGTTGGAAACACTGTTCCAGACCATGGAACGGATCTACCTGCCACGGCCGGTTTCACGTTACATTGCACGGCTGGTTTCAGCGACGCATCCCGGCGGCGCGGAAGCCACCGAGCCGGTCAACCGCTACGTTTCCTACGGCGCGTCGCCCCGCGCAGCCATCGCCATTGCCGAAGCGGCGCGGGCGCACGCACTGGTGGCCGGGCGGCCGAGTGTGGGTTTCGAAGACGTAAAGGCCGTCACCGCGCCGGTGCTGAATCACCGGCTGATCCTGAATTATCAGGCCCGCTTCGACCGGATGAACGCCTCGAAACTGGTCGCGGAACTGCTCGGGCGGCTCGACGAAACGGGATTGAACCTGCCGAAGGACGTGGTACTGGCGACGGCTTGAATCATGAGAAAGAAAAAACATTCAACAACGAACCTCCAACGCCCAACATCCAATGATGCACAGGCGGCGGTGAACAGTTCACTGGAAGTTCGATGTTCGATGTTTGATGTTCGATGTCTTCCATCCTTTAATTTCGTCTTTTTGATCCTGCTGGCTGCGCTGCTGGCGCCGGTTTCCACTGGACGCGCAGAAGAGTTTGGCGACATCCTGGTTGCGCCGCAGGCCATGTATTCCGGCAACACCTTCCATGGTTACGCGGAAATGCGCGTAACCTTGGAGAACCGTTCGATCAGCCGGATGCACGACGTCACGCTCGTCTTTCCCAACCACGCCTGGAACAACGGCAATAGCATTGACCGTTTGTCCCGCACGGTGACCCTGACGCCCGGCGCCCGCGCCGTCGTGCCCCTCTTGCAACCGCCGCTCCCGGTTAATGGCGACAGTTCGATCCGTGTGGAAGTGGACAATCACGAGGAAGGAACCGTCCGCGCACCCAACGCCAACAATCACATGAGCCGGTACAACCGGGGCGGGCCGCCCGTCGTATTCATCAGCCGCAGCCTGGATTCCGAGGCGGTGGAACGTGTATTCAACGCGAATCGCGCCGGGTTCACGCCGGCAATGGCCATGGGCGCGCCGGATGCGAGCAGCAGAGGCGGAGGACAACCTAGGACCTGGATGCCGGACGCGCGGCAATACGGAAAAACCAACTGGTTGGAATTGGACTACGCCCCGTCGCTGGCCGCCGATAAAATCAGCATTTACCAGACGATGTCCCTCCCATCCGATGGAGAAATCTTGTTAACCGGCGTTTCCGGAACAAATCTGATCCGGCTGCCCATGTCGGCTGGAAGATCCGTTCCAGGCGCAGCACAGTTGAAGGAGTTTTCGTTCGTCTTGACCGGGGAACCAGTGAAGACGGTGCGGCTGAATTTCGGGAAAACGCCCCCCTACAGTATTGCCATTGACGCGGTGCAAATCTCCGGACCATCAGGCAGCGCGTGGGCGTCGGATGCCCGCGCCAGCAGCGACAACAGTGCGCAAGCCTCATCCTACGGTCGCAGCAGTTCGGGAGACGAATCCACCGAAAGCCTGCGGGCGGAACTGCCGATCACCGCCTGGAGCGAGAACTGGCTGGCGTACACGCCTTTCGATGCTGTGGTGCTAAACGCGGCGGATTTCAACTCAATGCCGTCAGCGGTCCTGGCCGCCATCGGAGACTATCTGCAGGCCGGCGGAAATGTGTTTGTCTTCGGCCAGGGCGATCTGCCGCCAACCTGGCTTTCCGCGCGGAAAAAAACACTCGCAGAGGGCGTTGAATATCACGTCGGCCTGGGAACCTGCTTTGTGGCAACGGCCAAAAACGTTTCCACGCTTGATCCAAAGACCCTTCAATATTTACGGAACACGATCATTGCCGCGGCACACTACTGGCAGTCGCTGCCCAACGACAGCAGTGCAGCCAACGCCGCCTTTTCCGTCGTGGAAAACGTGAAAATCCCCATCCGCGGCATCGTTATCATCATGCTGGCGTTTGTCGTCACCATCGGGCCGGTAAACATCCTCCTGTTGAACCGGCGCAAACGCCGGACCTGGATGTTGTGGACGATCCCCGCCATTTCGATTGCCACCACGCTGCTGGTTTTCGCCTACAGCCTGTTGCGGGAAGGCATCACACCCAACACCCGCATCACCGGTCTGACGGTGCTGGACCAGGCCGGTCATCATGCCACAACGGTGGGCGCAACGGCGTTTTACTGCCCGCTCACGCCGGGTGGTGGATTGCGTTTCGATTATGAAACCGAGGTGACGCCGCTGGTGCCTGTGGGTTACAACTTCGGCTCGGCGCGCGAAGTGGATTGGACGCAGGCGCAGCAATTCCGGCGGGGCTGGGTGTCCGCGCGCGTCCCGGCGCATTTTCACCTGCGCAAATCCGAATCCCGCCGTGAACGGGTGCAGATTGAAAACCATGCCGGACAGTTGGAGGCGGTCAATGGTCTGGGAGCGTCCATCAAATCATTGTGGTTCGCCGACGCCGATGGAAAAATTTATCAGGCCAGAAACATCGCGGCCGGACAAAAGGCGGGCCTCATGGCGTCCGGTAATTCACGGATTTCCGAACGGCTCGGCGCGGAGGGATTGTTCCATGACATTGGTTTTACCGCGCGCACGGACTCGCTGGACGACAACGTGAAAAAATATCTTCTGCCCGGCACCTACGTCGCCGAACTGGAGGGAAACCCGTTCGTCGAAAACGCGCTGGGCCCGGCGGCCAGCCCCAAACGCACACGGACCACCGCCGTGGTTTACGGCGTCCTTGATTCACCCGAAAACCAATGAAAGTTCAGGTCCAACATTTGCGGAAGGAATTCGGCAAAACCGTGGCGGTGGACAACATCTCCTTCAGCTTCGGCTCCGGCAACGTCTTCGGTTTCGTCGGGCCGAACGGGGCGGGCAAGACCACGACCATGCGCATTATTGCCACTTTGGAGGAACCGACCCAGGGCGACGTGTTGATCAACGGGATTTCCGTCTGCGAGGAACCGGAACTGGCCCGCCGCACCATCGGCTACGTGCCGGACACCCTGCCAGCGCACGCCGACATCACCGTCCACGAATACCTGGATTTTTACGCGCGGGCTTACGGGCTCAAAGGCAAAAAACGCGCCCAGGCCGTCGGGGCCATCGAGGAATTCACCAATGTCACCGGCATCCGCGAAAAAAACATCAAGGCGCTCTCGAAAGGCATGAAACAACGCGTCAGTCTTGGCCGGGCACTCGTTTATGATCCGGATGTCCTGATTCTCGACGAACCGGCCGCCGGCCTCGACCCGCGGGCACGGGTGGAACTGCGCGAACTGCTGATGCTGCTGGCCGAGCGCAAAAAAGCCATCCTCATCAGCTCGCACATCCTCACCGAGCTGACGGAAATCTGCAACGGCGTGGTAATCATCGAACGGGGAAAGATCCTGGAAACCGGCACGATTGATGAGGTGTTGAAGAAAAGCGCGCCGCGCCGCACGGTGGCGATCCGCCTGCTCGACGGCCAGACCCCGGAACTGCTCAAGGAATTGTTGCAGACGCCCCACGTGGCCAACGCGCGCATCGTCGCCGGTGAAATTCATTTTGAACTGTCCGCGGATGAATCCGCCGCCTGCGACATTCTCGGCGAATTGATTGCCAAAAAATTCAAGATCATTGAATTCCGCCAGACCAAGGCAAACCTGGAGGACATCTTCATGACCATCACCAAAGGAGGCGTGCAGTGAATTTACGGAAACATTCCACAGTCAACATTCAACATCGAACGCTCAATTTCCCCTGCGCGTTAACCGGCGTTGCCTTGGACGTTGGGCGTTGGATGTTGAATGTTGAATGTTTCCCCAATCCCCATATTCCATGACCACGGCATTGCTCAGACTGAAATCCCATCTTGCCGGCTGGCGGGAATGGGAGTTAAACCCGGTGGTCATCAAGGAACTGCGCCAGGCGGTCCGCAGTTGGACGGTCACGGGGGTTTTGTTGCTGTTCCTGACCGTCCTTTTCATCGCCTCTTTGGGTTTCCTCGTCAGCCAGAGCTTTGAAGGAGATGTGAATGAGCAACTGGGGAGCACGATGTTCGGAACGTTTGTGACCATTCTCGCCGGTGCGAGCATCCTGTTCATCCCGCTCTACATTGGCATCCGCATCACGACCGAGCGGCAGGAGTCGAACCCCGACCTGCTTTACGTCTCCACCCTCACCCCGGGACAGATTATCCGGGGCAAATTTCTCTGCGGTGCTTACATAACGGTGCTGTTCTTCAGCGCCTGCATGCCGTTCATGGCGTTCACCAACCTGCTGCGCGGCGTGGACCTGCCCAGCGTGTTTTTCATCCTTTTCGCCCTGTTTCTGGTCGTGTGCGCCCTGAATCAGGTGGCCATTTTTCTGGCGTGCCTGCCGTTGAGCCGGCCGTTCAAAATCCTGATCGCACTGTACGGTTTCTTCCAGTCCTTCTGGATCATTGTGCCGCTGGTCTTCGGGGCCATCACCATGATGCATTCGGGCATTGGCACGATGATGGCCGGACGCAATTTCTGGATCGCCACCACCACCGTTGTCGGCATCGGTCTGGCAGTCGTCGGCCTGTTGTATTTTCTGTCCGTGGCGTTGATTTCGCCGCCGTCCGCCAACCGGGCGCTCCCGTTGCGGGTGTACATCACCATTATCTGGCTGCTGGGCGGACTGCTGAACCTGGGCTGGGTCTGGCGGATCAAGGATGTCCGCCTGATGTTCGTGTGGACGTACCTGACCTTTGCGCTGATGATGTTCGCGCTGCTGGTGTCCGTCAGCAATTCCGACCATCTCAGCCGGCGCGTCAGTCGGCGTATTCCACGGTCCTGGGCCGGCCGGATTCCCGCCTTCATCCTTTTCAACGGCGCGGCCGGCGGCCTGGTCTGGGTGGCCCTGATTCTGGCCCTGACCTATGGGGTGACCAGGGGGGTCATGGCCCTGGACGGGACTTGGTTTCCCAAAACCGCCGGCTTGGCTGCCGAGGACAAGCACTGGTTCGTTGCCACCACGGCTTATGCGTTTGCCTATGCATTGATGGGGTTGTTCATCCACCGCTGGTTCCTGCCCGCGCGCCCGGCAAAATTCGCCGGGCTGCTCGCGGTTTTGCTGATGGGAGTGTGGGCCATTGCGCCGAGCATTGTGCTGTTTTTCCTGAACCGGCTTTCATGGAAGGCGGTCGAGGACCTCCAGCTCGGAAACATCTTCAACGTGTTCTACCTCCGTGACGACGAACACCGCTATTATCACACCTGGTTCGCCCTGGCCTGGCTGGTGGTGATGATCCTGATCAACGTGAAATGGTTCTGGACGCAGGTGAAAAATTTCCGCCCGCCTCCGCTCCACGAACCGCCGATCATCGCCGACATTCCGCCGGTGATTTCAACAAAATGATTTTGAGAAAACATCCAACCACCAACATCCAACGCCGAACAGCCAATGAGATGTCATCGCGCGAAGTCCAACCATTGGGCGTTGGATGTTCGATGTTCGATGTTGAATAATTTCCACCATGGACCCCGCCATCCGACAGGCCCTGTGCGACGGCGAACGACTTGGCGGCCGTTACGCGCTCCAGGTCCCGCAGATGGCTGCCAGCGGCTGGACCGGTTCGCGTTCCGGACGGCGCACCGGCAGTTCGATTGATTTTCAGGACTACCGCGAATACCAGCTGGGCGATGATTTGCGCTTCATTGACTGGGGCATCTACGCGCGCAGCGACCGGTTGACCGTGAAATTGTTCCGCGAAGAGGTCACCCCGCACCTTGATTTGATCCTGGACGGGTCGCTTTCAATGAATCTGGAAAACACCGCCAAGGCGCGCGCCACCGCCGGCCTCGCCGCCCTGCTCGCCACGGCCGCCGCCAATGCCCAATGCACCCAAGCCGTCTGGCTTTCCGGCGAAGGTTTTCAACGCCTGCCCAATGACACGCTGGTGTCCTCTACCTGGGACAAGCTCACCTGGGACAGCCGGCGCACGCTCGACCAGTCCTTTGAGATTCTTGCCCCCAAATTCCGACGCCTGGGCGTGCGGGTGCTCGTCAGCGACCTGCTCTGGCCGGGCAGCCCGCTGCAAACCCTGCGCCGCCTCCGTGATGGCGCGGCGGCGTTGTTCGTCATCCAATTGCTGGGGCGCGACGACGTGAATCCGCCCGACCATGGCAATCTGCGGGCCGTGGACTGCGAGACCGGCGAGGAAACCGAAGTCTACGTTGATGCGACGGTGGCGAAGCAGTATGCCGGCAACCTCGCCCAATTGCAGCAGTCGTGGGCCGATGGCTGCCGCCAGTGCGGCACGCGCATGACCACGATCGTCGCCGAGGCGTTCGAAAATTCGCTCGGCGAACTGGAGTCCATTCAACTGCTCACCCCGGCGTGAAGATGAAACATCCAACATCCAACATCGAACGCCGAACATCCAATGAAACGGCCAGCCGCGATGTCCGGCCATTGAGCGTTGGATGCCTGCCTTGCATAGCCTTGGCGACGAAGGGTTGGATGTTGAATGTTGGATGTTTCCAAATTCCCGCCGCATGATTCCGTTCCTCACCTATCCGCTGGCCTTGATGGCGCTGGCATCCCTGCCCGCGCTGGCAGCCATTTACATTTTGCGGAACCGCTTTCGCCGCCGACAGGTTTCCAGCCTCGTCTTGTGGAGTTTTCACGTCCAGTCCAAACCGGGTGGCGCCAAAATCCATCGGTTGCAACTTCCCCTGCTCTTCTTCCTGGAATTATTGGGGCTGCTGCTGCTTGTCGTTGCCGCCGCGGGACCGCACTGGCAGTTGCCGCAATCCACGCGTCCGCTCATCGTCGTGCTGGACGATTCCTTTTCCATGCGCGCCGTCTGCGACAACCTTTCCGCCCAGGCCCGGGCGGCGGAATTTCTGGAAAAGCTTTTCCGCCGCCAACCGCCCCCATCCACGCGGTTCATCCTGGCCGGGACGCAGCCGCGTCTGCTCGGCGCGTCGGTCCAAAGCTGGCCGGAAGCCGCCCAATTGCTGCCGCAATGGAAATGCTGGTCGCCAGGCGCGGCGATTGATTCCGCCATCACGCTGGCCGCCGAACTCGGCAAACAACAGGCGAACATCCTCGTCCTCACCAACCACAAACCCGCTGACGAGAAAATCTCCAATCCCCGCCTGGAATGGCATGCTTTCGGCTCGCCGCTGGACAATCTGGCCATTGTCAACGCCTCGCGCACGGCATTTGGCGACCAGGACCGTTGCCTGCTGGAAATCGCCAATTATTCCGGCGAGGCGCGCACGACAAAACTGCTCGTGCAGGCCGGTTCCAACGACGTCCAACGTTCGATCATTTCCATCGGCGCGCATGGTCAACAGCGGCTGATTTTCAACATTCCGGCAGCCGCGCCGGTGCTGCGCGCGTCGCTTGACCCCGATGCTCTGGCTGAAGACAACGAAGTCCAGCTCCTTCAGCCTGTCCGCAAACGCGTCCGGGTGCAGGTGGCGCTTACCAACGCGGCTTTGAACAGCCTGGTCAACCGCACCCTCGAAGCGACCGGCCTGCGCGCTGCCCTTTCCGACAATCCCGAACTGGTGATTCGCGAATCCGACACGATCATCAGCAGCAATTCATGGAGCCTGCGCTGGTTGAGTTCGACCGGGGCGATCGCTTACGTCGGCCCGTTCATCCTGGACCGTTCGCATCCGCTGGCCGAAGGCATCACGCTGGAGGGCGTCGTTTGGGCGGCAGCCGCACTGACCAATGCACCCGGCGAAGTGCCCATCCTGCTGGCCGGCAACACCCCGTTGCTTTCCGCACGCGAAGACGCGTTGGGACGCCGCCACCTCACCTTGAACTTCAACCCGGGCCTCTCCACCCTGCAAAACACGCCGGACTGGCCAATTTTATTCTGGAACCTGTTGCAATGGCGCGCGGCCGAGTCCCCGGGCTTGAAGGAGAGCAACGCCCGGCTCGGCACGGAAGTAAATTTGAAAACCACCGGCGAACCCGTCACCGTCATCATGCCGGACGGCACGACGACCGTGTTTCCGAAAACCGGCGGCGACCTGGCACTGGAAACACCCATGCCCGGGCTTTACTCGGTCGTGGCCGGACCATCCACCAACCGCTTTGCCGTGAACCCGCTCGCGGCTGATGAATCCGATTTGTCACGCTGCGCCACCGGGCTATGGGGCGTGTGGGGTGAAGAAACCGAACGCCGGCTTGAGGAAACCTCCGCCGTCTGGATGTTTGGCCTCGCCGCCCTGGCCATCCTCGTTGCGCATCTGTATCTGCTGGCGGCGGGAAAGGGAGGACGCTGATTCATGTTCACCTTTTTCCAGCCCGTCTGGCTCTTGCTGCTCGTCCCGCTGGCGGCGGCTTGGTTCATCTGGCCGTTGCCGAACCGCGGCTTGTGCGTTTTGCGCGCCGGAATCTTTGTCCTGGTGGTGTTGGCGCTGGCCCAGCTCGCCATTCGGTTGCCGGATCGGGCGGGCACCGTGGTGGTGGTCGCCGACCGCAGCGAGTCCATGCCGAAAAACGCCAGCGCCGCGGAAAAGGAAATCATCGACCTGCTCCACAAATCCATGGGGCCGCGCGACCAGTTGGGCGTGGTTGCGTTCGGCCGGGAGGCCATCGTCGAACAGTCGCCCCAGCGCGGCGCGTTTGGCGGTTTCACCGCCCAGGTCGGCGCAGACCACTCGAGTCTCAATGGCGCACTGGAAGCCGCACTCGCGTTGATCCCCCCGGATGGCGGCGGACGCATTCTGGTTTTGTCCGACGGCAAGTGGACGGACAAGGACCCGGCCGCCGCCGCCGCGCGCGCCGCCGGGCGTGGAGTGGCGGTTGACTATCGCCTGCTGGCGCGCCCGCAGGTCAATGACCTGGCCATCCATTCCTTTGTGACCCCGGAATCGGTCCTGTCTGGACAGGCCTTCGCCCTGAGTGCCTGGGTGCAATCACCGGGCGAACAGAAAATCCAGTATCAACTCCGGCGCGGCGGCACGATCATCGCTTCCGGCAGCAAACCGGTTCCCCCCGGACTATCGCGGCTGCTGTTCCGTGACCGTGCGGCCACAGCCGGCGTCAACGAATACGTTCTCACCGTCCAAGGCGCCCAGGACGACCCGATTCCCGAGAACAACCAGGCCCGGGCGCTGGTCGGCGTCGAAGGTTCGCGTCCCGTCCTGGTGGTTTCCTCCGCCGGCGACGGTTCCGGCCTGGTGAAATTGTTGCGGGCCGGTGGCCTTGAGGTGGTGGGTAAAACTCCCCCGCAATGCCGCTGGTCGCTCGAGGAATTGTCGCAGTTCACGGCGGTGTTGATTGAAAATGTTCCCGCCGGTCAGATCGGCATGAGCGGCATGGAAACGCTGGCGTCATGGGTGGAAGAAACCGGCAGCGGATTGGCGATGACCGGCGGGCAAAAATCCTACGGGCCGGGCGGTTATTTCAAATCGCCGCTGGAACGCGTCCTGCCGGTCTCGATGGAAATGCGCCGTGAACATCGCAAGTTAAGCCTGGCGGTCGTGGTGGCACTCGATCGTTCGGGCAGCATGTCCATGCCGGCGGGAGGCGGCCGCATCAAAATGGATCTGGCCGACCTCGGCACGGTGCAGGTGCTGGATTTGCTTTCGCCGATGGATGAAATCGGCGTGTTCGCCGTGGATACGACGCCGCACGAAATCGTTCCGTTGGACACCGTGGAAAAGAACCAATCTTATCGCGGTAAAATTCTGGCGATTGGCTCGGAAGGCGGCGGCATTTACATCTACGAAGCGCTCGTGGCCTCGGCACGTATGATTTCCTCCGCCAAGGCGCAGACGAAACACATCATTCTTTTTGCGGACGCGTCGGATTCGGAACAATCGGCGCATTACGAGGACATCGTGGACAAACTTCACGAAGCCGGTGTGACAGTCAGTGTCGTCGGCCTCGGCACGGAACACGATTGCGACGCGAACCTGCTCAAGGACATCGCGCGGCGCGGCGGCGGCGATTGTTATTTCAGCGACAACCCGGACGAAATTCCCCGCATCTTCGCGCAGGACACCTTCACCATTGCGCGCAGCACGTTTGTGGACCAACCCACGCCGTTTCAGGTCACCGCGGGTTATTCGCTGCTCGGCGCGCCGCCCGCCGCCGCGCCGCCGCCACTGGGCGGCTACAATCTTTGTTATCTGCGCCCCGAAGCCAATCTCGCCGCCGCCACCGGAGATGAATACACCGCGCCGGTGGTCGCCTCGTGGAACGCGGGCAACGGACGCGTGCTGTGTTTTCTGGGCGAGGCGGACGGAAAATTCAGCGGCGACTTTGCGAAATGGAACCAGACCGGGGAATTCTACGCGACGCTCGCGCGCTGGGTTGCCGGTCGGCGACGGCCACTGCCCGACGACATGCTGCTGACCCAGCAGGTCCGGGACGGCATGTGCTTCGTGCAATTGCATCTCGACCCGGAGCGCAAGGCGGACCCGTTTTCGACTTTGCCGCGGGCGCTGATTTTACACGGACAACCCGGCGCCGCCCCCGTCAAGGAAACCATGACGTTGCAGTGGAAAAATGCCGACCTGCTCGAGGCCGCTATTCCGGTTGCCGGCGGCGAAACGGTTTTGAACACGATTGAGATCCCGGGCCAGCAACCGGTCACTCTGCCACCGGCGTGCCTGCCCTATTCGCCGGAATTTGCGCCCGATCAGCCAGGCCGCGGCGCAATGGCGCTCGCGCAAATCGCCGTCACCACCGGCGGTGGGGAACGCATTGAAATCCCAAAGATTTGGAGCGAGCTTCCGATCAAGTCGCGTTACGTCGAATTGGCCCCGTGGCTTCTGGTCGGTGGGGCCATCCTGTTCCTGCTGGAGATTTTCGAGCGCCGCACCGGCTGGCTGTTGCGGCCTTGGGTGCATAAAAATCCTGCCCGGGCGGTTGAAGAAAAACCTGCCAGGCCGGTGACGCAGGCTGCGCCTGCGGCAAAACCGGTTTTCCCCTGGCTGGTTCGCAAACCGTCACGGCAAACAACCGCACCCGGCCGGATCGACAAAGAATCCACTTCGCCGGATTCCCCCACGTCTGCCGCTCCAATGCCAACCCCGGCAAAATCGGCGGATGGGATAACCGCCATCGAAGCACTGCAGAAGGCACGCGAACGCGCCCGGCGACGTTCGGACAAGGACCCTTAGGGCCTGTTAACACTAATTGACAATTGAGGGAAAGTTGGCATTCTTGTGGGGCGTGGAACTTACCCCGTGTCAATATGAACGCATCGCTGACTGTCTGCCGCGCCAGCGTGGCAACGTGAGCA
>Ga0224557_1002636_pt1 | contig 14980 bp, 6 predicted proteins | sample 714S31014metaG_FD_180677 | JGI IMG/M metagenome (GOLD analysis project Ga0224557, IMG submission 180677) | Peat soil microbial communities from Stordalen Mire, Sweden - 717 S3 10-14 | ecosystem: Environmental > Terrestrial > Soil > Wetlands > Peat | place: Sweden: Norrbotten County, Stordalen...
GATGGGCCGCCTGCGTCCCGGCGTAAGCATGGCCCAGGCGCAGGCAGCGCTGGCTCCGCGTTTCCATCAATGGGTTGCCACCACCGCGACGACCGACGGTGAGCGCGCCAAACTGCCCGCGCTGACGCTGAATCCCGGCGCCGCCGGTCTGGGCGGTTTGCGCCGCCAGTATTCCAAGCCTCTGTACGCGCTCCTGGCGATGGTGGGACTGATCCTGGCGATCGCGTGCGCGAACATCGCCAGTCTGCTGCTGGCAAGGGCCGCCGCGCGACGCCGCGAAATGGCCGTCCGGCTCAGCCTGGGAGCGGGACGCTTCCGCGTCGTGCGGCAGTTGCTTACCGAGAGTGTGATGCTGGCGTCGCTCGGCGGAGCATTAGGGGTCTTGTTTGCAATCTGGGGCGTGCGATCGCTGACGCTTCTGCTCTCCAACGGCCAGCAGAACTTTACGCTGCACGCGGAATTGAACTGGAACGTGCTGGGCGTGACGGCGGCGCTCTCCGTGGTTTGCGGCCTTTTATTTGGCCTCGCTCCCGCGATTCAGTCGACGCGTCCGGACGTCATGCCCGCGCTCAAGAGTGGCCGCGGGGGCGGACCGCGCCGCCGCGCGCAGCACGTGCTGGTGGTCGCCCAAATCGCGGTCTCTTTTCTCATCCTGGTCGCCGCCGGTCTGTTTGTCCGGACACTCAACAACCTGCACTCCGTCCAACTGGGATACGCTCGCGAGAACATCCTTCTGTTCTCGCTGAATGCGCGCCAGACCGGGCATCGCGACCCGGAGATCGCCATTTTTTACGCGGACCTGCGCAAGCGCTTCGAATCGATCCCCGGCGTGATCGGCGCCACTCTTTCGCAATCCTCGATCGTCAACGCCGGCCGCGCCGGGCCGGCCATCAGGGGGCCCATGAAGATCGGCGCTGTTACCATCGAAGACGCGCGCGTCCTGGCCGCTGGACCGCGTTTCCTCGCGACGATGCAGATTCCGATCCTGGCCGGGCGTGAGATTGACGACCGCGACCAACCGGGCTCCAGGCCGGTTGCAGTGATCGGCGAGCGGCTGGCGCGAACTTACTTCGGGAACGAGAATCCGGTGGGCAGGCGCATCACGCTCCCGGACGAGAAGCGCGATCTCGAAATCGTCGGCGTGTCGGCTAACCTGCGCTACGGTGGTCTGAAAAATGAAGAGGAGAGTCGAATGACCGTGTTCGTAGCGGTCAGCCAGTTTTCTCCGGACCGAATCACCTACGCGCTGCGCACTGCGGGTGATCCGCTGCGGTTTGTTCGGAGTGTGCGTGAGATCGTGCGGGAGGCGGATTCACGCATACCCGTCACCAACGTGGTCACGCAGGCTGCGGAAATCGATCGAACCATCAGCCGGGAACTCACGTTCGCGAAACTATGCACGGCTTTCGCGGTTCTCGCTCTTCTGACGGCGTGCGTGGGACTATACGGGACGATGTCCTACGGCGTCGCGCGGCAGGTCGGCGAGATTGGAATCCGTATGGCTCTGGGCGCGCAACGCGGCGCGGTGGAATGGATGGTTCTGCGCCGCGTTCTACTACTGGCGGCGGTGGGACTCGCGATCGGCGTGCCTGCCGCGTTGATCGCGTCCCAGCTTGTCAAATCGTTTCTGTTCGAGACCCAGCCCAATGATCCGGGAACCCTGGCGCTGGCCGGTGTCGTCCTCCTAAGCGCCGCGATTCTCGCCGGGCTTGCGCCGGCAAGGCGAGCGTCCCGAATCGATCCGCTGGCGGCTCTGCGGCACGAATAGCACGTAGTCCTTCGTGCCGCAACGAAGGATGAAAATGTTCCGAGCCCGCGCACATTGATCATGGTAGCTGCTCGCGATAGTGGCCGAGCTACGTTGGGATCGAGGATGCGGTCGCAGCGAAGTCCAAGCCCGAGTCCAGTCGGATTCAGGCACATCTCGTCGAACCCGTACCACAAACGAATTCTGGCGCTCGTCGCAACCTACCCGCGCACGGCCCACCGCACCAACTCGGCCACCTTCGGCGTCTTGCCTTGCAGCAATATGGCGACGCGGAAGATGCGCGCCGCGGCCACCACCATCACCAGCGTAAAGGCCAGCACCCCCACCAACCCCACCCAGGGCTGCCAAGCCGGTACGCCGCCGCCCGGCATGGCCTGCCGCAGCAGCATCAGCATCGGCGTGAAGGGCGGAAACAGCGACAAAGCCGTGGAAATGGCGCCATTGGGTTGCTGCATGATGAAGGTGATCATGAAGTACGGGATCATCACCGGGGCCAGCAGCACAATGGCGAGTTGCTGCGCGTCCTGCGGGCTGCCGCAGCCGGCTCCCAACGCAGCGGCGAAGGAGCACAGGAAGATCACGTCGGCAATGAGGTAGGCGTAAAACCAGGGGAACACCGCGAACGGTACCATGCCGGACAGCCCCATGCCCTCCAGCGCCAGCGTCCCGCCGATAATGTAGAACGCGGAGCTGGTCAGCGATGTGCCTAGCGCGCCCAGCACCTTCCCCATCATCAGCTCGAAAGGTGTCGCCATCCCCAGCAGCATTTCCACCAGGCGCTGCGCCTTGTCCTCCGTCACGGCAGAAAGCATCGGGCTGGATCCGACCATGACGATCATGCCCAACAGAAGCATGATGCCGAACGGCACGCCAAACTCCGCGACTTCGTTCTTCTTGCTGGCCTCGTGAATCTCGCCCGTTTTCGGGTCGCGCGAAACCAAGCCGAACCTATCCACTTTGACGCTGGCAAGGACGTCGGAGAGGCGGCTCGGGTCCACGCCGAGCCGGGCCAGGCGCACCCGCCGGATGCCGTCGTTAATGGACCCGGACAGCCAGCCGCTGGCTTCGTCGAAGCCGCCCGCGTTGGTGTAGGTCGCCACCGGGCCGGGCTTGGAATCCTTGGCGTTTCCCGTATCGTTTGTAGCAGCCGGGGCACTCAGGACGGTGGGAGCGATTTCGATGAACGCATAGAGCCGCTCGTGGCGCACGCGCTCGGACAACGCCAGGCGCTCCGCCTTGGGGTCGGCGGCGGGCGGCAGGGTCTCGAAGACGTAATGAGGCTGCACCTGGCGGTGAGTGGTCTTATCGAACAGGTCCTTCGCGTTCCTCTCCTGGGCAGCCTGAATCACGGCGGCGGCCACCACGCCGCTGCCGTCGATAATGGCGATGCGCCGCTCCTTGATATCCGGCTTGCTTTGCATCAGCGCGACGCCCAGGAAGCCGCCGCCAAACAGAAGCGGCGCCACCACCAGTCCGATAATGAACGCCTTGGTGCGGATGGTGGCCAGGTAGTCGCGCTTGGCGATCAGCAGAATCCGATGCTGCCTGTTATGCAATTTGCGCCTCCCCTGCCTCCGGGCCGGCAATGCGTACGAAGATGTCGTGCAGCGATGGTTTCATGATAGAGAAGCTGGTCACGCGCGTGCGCTCGATGAGCGTGCGCAGCACCTGCTGCGGATCGCAGCCGCGCGCCATGCGCAACTCCTGGACTTGTCCGAAATCGCGAACCCTTTCCACGTCGGGCAGCCCGTCGAGAAACTGCGCACCGCCGTCGGCCGCCACCCGAATGGTGTCGATGCCGTATTGATCCTGGATGGATGCCAGCGTACCGTCCAGGACTTTCCTGCCGCGGAAGATCATGCAAATGTAGTCGCACATGTTCTCCGCCACATGCATGTCGTGCGTGCTGAGGATCACCGTGACGCCGCCCCGGCGCAGATCGAGAATGGCGGACCGCAGCGTGTCGGCGCTCACCGGATCGAGCCCGCTGAAGGGCTCGTCGAGGATCAGCAGCCTGGGCGCCGGAACCACCGCGGCGATGAACTGCACTTTCTGGCTCATGCCTTTGCTGAGCGTCTGCACCTTCTGCGACGCCCACTTGGCCAGGTCCAGCTTCTTGAGCCAACTCTCCACTTCGGCGGTGACCTTGCGGCCGCTGCGCAGCTCTCCGTAGAACTCCAGCAGCGCCTGCACGGTCATCTTGCGGTACAGCCCGCGCTCCTCGGGCAGGTAGCCGATTAGCTCGGAACGCGCTCCCAGCATCTGCCGCCCGAACACGCGGACATCGCCGCGGTCGGGATAGAAGATGCTGGCGATCATGCGCATGGTAGTGGTTTTGCCGGAGCCGTTCGGTCCGATAAAACCGTATACCGAACCTTCGGGAACGACCAGCGACAGGTCGTCGACCGCCGTTACAGCGCCGAAGGTTTTTGTAACATTTGAGATTTGGACGGCATCCATCGATCCGCAAGTGTAGCAGGTTGCTTGGCCGGCTCGAAGTCGGCAGGCCACGAAAAACGATGGCCTGCCCCACACTGTCAGTGTTCTGCACCGGGATTGCCAGGCCCCAGCAACTCGGTGAGGACCGGTTTCAGTGCATCTGCCCAGACTTGATACGCCTTCACGGTAGGATGGAGCCTGTCTGTTGCGTTCATCATCCCGTCGAACAGCCTTCCATCGCCATCGGCGAGCTTGTCATTGATATTCAGATACCGAACCTTCCGGCCATCGGCGAAGCTGGAGAGATTGCCGTTGATCCTGTCGATGACTGGCATCAAAGCCATATTGTCGTTTCTCGGGAAGAGACCCATTACGACGATGGTCGCCGCGGGCGCCTTGGTTTGAATCGCGCGCACAATCGCCTGAAGACCTCGCGTGACATCCTGTGCCGATTCATTGCCAAGGTTGTTTGTGCCAGCCAGCAAAACGACGACTTTGGGGTTGACTGCATCCAACTCGCCGTTCTCCAAACGCCACAGGATGTTCTCGGTCCGATCGGCGCCCCATCCGAAATCCGCCGCGTTCCAGCCGAAGAAATTCTGCTTCCAATTGGCGAGCAGTTCGGGGTAGTCGACGGCGCCCCACCGCCGTGTGATGGAGTCGCCTTCGAAGTAGACGTCGATTCCGCCCTGCTTCGCCTTCGCGAGCAGTTGGGAATGCGCGACCAGGGAGTTCGGATCGGTTCGGAAGACCGGCTGGTCGGCCGGAAGTTCCCAGGGTGGCGCCCGATAGTTGAGGAACTTGTCCGCCCAGGGAATGAAGTACTTCCAGTTCGGGGCATCGGTGTGGCCGCCGTCATGCTGGCGCCACGCGAGTTGGCCATCGAGAAGTCCCGTATTGACCGGCGGCATCTTGGCGGTGCGATAGTCGTCCGCCACTCCCAAATCCCTGGCGCCCAAGAGCCGGAAGACGGGACCCGCGGCTACGGTTGCCATGAAGCTGCCCTGCTGGTCCAGCCACCTGGCGTCCCCCTTCTCCGGGATTCCATAGCTGATGAAAGTCGGCCGCGGTGCGCAAAGCGCAATCAATTCGTTCGAGTCGACCGGCAAGTCGCCGGCATTCCTGCTTCCGAAAGAAGCCTCGGCCGCGCCGTACTTCAGGAAGTTGCCGGCCATCCAGTGGTACCCGCCGGACCCCGTGAGATTCTCCACCTCCTCTCCGAAATTGCGTCTGTGCGGCTTGGCGCCGCCCTCCCCGGAGGAACCCACCAGCACGACGGCAAAACGAGTATCGAACGCCATAGTCACAAGCGCAGCTTTCCCAAAACGAGAGACACCTTCGATGCTGGCGCGCTGCGCATCGACGGTCTTGTCGGTCTCCAGATAGTCGAGACCGCGGGAAGCACCCCACACCCACGCCCGCAGCGCACCCCAGTCCTCCGGCTTGCGGGGCTGGCCCTTGTTGGCGAGGCCGATGATTCCCCTGGTAAGCCCTGCGCCATTGTCCGGTTGAATGCTACCGGGGTCGATGAGCGCGTAACCCCATCCTCCAGCGATAAGCTGTTCAGTCGAAGGCGGATCGGTCCCCATCATCGCCTTCAATTCGGGACGGCTGGCCATCATGTCCGCCATCCGCTTGAGAAATGCCGCGCTGCCGAACATCATCATCACGGGCACGGGACCATGCGCATTAGCCGGCGTCACCAGCGTCATTTCGATATCGACAGCGATCGACGGGCACGACGAGTTATCCGCGTGTCCCACGAGTTGCTTGCTGATGACGGGAAAGATCCCCGCCTTCGACTCCGTTGTACTCGCGACGGTCCAACTCACTTTGGGCACATTGGGCGGGACGCGGCCGAGCACTTCGCGCTCGAAGTCTTCGACGATCTCCTGACGTCGCCGATGCCACCAGTGCTCTGCCGATGTGACCCTTTGCCCGCTTTTCAAGGTGAGCGCATCGGGCAGATCCGGAAACGGATTGGCCTTCGACTCATCATAGTTGGCCTGATCGGGGGCTTTCTCATTCCCATTCGCCCCCGGACGGAGTACCGTGATGCCCAACTGGTCCATCATGTTCCGATGGTCCTGTTCGGTCGTCCAGTTCAACGGCGATACGCAGCCGCTGGACGAGGGGTGCGCGCCCGCGGACGGGCTGGGGGTTTGCTGTGACAGGGCCAATTGATAAGCAAGGACCGTTAAAGCGCTCAATGCGGCGAATCCCGATAACGGTTGTTTCGAAGGCGAGGCAAAAATCATGTTTGACTCTCGAATGAAGATAATAACGGACAACGATCAGGGACGCCAGTTCCGGCGCGCCGTCGTGCAGAAACCACTTCTTCTCGTCCCGAATGTGAACGATGCCCACTAAGCCGGTCGCGCCGACCGTAACGACATTCCGACCGCTCTCAAAATATCCAGGGATGCCGTGTCGGGCTTCCTTGTCAAACTTCCTCATCAGGCAGGTCTCGCCGATGGCCCCGAAGCAGGAGTCCTGGTGTCTTCCGCTCGCGATAACCAGGACATCGCCTCCGTTGAAGACGCGGACGCCCTGCCGGCCTACGGCCGGTGGACCGGCGAGGGCGCCGGTCCGCAGGCGGGGCGCCTGCCCCACTGTTTTGCGCATCTTCGTCCCCTTTGGTGGGCCGCAGGGCCATGTGGCACTCCACAAAAAGTCAAAGTCCCATCGGCTTGACGGGCCCAACCAGGAGAACGGTACCACCCGGCACTGATTGGTGGACGGCGCAAATCCACGGCAAGCGGCCGAATTCGCCAGAACTCAAGCGCGCTCCGCGCCTTCAAATCGATATACCCCTGCCCGGTGACGGGATCTCCGGTGGGGCCATGCCCCGGTTACGTGATCGACGATGTCGTGTGCCTCTGAAGCGGGGCGGGGCGGACGCGCCGGAGATCATGCAATGTCAGACTGTCCAAGATGCGAGGGTTAAGGACCGGACGGAGTAGGGCTGTAGTCTGTGGGGCACGTCGGGCTTGAGCAGGAGAGGAGGGTCCGCATAGCGGTATTCCGTCCCCGATCTTGGCGTGTTTTCGTTGTGCGAGATTATGCAGAACAGGGCGTTTTTGTGCACGTAGTCGCGGCCGCGCGAAATCTGCCAACCGAAGCCAACGTTCAAAATCGGAGGTCCAAGTTATTTTATTGTGTTATAGTTGCCCGGATTAGCTGAAGTTTCGCTTGACATTGCATGGTTGGGGAGATTTGGATTCGTGTGCGATGGTGGGGCTACGGCCAATGGTGTTCACTTAATGATGTTTCGGCCTGCCAACGCTCCCCGCAGGCGGCAGACCACAAAGTACAGATGGTCTGCCCCACCAAAGTGAGGGTTTTTCGATTTCGTGTTGCATCCGGTTGCATTTGTTGCGTGGAGGCGGCCGGCTGGCCAGAACCGCCGCCCGACGGCGATCGAGATTGTCAAAGAACGAGGGGGTTCCCGGCAGAGCACCTTGCGGCGAGTGCAGAGAGCCTTTTCGGAGGGGTGGATATTCTTTGTCCGACACCAGAATAGCACGGGAGTTTCTTGAGATCGGGGGGCTGGCTGTGCCTCGCTTTTGTTTTCAGCGGGTTAGGGCGAGACGGGCTTGAGTGACTCACGCGGATTCCCGGACGACTCACTGGCGCGTTCCCAGTCGCGGCGAAGGCAATCATGTGACCCAGCAGAGCGTGGGCCAGCGCGCATGAGGGTGGCCAGGACCTGTCCCGTCAAGACTCTAGCGCGTGCCACACGCGCGCACGGCGGCGGCCACCTGCTGGATCGCGCTACGGCCCGCGCTGAGCACTCCGCCGAGCGAGAAAAACGGGTGGATCATGCCGCTGTATCTGGTCGAGGCGACTTCGACTCCCGCCTCGGCGAGGCGTCTGGCGTAGGCTTCGCCCTCGTCGCGCAGCGGGTCGCATTCGGCGGTAATCACCAGGGCCGGCGGCAAGCCGCGCAGATCCGGCGCCAGCAGGGGAGATGCGTAGGGGCTTTGCGCGTCCTCGATGCGCGCCAGGTAGTGGCCGCGAAACCACTCCATCTCCGCGCGGGTCAGATAGTAACCTTCGGCAAACTCCAGGTACGAGGGAGTGTCGAAGGACGCCAGGTTCGTCACCGGATACACCAGCACCTGCAAGGCGAGCTGCGGACCGCCTTCGTCGCGGGACTTCAGGCACATCACGGTGGAGAGATTGCCGCCGGCGCTGTCGCCGCCCACCGCGATGCGGCTCGGATCCACGGCCAGGCGCGCGGCGTTGGCCGCTACCCACGCGGTGGCGGCGTAACAATCGTCGACCGCGGCTGGAAACTTATACTCGGGCGAAAGGCGGTAATCCACGGCCACCACCACGGCTCCGGCCTGGCGTGCGATTGCCCGGCAGGCGACGTCGTGCGTATCCAGGTCGCAGACCACCCAGCCACCGCCGTGGAAGTACACGAGGCAGGGAAACGGACCCTCACCGATGGGAGTATAAATGCGAACCGGGATGGGGCGTTCCGGGTGCGGAATTTCCAGATCCTCGACGCGGCCGACCTCCTCGGGCTGGCCGGCGACGGCTTGCAAGCCATCCAGGGCGGCCTGGCGGGCTTCTACGGGCGACAGCGTTTCGATGGCGGGCCCGCCCTCCGCCTCGATTGCTTCCAGCAGCGCGCGGACTTCCGGATAGAGCTTATTCTTGACCATTTGGGTTAGAACTTTTCCAGACACGTAGCGTAGCAGGATACGGAGTGGCGCGGCGTAGGGGGAAAACTCGCTTGCCGGTCGCGGGCAATTGCGTTAGGCTTGTCAAATCGATTCAAATACAGAAGAAATCACATCGATTTTGACCGGTTAATCTTCTGGTCGTGGGTCAATTTGCGTAGCATCGCCTTGGAGGGCGGCCAATCTTGGCCGCAGCCGCCTTTTTAGGCGGCCAGAGCCGGCTGGAAGCCGGCTGCGGGCAGAATTGCCCGCCCTCCAATTGCAGATTTTCGGCGATCGGGATGCGGCACGGATGGAGACAGACGGCACGGAACACGCAGAACTGGCTGGCGAACTGGCGGAGGCGCGCCGCAGCCTGACGGAGTTGCGCCAGGACCAGCGGCTCTACCGCGAGTTGTTCGAAAACAGCCTGGGCCTGATGTGCGTCCACGACCTGGATGGCGTTCTGCTGAATGTCAATCCGGCTGCGGCCCAGTCCCTCGGTTTCCGGCCGGAAGAGGGCGTTGGCGTAAACATGAAGGGCTTTCTGGCGCCGCCGATCCAGCACCTTTTCGACGCCTACCTGGATCGCATCCGGCGCAATGGGAGCGATGCGGGGCTGATGCGTTTGGTGGCCCGGGACGGGGGCGAACGGATCTGGCTTTACCGCAACGTTCTGTATGAGGAGCCTGGCACGCCGCCGCGGGTGCTGGGCCACGCCCAGGACATCACGGAGCGTGTGCGCGCCGAAGAGGCGTTGAAGGAGAGCGAGCGGCGCTTCCGCAACATGGCCGATACTGCGCCCGTTTTCATTTGGATGTGCGACACCGCGGGCGAGTGCCTGTTCGTGAATAAAGCCTGGTTGGATTTCTCGGGCCGGACACTGGAACAGGAACTCGGCCGCGGCTGGGCGGAAGGTCTGCATCCCGAGGATCGGGAGCGCGGCCAGGCGGATTTGACGAGGGCCATCGCCCGGCGCGAGAGCTTCCGGGCAGAGTATCGCATGCGGCGCGCGGACGGCGAATACCGTTGGATTCTGGACACCGGGACGCCGCGTTTCAATTTCGACGGCCAATACGCGGGCTACATCGGCTCTTGCGTGGATGTGACCGAGGCCCGCCAGGATCGGGAGGCGCTGCGTGTCGCGCACGACGAATTGGCTGTTCGCGTGGCGGAGCGCACCGCGGAACTGCTGCGAGCCAACGAAGCGTTGCGGCAATCCGAACAGCATTATCAGGTGCTGACAAATCTGGCGCCGGTCGGCATTTTTCGCACGGACGTTAACGGGCGTTGCGTTTACCTCAATGACCGGGCCTGCCAGATTTGCGGCATCAACCTGGAGGAAGGGGGCCAGGGGCGATGGGACCGCATTCTCGAAGCGGACGATCAGGTCCGGCTCGCGGCGGAATGGCGAAAAGTGGTGGCGGGCAGCGGGCCGGGCTCGCTTGAGCACCGCATTGTACGGAGCGACGGTTCCGCGGTCTGGGCTCTGACTCACTTTGCGGCCGAAAGGGGCTCCGGGGGAGAGGTTACCGGGTGCATCGGAACGGTGGCGGATATCAGCGACCGGAAGCTGGCGGAGGAGGAGACCCGGAAGCTGGAAGCGCAGGTGCAACATGCACAACGGCTGCAAAGCCTGGGCATTCTGGCGGGGGGCCTGGCGCACGATTTCAACAATCTGCTCACCATCATTTTAGGAAACGCGCGGATTGCCTTGTTGGACCTGCCACCGGCATCGCCGGCAGTGGAGCGTCTGGCCGAGATCGAGACGGCCACCAGCCGGGCGGCGGAGTTGACCAACCAGATGCTGGCGTATTCGGGCAAGGGCAGGTTTACGTTGCAAGCCGTGAACCTGTCGCGGCTGGCGGAGGAGATCGCGCATCTGCTGCAGGCGGTCATCTCAAGAAAGACGGCGATCCAATTCAACCTGGCGGGCGATCTGCCGGCGATCGACGCCGACCCCGCGCAGATCCGGCAGATCGTGATGAACCTGATCACCAATGCGGCGGAAGCGATCGGCGAGGGGGGTGGGGCGATCCAGGTTTCGACCGGCGTGGTGGACGCCGATCGGACCTATCTCTCCGGCACGTATTTCGACGACCGTCTGCCGGCGGGACGCTACGTGTATCTGGAGGTGGCGGACACGGGATGCGGCATGAGTCCGGAAACACAGACGAGGATTTTCGATCCATTCTTCACCACCAAATTCACCGGGCGGGGACTGGGGTTGGCCGCGGCGATCGGCATCGTGCGGGCGCATCGCGGCGCGCTCAAAGTGACCAGCCAGCCGGGCGTGGGTTCGACGTTCCGGCTGTTGTTCCCCGGCACGGACAAGAAAGCGGAAGTGCGCCTGGCGGAGCCCGCGGGACGGGTATGGCGGGGCCGCGGAACGGTTCTGGTGGTGGACGACGAATCCGGTGTGCGCGATCTGGCGCGCGCGATTCTGGAGAATTCCGGCTTTACGGTTCTAACCGCGTGCGATGGCGGAGACGCCATTCGGGTTTTCCAGCGGCATGCTGGAGAAGTGGTGGCCATCGTGCTCGATCTGACCATGCCCGCGATGACTGGAGAAGAAGCCGCCACCGAGTTGCAGCGCATCCGGGCGGGAGTCCCCATCATTCTTTCCAGCGGGTATAGCGAGCAGGAGGTGGCTGGGCGTTTCGCGGGCAGAGGTCTGGCCGGCTTTTTACAGAAGCCATACGAACCCGCCGCACTCACTGAGGCGCTGCTGAGGGCGCTGGAGCGGCGGGTGGTTGGGTAGGCGGCCGAGGAGTAAAGAAGACAGAAGACAGCCCTGCCTCCGGCGGGGCGCCGGATTGAATAACCTGTGACTTCGAACGCGCCGCGCGCGATGCGATACAGTGCAGGTGAGCGCGGCCGCAGCTAAAGCCCTTTCCTCATTCGTGCGTATGCCGCATAGACAGCATGGCTCCAGGAAGGCAATTGAACATTGGCGAGGCCCTTGTGGCACTCCCCTAGGCTAGATTCCACATAACGGCCAACCTGGGCGGACGTGCTCGGAAAGGCGGTCCACAGGTGCAAAACAAGGAAGGTGCAGGCAGCAGAAGACAAATCGAAGGGTTGCCGATAGTCCGCCGGAACGTGGCGGGCATCGATTTGGGGAGCGAACGACATTGGGTGTGCGCGCCCACGCTGGACGGCACAGCCCGGGAGATAGCCGATTTCGGGGCTACCACGGGGGAGTTGATCCGCATGGCAGAATGGCTCAAAGACCGCCACGTGGAGTCCGTGGCGATGGAGAGCACGGGAGTCTACTGGATCGCGCCGCACGAGGTGCTGGAGGCGGCGGGTTTCGAAATCCTGGTGGTAGACACGCGGCAGATGGCGCGGGTGCCGGGACGAGACAAGAAGAGCGATCCCACAGACTGTGAGTGGATCCAACGGTTACATAGCTGCGGATTGCTGCGTGGGGCGTATCGGCCGCGGGAGGAGGTGTGCATGTTGCGGACGCTGGTACGGGACAAGGCGAACCTGGTGGCCGAGTCGGGCGACTGGGTGCGGCGGATGCAAAAGAGCCTGGACCAGATGAACGTACGCGTGCACCGCGCGGTTTCCGACATCGACGGCGCCACCGGGATGGCGATTTTGCGGGCCATCGTGGACGGAGAACGGGACGCCGGGAAACTGGCGAAACTGCGGGACCGGCGCTGCCGTAAGAGTGAGGCGGAGATCGCGGAGCAATTAAGCGGGCACTGGCGCGAGGATCACCTGTTCAGTCTGCGGCAGGGATTGCAGATGTACGATGCCATCCAGCAGCGGATCACGGATTACGACCGCGAGATATTGCGAAAACTCACAGCGATGTCGCGAGCGGAACTGCGGGAACAACCGGCGCCGAAGGTGAACAACCCAGAGAAGGCCAAAGCCATCAAGAAAAGAGGTGAAGAGCCGATGCGGGAGGCACTCTACCGGATGAGCGGGGTGGATTTGAGCAGCATTGATGCGATCGGGGTGGAAACCGTGCAGGTGGTACTGAGCGAATACGGGCCGGATTTGAGCCGATTTGGGAGCGAGAAAGAGTTCGTGTCGCATATCACACTAGCGCCGCGGAAACCGACCAGCGCCGGCAAGCCCGTAAAAAAGAAGAAACGGCGGAACACGGCGAGCACGCGGGTCGCCGGGGCATTGCGCATGGCCGCCCTGTCGATGCGCAACAGCCCGACCGCATTGGGAGCCTACTACCGCAAACTGGCACGCCGGATTGGCGGAGACGTGGCGGTGTTTGCCACGGCCCGCAAGCTAGGCATCCTCATTTACCGCTTGCTCCGCTGGGGACAGGCGTACGTAGACGAAGGCGCCGAGGCCTACGAAAGGCGCTATCAGGAAACCCGGGTTACGTCCTTGAAAGCTCAGGCCAAGCAGCTTGGTTATCAGTTAATACCCAACGCTTGACGGTCACCCGCACCGGGGGAAGTCACAGGCTAGCCCTGCCTCCGGCGGGGCGCCGGATTGAATAACCTGTGACTTCGAACGCGCCGCGCGCGATGCGATACAGTGCAGGTGAGCGCGGCCGCAGCTAAAGCCCTTTCCTCATTCGTGCGTATGCCGCATAGACAGCATGGCTCCAGGAAGGCAATTGAACATTGGCGAGGCCCTTGTGGCACTCCCCTAGGCTAGATTCCACATAACGGCCAACCTGGGCGGACGTGCTCGGAAAGGCGGTCCACAGGTGCAAAACAAGGAAGGTGCAGGCAGCAGAAGACAAATCGAAGGGTTGCCGATAGTCCGCCGGAACGTGGCGGGCATCGATTTGGGGAGCGAACGACATTGGGTGTGCGCGCCCACGCTGGACGGCACAGCCCGGGAGATAGCCGATTTCGGGGCTACCACGGGGGAGTTGATCCGCATGGCAGAATGGCTCAAAGACCGCCACGTGGAGTCCGTGGCGATGGAGAGCACGGGAGTCTACTGGATCGCGCCGCACGAGGTGCTGGAGGCGGCGGGTTTCGAAATCCTGGTGGTAGACACGCGGCAGATGGCGCGGGTGCCGGGACGAGACAAGAAGAGCGATCCCACAGACTGTGAGTGGATCCAACGGTTACATAGCTGCGGATTGCTGCGTGGGGCGTATCGGCCGCGGGAGGAGGTGTGCATGTTGCGGACGCTGGTACGGGACAAGGCGAACCTGGTGGCCGAGTCGGGCGACTGGGTGCGGCGGATGCAAAAGAGCCTGGACCAGATGAACGTACGCGTGCACCGCGCGGTTTCCGACATCGACGGCGCCACCGGGATGGCGATTTTGCGGGCCATCGTGGACGGAGAACGGGACGCCGGGAAACTGGCGAAACTGCGGGACCGGCGCTGCCGTAAGAGTGAGGCGGAGATCGCGGAGCAATTAAGCGGGCACTGGCGCGAGGATCACCTGTTCAGTCTGCGGCAGGGATTGCAGATGTACGATGCCATCCAGCAGCGGATCACGGATTACGACCGCGAGATATTGCGAAAACTCACAGCGATGTCGCGAGCGGAACTGCGGGAACAACCGGCGCCGAAGGTGAACAACCCAGAGAAGGCCAAAGCCATCAAGAAAAGAGGTGAAGAGCCGATGCGGGAGGCACTCTACCGGATGAGCGGGGTGGATTTGAGCAGCATTGATGCGATCGGGGTGGAAACCGTGCAGGTGGTACTGAGCGAATACGGGCCGGATTTGAGCCGATTTGGGAGCGAGAAAGAGTTCGTGTCGCATATCACACTAGCGCCGCGGAAACCGACCAGCGCCGGCAAGCCCGTAAAAAAGAAGAAACGGCGGAACACGGCGAGCACGCGGGTCGCCGGGGCATTGCGCATGGCCGCCCTGTCGATGCGCAACAGCCCGACCGCATTGGGAGCCTACTACCGCAAACTGGCACGCCGGATTGGCGGAGACGTGGCGGTGTTTGCCACGGCCCGCAAGCTAGGCATCCTCATTTACCGCTTGCTCCGCTGGGGACAGGCGTACGTAGACGAAGGCGCCGAGGCCTACGAAAGGCGCTATCAGGAAACCCGGGTTACGTCCTTGAAAGCTCAGGCCAAGCAGCTTGGTTATCAGTTAATACCCAACGCTTGACGGTCACCCGCACCGGGGGAAGTCACAGGCTAGAAG
>Ga0224557_1002639_pt1 | contig 14974 bp, 12 predicted proteins | sample 714S31014metaG_FD_180677 | JGI IMG/M metagenome (GOLD analysis project Ga0224557, IMG submission 180677) | Peat soil microbial communities from Stordalen Mire, Sweden - 717 S3 10-14 | ecosystem: Environmental > Terrestrial > Soil > Wetlands > Peat | place: Sweden: Norrbotten County, Stordalen...
CCGTGCAACTGCAGAGCCATGAGGCCGCCCATCTCACGGTCTGCCGTGATCCGAGCCTGCAGAGCCTCCAACTCCCCCTGCTTCAGCGCGCTGACCTGAAGCTCAATTTCGGCTAGCCGAACGGCCGCGGCACGCGCCTTCTCGGTGGAGGCGATCACTGCGTCTGCAACCTGCAGATCGCTGGCCGTTGCCGTCGCTGAGCTCTCGGCGGCGGCCAACGCGCCCAACTCTTGCTGCAACGACGAGCGCTGCCCAGCGATGTTTGCCGTTGTTTCGTCGTGGTCCGCAAGCGCGGCCAGGGCGTCGGCCTCGGTCCGCTTGAACTCGGTGAGCTTCGCCTCGGCTTCGAGCGCCTGTACCAGGGAGCCGATCGTGTGGCCGACGGCCGTCACGAACACGCTCAGCTCAGGCTCCGACTGCGGCACCGTGCCCGCCAGTTCGCGAGCCGCGGCTTCATCAGCGCACGCCGCTCCGAGTTCCTGTGAAGCTGCGGACGCAGCTTCAAGGCGCGGCCTCACCTCGGCCGCTCGTGCGGCGGCTTCGTACCGCTGCTTGGTGCGTGTATGTCTGTCGGCCTGGGCGTCGAGCTTGCCCAACTGCTCCTCAGCCGCGCTGCGCCGCTGCTGACGGTCTGCGAGCTGCTGTGTGCCTGTGAGCGCCTCACTCGCGGCCTGCGCAACCTTCACGGCGTGAGCCTCGGCAGCCTGCGCCGCCTCGAGTGCGCCCAGAGCTGACACCACACGCCGCTCAGCCCACGAAACGCGGTCGTCGCCGGCAGCAGGAGGCTCAACTTTGAGCTCTGAGGTGAGATCCGCCACGGTGCGCGCCGAGTCTGCGGTGAGCCTGCTCAGGTCGCCGCCCAACTCCTGGGCACGCACGTGGAGCGCTTCGGCGTAGTCCTCAAACCGCTGCGTACCGAAGAGCGTGCGCAGCAGACTCTGGCGATCCTTGCTTTCGGCCTCCAAGAACTCCTGAAAGCGGTTCTGGGCGAGCAGAATCACCTGGAGGAACTGGCCCCTGTCGAGCTGCACGATTTCAGCGATCCGCCTGGCGACCTCTGGGATCTTCGTCTCGAGGCCCTCCCACCCGTGATCGGTTTGAATCGACAACTCGACGCCGGCCGCCTGTCTGGTAACGCCGGTGCCACGACTCTTAGGCCGGTCGTAGTCCGGGTTGCGGACGATGCGATAGATCTCATCGTCGACCTCGAACGTGAGCGTCACGTCCGTGACGTCGTCGATCGCGCAGTGGTCGCTACGCAGGCGCATCGCGCCGCTGTAGCCGTCGTAGCGCGGCACGCTGCCGTAGAGGGCGAAGCAGATGGCGTCGAGAATCGTGGACTTGCCTGCCCCGGTCCGGCCCCCGATCAGGAAGATCCCAGAGTCATCGAAGGCTGTGAAGTCGACGGCCTGAGCCCCCTTGAAAGGGCCGAAACCTCTCATCTCCACCGAGAGGATCCTCATCGGCTGGCCGCCACGCCGTGATGCTCGGAAACTAGATCCTCAAACAGCTCGGCCTCCGCGTCGTTGGGGCCGTCGCCGTTGCGCACATGCCGCAGAAACGCGTCGAGGATCTGCTCGTCGCTCTTTCCCTGAACGCGCTCGGCATAGCTGCTCAGGCCGTCGGTGACGATCGTCGCCGGCTGGTGCTCAAGGTGGGCACACCACCTGAAGCGCGCCTGCAGACGCCGCATCGCCTCCATCGGACGCGTCGAGTCGGTGAGCACTGCACTCACCCAGTCCTCACGGTGCTGTTCGAGCGCCGGCGCCGAGAGCAGCTCCTCAAGCTCGCCCTTGAGCACGACGAGCGGCCGCGGCACCGGCAGGTCGAGCCACTCGGTTGATGACACTCCGTCGGCTCCGAGTTCGACCAGCCAGCCGCCCCGAGGTTTGTCCGCCTCGCTGAACGAGTAGTGCAGCAAGGCGCCTGGGTAGCGGATGTGATCAGCGAGCCGCGCCCGCCCATGTATGTGTCCCAGCGCCACATAGTCGACGCCATCGAAGGTGCTCAGCGGGACGACGTCAACCGAGCCGACGTTGACAATCGGGCGCTCCGACTCTGCGGACGCTGCCTCGCCCCCCGCCGCGAACGTATGGGCCACGACGACGGACCGCGCAGATTCGCTCGCACGAGCGTCGACTGCCTCGCGGATCCGGTGCATCGCGAATCCCAGGGCGTCAGCCTGGTTGCGGAGCCGTTCCTCGGGCCAGCGGTGTCGGATCAGCGCCGGCTCGAGGAACGGGACGCAATAGAAGTCGACAGCGCCATGTTCGTCGTGGAGCGTGACCGGCGTCCCGATCGTGTCTGCATCGGTCGCGATGTAGACGCCGCCGAGTCTCGCGAACGGCGTGGCGAAGCCGAGACGCGCAGCCGAGTCATGGTTGCCGCTGATCAGGACGATCTGGGCGCCGGCGTCCCGGATCTCGGTCAGAGTCTCCTGGAGCAGTGTGAAGGCCTCCCCCGATGGAGCGGCCGAGTCGAAGATGTCGCCTGCAGCGATCACCACATCGATACCCCGCTCGCGCACGAGATTTGGGAGTGCGCCGAGCACCTGACGTAGCGCGGTCATGGTCGAATGACCGTGAAACGTGCGTCCGATGTGCCAGTCGGCGGTGTGGAGAATGCGCATCGCTTAGAGTCTCGAGCCGCTACCGGACGTAACGGCGCATGTTCACTGTCGTGCCAGCCACAGCAGGGCTATCAGCGTCTTGGCGTCCTCCACCTGGGCGATCGCGCCATTGAGGTCCGTGAGCGGCCAGGGCACGATCTCAATGTGCTCATCATCCTCAGGCGCAGGCCCGCCTGCCGCGTCACTCAGCCCTTCTGCAAGAAAGATCCACATCCGTTCGTCACAGAAGCCGGGAGTTGGGTAGAAGCTGAGCAGCTCCCGCCAGTCGGTCGCCTGCTTGCCGATCTCCTCCACCAGTTCCCGCTTCGCGAGCTCAAGTAGTGGCTCGCCCTGGCGATCACGTTTGCCGGCGGGAATCTCCAACGAGCCTTGCAGCCTGGTGGCCTCGCGCGGCTGGCGCACGAGCCAAACATGGGTATCGTCGACGGGGATGATCGCGACCGCGCCCGGGTGCCAGACCTTGTCGAACGTGTTCTCGCTCCCGTCCGCGTAGCGGTAGGTCTCGGTGCCGGCCTTGAGCAGGCGTCCTTGCCACTGCACCTCTTCAGCAATGACCTCGAACTCGCTCACGCCCCGGCCTCCTCAAGCAACGCCAGCAGCACTGCCAGACCGGTCTCGAGCGAAGCGTTGCTCACGCGTTCGGTCCGCTCGTGCGCGCGCTCGGTGCCGTTGGCCAGATTTGTGCACTCAAAGCCGTTCACGCGAAACGCGTTCGCGTCTGCGCCGCCGCCGGTCGGGACGAAGCGTGGCTCGTAACCGACCTTGCGCAGCGCGCGCTGCGCGAGCTCAACGGACGGCTCCGCGGCATCCAGCAGGTAGCCGGTGAACGTCTTTCGCAGCCCGATGTCGAGATCGCAACCAGCACTGTCGGCCGCATCCTGGAGGGCGTCAACGGCGATCGTCACGAAGCTGTCGACCCGTTCCTGAACGAAGCCGCGCACTTCCGCCTCGATCACACAGCGATCCGCGACAACGTTCGGTGCGGTGCCGCCGAAGACGGTGCCGACGTTCGCGGTGGTTTGCTCGTCAAGCCGTCCCTGGGGCATTGCGGTGATCGCCGCGGCGGCCGCAACGATTGCGTTGACGCCCTGTTCGGGATAAAGGCCGGCATGCGCGGCCTTACCGCGAATCTCGGCGGTGATCATCATGTGGGTGGGCGACGAGACGATCACCTCTCCCCACGGAGAAGCGTGGTCGAACACATAGCCGAACTGACTGCCCAGCTTGCTCACATCAAACTCTCGGGCGCCGTTCAGGCCGGTCTCCTCGGCGACGGTGAAGAGCAGCTCGACTCCCACCGGCGGCGGTTCGTCTCGCGCAGTCAGAACTCTCGCCAGTTCAAGTAGGGCGGCCACCGCGGACTTGTTGTCGGCCCCGAGGATGCCCTCGTTGGCGCTCTCCCAGCCGCCGTTCACCTGGACCGGCTCAACAGCAGCAGTCAGCGGCACGGTGTCCATATGGGCGCAGAGCAGGATCGACCGCGGGCCGGTCCCGGAGATCCTGGCCAGCAGGTTGCCCGCGTTGCAGCCGATCGTGGCGCCGACGTCGTCCTCCTCCACGGTAAGCCCAAACGATTCGAGCCGCTCGGTGATCCAGTCAGCGCAGGCACGCTCATCCCCCGTGGGACTCGGGATGCGACAGAGCGTCGTAAAAGTGTCGTGTAAGCGGCGACGGTCCTCATCGCCCAGCACGACGCTCACGAGTCGCCTCTCCCTTAGACGCTGAGACGCGACGCGGTCACGTCAGCGCCATCGACAGCGGGCGCCGCCACCGGTGCGCCGCCGCGGTATGCGTGTGCCGCACCGACGAACTCACGGAAGAGCGGCGACGGGCGGTCCGGGCGAGACTTGAACTCCGGATGGAACTGCGAGGCCACGTAATACGGATGTACGTCACGCGGCAGCTCGGTGATCTCAACCAGCCGCTCATCCGGCGTCGTCCCACTGAAGACGAGCCCCGCCGCCTCAAGCTGCTTGCGCAAGTGGTTGTTCACCTCGTAACGGTGGCGGTGGCGCTCGTACACAACGCTCTCGCCATACGCCTCGTAGGCGCGTGTGCCCGGGTGGATCTTCACTGGATCGGCGCCGAGCCGCATCGTCCCGCCCATGTCAGCGATCTCCCGCTGCTCGGGCAGCAGGTCGATCACCGGGAACGGCGTCTCCGGGTCCATCTCAGTCGAGTTGGCACCGGGCATACCAGCAACGTGGCGAGCGAACTCACTCACGGCGACATGCATCCCTAGGCAGACACCCAAGTACGGGATCTTCTCTTCGCGCGCGATCTTTGCGGCGGCGATCTTGCCTTCGAAGCCACGACCGCCGAAGCCACCCGGGATCAGGATGCCGTCGACACCGCGTAGCAGTTCGTCGACCTCCGGCTCGCCGACCGTCTCCGAATCGATCCATTCGACCTTCACCCGGCAACCGTGATGGGTGCCGCTGTGACGAAGCGCTTCCACCACCGACAGGTAGGCGTCCGCAAGCTGCACGTACTTGCCGACGAGCGCGATCCGCACCTCATCCTCCAGCGCGGCCGCGCGATCGATGATCGCCTTCCAGCCCGCCAGGTCTGGCGGCGGGACGTCCATCCCAAAGTGCTCCTTGAGGATGAAGTCGTCCAGACCCTGATCGTGAAACGCCAGCGGCACGCTGTACACGTCCTTGACGTCGTAGCCGGACACCACCGCTTCGACCGGCAGGTTCGCGAAAAGCGCGATCTTCTTGCGGATGTCCAGCGAAAGCTCTGACTCCGAGCGGCAGAGGACCATGTCGGCGTTGATACCGATCCGGCGCAGCTCATTAACGGAGTGCTGCGTCGGCTTGGTCTTGAGCTCGCCGGCATGCCCGATGTACGGCACCAGTGTGAGGTGGATGAACATGCAACGCCGGCGCCCAACCTCGACTGGAAACTGGCGGATCGCTTCCAGGAACGGAAGCGACTCGATGTCACCGACCGTGCCGCCGATCTCCGTGATCACGAAGTCGACGTCTGTGGAGTCGGCCATGACGCGGACGCGTTGCTTGATCTCGTCGGTGATGTGCGGGACGACCTGCACGGTTGCGCCAAGGTAGTCACCACGGCGCTCGCGCCGGATCACGGTGTTGTAGATGCCACCGGCGGTGACGTTCGACGCGCGGCTCGCATTGGCGTCGGTGAAGCGCTCGTAGTGTCCTAGGTCGAGGTCCGTCTCGGCGCCGTCCTCGGTGACGAACACCTCGCCGTGCTGGTACGGAGACATCGTTCCAGGGTCGACGTTGATGTACGGATCAAACTTCTGAATCTGGACAGAAAGCCCGCGCGAACGAAGCAGCTTCCCGATCGAGGCTGCGGCGATGCCCTTACCAAGCGAGGAGACAACCCCGCCTGTGATGAAGATAAAACGGGTTTCAGTCTGGCTCATAACTCGATCCTCAGTCCAGTTTCCACTGGGCCATCAAAGTACCGCCACGGCCGGACGCAGCCCACGGGCCCGGTCTACATAAAGAGAATAGTCGGTCGGGCTCATGCCGCCTTCAGGAGTTCACGCGCGTGGCCCTTAGCGGCACGATCACCCTCGTCTGCCCCGAGCATCCGCACCAACTCAGCGACGATTCCGTCCCCGGCCAGGGCGCTCAAAACCGTCCTGGCCGGTGAGTTCGAGGCGTCTTTGACAATCGTGAAGTGCTTGGCCGCCATCGCCGCCACCTGTGGCAGATGCGTGATGCACAGCACCTGCCGGCCAGCTGCGAGCTCGCGTAGATGGGATCCAACCGCCCGGGCGGTGTGCCCACCGATCCCAGCATCGATTTCGTCAAAAACCAGCAGCGATCCGCCCCCATCACCCGTCGCGGAGTCGCCGCCGTGCGCGACGCTCAACAACGCCAGCATCACCCGTGACAGCTCACCTCCTGAGGCAACCTCACGCAACGGCCCGAACGGCAGCCCCGAGTTTGCTGCGATCAGGAACTCAACCGCATCCTTGCCACGGGCGCCGCAGCCGCCGTCGCGCTCTCTCACCGCCACTTCAAAGCGCGCGTCGGCCATCGCCAGCTCTGACAAGCGGCTGAGCACCGCCTCCGCCAGATTCGGTGCAGCCGCGACGCGTGCGTCACTCAGCGCGGCGGCGATCCGCTCGCGCTCGGATGTCGCGCGCTCAAGCTCAACCGTGAGGTCGGAGAAGGTCTCGTCCGCGTCCTGGAGCTCGGCCTGGCGCCGCCGGCACCCTTCCGCGTGGGCGAGCACGTCTGCGACGCCGCCACCGTGCTTGCGTGCCAGCCGCGCAAACAGCCCGAGCCGCTCCTCAACGACCTCGAGCCGTCCGGGCTCAGCCTCCAGTCGATCCAAGTAGTCACGCAGCTCCGCGGCCACGTCCTCAGCTTCGTAGCGCAGCGCCGCCAGCCTTCCGGCGAGTTCCGCCAGCGCGGAATCGAATGCCGCGGCCGACTCGACCTCAGTCGCGGCCGTAGCGAGCAGCGCGCCGGCCCCGCTCCCCTCCTCGGGGGCGATCGCGTCGGCGCCGAGACCGGCGCCCAAGCGCAGGACCTCCTGATGGCGAAGGCGATCCCGTTCGGCCAGCAGCTCGACCTCCTCTTCAACACTCGGATCGACCTCTTCGATCTCACGCAACTCAAAGCCGAGTAGGTCGAGCTCACGGTCACGGGCCCCAACCAAACCGTCCACCTCTGCGATCCGAAGCTCGAGCGCCCGTACCTGCTCATGCGCAACCGCGATGTCCGCACGTAGACCCAACTGCTGCGGGCCGCAGAACGCGTCCAAGGCGTCGAGCTGAGCCGTGGTCAGCATCAGCTTGCGATGCTCGTGCTGGCCGTAGAACGAGAGCATCCGGCTGCCGAGCTCACGCAGATCCGCCACCGTTGCCGAGCGGCCGCACACATACGCGCGCGTACGCCCGTCGGGCCAAACCCGACGGGCTAAGACCAGCTCCTCCGCATCCTCGGGAATCCGCTCGTCACCGCCGCCAGCCAGGTCAGGCGGTAACTCGAACACGCCTTCCACGTACGCCTCAGCCGCTCCGTCGCGGACTATGCCGCTCCGGGCCTTGCCTCCCAGCAAGAGGTCGAGCGCGTGGGCGAGCAGCGTCTTCCCTGCACCGGTCTCGCCGGTGAGGATGTTGAGCCCCGGGCCGAGTCGCAACTCGGCCCGCTCCATGAGCAGCAGGTTCTCTACGCGCAGTTCGTACAGCACAAGAGAACTTCTACCGCCGCCATCGGACGGAACAACGCGAACAGGTGTTCCCACCCGATCCGCTCAGGAGCAGCAGGCCCTTTTCGCAACGCCCGTAGCGAACGAGACTCGGCTGAGACGCTCCGCGACCTCGACGAAGCGCTGCCGCGGGGGTTACGGCAGGGTCGCCAAGCGCCCGAACTTCTCGCGCAGGCGCTGGTAGAAGTTCACGCCCTCAAGCTGCGCCAACAGTCCCTGGGCATCGACGAAGCGGGCTTCAAGGCGGCCGCCTGGGGCGAGGGCGACGACGGGACGACCGTCGACGGCGATGTCAACTTCCTCCTCGTTCGATCGGTTCTCGATCGTGAGCGTGTCGCCCGGGGCGACCACGAGCGCCCGCGCGGTCAGTGAGTGCGGGGCGATGAACGACACCACCATACCCTCCACGCCCCAGGCCATCACGGGCCCGCCGTTGGCGAGGTTGTAGCCGGTTGACCCGGCCGGGGTCGCGACCACAAGACCATCGCAGCGCACGCGTCCGATCTCATCGTCACCAACGGCGTAGGCCAGAGAAGCGACGCGCTGCCCCTGCTGGCGCTGCACGGAAACGTCGTTGATCGCGGTCCAGGTGCTGCCCGACGCACGGATCGCGATGCCCGGCACCGCCAGCACGTCGAACTCCCGGGCGAACGCCCGCTCAAAGCCGACCCGCGCTTGCTCACGATCGATCGTCGCAAGGAAACCGATCTCACCGAAGTTCACGCCGAACACGGGCACGCCGGTACCGGCATACGTACGCAGCGCCTGCAGGATCGTGCCGTCGCCGCCGAGCGCAAAGCAGATGTCCACGTCGTGCCGAGCGGTCGCGCCCAGCTCAAGACCCTCCCCCGGTTGGAGATTGTGCTTCTCCACTTCAGTCTGGTCAAACAGAAGCCGCGCACCGACCGAGCGCGCGACATCCCGCAGCGCCTCTATCGCCGGCGCGGTCTCCTCCGGACGCCGGTGGGTGATCACGCTGGCTGTCGCGCCGCTCACGGCTCCACCACCAACGCGGCAGCTTCCAGTTCTGGGATCCCCGCAACCCCGCCGGCACGTCCAGGCTCCGCGAGCCACAGGAAGGTCTCGCGGTTCCCCTTGGGACCGGGTAGTCCGGACGACGCGTAGCCACAGACGGACACACCGAGCTCCTCAAGCGCGAAGCGTCCAACGTCCAAGAGCGCCTCGCGCCTATACCCAGCCTCGCGCACAACGCCACCCTTGCCGATCCGTTCGCGCCCAACCTCGAACTGCGGCTTGATCATCGCCAAGCAATCGAACCGGGACGCGGCGGCACAAGCCAGCACCGCCGGCAAGACCTTAGTCAGCGAAATGAAGGAGACGTCGATCACGATCACCGTGGGAGCGTACGGCAGGTCATCCGAAGTGACGGCACGTGCATTGCGTCTTTCAAGCACGGTCACGCGCGGGTCTTCCCGCAGCTTCCAGCTGAGCTCACCGTATGCGACGTCCAACGCGACCACGTGCTCCGCCCCACGCTGCAGCAGACAGTCTGTGAAGCCACCGGTGGAGGCGCCAACGTCCAGTGCCCGAGCGCCGCCAACGTCGAGACCAAAACCGTCGAGCGCGTTGGCCAGCTTGACGCCACCACGCGAGACGAACTCCGGCCCCTGCGCCACCTCCAGCTCAGCGTCCGCGGCGACCATCTGCCCAGGCTTGAGCGCACGGTCGCGCGCCGGCAGCAGCAGCACGTCACCCGCGAGTACGGCAGCCGCCGCACGCGCCCGCGACTCGAAGAGCCCGCGCTCCACCAAGAGCACATCCAGACGCGTCTTGCTCATGACCGGTCGGTGTAACGGCCGGCTGACCGGTACCTGATCAGGCGACCTTGTGGCGATCGGCGACCGCGGTCAGGATCCGCTCGGCGATGCGCTCGGGCGTGAACTCGACTTCGGCGTGCAGGAGCTTTGGAGTGCCGTGCGTGACGTAACGGTCGGGCATACCCACGCGCAGGATGCGTGCCGTTATGCCCGCATCGGAGAGCGTCTCCCAGACGGCAGAGCCAAAGCCCCCGGGCAGCACGCCCTCCTCGACGGTCACGAGCAGATCGTGCTCCGCCGCTAGCTGGGCCGCCAGCCCAGCGTCGATCGGCTTTGCGAAGCGGGCGTCGGCCACCGTCACGGAGATGCCGTGATCGGCCAGGATCGACGCGGCTGCAAGCGCCTTACCGACGCCGCTGCCATAGCCGAGCAGCGCGACCCGCGGCGTGTCGCCGGCGGACGAGGCGCCCGCCTCTTGAAGAATCTCGCCGGTTCCGATCGGGATCAACTCGGGGATGGCCGGCAGGGCCACGCCCACCCCCTCCCCGCGTGGGTAGCGAATCGCCGTCGGACCGTCGTCATAGTCGAGCGCCGTGTGCAGCATGTTGACCAGCATCGCCTCGTCGCGCGGAGCCATCAGCACGATGTTCGGGAGGCAACGCAGGTAGGCGATGTCAAAGACACCGTGGTGCGTGGGGCCGTCCTCACCGACAAGACCGGCCCGGTCCATCGCGAACACGACGTTCAGCTTCTGCAGGCAGACGTCGTGGACGATCTGGTCGTACGCCCGCTGAAGGAAGGTTGAATAGACGGCGACCACCGGCTTGCATCCCTGCAGCGCCATGCCGGAGGCGAGCAGCACCGCCTGTTGCTCGGCGATCCCGACGTCGAAGTAGCGGTCGGGAAGCTCGTGCTGGAGGATGTTGAGGCCAGTCCCGGAGTTCATCGCGGCAGTGATCGCGAGTACTCGCTCGTCACGCTGAGCCTCACGCAACAGCGCCTCGCCGAAAACCTGTGTGTACTGCGGCGGTGCGGGCCTGCCGTTGCCGGACGGCTTGGCGACGATCTTGACGGGCTCGCCGTCGACGATCGACTTTGGCTTGGCGGCGTGCCACTTCTCCATGCCCTCGAGGCCGCCCTCCTCGGCTGGGGCGAAACCCTTGCCCTTGACGGTCGCGCAGTGGACGACCACCGGCCGCTGGGCGGCCAGCGCCTCACGCACGGCCGCGCGCACAGCGCGAACGTCGTGACCGTCGATGACGCCCATGTACGCCCAGTTGAGCTCCTCCCACCAGAGGCCGGGCGCCCAGAACGCCTTGATCGACTCCTTGAACTGAGGTCCGAGCTTTTCAAATGTGTGGCCGAGCGCCGGCAGCTTCATCAGACCGCTCTCCACGTCCTCACGCGCGTGCCAGAGCTTGGGATTGAGACGCACGCGGTTGAAGTAACGGCTGAGCGCACCGACGTTCGGGGCGATCGACATGCCGTTGTCATTGAGCACGACGACGATCGGCGTGCCGGCGCCGCCGGCCTGCGCCACCGCCTCAAACGCGACCCCGCCGGTCATCGAACCGTCGCCGATCACCGCCACGACCTGTCCATCTTCACCGTGGCCGCGGCGCATCGCCTCTTTGATGCCGACGGCGTAGCCGATCGACGTCGAGGCGTGTCCGGCGCCCATGATGTCGTGCTCCGATTCCGCAATCGCGCAGAACGGCGCGAGACCGCCGTACTTGCGGATCGTGTGAAGCTGATCCCGGCGACCGGTGAGGATCTTGTGCGGGTAGGCCTGGTGGCCCACATCCCAGAGGATCTTGTCCTTCGGCGAGTCGAGCAGTGAGTGCAACGCGACCGCGATCTCACAGGTACCGAGGTTGGCGCCAAAGTGGCCGCCGATCTCACCGACCGTGTCGATGATGTGCTCGCGCACTTCCTGCGCGACCTCTTGCAGCTGCTCTTCGGTGAGCTTGTGCAGGTCTTGGGGTTTGTCGATGTGCTTGAGCAGGTTGGACATTTTGATCAGTGGCTGCGATATGCGATGAAGTCGGTGATCTGGTGAAGCTGCCCGGGATGAATAGATCCCGCCCTCCCGGCGCTGTTCAGCGCCTCACTCGCACGGCCGTGGGACTCGGTTGCGAGTTTGCGGGCGCCGTCGAGGCCGAACTCGGTGACGTAGGTCCGCTTTCCGAGGCGCTCATCGCTGCCGCTTGCCTTCCCGAGCGCCTCCTGGGAACCGGTCACATCCAAGATGTCGTCGACAATCTGGAAGAGAACGCCCAGCTCACCGGCGAAATTGTTGAAGTAAGAGATTGTGGCAGGTTCTTGGGAGCCGTCGAGCAGCAGCACGCATTCGACGCTGGCCCGGATCAAGCGGCCGGTCTTGAGCTCGTGCAGGTGGCGCAAGCCCTCCGCGCCCGCTGGCGCGGAGGCAGCCACGTCCAGGTACTGCCCGCCGACCATGCCGCTGACACCGGTTGCGCAGGCCAACTCGGCGGCGGCGCGCAGCACGTTCGCGGGCTCTCCCGGTTGGGCTGTGAGCAGATGCTTGAACGCCTCAGCGTAGAGCCCGTCCCCCGCCAGGATCGCGACATCCTCACCGAAGGCGACATGACAGGTCGGCCGGCCGCGACGCAGAGCATCGTCATCCATCGCCGGCAGGTCGTCGTGGATCAGCGAGTAGGTGTGGATCAACTCGAGCGCGGCGGCAAACGGCAGCACCGAGGTCGGATCGCTGCCGATCGCCGATGCGGTGGCGAGCGCCAGCACCGGCCGCACGCGTTTGCCACCGGCGAGTAGGGAGTAACGCATCGCCTCCTCAAGCCCGGCGGTGCCCGCCTCGTCGGAGAAGCGCAGGTGTTCGAGATACTCCTCAACCTGCGTCTGCAGGTGCCCTGGATAGGAGCTCGTCGTCACTGCGCCGCGGGGAGCGGCAGCTGTCCGGGAAGGTCGGGCAGCGGCTCGAGCGCCGCACGGACATGGGTATCGACAGCTGAGGCGGCCTCGCTGGCCAGCCGTGAGCACTGCTCAATGAGGTCGAGCGCCCTGCGGGGCTCGACAGCACCGGCTCTCAAGGCATCGGCGGCCTCATGGAGGCGCTCGCGCAGCTCTTCGAGTGGTTCGGTCACCAACACAAGACTATTGCATCGTTCCGGAATTCCATTGACCAGTAACGGCGCATTAACGGCTGCCGGCCGCGTCCAGGGCCTGGTTTACGAGGGCGTCGGCACCGGCGTTCTGTGCGCGCGGCACTGATTCGATGCTCCAGCTCGTGAAGGCACGCAGGGCCTTGGTCGCTTGCGCATGCAACGGCCGCATCGCGGGATGCTTGACCTTGTACAGGCCCATCACCTGACGGGCGACCAGCTCGGAGTCATTGATCACGCGAATCTGATTCGCGCCCAGAGCCGTGGCGCGTTCAAGCCCGCGCAGCAACGCCCGGTACTCAGCGACGTTGTTGGTGGCAACACCGATCGTCTCGGCAAGCTCGTCCACAACGCTGCCGTCGGGTGCCAAGATCACGACGCCGATCGCCGCCGGCCCCGGGTTGCCCCGCGCACCACCGTCGACGTGCAGCACCAAAACCTGATTGCCGTCGCTCATGCGCCCCGCGGTCTACGGGATGGTGAGGGCGCCGGACTCGTCGGCGCTCGCATTGGCGTAGCGCTCGTGCTCGGCCAACTCGTCAAGCTCGTAGCCCTGACCGGCGAGCCTCACGGCGCCGCGGGTCTCGGACAGGTCGACCTCATAGCGGTACCAGCAGAGTTCCCAGGAGACGACGATCCACACCAGGCTCGCCACGGAGGCATCCGGCGTGATATTCACACCGGCCGCCCCGAGCGAGCGCGCGACACCGGCAACGGTGCGCCGATGCTCGGTGTGGTTGAAGCATTCCACGGCGGCGAGGATCTTGTGATCGCCACTTGTCGGGATCGCATGCACGTGGCGTGGCTCACGGATCCGATCATTCGAGTTCTCGTAGTTCGGGCTCGTCGCCGGCAGCCCGATCGGCGGTGCGTGGCGCGGCCAGCCGCCGAGCTCGTCGTCAAGCGTCTGCGGCGCGCTCGGCTCCACAGGTGCGGTGGCACGCCCGGCGCGCGCGTTGCGCGCGCGCCGGCGGCCGAACAGTGAGCGTCGCCGATCCGGTACCCCACTCCTATCCGAGTAGTCCGGAACCGCGCCTTCACGCATCCAGCCCTCGTGGAGCGCATGCGGCTTGCAGAGCTCGCAGACGGAGTAACGGCGACCGCCGTTGACGAAGACCTCAATCTGCTCGCCGCGCAACAGCGTGCGCTCGCATACGTCGCAAACGTCGTGCTGCTGCGTCGTGTTAATACTTCGAGTAGTGCTCACCGCGCCCGCCACAAGTGTCTACGAGCGTAGCGGGTCACACCTTCACGGGTTCGGCCTGGGCCTTCGAGACGATCCGATCGACCAGCTGCGCCGGGACTTCCTCATAGCGAAGGAACTCCATCGCGAACTCGCCCTGGCCACCGGTGATCGAGCGCAGATCCGGAGCGTAGGAGAGCATCTCGGACATCGGCACCTCGGCCTTGACGTCGGTGATGCCGCTGCCAACCGGCTCCATCCCATGCGGATGTCCGCGCCGGGAGTTCAGGTCGCCGATCACGTCACCCACCGCGTCCTCCGGGACGCTGAGGGTTACGAGCATGATCGGCTCCAGCAGCACCGAGCCGGCGTCCGCCAGCGCCTCCCGCATCGCCATCGTTGCGGCGACCTTGAAGGCCATCTCTGAGGAGTCGACGGTGTGGTATGAGCCGTCAAACACGGTGACCTTCACGTCCTTCACCGGATAGCCCGCGACCGCGCCGGCCTGCATGGCGTCGACCACGCCCTTCTCGACTGCCGGGATGAAGCCGGACGGGATCACGCCACCCTTGATCGCGTCGACGAACTCCAAGCCGCTGCCAGCGGGCAGCGGCTCGATCCGAATATGGCAGTCACCAAACTGGCCACGGCCACCCGTCTGCTTCTTATGGCGACCGTGAGCCTGGGCCGGGCGCCTGATCGTCTCCTGATAGGGGACGCGCGGCGGCTTCAGCGTCACCTCGACGCCGAACCGCGTGCGCAGCCGATCGACTATCACCTCAACGTGCATCTGTGAGAGGCCGGCGACGATCTGCTCGCCGGTCTGCGGGTCTCGGTGCAGGTCAATCGTGGGATCCTCTTCCTGCAGGCGCCGCAGCGAGGTGAAGACCTTGTCCTCGTCGCCCTTCGCGCCAGCGGCGCCGGCGCTGATCGCGAAGGCCATCACAGGAGCGGGGAGCTTGATGCTCGGCATCTGAATCGGCTCGTCACGGGCAGCCAACCAGTCCCCGGAACGAGTCTCCTTGAGCTTGGCGACCGC
>Ga0224557_1002640_pt1 | contig 14973 bp, 13 predicted proteins | sample 714S31014metaG_FD_180677 | JGI IMG/M metagenome (GOLD analysis project Ga0224557, IMG submission 180677) | Peat soil microbial communities from Stordalen Mire, Sweden - 717 S3 10-14 | ecosystem: Environmental > Terrestrial > Soil > Wetlands > Peat | place: Sweden: Norrbotten County, Stordalen...
CCTCGAACAACTCCGCTTCCTCGAAAACGGCTTCACCATCTACGTCGAGCCCACCGACTTCGACACCATCGGCGTCGACACCGAAGCCGACCTCCGCCTGGTCGAATCCATCCTCCTCCGCCGCTAGCTTGTCTCTTTGCCCTCCCTGCGCCCATGCTCACGCGCAAAGCGTACATTGGTCTCAAGCCCAATGAGCCTCTTCCCGCTTAAGCCCACGCACGTCCCCGTCAAGAACTACTACGCCGCCCTCGCCCAATTCCACCTGCACGGCCACGACACCGAGGGCAACACCCGCTCCGCCTTCGCCGACCTCCTCAAGAAGTGCTGCCACCCCGACCCCTTCACCGGCACCGGCAACTTCATCACCCGCATCATGCAGCAGATCGCCGAGATGTTCACCCGTCGCCAATCTGCCCTCCGGGGCACGCCGGAGTACCAAATTGGCACCCAAAGAAACGTACCTAGTTTTCCACGTTGATTCGCAGCTGCGTTGATGCAATAGTTCATAGAGAGGCGAACAAATGGCGGCAGCCCGCGTGCTACCGTGGCCCGAACTTGAATATGCCACGCTGGAGCCGATAGACAATCTAACCTTCATGCGCCCAATGAAAAGCGGGAGCATGAAACTGATCGTCACGTCGCCCCCTTACAACATTGGCAAGTCCTATGAGCGCCGAACCTCGCTCAAGGAATACGTCCAGCAACAGAAAGAGGTTATATCCGAGTGCGTCCGCCTGCTGCACCAGAACGGCTCTCTGTGCTGGCAGGTCGGAAACCACGTCGATGATGGGGAGATCACACTCGCCTTGGCCTAGATTTTGGTAGTCGTTGTATCTCAAGAGCCCCAGCTAATTCCCGGAAGACGTGCCCAACCTACACAAATTCGGAATCCTGGAAACGCTTCGCAACCGCTTCGGCGAACTGCACAAGCTAAGAGGGAGCGAATCGCTATTCACAATCGGCGAAGACGCGGCGCGCGTCTACATCCGCTACTCGAAAGTACATCCCCACGGGCGCACCTTCTTCGGACTCCGCGAGGTTGATCTACGGCAACTCGAAGGCCACAACGCATTTCTCTGCTTCCTGCTCGACGACGGCTCACCGCCGCTGTTTGTGCCATATGGCGACTTCGAAGAGATTTTTCGGAGCGCGCAAACCGCGAGCGACGGCCAATACAAGGTACAACTGCTGTCCCGTGACGACGGGCTTGAACTCTATGTCGCCCGCCAAGGGCGGTTCAACGTCGAGGGCTACGTGGGACTTGAACCCATCGCCCGCAGCCTCAACACGACGCTACTGCGCGAAGCGCATAACCTCACGCACGCACAAGTGCAGACACTGCTCGCCGGTATCGGACATTTCAAGAACTATGGGGTATACGTACCGGAACGCGACGCGGGCGGGCTGGACTGGAGCCTGACGCAGCGATTCAATCTGAGGGGCAGCATACCGTCCGGATTCGACCAGGTCCGAGGAATACTCTCTGAGGTTGACGTGATATGGACGGCACGCGGCGGCGAGACAATTGAAGGGCTCTTCGAAGTGGAACATTCGACCACTGTTTACTCGGGGCTCCTGCGTTTCAACGACGTGCTTCTCACTGACCCAAAGGTTTCTCGATTCTCTATCGTTTCAAACGAGACTAGGCGCGCCTTGTTCTCACGCCAGCTTTTTCGGCCAACCTTCAAAAGGAGCGGACTTGCAGAACTCACGAGCTTCCTTGAGTACTCCAACGTTCTGGACTGGCACATGCGCGTAGCCGGGGGAGACACGCGCCGCGAATAGAATAGCGAAAGGCGATAAAGGACAAATGAAAATCGAGAAGGTCCACTCCCATTTCGGCGGCCTGGAGTTCATGAAGATTCACCTGCCCGACACGTTGGCGGAGATCGAGTCAGCCATCGCCGGCGCAGACGGCCGAAATTGGAAGACAAAGAAATCGACGGCGAGAGCAACGCGGGGCACCGGTCTCCATTCATCGGCCCGAATTAGGGAAGGTATTGGGAGCACGCTGAGAAGTCGCGGCTGGAAACCACGACGGCCCGGGGATTCAGATTTTGCGAAGGACCGAGTAGGCGTCGAAATACAGTTCGGAAGGCGCCCCCTCGACACCTACGACCTGTGTGCACGGCACATTGCTCGCTACATCGGAAAAGTGATCGACGTCGGAGTCGAGATACTGCCGATGAAAAGCCTTCAGCAGCAGATGTCATCGGGCATCGGATATTACGAGGGTGAACTTTACAACCTCATACGTGAGGGCCGCGGCGTACCCGCGGTACCACTCATCCTTATTGGTATTTCCGAGTAGCCTAAGCGGATCCCGCGCGCCACAACGGCATCGAATCGCCAGCGCGGAGCATCCGGACGAGCAAGCGCGAACTCCCCCGCATCCCCTTCCCGCCCAACTTCCACGCCTTCGCCGCCGCCGGTAAGCGCCTCATGGACCTCCACATCGATTACGAGAAGCAGCCCGAGCGCCCCCTCGAACAGATCGAAGACCCCAAAGCCGAAGTCAGCTTCCGCGTCGACCGCATGAAGCTCTCAAAAGACAAATCCGAACTTCGCTACAACGACTTCCTGCTGCTGCGCGGCATTCCCGCCGCCGCCTACGACTACCGCCTCGGCAACCGTTCCGCCCTCGAATGGGTCATCGACCAGTACCGCGTCTCCACCGACCCCCGCTCCGGCATCGTCAACGACCCCAACCGCCCCGACGACCCCAAAATACATCCTCCGCCTCATCGGCCAGGTCATCACCGTCTCCCTCGAAACCCAGCAAGTCATCGCCACCCTCCCCTCCCTCGATTTTCCGTCTTAAACTCAGCTCACCCGCCGGGTGCCCCATCCAAGCTCCGCTTGGGTGGGATCCACAGCCTCGCCTGTCCACAAATATCGGCCCACTCAATTCGCCTGTTGAAAACTCGCCAACTAACTCAAACAAAGCCACTAACAATCAAATCCATCCCAAAATACCCCTTGCACCCCCCTGCTATAATGGGAGTAGCTGGGAAAACGAAAAAGGCTGCAATGTCTGGCGCCAAACAACGCGCAAGCCACGCAGCCTTCGGAGTTTAAAGCCCTTTACTAAGACGATCTTACAGGTAACTCCTTTGTTTAAGGTAACTTGGCGCAACAGCCCACCGCTACGCCAAACAAAACAAAGCACTTGCCAGCAAGATCCTAGGGGGAGGGGGAGGGGGTATCATGAAGACGAAGCCGGGTGCCTCCGATTCGCTTCTGAGATGTGGGTTTGCTGCCGCGGAATCTGGCGAAAAACACAAAAAACGTACGAAGTCAACGCCTAACCGCTTTAGAAACATTGATTTAGTGGATCTATACCCCCCGGGGGGGTACCATGCCGAAAGCCGCAGAAAACAGTCCCGCCCCGCAGCGAATCCTGCTCAGTTGGAGCGGAGGCAAGGACAGCGCCTGGGCGCTTCATCTCCTCCGCCAACAGCCGCGGTACGAAGTGGTCGCGCTCGTCACCACCATTAACCAGGAATTCCATCGCGTCGCCATCCACGGCTTCCGCGAGGAACTCCTCGACCAGCAGGCTGCCGCCGCCGGACTGCCGCTCTGGAAGGTCGATCTGCCCTTCCCCTGCTCCAACGCCGACTACGAGTCGCGCATGGCCGCCGTCTACGCCCGTGCCGCTGCCGAAGGTATCCATGGCGTTGCCTTCGGCGATCTCTTCCTCGAAGACATCCGCGCCTACCGCATCGCCACCCTCGCCGGAACCGGCCTCGAGCCCATTTTCCCGGTTTGGACCGCCGACTTGGGGCTAACCACCGCCGCGCTCGCCCGCCAGATGATCGCAGCGGGCCTGTCTGCGCATCTTACCTGTGTTGATCCGCGTGTCCTCAGCCCGTCCTTCGCCGGCCGCACCTTCGATGCATCGTTGCTCGCCGCTCTTCCCGCCGCGGTCGATCCCTGCGGCGAGCGCGGCGAGTTCCACACCTTCGCCTTCGCCGGCCCCATGTTCTCGCGTACCGTTCCCGTCATTCCCGCCGAAACCGTCGAGCGAGACAATTTCATCTATGCCGAACTTCTGCCGACCCCGATGCCCGGTCCCGAATAGCATGGCCAATCACCCTGCCCGGCGTGCACGCAAGCCGTTCTCCATCGCCCTCTGCTGCTTCGCCGCTTTCCTCGCAGCAGCCTCCGTGCCCGCTTTCGCCCAGATGCTTGCGCGTCCCGGCTGGAATGGCAACGGCCTGGACACCAGTCCCTGGTGGCAACGCGCCGTCTTCTACCGGATCGATTCCCCGGCGGACACCGCGGATATCGCCAGCCGCCTCGACGCCTTGCGGTCCCTCGGCGTCGATGCGCTCATCCTGCCCGCGCCTGAGCTTCCTCCTCCGGGCTCCAGCGGCGCCATGCCCAATCTTGACGATCTTGACAACCTGCTTCGCCAGGCCAGCAGCCACGATATTCGCGTCCTGCTTACGCTGCATGCAGCGAATGCCAAGGCCGACCTCTCCGGCCTGGCGCGGTTCTGGCTCAGCCGCGGCGTCGCCGGCTTGTATATCGCTACTCCTCCGGGCACCACCGCTGAACAGACGCAGGCCCTCGTCGAAGCGGTGCGCAAGTCAGCCTCGGGCGCGCTCGGCCGGCGCGTCGTCCTCACAGATCTTGACCTTGCCCCGCCCGACGGCAGAGACGTGCATCAGCCCCCGCGCAATGCGGCCCCCGCGCGCACCTCACGCTCCGGCCCGGCGGTCGCGCAGTTGCAGATCGATTCGCGCCTGGGTCGCCTGCCCGCGCTGGACGCGGCCAGTCTTCGCCCGCTCCTGGTCCAGGCCATTGCCCAGCCCGACCTGCTCCTCGATACTTATCCGGCCACCGCCGACGCCGCATCCGGAACGCATCCCCCGCTCGCCGAAGCGATGGCCGCAATCGCGCTGATCACCCACCCCGCGGCCCTCATCGACTCCAGCGCGAGCCTCGTCCTGGAGCCCTCGCCCGACCAATCCGCAGCCACCGCGACCTCCGAGCAACCCGCCAGGCCCACGCCGCCGCCCGTTCCTCTGCCGCCGGGAACCTATCTGCCCTACGTCCCTTACGCCCCGCCGCCGCCCAAACCACGCCCGGCAGTCGCGCCCACGCCAAAGCCCGCCGACCCGCTCACCAACTGGTACCGGCAGCTCGCCGTGCTCCATCACGACAACGCCGTTGTCCGCTCCGGCAGCAAGATCTTTCTCGACTTCGATGCTCAGAACGCGCTGGTATGGGTCAACCGCCCGGCCTCGCCTTCTCCGCTCAATCCGCCGGTTGTCGTCGTCTGCAATCTCTCGTCTGCGCCGCTGCAGTTGTCGCTGACCGCCGCAATCAAGCAGCTCAACCTGCGTGGCTTCTTCCTGCGCCCGCTGCTGCGCTCCTACGACGCGATGGGCGCGCAACCGCTGGACAATGTCACGCTGCCGCCATTCGGCGTCTACATCGGCGAGCTGAGGCTGTGAGTCGTCGCCGCACCGTGGCTGCTCGCGGACGGAAGGAGATTTGGCGAGTTCAGATCAGCGATACTTCTCCAGCCGCTTGATCTGGTCGGCGTCCATTTCTTTGCGAAGCTGAAGCAGCATATGGGTATTCGCCTTCTCCAGTTCCGCCCGGGTCTGGGCAACCCGGTCGATCTGCGCAAATAGCGCGGCTTCATCGGGCGCCGGCGAGCTGGAAAGCTGTTCCATCTGTCCCTCCGCCTGCTGCACCCCCTCAAAACGCGAGAGCAGCGCGGCACGGTTTTGCTCAAAGATGGCGTCCATCCTGGACTGCTGTTCGGGACGCAGCTTCAGGCTTTTGACGTATGCCTTGTCATCCCACCAGCGTTGTCCCGGAGGGCCAAGCTGGAGGCCGGCCCGCAGGGGACCTTCCGGCGGCTGCCCTTGCTGCCCCGGTTGCTGAGGCGGCGGACCTCCGGAGCGAGGGCCATCGGGGTTCGGACCGCCAGGGAACTGCGGGCCTCCCATTCCGCCGCCACCCATTCCTGGTCCACCCGGACCACCGCCGCCCGGCGGCGGACCGCCCCCACCGCGGCCCTGTGCGCGGGCGATCGAGGCCACACCCAGGGCGAGGCAGATGCCAACGACGGCGGCACGCGCGAGTCTCCGCTGGCTTCTCATCAGTTCGAGATCCTCTTCGGCGATCGGCTGCGAACCCCGCGCGAGCTTCCACTCAAACCGTACATGCCGGAGGTCGCGGACTCATCCGCGCGCAACTCCCCGTCGATGGCGGTCAGCAGCGCATTGTCCGACTTCAGAATGGTGGGAGAAACCGCGACCGCGGGCTGCAGCTTCGCGGCGACCTGTCGCTCGACCGGACGCGCATGATCGACGCGCAAAGAGATGCCGATGCCCAGCGCCAGCGCGACCGCCAGGCCTGCGGCCGTCCACGCCTGCGGGCTTCTTGGAATGTGCAGCCTCGGAAACACCGGCTGCGAATCACGACTGTGCACGGGGAGTGACGCGGCGCGGCGCTCCGCCCACAAGCGGCTCTGCTGCGCAAAGCTGCCGATGGCGCCGGAGACGCGCTGCGCTTCCTGCGCACACTGAGGGCAGGCGCTGAGGTGCGCCGTGACAGCGGCCGGACTTGTGCCGAGCAGCAGATCCGTGAACTGTTCGTCAGTAAGATGGGTAAGATAGCTCTCGCGATGATTCTCCATCAGATTCCTCCTCCCAGCTTCAGCCTGACCGCTTTGACTGCACGGTGCAGATGCGTCTTTACCGTACTGACCTGCATCCCGGTGGCCTGGCAGATCTCCTGAATGTCCATCTCTTCGATGAAGCGCATCAGAAAGATGGTGCGTTGATTCACGGAGAGCGTTTCCAGCGCGGCCGACACCTGCTGCGCCCGCTCCCGGGCCAACATCTGCGACTCCACCGAACTCTGCGGGCTGGACAGCAGGGAGGAAACCTCATTCAAGTCGGGCGCGGTCTTATGGACCCTGCGCCAGAACTGGAACTTGCGACTTCGCTGGCTGTCCCGCACCAGGTTGGTGGCGATATGAGCCAGCCAGGTGTAAACGCTGCAGTCTCCGCGAAACGAATCCCTGCTGTTGTAGGCCTTCAGCAGGCAGTCCTGCACAATCGTTTCGGCCAGGTCCTGGTCGCCGGTGGAATAGGCGACGAACCGGAGCAAGCGAAACCGGTAGACGCGATCCAGCGCGTCGATGTCGTCCAACTCGCTAGGGATGGTTTCACCCGGCACGCAGGCGATCATATCGGGATCGAGAACAAGCTGCATACGAAACGTAGACGTGTCCCTTTCACCCTGCGGTTACATCTGCAGAAAAGATTACCTGACGGCCGACGCGCGGGTTCGGAGGTAACCCACCGAGTTCGCCTTTTGATCCCCACCCCCCGGTATCGATTAGTGCATAATCTTCCAAACAAACCGCTTACCAGCTATTGAATTTGCAGGATCTTGAAAACAAAGGAGATAATTTGCAAGATCTTCTAAACGCTGGAGTTATGGCTTCTTTGGAGCTTCGGGAGACACAAGCCTGAGGCTGGTGGATTCTGTCTCGACCCATCTTTAATTATAAGTGGGGTGTCAAGCGGAAGACCGGTTTTCAAATGAAGTTTCCGAGAGCGCCGCTTCGTTCCTCGCTTCACGCTAAGTCCTGTTGTCGCCAAATGGAAAAACGAAGTTACCGATAGCGAGACTTTAGTTATTTGGCCGACAAGCAATCCGAAGGACCTATACGGCTTCACCGGAGAGAGCGACCTGTGACGAGATTGACGCGCACGATCGGCGGACGGGAGCACAATAAAATGTCACTTCTTCTGTTTCATTTTGTCATTGATGTGCGATATATTTAGAAAGCACTCCTGTTCCGTCAAGCACAACGAGATCGAAAAATCCACTCTTTGGAGAGATCCATATGCGTGCCTTTACTGTCTCCCTCGCTGTCTTTTCTATGCTGGCTGGCTCAGCTGCCGTGTTTGCGGACCCCATTCCCTACCCGGACGTAGGGAGTGTGGCGCCAACGGAGACGTTGATCGCGACCGCCGCCGGCTCGGTTGATACGTACTTTTACGGTTTCTCCGCGGTTGATGTCGACTACGTAGAGATCCTCGATCTGACACGAGGGACCAATACCGGATTCATGCTTGACAACCAGACCTCCGCGACCGGGGAGGAAGGCACGCCTCTGGCTGTCAACGCGGGGGACGTTCTCGCGGTGGATTTAGAGAACACAACCCAATCCGACATAATCTTTTCGACGGACCCAAGCCTGAGCACGGATGGTGTGAACCACGGATACATTACTTCCTACTCGAGTTCCACAGATGGGCCTTTGGGTAGTTCCGGCGTTCCATCGGGGGTGTATGTCGGGATGGAGGACCTCGATGCGGCATTGACCACCGATTACGACTACAACGACGAGACGATTGTGCTGACTGACGTGGCATTCTCTGCCGGTCCAGTTCCCGACGTCATCTCCGCCGGTCAAGCTCCCGAGCCAGGCAGTATCGCGCTTGTGGGGACGGGAATCCTGGCTGCGGCAAGCTTGGTTCGGCGCCGGCTGAGGGCCAGATAGTTCAGTGGCATTTTGCGCCTAGTTGTCTTCTGGGCGGGAAGAGGCGCAGGGCCTGAGGGTTCGATCGGCTCCTGCCCTCATTGCCGACGAGAAGCGTGCACTGCGACAACGACGGTTCTATAGAGTTGAAGAACCCTTCGCACAGAATGAGGCCAGTCAATGGGACGACTCCTGCGCGCCGCCGGGCTAGGACTGCTTCTCACATTAGCGATGGGCTTTCTTGCGCGGCCCGCCCCAATCCTAGGCCCGGGCGGGATCGCTCTGCATCCGCCTGCAACTCTGCTTGATATGAAGCTAGGCACGGCACGGCAGCCGTTCGTCCGCCGGCAGTTGGTCCCCTCCATGCTGCGCGCGGCGGACGTTATCATTCCGGCGAGTTGGAGAGAGGCCGCAACCAGGCGATTGGAGGCCAACCGGCTTGTCCGACCATTTCTCTTCGGCGCCGATGAGGACGAGTCATTCGATAGCTTCCTGTGCCTGATCGTGTGGTTTGTCTGCTTCACCGTTTTCGCGGCAGTGTTCGAGTCGGAGACGGCGTATTATGCGGCCGAGCCATCTGCCCCTGGTCTCGTCTTGTCCGGATTCCCCTTTCTGTTCACTGTGTTCGCGTGCCTGATGCTCGTCGCGTTGCTGCACAACAATTACATCTACGACCCGCCCACCCTGTGCATCGCGGCGCTGACCTTGAGGGCGGTCCGCCGCAAGCGCTTCATGCAACTGGTTCTCTTGACCGCCTTGTTTTCGCTCAATCGAGAGACTGCCTTCATCGTGCCGGGCCTCGCCTTCTTTGCCTGGGTCCATCGCGGGCAGGTTGCGATTGCGGTCCGGCAAGCGGCGTTGCTCAGCATCCTGTACCTCGCCATTGCTGGCGGGCTCGTCTTTCACTACCGCCATAACCTGGGATCGGTGGCGGAGGACAATCGCACTTATCTCATCCACACCTACCTGCACAAGAATGCGAAGTATGCGTTGGCCGCGATCCTCTCGTCTGCCGTATACCTGGGTGCTGTTGTTCGCTGTTGGAAGCTCCTGCCTCCCACTCTCAAGGCCGTGCAGTGGTTTGTGCCTCTCTGGATTGCGATGCACATCTTGTGGGGCTGGCCGATGGAGTGGCGGGTGTTCTTCGAGATCTATCCGGGAATGCTGCTCACCATCGTCGCCATGTGGACCATCTTGAGAGGGTCACGTCCGGAACTCTTGGTCGCAACCCTGTCCGACGAGCGCACTTTGGCGTGAGGCAACCATGTAGTGTTCTAACGCAACCACAGCATTGTGGTTGACAAGCGTATAGTGCGCCAAATATAATTTGGCAGCAAGTATTTTTCGATGGTTCCCGTTTTGAAGGTCGCTCCCTTAACTGTTGAGAAAGCCCTGCTCCAGATACGTCAGGCGTCAACCCTGGCAACTCGCACAAAGTCACTTCACCTACTGCTTGGCGTCGTAGCCAACCCCAAGGTCTGTAGAGGGCTATATGGCGATATCGGAATTCTGGAAAAGCATCTCTGCTGCCCCCATCGGAACAACCCAGGATTGGGCGGAACCCTCCGCCGCGGATCCCTCGAGACGTTGGCGCGGTACCGTCAAGTTGTGGATGGCTGCGGATGCGGGCACCATCCTTCTCTCCGCCATGCTCGCTCTGGTCTACGAGCGGCATCACGGAGCGGTAGCCGGCGTCCGGGACTTCTTTCACGGCACGCTTATTCACGGTCGTTCGCTGGGTGTGCTCTTCGCCTTGCTAAGCTGGTTCACCGCCTCGCTTTTGTTCATCAGCCGGCGCCTGCACTTGTACACGCCCAGGCGCCTCCCCAACATCCTGCATGAGCAAAGCGTCAGCGTTCAGGCCTGCCTTGCATCCGGTCTTCTGTTCACCGGGACCCTCTACCTGATCCACGCTCAGGACATTCCGCGCAGCATCGTCCTCATCACGGTGGGGCTGGTCACCGTAGCTCTCAGCCTGCGCCGCCTTATCTATCGCCTCATGCTCTACCGCAGCTTCGAGAGCGGCGTCGGGACCCGCGATGTGCTTATCGTCGGCACCGGACCCGAGGCGCAGGCGCTCCGCCGCCAGTTGGAGAGCATCCGGCAGCTGGGCTATACCTTCAAGGGCTTCATCGAGTGCAACGAGGACGGGTCCCGCTCCTCGGCGTGCGACGACGTGGTGGGCACCGTCGACACCATGTTCCAGCACGCCCGCAGGCATTTCGTGGATGAGATATTCTTCACCGCTCCCGGTCAACGAGGAATCGTCAAGGACATACTCGACCAGGCCCGCGATCATGGGATCGACCTTCGCGTCGTGCCCGACATGTACGATGGGCTCGCGTGGAACAATCCGATCGAGTACGTCGGCCAGTTTCCCACTATTCCGCTGCATTGCGGTCACGTCCCGGAGATCCGCCTCCTGCTGAAGCGGCTGCTGGACGTGGTTCTCTCCGGCATGGCGCTGATCGTGCTCTCGCCTGTGATGCTGGCCATCGCCATCGCGATCAAGTTGGATTCGCCGGGCCCCATCTTCTATCTCTCCGAGCGCATCGGGAAAAGGGGCCGCGTCTTTCCCTGCGTCAAATTTCGCACCATGGTTTGTGATGCGGACAAGATGCGCGCCGACGTCATGCACTTGAACGAGCGGGATGGCGTGTTGTTCAAGGTGAGCAACGATCCCCGCATCACCCCATTGGGGCGCCTGCTGCGCAAATACTCGCTGGACGAGCTGCCCCAGTTCTTCAACGTCCTGCGTGGCGATATGAGCATCGTCGGCCCGCGCCCGCCCATCGCCAGCGAAGTCCGCGAGTACAAGCTCAGTCATCTCCGCCGGCTCGACGTCACCCCTGGCATTACAGGCCTTTGGCAGGTGATCGGACGCCAGGACCCGTCCTTCGACAGCTACATCTCGCTGGACGTTACCTATATCGAGAACTGGAGCATCCTGCTCGATCTGGTCATCATCCTGCGCACTATCAGGGTGGTCCTGGCCGGGACCGGCTCTTGAGCGTCGCAGGCTGCCGCTTGAATGCGGCTACCATCGCGTCTCGCGCGCGGTCCGTTCTTATTGGATAGACCATACCTGATTGGCGCCTCCATTGGCGTTCCACTGGTCGAGCAGGGTGCCCTGGGTGCCCGACCAGCCTGGGACCTCCAGCGCCAGACCGCTGTTCTGATTGACCAGCTCGTAGTAGCCGCCGCCGACGCTGACCACGCTCCATATCTGATTCGCCGTGTCCACGTACTGACGCTGGTCGATTTGGGCTCCATCCGCTGTGGAGGAGCCGCTCACCTCGGCCGCGAGACCGCTGTTCACATTCACCAGCTCGACCAGATTATTTCCCAGGTTGGTCAGCTGCCACTTCTGGTTGGCGCCGCCATTCACCGACCACTGATCCAAGGCCGTGCCTTGTGCGCCGGACCAGCCCGGCACCTCTATCGCCTGCCCGCTGTTCCGGTTCACGATGGAGTAGGTGCCGTTAGGAATCAGCGATGCCGCAACCGTAATCTGGTATGCCGCACTGGTCACTGCGCTGCCGGCATACGCGGGGGCCACCGCCATTGCCTTGATGGTCTCGCTCGTGCTCACCGATATCGAGGTCCCCGCGCTATAGACCGTTGAAGAGGCGCTTGGCGTAGTTCCGTTCGTCGTGTAGTAGATGGTCGCGCCTGGCGTTGCGTCGTAGAGCGTGATGCTCTGCACGCCGGTATACGTCCCGCCGCCCTCGGAGAACGTCGGCGTCGCCGCCACCGGTAGGTTGATCACATACGCCGCGCTCGCCACGGCGCTGTTGGTATACCCGGAGGCGACCGCAATCGCCTCAATGGTCTCGTTCGAGCCGACCTTGATCGGATTGGACGCGCTATAGACGGAGGATGAGGTGGTCGGGGTGGTCCCGTTCGTCGTGTAGTAAATCGTTGCGCCTGGCGTTGCGTCGTAGAGCGTGATGCTCTGCATGCCGGTATACGTCCCGCCGCCATCGGAGAACGTCGGCGTCGCCGCCACCGGCAGGTTGATCACATACGCCGCGCTCGCCACGGCGCTGTTGGTGTATCCGGAGGCCACCGCGATCGCATCAATGGTCTCGTTCGAGCCGACCGATATTTGCGAACCGGCGCTGTACACGGCAGAAGAGGTGCTTGGGGTGGTGCCGTTCGTCGTGTAGTAGATCGTTGCGTTCGGAGTTGTGTCGTAGAGCGTGATCGTCTGTACGCCGGTATACGTCCCGCCGCCCTCAGAGAACGTGGGAGTCGCCGCCACCGGCAGGTTGATCACATACGCCGCGCTCGCCACGGCGCTGTTGGTGTATCCGGAGGCCACCGTGATCGCCTCAAGGGTCTCGTTCGAGCCGACCTTGATCGGATTGGACGCGCTATAGACGGAGGATGAGGTGCTTGGGGTGGTGCCGTTCGTCGTGTAGTAGATCGTTGCGTTCGGAGTTGTGTCGTAGAGCGTGATCGTCTGCACGCCGGTATACGTCCCGCCGCCCTCGGAGAACGTCGGCGTCGCCGCCACCGGCAGGTTGATCACATACGCCGCGCTCGCCACGGCGCTGTTGGTATACCCGGAGACGACCGCAATCGCCTCAATGGTCTCGTTCGAGCCGACCGATATTTGCGAACCGGCGCTGTACACGGCAGAAGAGGTGCTTGGGGTGGTGCCGTTCGTCGTGTAGTAGATGGTTGCGTTCGGAGTTGTGTCGTAGAGCGTCACGCTCTGCACGCCGGTATACGTCCCGCCGCCCTCAGAGAACGTGGGAGTCGCGACCGTCCCCAGGGACGCGACCGTGAAATCCAGCGCAATCACGGAATAAGGAGGCAGGCTGAGCGAAGAAGGGCTGGAGAGGCTTGACGTGTAGAGAGCGACGGTCGCCGGAGTCATGTTGGTCGCAGCCCCGGTGGGCGCTTCGTTCAAGTTGTCCACTTGGCTCGGCGCGTACTCTCGCTCGGTCACGCTGCCGCTGGGAAGATTGGTCCCGGCAAAGCTGACGGTGTGGCTATTTGAGAGATCGGTGTTGATGAGCACCACCGAGCGCTGAGCGCCATTCTCAAAGCAGAAGGCATAGAGGTAGGGGACGTTGTTCAGCGCAGGCACGGTGGGGCTTCCGTTGCTCGAACTGCCCGCGAAGTTATAGGTCGCGTTCCCGGTAATCGGGCAGGAGTACATCGGGCCGATAATGGACTGGTTCACCAGTGACATCGCCAGAAACGCCGGGCGCACGTTGTTGGTGGCGCCGCCCATATCGATCACATCGCCCCAGAGCTTGGCGGTGAGGCCATTCAACGCGCCGTTCTGGTAGCCGGTGAGCGCGAACTGCGACTGGTTGGCGATGCCGTAGTACTGCAGGTTCAGCAGCGGCTGCAGTGCCATCGCCACGCCCTCACCCGCGCCAGCATTGATATAGTCCATGTGCGTCTGGTCGATGGAGCCCGACAGCGTATTCTGGCCCCATTCGTAGATGTTCACGTTGCAGGCCGAAGTCCCCGATGCCCCGCACGTGCTCTGCGACTGATAGTCGTGCACCGAGTTGTAGTAGTTCGTGGCGTCGTTGGGATTGGCCACGCGTTCATACGGCTCCACCATTGCCGGGCCCCACAGCGCGGAGTCCGGGCTGTAGCTGTTCACATTCGAGTAGGAGTAGCCCTCGATCTCGATGGAATCGGGTTGCGCCCTCTGGATCGCCGTGTCCATGGTGTAGTTGACCGCGGTCTGCGCATTCATCACCAGATCAAACGATGACGGCGAATAGTATCCGTCCGCGCGCATTGCCGCGAAGATCGGCTTCGCCCTCATGCTGTAGTCGTAGTAGTACTCCGGGTTGTTCGTGTTCGGTGCGTTGGGCGTGCCGCTGCGGTAGGGAAGAGACTGACCGACAAAGGAGGAGCCGTTCCAGCACTCATTGCAGAAGGAGAGATGGATCGTGCTGAAGACGCTGGTCCACGACGCGGTCTGGCCGAGTGCCGCGCGGCGTGCGCCATAGGTCGTGCTCGACGGGCTCGCCAGAAACTCAATCAGATTCGCCGCATCTGCCGTGGAGAACGTCACCGGAACTTCGAGGTATGGCTGGGCGTTCAAGAACTGGCAGAGGATCAGGTAATCCTCCAGCGATAGCCTCACCGTGCCCGCTCCATTCGGGCCCTCAAAGTAGCCCGGGCCTGCGGAGGTTGGCGCGTACGCAAAGTCCGGCTCGGTCCAGTTCGCCAGGGTCTCCGCGTTCTGGCTCAGCCAGTAGCGGAACATGCCCGGAGTGCCGTTGACGGATGGCCCGTAGAACTTCTGCAGGGTCTGGACCACCTCGTCGCGCAGTATGGTTGGGTTATTGATCGCGGAGGAAGTCTTCGCAAAGCTCACGTTGTCGAGATAGACCGACCCTCCCGTCGTCCGGAATGAAACGACGGCCGTCCCTGGACTGGTGCCCGCCGACTCCGACGCCGTGCAGGTGAGCGTGTAC
>Ga0224557_1002642_pt1 | contig 14958 bp, 14 predicted proteins | sample 714S31014metaG_FD_180677 | JGI IMG/M metagenome (GOLD analysis project Ga0224557, IMG submission 180677) | Peat soil microbial communities from Stordalen Mire, Sweden - 717 S3 10-14 | ecosystem: Environmental > Terrestrial > Soil > Wetlands > Peat | place: Sweden: Norrbotten County, Stordalen...
CTGGCTGCCGGAGCCCGGTAACAAATCCAGCACCGTGGTGAGCCGATGTCAGACTCCACGGGCACAACAACAAACGGTCACCGCCACAGTTCTGTCGGTATGACACCGCCAGTTCTGTCGGTAACCCCTGGTAGGGCGTCAGGGACTCGAACCCTGAACCAATGGGTTAAAAGTAGCCCGTCTCAGTGCCGCGGGCGCACTGCCTGCACGGATGGCACGGTCCAGTGGCGATTATGGCCGTCATTGCACCGGTTCCGCAGGTGCGCCGTGCCACGACCCGTGCCACGAGTAACGAGCCGCGATCTCTCATGTCGAACACGGGGCGTTACAGCGGCCAGGCGGGCCCAGTTCACGTAGACCGCGCGTGCGGGCCTGGTGCCGTTATGCGCCAACGCGGGCGAGGCGATCCACTCGCCTAACGTGTCGTGCATCGCAGACCTGAACTCAGGCACTAACGAGCGTTTCACCTGGTCGGCGAACCTGCGCCACGCGGCCGGGGTGAACCACAGCATGGGGCCAGCACGGTCGGTGGTGTCGCGCACGACGACCGCGCCGGGCGACGCGCCGATTTCCACGCACTCTCCGCCGCCGTTGCCGCTGTAGCTCGACTTACGCCAGTTCAAATCTGTGCCTTCCATTGTCCTTCCGCCGATCGTATGAGGGATAGCGAGTCGGAGCGCGGGAGCGCAGCGCCGAGTATTCGTTCGAAAGCCACCGCTGCCTTGCTGACCAGGTTGCGGTCTGTGCTGGTCACGTCCTCGATGCCTGACATCCTGATCGTGATCGTGCTGTCTCCGGTTGCGATGTCGAACGCGCCCCATACACCCATGTTCACACCGTCAGGGAGCACATGCAGCGCCACGCCAGATCGTTCCGCCACGATCGCGAGGTAGCCGCATTGCTCGGCCATTACCGCTGGTGACCGGACGAGACGGTGCAGGACGTGGTGACCGATGATCATCGTGATGGGCACGCGGCCGATCACGGATTGCCGCTCAAGCCGGGCGGCAGCAAGCTCATCGACCCGGTCGAGCAGGTGACCTTCGTCTTCGAACAGGGCACGCATGTAGCCCGACGTCTGTGCAACGCCCGGTACCACGATGGGTGACCAGTACCGCAGGATGCGGGCTTCTGACTCCGCGTGCCGGTACGGCATGAACCAGTCGGGCGTGCCCGACTTCGCGCGCTGCGCCAGGTCAGTCAGCGTGTCCAGCCCCGCGCCCGTGGCACCGGCCCACGCCGCCAGCACCGCATCGGACGGCGCCGGGTGGGCGGCGTTCTCCGCCCTGGTGACCACCGGACGTGACACGTTCAGCCGCTTCGCCAGTGCCCCGTGCGACTCGTAGCCAGCATCGAGGCGGGACTGGCGGAGGATATTGGCGAGCTGTTCTCTCGGCGTCGGCACGTGCGCACCTCTCCTTACCGAGTTCCACGCTGGTCAGTAACCGGGTAACTACTCCCGATTCTGGCACTGGCCTGACAGGTTGAGTAGCGAGATCACGCCCGCCATCCCGGATGAGGAATACCATCCATGTTCACAGCGACGGAAACCAGCTACACGGGCACATTCCACGGACGAGCCGAGGAAGTGAGCCGCGTCCGGCAGCAGGTCGCGCGCTATCTGGGAGGCTGCCCCGGCACCGATGACGCGGTATTCGTCGCATCGGAGTTCGCTGCCAATGCCGTCCTGCACAGCCGTTCACGCGGGGAGCATTTCACGATCCGCGTCCAACGGCACTCCGATCACGTCAGGGTGGAATGCCAGGATGCGGGCGGGCCGTGGCGGGGCCGGCATAAGGATGACGACCGGCCGCACGGGCTGAGCATCGTGGCGGCGCTGACGGGTGATCCGGCTGACTGGGGCGTGCAGGTGACCGGCGGCGGCCGGATCGTCTGGGCCAGGATCTCATGGTGACCATCGGCACCGGCCGGGACGACCCCCGCGCCTGGGTCCAGGCCGCCTACCTGCTCCTAGACGCGATGCAGGACGGGCAGACGGACCCACGGGGCGGGCTTCCCGCCGGGCGGGAGATAGCCACGAAGCTCGGCGTTCACCGGATGACGGTTGCCCGTGCCTACCGGGAACTGGTCGATATGGGCATCATCTACCTGGTGCCCGGATACGGATACTTTCTCAAGGCCGGGGGCCTGCGGTGAGCGCCGACCGGAGCTTGGCGAGTGGCTGCGCCGCCAGTGTGAGGCCCGCTCCGGGCCCGCGCTGGGAAGGCGGCGCCGCCGCGTGCGCCGCAGGTGTCAGCGGTATCCGGGCCGGGCAGCCCAGTCGCCGGGACCGCGGAGCATCACGCAGTGCGGCATGCACTTGCTGGTGATGCCGCTGACGCGGCGCATGGTGCCGGGCAGCCACCGGTCGTGGAACTCCAGGGCCCGGGCCAGGTCGGGGCGTGTGCCGCCGTAGGTGCGGTGCCATTCGGCGGCCAGGGTGGACAGTTCCCAGATGGCGTGGATGTGCTGGGGCCAGCAGTCCCGAAGCTCGTAGCCGCCATAGTGCTGGCGGAGCACGGTGTCGGCCCACCGCCGCAGGTCGGCCAGCCGCGCTTGATAGGTGTCGCGATCCAGGCCGATCCAGTACGGGGCAGCGGGCCCGTGCGGGGCGGCGGCGTCGAGCGCCTCGGCGACCGTCTGGGCCAGGTCCTCGAACCGGGCGGCCAGGTTCACCTCGGCGGAGAGTCCGGCCTGGTCGAGCCGGGCGTTGATGGCGCGGATCTGGCCGCGCAGGTCAGCGAGCTGCGCGGCCAGGGCGGCCAGGCTCTCGCCCAGAGCGCGGGGCGAGGGTTCCGCGGGCGGGTCGGCGGTCATGACGCCCTGCCGTCCAGCTCGGCGTACAGGTAGCTGCGGGCGGTGCCCGGCTGAAGCCCCGCCTGCGGGGCCAGCTCGGCGGCGACCCGGCTAGCTCTGCTGCGGTTCCCGTAATCCGGGTGGGCGCGGTACAGGGCGAGCAGGACGGCTTTCTTGGTGCGGGGCGGCTCGATCGCCTCAGGTGCGGGCGTCCCGGGGAGTCCGGGCAGCGGGGCGGCGTCCAGCACCATCCGGCGCAGGCCCCGGGCCGTCTCCGGCGCGGCCAGGGCGAACCGCAGCGCGTACAGCAGCAGCAACCCGGCGATCCTGGCCGCGGCCGCCGCGGCGCGGCCAACGGTGCTCCAGGCCGAGGGTTCGCGGTCGGCCAGGGCGTGGCGGCGGATCACCGCCACGACCCGGTCCACCACCATGGCCAGCGCGACCGGGGCGATTGCATACGCGGTGACCGAACGCGGGCTGGCCACGTCGGCAGCTGACACGTTCATGTAGGCGGACGCGGCGGCGCAGGCCAGGATCAGGGCCCGTTCGGCCCGGGCGGACTTGCCCGCCCCGGACAGACCGAGCGCGAGCAGCGTGAACACGATCATCAGCAGGTCCAGCAGCAGCGCCTCGATCACGCTGGCCGCGTCCTGGCGGCGGACGGCGAAGATGTAGGCGTACTGGGCGCTGAACGAGACGAACAGCGCGCCCCCGCCGGTCAGCGCCAGCAGCCACGCCGCCACCGCGATCAGCACCGAGCCGGGGCCGGCCCGGCGGCGCACGCCGGCGATGGGCCACACGCCGCCGTCGCGGGTGAACTCGGGTTGGCTGGGCCCGCGCGGGGTGGTGCTCATGGCGCTTCCAGTTCGGGTCCGTCAGGCCGTTCCATGTCCGCCTGGGCTTCGGGCAGGCGGATCTCGGAGGCGTCCCGGAAGCACACCGGGTACCAGGCCTCGCCTTCGTGCCAGGTGGCCAGGTCCGGGGCCTGCACGCAGATCTCCCACTCATCGGGGCCGCACCGGGCGGCCACCCAGCCGGGCAGCCACGGCCACCCGGCCCGGTCGTCGTGTTCTTGCTCGCGGGTCAGTGGGTAACGGACCTGCACCCAGGAGTCCTGCGGGAACACGGGCCCGGTCATGACGTCCTCCCGGGCCCGGCCTCCGTCATGACCCGCGAGCCGTCGCCGCACTGTCTGGCGTGGCCTGGCGGCGGCCGCAGATGCACGGTGCAGGGCAGGCTCCAGCTCATGACCGCTGCCGATCTGAGCCGCCGGACACGACCCGGCCTACAGAGGTGCGGGACAGGCCGAACGTCCGGCCGATCATCGCTGCGGTGTACCCGGCTGCGTCGGCGGCTAGGATCGCCTGGTCACGATCCCGCCGCGAGGTTCGTACCCAGCGGGACCGCGGTGCGCGGCGTTCCCGTTCGGTCAGGCCGCCCCAGATGCCGTGAACGATGCGGTTGGTGATGGCGTAGTCCAGGCACGGCTGGCGGACCGGGCACTGCGCGCAGGCCTGCCGCGCGGGCCCGGCCGATTCGCCTCGGCCGGGGAAGAACACATCAAGGTCGGTGCCGCGGCATGCAGCCAGTTCCCGCCAGCGCGCGGCAAAGCGCGCCGGGGCAGCCAGGGTGCGGTGACGCGGCTGTGGAGCCGTCACCGTGCGGGCGCGGTGACCCGCGCCCGCCAGGCGGCGGCGAAGGCGGCCAGGTCGGCCGTCTCCAGGCCGCTGGCCGCGAACTCCTCGGCGAACCGCCGGGGATACCGGCGGGTGGTCTTGCGGGCGCCTTGGCACACCACGGTGTGCGGCAGCGCCCCGGCGATCGCCAGCCGCCGGACCGTCTCCCGGGAGACTCCCAGCCGCCGGGCGAGCTGTGCGGCGGTCAGGAAGTCCGCGGCGTCCTGCGTTTCGGCCGGGGCAGGGAGGCGTGGTGGCGGGATGAGCGCCGCGGCCAGGGCACGGGCCACTGCCTCCAGCAGCTCGGGCGGGACGGGCGGGTCTGTGTTGTGGTGGGTGTTTAGCGTGTTAGGTTTCGTGGTGGGTTCCTAATTGCAGGGCCTTGCCCCCTGGGTGATCTTGGCGGATGGTCCAGGGGGCCTTATTTGTGCCCGGATTTGTCCGGGCACATTGTCATGGCGATGGTACGCCAATGCGCTCAGGCGCATCGGGCAGGAAGGCGGCGGCGGACGTGCGGCCGACCTCTCGCGGTACCGGTAATCGCGGCTGATCTGCAGGCGCCCAGCTTCGGTGGTGAGCGGGAGCCGGGAGTCGGCTTGCCGCGCATGCAGGGCATTGCCCAGTGGTGCGGAGCCAACCGAGGCACGCTGGCCCGGCCCCGCTGGGAAGGCCAGCTCGCCAACGCGTCGGCGGATGCGGCGCGCAAAGTTCGTACATTCCGATGCGGTCGGTCATCCATGACCAGGCTGAGTCCGACGGCGACAAGCAGCCAGCGGCCACCGGCCCCCAGATCCGCAAGCCCGTACCAGTCGAATGGTCCGGCCTGCCGTCCAGGTGCTGGGCGAGCACCGACGCGAGCAAGCCGACGTCGCGACAAGGTTGCCGAACATCCGGTCCTCAGTGATTGGGCGAAGCCGACCACTGCGGGGCTGGAACGCGCGGGAATCACCGATGTGAACCAGCGCGTCGCGGCCACCGGAGAACAGCAACGCGGTGAGCGTGGTGCGGTATGGCCGCCCAGGCCGTCGGCGACGGCGAACAGCCAGCGGCCACCCGCAGACGCCGCATCCTGATTGTCCTGCCGAGGCAAGCCGGTCTCGGGAGCTAGAGCGAACAGCGCCGCCATCTCAGCGCGCAGATTTCCGAATTCATGGTCCCGCCACGGCAGCCCAGGACGCCTTCTCCTTCTGGCGCGCAGACTCCCGTTCGGGCGCAGGTAAATCCGCAAAACGTGCGAAGTCCCCGCTTACCTTCGCGCCGTGATCGAAAAGCATCGGACACAGGCATCACGAACGATGAACGCGGAAATCAGGCGCAGGCGGTAACGGATCGTGTCCACTCTTGTGACGCTGCATGCGGGCCACGACGTCGCCTACTTCACCTCCGGGCAGGGCCGCGGCGGCTGCGCCGGGGCCATGTCGTACTACACCGCCGCCGGAGAACCGGCCGGGGAATGGGCTGGAAAAGGCGCTGCGGCGCTCGGGCTGGCCGGGCAGATCGACCCCGACGAGATCGGCCGCCTGTACCAGCACAACATCGGACCGGGCGGGGAACTTCTGGTCAAAAGGCGTCGGTCCAAGGCGGCCAGAGACCGGGAGCAGGCGGCGGTGACGGCGTACCTGGCCGGGCACCCGTACGCCAGCGCGACCGAGCTGGCCGAGGTTCGCACGGCCGAACACGCCCAGGATCCGCCTCAGGTGCCGTACTTCGACCTGACCGTCAGCGCGGTCAAGAGCGTCTCGGTGCTGCACGCCTCCTACCGGGTCTCCGCCCGGCAGGCCCGCGACCGAGGCGAGGACGACCAGGCCGCCGGGTTCGACGCCCGGGCCGATGAACTGGAGGACGCGCTGATGGAATCCGCGCGGGAAGCAGTCAGCTGGCTCGACCGGCATGCCGCCTACACCCGGACCGGGCACCATTCCGCCCGAACCGGGGAATGGCGGGACGGCAGAGGCCTGGTCGCCAGCTTGTTCCTGCATCACCTGTCCCGCGATGGGGACCCGCAGCTGCACGTGCACGTCGCGATCTGGAACCGCATCCAGCGCGCCGACGGAGCCGACGACACCTGGCGGACCCTGGACTCCCGGTCCCTGCACGGCCAGCGGCTTGGCGTGGCCCCGGTCGCCGACCGGATCCTGGAGACCAGGCTGTCCGCCCTCGGCTACGCCATGGTGCCGAGGGCCGACGGCAACGGCGCCGAGATCGGCGGGGTCAGCCAGGACGTGATGGACCTGTTCAGCTCCCGCGCCGTCGCGGTCACCGGAGAACTCGGACGGCTCGCTCGTGCGTACCAGGCCGTGCACGGCGAGCCGCCGTCCCGCCGCACGCTGTGGCTGCTGCACCAGCAGGCCGGGCAGAACACCCGCCGCACCAAGGCTCAGGCCCGCCGCACCCTGGCCGGGCAGACCGGCGCGACCGAGCCGACCGCGGCGCAGCGGCTCGCCGCCTGGCAAGCCCAGACCACCCGCCGCGAGATGCGCGCCCTGTCGGCGGTGCACGAGCAGGTCGCCCAGTACGCTGCGGCGCGCACCGGACTTGCGCCGGCAGTGCTGGATGATGCGGCCAAGCGCACCGCCGCGCGGATCGCGGTGGCTGAGGTGCAAAAGCATCATGCGGTCTGGTCGATGGCTCAGCTCCGGTTCGAGGTGCACCGGGCGCTCCCGGTGCTGCCTCCGGGCGCCGACGGCGAGGCTGTGGTCACCGAGGTGGCCAAGCTGGCCGTCTCCGGCCGGGCCGGAGCCGACGTCGTCCAGGTCACCGCCCCGGACATCACCGATGTGGCCAGCCTGGGCGTCCGCGCGTCGGACGGCGGCAGCATCTACAGGCCGCCGAACGAGGAACGCTACTGCACGCTGGCCCACCTGGACGCCGAAGAGCAGATCCTCGCCGCGGCCAAGCGGACCGTGCCGCAACTGGTCAGCAGGGAGCAGGCACGGACCGCGGCCGCACGCACGGATCTCAGCGCCGAGCAGAGTGAGGCCGTGGTCACGATGCTCACCGCCGCCACTACGGCGACGGCGCTGCCCGCCCCGGCCGGGGCGGGCAAGAGCCACACCATGGCCGCCTTCGCGCGACTGTGGACCACGTTCACCGGCCGCCGGGTCATCGGCCTGACCACCTCCACCAACGCGGCCCGGGTGCTGGCGCACGAGGGCCTGGCCGAGAGCTACAACATCGCCGAGTTTCTCGGGAAGATCGAGGGCTCCGACGAGCTGCGCCGTCCCGTGCCCTTGCACCGGGACGACGTGCTCGTCCTGGATGAGGCCAGCCAGCTCAGCACCTGCGACCTGGCCATGATCGGCGAGGCGGCCCGGCAGGCCGGGGCGCGGATCATCGCCACCGGCGATACCGCCCAGCTCGGCGCCGTTGAGGCCGGGGGAATGTTCGCTCTTCTGGCCCGGGAAATCCCCGCCGCGCAGCTGCACGAGGTCCGCCGGTTCCAGGCGCAGTGGGAGCGGGAGGCCAGCGTCCGGCTCCGCGCCGGCGACCCGGCCGCGGTCGCCGCCTACGACCGGCACGGGCGGATCCGGGCCGCCGATGAGGAAGCCGCCTGCGACCGTGCCGCGTCGATGTGGCTCGCTGACCACCTGCGCGGCAAGGACGTGCTGCTGCTGGCCGGGTCCAACGCCGAAGCCGCCGACCTGTCCCGCCGCGTCCAGGCCCGGCTCATCCGACTCGGCATGGTCGGGCCCCCGCAGGCCGCCTTGTCCGACGGGAACCAGGCCGGGGTCGGTGACCTGATCCGGGCCCGCCTGAACACCGAGATCGACGCGGGCGGCCGCACGCTCGCCAACCGGGACACCCTGCGGATCACCGGCTGGCGCGGGCCGGACGCGGAGGTCCGGCGGCAGCGTGATGACGGGACCTGGACCGATCCGTTCCGGGTCCCCCTGTGCTACCTCGCGAGCAGCGCCGAGCTCGGGTACGGCGGCAACGTCCACGTCGCCCAGGGCCGCACCGTCGACACCGCCCACCTGCTCGTCACGGCCTCCCTGACCTGGCGGGCGCTGTATGTCGCCTTGACCAGGGGCCGGGAAGCCAACACTGCGCACGTGATCACCGGCCCACCGCCCCGCCCGGGCACCAGCCCTACCAGCAGGCCACCCCCGGGTCCGTGCTCGCCAGCATCCTGCAGCGCGACGGGGACGACCTGTCCGCCACCGGGCAGCTCCGCCACGCCCAGGACTGGGCCACCGGAACCGGTCACCTGCTCACCCTGTGGTCCGCCGCCACCCGGCAGGCCCTATACCCGGCTATCGACGAGCAGATCACGGCCCGGCTCACCGCCTCCGAAGCCTGGCGGTACCAGCGGGAACCCTCCCGGCCCGTGCTGCAAAACAGGCTGCGCGAGGCCCAGCTCGCCGGGCACGACATCGGTCAGCTCATCGACCAGATCACTGCCGCGCCGATGGACGGCGCCCGGTCGATCGCCAGTGTCCTGCACAGCCGCCTGCACCGCCTCCAGCTCGTGTCGCGGGGCCACAGCGTGACATGGGCGCAGCGCACCCCGGCCAACGCCCCGGTCCTGGCCCGCGAGCTGGCCGCCGCGCTCGACGCCCGGCGCCGCAAACTCGGCGAACGCGCGCTGGCGAACCCCGAACCGTGGCTGACCCGCCATCTCGGGCCGCCGCCAGGCACGGAGGCCTCCCCGGTCCTGCGGGAGGACTACGCGCGGCGGGCCGGAACGGCCGCGGCGTACCGGGAAGCGCGGGGGATCACCGACCCGGACCAGGCCGTCAGCTTCGACCTCCATCCCGGACCCGAACTCGAAGCCCTGCGACACGACACAGTCCGCGCCCTGGAGATCGCCGATGAACACGCCGAGATCCGGGCCATGAGCCGGGGTGACCTGGAGGTCCAGGTCGTGGAAGGTGACCGCGCGCAGGCGGCAGCGCCGCCGGACGCGAGCAGCCAGCTGCGCCTGACCGCCCAAGCCGAGGCCGACGCCTGGCAGCAGTCAGCCGATGCCGAAGTACAGCACGATCAGCTGCGGGCAGAAAATGCCAGGTCGCTGGCTGCCGTGCTGGCCGCACAGGTGAGTCGCCTGGAAGCCGCGAACGCGCGGTTCGAGGAATGGTCCGCCCGGACCGCCAGCACCCGGGAGATAGCCGGAAAAGCCAAAGCCGAGCTGCAGCGCCGCGGGCACCAACCGCCCACCCGGAAAGGACCGGGACCGCAGAGCATGACTACCTGGTGGCGGGAATTCCAGGCCGACGCCGACGCCGTAGACCGCGCGATCGAGCGCGACCACCAGGCCGCCATCCGCGACGGCCAGCCGTGGCCGCCAGAGCGCAAGCCACAAGCCAGGCACGAAAAGCCAGACGCCGCTCCGCCCGAATTCGAACCGCAGCTTGGGCAGCTCCAGCCACCAATACCCGAGGCCTCGACGGAGCCCGAGTCCTCGGCATCCAAGTCGGGAACTCCGGAGTCCGAGGCCGCCGGAGTTGTCCCCGCAGATGGCGAGCGCGCCGCCCGACTCGATGAGCTGCAGGCCCGCACGGACGAGACTGCCCGCCGCATCGACGCGCAGCGGACAGAGCTCGACGCCAGCAGTGATTACACCGCGCGGATCGAGCGAGATGCCCAGGCTGACCGGCAGGCGGAAACGCCCTATGAGATGGAGTTGTAAGAGATCAGGCCGTGCTGGCATCGCGCGCACTAATTGCCCAGGCTGAGCGGGCCGTGATCTTGCAAATCTAGCGAGCCGCAGGAGCCCTGGCTTCGGCTTTGCTGCCGCAGGCTTCGACGAGATCGCTGCGGCCATCACCGCGAACTTGGACGCCACCTCATCATGTGCTGCACCCGTGTCGCATCCACCACGCGGCCTCGAATATAAAGCCCACGTCTCGAACGTCCCTCCTCGCCCTCCCTCCGCAGTATCGGCTCCGCGATTCGGGGCTGGACAGGACCCCGAAGTTACTTTACGGTAATCGCCTAAAGTTAACTTCTTAGACGGTTCGCGACCAGCCTGGGAGGCTGCGGGGTTGTCGCGACGGAGTCGGTTGAATACTGACGTCGGCTAGCGGGGGTAACGGGAATGAAGGCCTACATTGCTGGTACATACAGCGACCTGAGGGAGTACAGGGAAGCAGCCATTGATGCGCTCCTACATCTAAAATACGACGTCGTCGATATGGCGACCTTCAAACCGTCGGAGGGCACGGTTCTCTCGACCGCCCTAGATGCCGTCGGCGAAAGCGACATCTTTGTCGTGATACTTGGCTGGCGGTACGGCTCCATTCCCGAGGGAACTGATCGCTCCTTGACCGAACTGGAGTACCACGAGGCCGTTGACCTTGGCAAGGCGTGTTTTGGATTCCTTCTGGACGAAGATGTCCCATGGCCTCGCGGAGGATTCGACCGCGACCTTAACCGTATCGAGATGCTTCGCAACGACCTAAAAAATCGTCAAATCTGTGTTAGCTTCACTAGTCCGGAGGATCTCGCCCAAAAGGTCGCAATCGCAGTGCAGAGGTTCCAGATTGAGATCAAGCCCGATTACCCATCGACCGAAAGTTCTGTGTTCGATGCGACGACACTATTCAGGTACTACGAGCGCCTCCGGCAGAGATATGACGATCTGAGCGTCCAAGACCTCCGGCTTCGACTATCCGACATCTTCGTTGAGCCTTGGTTGACGGAGATGCTTTACCGTCCCGAGAAGACTTTCAATTCTCAAGAGGCACGGCGGCGCATCATGGAAATAATGGATCACACGGACGGGCAATCGCTTGTCATTCTGGGAGGACCGGGTATCGGCAAGACTGTGCTCGCGCGATATATCACTCTCAATTTGGCCGAAGAGAACCGCGCTGCACAGGGATCGCTAGGCAATAATATCCCGCTGTTTATTCAATTGCGGGATTATGTGATGGCCGTCGATCATGCGGACGGATTCATTGGCTACTGGGACTTCCTAGAGTCGTCCGGGGGAATAGGACTTCCCGCGGCTCAGCTGGCTGCATTCCTGCATGCAGGAGGGCGGGCAGTGGCTGTCTTTGACGGACTGGATGAGGTAACTGACCTCCGCTTGTGGCGGCAGATGGTCGAGGAGATAGCCGCCTTCGCGCAAGAGCATGCACAGGTACGTGTCATTGTCACGTCAAGGGTCGTTGGCTACTTGCCCGATGTGCTGCGTAGCGCAGGCTTCAGGCATTTTCGCCTGGAAGAATTCGACGAGATGCAGGTCCGGGACTTCTTGCAAAGATATGATCAGGCATGCCAGACAGGTAAATATCTCTACCGCACGTCCGAGTCTCGGTCGGCGCTAAGTGAGATACAGCAGTCCTCTTTCTTGAGTAGGCTGGCGGGAAACCCGCTCGTTCTGACGATGATGGCCAGCATAGTGGGGCGGTTTGGGCGCCTCCCGCGCAGTGGGTTCGAACTTTATGAGGAAGCGACCTCGCTACTCCTTGAAGATTGGGATAAGCGGAGAAGCATAGTGGGGCCCTCACGCCTTTCGCTTCATGACCGAAAATCCGCGCTCGGAGACCTTGCATTCGAAGTAATGTCGGAGTCGGCGAATAATGTCGATAATATCTCCGAGGATAGGGTGTTCAGGGTATTCGAAGGTAACTTTGTTCGCAGGCATGAGATAGATCCCGGAAGGGCTCGCCAGATCGCTGAAGAACTTCTCGATGGCTTCAAATCAAGGACTTCCGTCCTTATAGAATGCGCTCCAAATCTCTATCGGTTTGCTCATCGTGGTTTCCGTGAGTTCTTCTGCGCGCGCTTCATAATTGATGGGTTCCGAACGGATTCCCTGACTCGTGATCAACTACGAAGCATCGCGATCGATCACCGTAATGACCCAGCCTGGGAACCGGTCCTCGAAATGGTGGCGGAAGTCATGGGTGAAAATTTGCTGCTCTACGAACTCGGCGACGTCTTCAAGATGAACGGCGTGCCCAAACTAACGTTCGTCGAGCCAACCGAATTTACCCGCTTCCTGATGATCCTCCGCCAGTCTGGCAGGGGAGTCGTTATCGAGGGACCATCGGGCATCGGCAAGACCACGTTCATGCGCCAGGCCGAGCAGCGGGAGCTGGGCCGTGGCGTGGAAATAAAAATTCTGAGCGCCCGGAAGAAATCGGATCTGGCCATGATCCGCGCGCTTCCCGACGGGCATGACGGGATTGTCGCCGTTGACGATTTTCACCGGCTAGACCCCGGTATTCGTGACGAACTGTCAGACTATCTGAAGTTGCTAGCGGATGAGGAGTCCGAGAGTCGGCTGATCATCATTGGCATACCAGGCGTCGGAAGGAGCTTGGTCGCCCTGTCCTTTGACCTAGCCACTCGGATCGAGGTCTTCAGGCTGACTAGGGCTCCCGATGAAGCGGTCGAGGAGATGATCGAGAAGGGCGAGAAGTCGCTCAATATTTCCTTTGCTCATCGCGACAGCATCATCAGCATGGCCCACGGCAGCCTGCTCACGGCGCAGATGCTTTGCTGGAACGTGGCTCAGCGTAGCGGGATAGAGCGAACGGTAAGGCGCATGAGGGAATTGGATACCCCAACGGAAGACGCCCTAAGGCTAGTCCGAGCTGGCTTGGCGAAAAAATACGACGGGGTTATCAGGAAGTTCTCGCTCTTGGACGGAGACCGTGATCGCGTTTGTGTCTATCTGCTCAAGAAGCTAGCCGAAACCGAGGAGGGAATCCTCTCGCTGGACGCGGCGGCAAGGGAACGCCCTGACCTCGCTGCGGGCATCGAGACACACCTCCTTCAGATTTTTCCCGGCGGATTCGATGAAGATCACGCCGACGTCGAGCAGCATCTGTCCTTGGATCCCATAGCACGCCAGTTGATCGTGGAAGACCCGCAGTTCCTCTTCTACCTGCAAGGTCTTGATTTTGATCAGTTGGCAGAGGCAGTAGGTAAGAGGCCGCCGCGCCGCCAGGTATTCATTAGCTACAGTCATGCCGACGAGCTCTGGATGAAAAAGCTAAAAGTTCACCTCGACGGGCTTGCCGGGCGCGGGAGAATCGATTACTGGTGCGATAAGGAAATAGCTACTGGACACTCATGGCGTTACGAGATCCAGGCTGCGCTTGAGCGGGCCGCCGTCGGCGTCCTGCTAATAACACCTAAGTTCCTTGAGTCTCCCTTTATCCGGGATGTCGAGATCCGGCGACTGCTTGAACGGGCCAGCAGTGACGGCTGCGAGATATGGGCGCTCATCGTCAAGCCAAGCGTATACACGGAAGTTCCGGAGCTCGCGTCATTCCAGGCGTTCAACGAGCCCTCGGCGCCTCTGAGCGGCATGACGACTCACAAGCAGGACAAGGTACTCAGCGAGATCGTGCTAACACTCGCCAAAGCCTTCCCAACGCAGGAATAGCCTGGGAGTAGCCTAGTCGGAGCGGCGATGTAATGGGAATCATGTAGGGACTCCCTTCCCCTAAACCACGAGGATGGGCGGCTGCCTGAGACACCAGAGTCGGGCGGCGCAGTGCTCATAACGCAGGGAACGGCTGGCTGACAGAGCGCAGACCTCCCCGTCTGGGTTATGGTCGGCTCCCGGCCTTGCGAATCAGCGTGATGATCGCCGCGGGGGACGGGGCTCGATACGGTGGAGAGCGTGCTGGTCGTCGAGGTTCCGATGTCGCAGATCCACGACTGGGATACGTTCCACGACACGTTCGCGCAGACGCTCGGGTTCCCGGACTTCTACGGCCGCAACATGGACGCCTGGATCGACTGCCTGACCTACGCCGACGAAGACGATGGCATGCGCTCGATAACCGCCGGCCCAGAGGAGGTCCTCACGCTCCAGCTGGAGGACTGCCGCGAGTTCCGTGCCCGCTGCCCCGAGATCTACCAGGTCCTGATCGACTGCGCCGCCTTCGTGAACTGGCGGCGGATCGAACAAGGCGCGCGATCCATCCTTGCGCTCTCGTATCACTGAGCCAGCCCACCTGGTGATCGGGCGCACGTCTGACCTCCTACCCTATCCATGATCATCTTCTCCTGCCGCCGGTCCAACGCCATCAGCGGCGACAATAGGGAGAACGGGGACGGCTAGAGCGCCGGAGGCAGCCCCGATTGCTGCGGTGGCCAGCGGCCGTTGACGGCTGGGCTGTGGAACGAGTCGTGGAACGGCAGGCCGGGAAATTCCAGTGCAATCAGGGCTTTAGATGCGATCTGCCGTGTCATCTGTGCAGGTCATGCAATCAGTGCGAGGGAGCATGCCTCTCGTAATGCGCCGCTGGCCGGTTTCCGACTAGCGGTTGCGTCCTCGTTCCGGCCACATACTGGCACGCTGAGAAGTTGCCAGCCGTCGCTGGGTTATGAGCACCACCACGGCTGTCTCTGTGCTATCAAACTGTCTTCCCTCCCGGCGCTGGCACGGCAAAGGTTGCAGCGCGAGGTCGTCTCAGGTCCGCTGCATCTCCTCCGCCTCGGCGAGCTCGTCGCGTCGCGTGCACAATTTCGTGCACAAATCTGGCGTCTGACCTGCTGGTTCAGCAGCCCGAGACCGGCA
>Ga0224557_1002643_pt1 | contig 14956 bp, 11 predicted proteins | sample 714S31014metaG_FD_180677 | JGI IMG/M metagenome (GOLD analysis project Ga0224557, IMG submission 180677) | Peat soil microbial communities from Stordalen Mire, Sweden - 717 S3 10-14 | ecosystem: Environmental > Terrestrial > Soil > Wetlands > Peat | place: Sweden: Norrbotten County, Stordalen...
AGCACCTTGGTGGCCTCCGCGAAGGTCGTCCCCGGGCGGGCCACCTCGACCGCGTAGTTGCGGAAGTCGGGCAGCACCAGGTCCTGGAGGAGCAGCCCGCCGTTGGCATGCGGGTTGGCGCTCATCCGCCGGTAGCTCTTGGGGGGGAGGGCCTTCAACTCGGGTACCAGGGTCCCGTTCTCGTCGAAGAGCTCGTCGGGGCGGTAGCTCTTGAGCCACGTCTCGAGCAGGGCGAGATGGTCGGGGTTGGTCTTCACCTCGGCCATCGGCACCTGGTGCGAGCGCCACGTCCCCTCGGTGGGCAGCCCGTCGACGAACTTCGGCCCGGTCCAGCCCTTGAGGCTCTTGAGGACGATCATCGGCCACGCGGGCCGGGTGGCGTCGCCGGTCTCTCGCGCGTGCTTCTGGATGGAGGTGATCTCGGCGATCACCGTGTCGAGCGTCTCCGCCATCAGCTGGTGCATCTTCGCCGGGTCGTCGCCCGAGACCCAGTACACCTTGTGCCCGTAGCCCTCGAGCAGCGAGGTGAGCTCCGCTTCGGGGATGCGGGCGAGCACCGTGGGGTTGGCGATCTTGTACCCGTTGAGGTGCAGGATCGGCAGCACCGCCCCATCGGTCACGGGGTCCAGGAACTTGTTGGAATGCCACGAGGTGGCGAGCGGTCCGGTCTCCGCCTCACCGTCGCCGACGATGCAGGCGACGAGCAGATCGGGGTTGTCGAAAGCGGCGCCATATGCGTGGGAGAGCGCGTAACCGAGCTCGCCGCCTTCGTGGATGGAACCGGGGGTCTCCGGGGCCACGTGGGACGGGATGCCGCCGGGGAACGAGAACTGGCGGAAGAGCGCGCGCAGCCCGTCCTCGTCCTCGGTGATGTGCGGGTAGACCTCGCTGTAGGTGCCCTCGAGATAAGCGTTGGCCACCGCGGCGGGGCCGCCGTGCCCGGGCCCCATCACGTAGATGGCGTCGAGGTCCCAGTTGCGGATCACCCGGTTCATGTGGGCGTAGATGAAGTTGAGCCCGGGGGTCGTCCCCCAGTGGCCGAGCAGCCGGGACTTGACGTGCTCCGGACGCAGCCGCTGCCGGAGCAGCGGGTTGTCGAGCAGGTAGATCTGACCGACCGAGAGATAGTTCGCCGCCCGCCAGTAGGCGTCGATGAGGGCGAGATCGTGGTCGGAGAGAGGGCCTGCGGCAGCCGCGTCGGTGGACGTCTGGGTCATTGCGCTCCTCCCATGGGTGCTTCGCTCTCAGTATGGCTGGCGGTGGGCCGGCTTCGCCGCTGGCGGCGGGGCGCCTTCTCGGCTCCCGGCGGGCCGCCTCTCTCCCCAGAAACCTTCGTGACGAAATATTCGTGACGAAGCAATCTGGAAAACGCAGAGGTACCCCCGCGCCGGCGCGGAAGAGCCGGCTTGTTGCCGACTCATGACCTTTGGGCCTGTCATTGACCACCCTCTCGACCCTATCGCGCGAAGGCGTGACGAGCTTGACTGGGGGTGCCGGAGGACATCCCTCCCGCCCGCTCCGATCCGGTCGGACCGCCAGAGACCATCCGATGTTCCACAGCATCCTGGTTCCCGTTGATGGATCGGCACACGCCGACGCCGCGCTCACCGAGGCGGTGGACCTGGCGCGCTGCCAGCGGGCCCGGATCACCCTCCTCTGCGCCTGGCGGCCGTTCGTCTGGTACGGAGGCGCGGTCGCGCCGGTGGGAGTCGACGTGGAGCAGCTCGAGTCCGACGTGGAGGCGGAGACGCGGCGCATCGTCGAGGCGGCGCGCGACCGGGTGCCCGATGGGATCGACGTCGACACGGCGGTCGTCTGCGAGCGGCCCGCGGACGCCATCATCCGGGAGGTCGAGCGCGGCGGGCACGACCTGATCGTGATGGGGTCGCGGGGACGCGGTAGCCTCCGCTCTCTCCTCCTCGGCAGCGTGAGCACCAGCGTGCTCCACCGGAGCCGGATCCCGGTGATGGTCGTGCATGCCTCCACGTGCGGAGAGGTTCTCAGGTTGCACCGGGCGACCGAGCACCGGCTGGCCGGCGCGGCGCACCACTAGTCAGGGGCTCTGCCTTGCGGCAGGGCTACATGATCCCCACCATCATCATCGCCCGGAGCAGGGCCGAGAGCACGTCGGGATCGGTGCGCACGTCGATCAGCGCGGGACCGCCGGCGCTCGCCGCGCGCTCGAGTGCGGGACGCAGATCGGAGAGCTGCTCGACCCGCTCGCCGTGGCACCCCAGCGCTTCGGCGAGCTGGTCGTAGCGCGTGTCGGCGAGGGCGCTTGCGACCTCGCGGTGGTACATCTCGCGCTGGTGGTGCCTCACGTCGCCCCAGCCGCAGTTGTTGGCGACGACCACGATGACCGGCAGGTGGTGGCGTGCGGCCGTATCCATCTCCATGGCGCTCAGCCCGAAGGCTCCGTCGCCGGTGACCAGCACCACCGGCTCCTCCGGTCGGGCCACCTTGGCCGCCAGGGCGAAGGGCAGACCGACGCCGAGCGTTCCCAGCGCCGTGGTCGTGGAGAGCAGCCGCCCCGGTCCCTCGGCGTCCGCATACGCGAGCGACCACGTGAGGGTGTCACCACCGTCCGCCACCAGCGTGGACGCGCCGCTCCACGCCTCGCGCGCGAAGGCGGCGACCTCGCGCACCAGCGCACCGGGATGCACCAGCGCGCCCTTGTAGTCGTCGATCTGCTGGTCCCACATCTGGCGCGAGATCTCGACCAGCTCGCGGCCCTGCTCCAGCCAGGCACGCCCCGAGCGGCTGCGCAGGCCGCTCTGCCGCATCTGAGCCACGACCTCGCGAACGTCGCCCTGCACGGCGATGTCCGCGCGCCGGTTGCCGCCCACCTGGTCGCCGGCGATGTCGACCTGGATGAGCAGCTGCTCGTCGTTGAAGAGCGGGGGGCCGCCGTACACGAGGTTGCCGTTGAAGGCGCTGCCCAGCACCAGCACGCAGTCCGCCGAAGCGACCGCCGTGCCCGCGTGGACCAGGGAGCCGAGGCACCAGGGGTGCGAGTCGGCGACCAGGCCGCGAGCGGCGCTCGTCGTCGTCACCGGGATCTCGGCGGCGGCGCAGAAGGCGGCGATCTCCTCGCCTGCACCGGACCAGAAGCTGCCGCCTCCGGCCAGAACGACGGGACGGGAGGCGGCCTTGAGGGCCTCGAGCGCCCGCTCTAGCTCAGCCGGCGAGGCAGCGGACCGGGTCGGCGATGCCGGGAAGCCCCAGTGCCCGACAGCCGGCTCCAACCGGGTCATGAACACGTCGTGGGGAATCTCGAGGTAGACGGCCCCGGGGCGCCCGCTGGCCGCTTGATGGAAGGCCTCGTCGGTGAGGCGCTGGAGGTTCTGGGCGTTGTAGGCGACCGCTCGCCACTTCGCGAGCGGGGCGACCATGCCCTCCTGGTCGATGTCCTGGACCGCCCCTCGCCCGCGCCGCTTGAGCGCGGTGCGTCCCCCGATCAGGATCAGGGGCACGTTCCCGACCGCGGCGTCTGCGAACCCGGTGAGCGCATTGGTGAAGCCGGGCCCCGCGGTCACCGCGGCCACCCCGGCGTGGCCGGTGGCGAGGGCAAAGCCCTCGGCCGCCATGGTGACGGCGCACTCGTGGCGCATCCCGATCACCCGGACGTTGGCATCGACACAGCCGTCCAGCAGCTCGACGATGTGGCCGCCCCCCAGGGTGAAGAGCGCCTCCACGCTGTGGGCACGGAGGCGCTCAGCCACCAAACGACCACCGTGAGGCGGGGGGGTGAGGCTCTCAGCAGCGGCCGCCATCATGACGATTCCTCACTTTGCCGTTCCGCTTTGGGCGGTCACCAGGGTCCCCGGCCCCCAGTCTCGACAGGACCTTCGGTGCGCAGCCCCGCAGGCCCGCCCCGGGCCGATATGGTGGGCCCGATGGATCGGCAACCGCTCTCCCCCGTCCCATGCAACCGCCTTCGCGTCCGCGTGGAGGGGGTGGTGCAGGGCGTCGGGTTCCGCCCCTTTGTCCACGGTCTGGCATCGGCGGGCGGTCTCTCCGGTCTCGTCGGCAACGACACTGCCGGGGTCTTCATCGAGGTCGAGGGGGATCCGAGGGAACTGGATCGCTTCCTGACCGCGCTGGAGGGCGACGCCCCCCCACTGGCGGTCATCGACCGCGTCGATACCGAGGTCATCAGCCCGACCGGCGGAGTTGGTTTCACGATCGTCGAGAGCGACCCGGCCGGGGAGCGTCAGACCCTGATCTCCCCGGACACCGCGACCTGCGACGACTGCCTTGCTGAGCTGTTTGACCCGAGAGATCGGCGCTTTCGCCATCCGTTCATCAACTGCACAAACTGCGGGCCGCGGTTCACGATCATCCGCGACGTTCCCTACGACCGGCCGCTCACCACCATGTCGGGGTTCGCGATGTGCGCGGATTGCCGGCGCGAGTACGAGGACCCGGGGGATCGCCGTTTCCATGCCCAACCGGTGTGCTGTCCCGCTTGCGGCCCGTCGCTGCGCCTGATCGATCGCGACGGCGCGCCGATCGCCGGCGACCCGGTCTCGACCGCCGTCGGGCTGCTCGCCGCGGGCAGCGTGCTGGCCGTCAAGGGAGTGGGTGGCTATCACCTGGCCGCTCTCGCCGACCAGGAGCCCGCCGTCACCGCTCTGCGCTCGCGCAAGCATCGCGAGGACAAACCGTTCGCCCTGATGGTCGCCGACCTGGATGGCGCCCGCGCCCTGGGGACGATCGGTGCCGCGGAAGCGCGCGCCCTGACCTCCCCTCGGCGTCCCATCGTGCTGCTCGAGCGGGCCGCCGGTGCTCCGGTGGCCGGCGCGGTGGCTCCCGGAAACCGCTCGCTCGGGGTGATGCTCCCCTACAGCCCCCTCCATCACCTGCTGGCGCGCGACCTCCGGGCCCCCTTTGTCCTGACCAGTGGCAACGTCTCGGACGAGCCCATCGCCTACCGCGATGAGGAGGCACTGCCCCGGCTGCGCGGCATCGCCGACGCTTTCCTCACCCACGACCGCCCCATCCACATGCGGACCGACGACTCCGTCATCCGGGTCATGGGGGGGATTGAGACGCCCCTGCGGCGCTCGCGCGGCTTCGTCCCCCAGCCGGTGACCGTCACCAGTGCCTTCCCCCGGCCCGTGCTCGGCTGCGGCGCAGAGCTGAAGAGCACCTTCTGCGTCGGCAAGGGCCGGCGGGCCTTCGTCTCGCACCACATCGGCGACCTGGAGAACTACGAGACCCTCCAGTCGTACGTCGAGGGGATCGAGCACTTCATGCGGGTCTTCGACATCCACCCCGAGGTGGTCGCGCACGACCTGCACCCGGAGTACCTCTCGACCAAGTTCGCCCTCGACCTCGACGGCGTGGACAGGGTCGGGGTCCAGCACCACCACGCCCACATCGCCTCGTGCCTCGCCGACAACGGAGAGGTGGGACCTGCGATCGGTGTCGCCTTCGACGGTCTCGGCTTCGGCACCGACGGCTCGATGTGGGGTGGGGAGATCCTGGTCGCCGACCTCACCTCCTTCCGGCGGGCCGGCCATCTCGCCCCGGTTGCGATGCCCGGCGGCGCCATGGCGATCAGGGAGCCATGGCGGATGGCGGCGGCGCATCTCGTCGCGGCATTCGGTGACGATCCTCCCGCCGGCCTCGCCGTGATGCGCGACCACGCCGACCGCTGGGACACGGTCAGCGCCCTGGCGCGCACGGGGACCACCAGCCCGATCACGACCAGCGCGGGGCGCCTCTTCGACGCCGTCGCCTCGCTGATCGGGGTCCGGGATCGGATCAACTACGAAGGCCAGGCGGCCGTGGAGCTGGAGCAGCTGGCCGACCTGGCGGAGACCTCCGCCTACCCGGTCGAGATCGAGGAGGGCGAGCCCTTCCAGATTGCGACCGCCGGCCTGGTGCGCGCGGTGGTCGCCGACGTGCGGGCGGGAGTGGCGGGCCCGGTGATCGCCGCCCGCTTCCACAACAGCCTCGCCGACGCCGCGGTGGCCGCGTGCGGGCGCGTGCGCGCGGCCACCGGACTCGAGGTGGTGGCGCTCTCCGGTGGCGTCTTCCAGAACGTCCTGCTCACCGAGCGCGTGCGCGCCGGCCTGCTCGGTGGCGGTTTCCGGGTGCTCACCCACTCTCGGGTGCCGTCCAATGACGGTGGCATCAGCCTCGGGCAGGCGGTCGTGGCCGGCGGCCGGGACGCCGCCGGCCTCGTCTGACCGCCCCGGTCAGCTCGCCGGCCAGGTCTGCCCGTTGCCGAGGAAGGGGATGGTCTCGCCGATCTTGAAGATGACCGGTGCGACCTTGCTTCGCACCATCTGGATGTGGACGTTGCGGAGCACACCGAGGACCGTGCTCAGCTGACCGACGTCGGCGCCCGGTGTCGGGGACGATCCCGGTCCCACCTGGCTCTCCAGCGCCTGCAGTTGCGACTGGCTCAGCGCGATCGCGGTGGAGGGGTTGCTCGCCACCAGCTGCTGGATGGTCTGGAGCTCCGTCACCGAGACCGGAGCGTTGCCGTCGATGGGCGCCGTCGCCCGGTCGAGCGTCACCAGCCCGTTCAGCAGGATGAAGAGCGCGACAAAGGCCAGCACGACGCTCAGCACCGCGCCGCCGAGACGGTCGAGGGCGCCCATCCCGGGGATGAGGCGGTAGATGCGGGGGGCGACCAGATGTGCCACCAGGAAGCCGACTACGGCAAAGACCACGACCACGACCAGGCCCATCAACGGCCGCCAGCTGGGGCTCGGGGCAAAGCTCGCGGCGACGCCCGGACGGCCGAAGCCGACCGCCACCCCGGCGATGATGAAGGCCCAGGTGATCAGCGGCCGGAACAGCCCCTTGAGCAGGCCGTGCAGAAGGGCCAGCACGAGGATGACCACGCAGGCGATGTCGATGTAGCTCACGGCGCGACATCGTAGCCTCCCGCGTCGCCGCCTGGCGGGGTCTCGGCCTCAGCAGATGCGCGGCAGCGGGTCGCCCACCAGCATGTCGACGATGCGCATCCCGCCGAAGCCCGTCGTCACCAGGACCAGCCCCGGCGGGTCGTCGGCGATCCGTCCGATCACGGCGGCGGCCGCGCCCTGGGGATGGGAGCGCAGCGCCGCCACGGCGGCCTCGGCCTCGTCCCCCGCGACGACGGCCACGAAGCGTCCCTCACAGGCGACGTAGAGGGGGTCGATGCCGAGGATCTCCGAGGCTCCGCGTACCTCCGGCCGCACCGGGATCGACTGCTCGTCGAGGACGACCGCGACGCCCGAGGCGAGGGCCAGCTCGTTGCAGATGGTCGCGACGCCGCCCCGGGTCGCGTCGCGGATGAAGCGCGTCTGCGGTGCCGCGTCCAGCAGCAGGCCCACCAGCTCGGTGAGCGGCGCCGTGTCGGAGCGCAGGTCGGATTCGATGCCCAGCTCGCCGCGTGCCAGCATGATGGTGATCCCGTGGTCTCCCACCGGACCGGAGACGATGACGGCGTCACCCGGGCGCGCCGCCGCCGCCGACAGCCGCACGGGCCGCTCCAGTACCCCGATCCCGGCCGTGTTGACGAAGCAACCGTCCGCCTTGCCCCGCTGGACCACCTTGGTGTCGCCGGTGACGATCTGCACGCCCGCGCTCTCCGCGGCCTTGGCCATCGAGGCGACGATGCGGCGAAGGTCGGCGATCGGGAAGCCCTCCTCCAGGACGAATCCTGCCGAGAGGTACAGCGGCCTGGCTCCCGACACGGCCAGGTCGTTGACGGTGCCGTTCACGGCGAGGTCACCGATGTCGCCTCCGGGGAAGAAGAGCGGGGAGACCACGTAGGTATCGGTGGTGAAGGCGAGCCACTCCGCTCCCACGGAGAAGACGGCCTGGTCCTCCAGAGGTTCGAGGAGCGGGTTGCGGAAGGCTTCCAGGAAGAGCGCGTCGATCAGGGTGTGCGTGGCCCTTCCCCCCGAGCCGTGCGAGAGCGTGATCCGTTCGTCGGTGATCCTCGGCCGGCGGCGGCGGATCCGCTCGATCCGCTCCAGGACCTCCTCCTCGGTCCGCTGCGTCACGCCGAGCCCGCCTGCCGGACCCGGAGACGGGTGAAGCGCCCGAAGTTGTAGTAGGCGGCACAGGCACCCTCCGAGGAGACCATGCAGGTCCCGATCGGTGTCTCCGGGGTGCACGCGGTGCCGAACACCTTGCACTCCCAGGGCTTGATCGTCCCGCGCAGGACCTCTCCGCACTGGCACGCCGGGGGGTCGGCCACCCGGGTGGCGGGGACGTCGAACACCCTCTCCGCGTCGAAGCGCGCGTACTTCTCGCGGATGCGCATCGCCGAGTCCGGGATCCAGCCGAGCCCGCGCCACTCGAAGGTGGGACGGGGCTCCATCACCTCGTCGATGGCCTGCAGCGCCCTCTGGTTTCCCTCCCACGGCACGACGCGGGTGTACTGGTTCTCGACCTCCGAGCGACCGTCACGGAGTTGGAGAAGGAGCATCTGGATCGCCTGGAGGATGTCGAGCGGCTCGAAGCCTGCGACCACGAAGGGACGTCCGTGCTTCTCGGCGATGAAGCGGTACGGCTCGCAGCCGATCACGGTGGAGACGTGGCCCGGGCCGATGAAACCGTCGATGTGCAGGTCCGGGGAGGCGAGGATGGCCTCGAGCGCCGGGATGATGGTGACGTGGTTGCAGAAGACCGAGAAGTTCTCGAGACCCTCGGCCGCGGCCCGGAGCACGGTCATCGCGGTCGAGGGGGTGGTGGTCTCAAAGCCGATGGCCATGAACACCACCCGCCGATCCGGGTTGCTGCGGGCGATCCTCAGCGAGTCGAGCGGCGAGTACACCATCTGGATGTCGGCGCCGCGGGCCTTGGCGTCCAGGAACGAGCCGCGGGCACCGGGGACGCGGAGCAGATCACCGAACGACGTCATGATGACGCCCTCCTGCTCGGCGATCCAGATCGCGTCGTCGACCCGGCCCATGGGGATCACGCACACCGGGCACCCCGGCCCGTGGACGAGCTGCACCTCCTCCGGTAGGTAGTCCTCGATGCCGTGCTTGTAGATGGTGTGGGTGTGCCCCCCGCAGATCTCCATCAGCCCGTAGCGGCGCCCCGGCTCGACGAGCGTCGCGATGTTCGCCGCCAGCGCCTGCGCCTTCTCGCGGTCGCGGTACTCGTCGACGAAGCGCATCCCTTCCGGGCCCATCAGTCGATCCGTGACTCGGCGAGCGCCTGCAACTCGTCGCGGTACGCCTGGCCCATCTCCTCCAGGTAGGAGAGGGTGAGCTGCGCCTCCTCCTCGTCGATCTTGGCAAGCGCGAAGCCCACGTGGATGAGCACCCAGTCGCCGGGCTGGACGCCGTCCTCCTCGATCAGCATCACGTTGACCTGCCGGCGTGCCCCGCCGACGTTGACGGTGGCCATCCCGGGCCGCTCCACGTCGAGGGTGAGCACCTCACCCGGAATGCCCAGGCACACGGCTAGATCCTCGCGACCACTGCGATCGCCTCACCGGCGTGCACCAGCACGGTGTCACCCGGAGCGGCGTCGACGAGGGCGACGCTGATCAGCTCCCGGGAAGCCCCGGTGTCCACCAGGGCCGTGCCGAGCTCGCCCAGCTCGATCACCCGGCTCGGCACCGCCTGGTCGGAGCAGGTGATGCAGACATCGTCGTGGCAGGTCGCTGCTGCCGGCTCGGCACCGGCGTTCCCACTCTGGTTCACCCCGTCCATGACCACCATGCTACGGTCCGCGACCCCCTCTCCGGCAGGGCCGAAGGACCCAGGGTCGCGGGGGCCGGTACTGGCTACGACTCCCCCAGGTGCAGGGCCTCGGCGGGATGCTCGCCTCCGGGGAGTGTGGACGTCGGCTCGGCGGTGCCGAACGGGAGGTGCGCACGCACCGAGAAGCCCTCGCTGCGAAGCCGGCGCTGCAGGTCCACACGGACGCCGAGAAGCATCTCGAACTCGAACTGATCCGGCGCCCACCCCTCGCTCTGCGCCAGGGCGGCGATGCGGAGAAGGAGCGTCCCGTCATGGGTGGCGAAGATGGGCCGCAGTCCCGCCTCCCGCGCCTCGGGCGCCAGCATCCTGGTGGCCAGGGCGAGATAGGCCGCGCTGACGGCGCGTCCGCCCTGGTGGTCGTGCTCGGGACCCTGCGGGAAGGCTCCCTTGACGAGGCGCACCGCGGTCGGCTGTCCCAGGAGCGGGCCGAGATCGTCGGCTGTCCGCCGCAGCCTCGCCTGCAGGGTGATGCCGGCCGGCAGGCCCAGCGCGAGCAACTCGCGGTGGAGGCGGAGGGTCGGTTCGACCAGCGTCAGGTCCTCCATGTCCAGCATCACCAGGTTCAGGCGACCCAGCGGCTGCTCGGCGACCGAGCGGGCGATCCGCACGGCGTTGCGCCGGCAGGCGTCGGCGTCGGAGAGGAGCCCGATGGCGGTCGGATCGATGGAGAGATGCGCGGCGAGGCCAGCTGAACCCAGCAGGCGGCAGGCCTCGATGGTGGTGGCGACCGTGCGCTCGACGAGCTGGGGATCGCTGACGTACTCACCCAGGAAGAAGAGCTCGGAGTCGATCCCCTGACTGTCGCGCAGCCGCCGCGCTGCCGCCACGGCAGCCTCGGCTCCGGCCGGCACCCTGCCGGCGAGCTCCTCGTCGAAGCTCGCCTCCTGGATGCGCTCGTAGATACGGGATACGTCCCGATCGGAGAGCTCACGGTCGAGGCAGGGCAGCAACTCGTCCTCCACCGCCTGCAGGTGGCGTCGCAGGAGGCGGACCAGGTTCGCGAGGTGCCGCCGGCAGCCGGCATTGTCGTGCACGCCGCCGCGGAAGCGGGCCTGGTCGTGCAGGACCCGGGCCACGTGGCGCTCCAGTTCCTCACAGGTGTCGTCGAGCCGGCCCACCAGGCGCTGGTCGATCCCTGCCAAGCGCGTGGCCTCAGGATAGAGGGCCGCCCGTTCGGCCCGCAGATGGGGAAGCACCACGTCCTGGAGGTAATCGGACACCCGGGCGAATGCCGCCAGCTTGGCTGCCGGGTTGCCCCGCTCGCGCAGCAGGTCCTCGAGCTTCGAGACCAGCGCGACCCCGCTGCGGAGCCGGTCGTGGAGGTGACGGAGGTTGTCAGTGGGGGGCATGTGATGGATCCATCTGGTGGGGCGGCCCCACCATCGCAGCGTTGGGTCCGACATGCCAGGGTCGAAGCGCACCCGGCTCGGTGGGACCAGGTCAGGCCGTCGGCACACCGGGCACGACGCGCCCCGCGTCGAGGGTGACGACCTCATCGACCAGTCCCGCGATCCCGGGCTCGTGACTCACCACCAGGACCGAACGTGAGCCCGCTGAGCCGAGCAGCTCGGCGAGCACATGAGCCGACGACCACGGGTCGAGGTGTGCCGTGGGCTCGTCCAAGAGCAGCAGGTCGGCGCCGGAGAGGAGCGCTCGCGCCATGCCGAGACGCTGGCGCTCACCGGCGCTCAGATCCCGTCCCCCGGCCCCGAGCACCGTCCCCATACCACCGGGCAGGGAGCGGTACCAGGCCCCCAGGCCGGCCTGATCGAGGACGGCGACCAACTCGTCCTCGGTCGCCTCCGGACGGGCCAGCCGCAGGTTGTCGGCCAGGGTGGCTGCGAAGAGGTGGGTCTCCTCGGCCAGCCAGGCCACGTGACGGGCCATCCCGGTGCGGGTCATCAGCCGGACGTCGACGCCCCCGATGCTGGCATTCCCGGAGGAGGCCTCCAGGAAGTGGAGGAGGACGTGGAGGGCGCTCGACTTGCCCGCCCCGCTGCGGCCGGTCAGCGCGACGCGACGTCCCGGCGCTACGGTCAGCGAGACGTCGTGAAGGATGGGGCCGGTCAGGATGGGCGACGCCGGGATGGCCTGGGCCGGGCGCGAGGCGACCCGCTTGGCGCCCGGAGCCAGCACCTCGACGTGGTCGAGCACTGCGCCTCGCCTCCCGGGTGCTGGGCTCGCGTCGGCGAGCGGCTCGCGGACCGGCGGTTCGAGCTGAGCGAGCTCGGCGAGGCGAGCAGCTGCCGCGTTCCCGGTGGCCCGTCCGGCGAGGGCTGCCGGGAGCAGGGAACCCTGGTCGAGGGCTGCGACGGAGACGAGGACCAGGACCGTGAGCATGATCCCTGAGAGCTGGCCGGCCCGATGCGCGGCAAGGCCGGCGAGGACGACGCCGATGAGCCCTGCGCCGGCGGCCCATGTGGCCAGCGCGCGTGCGATGCCGCTGCCGAGAGCCTGCCGGAGCGCCGCGGTGCGGGCGCGACGCCGGGCGCCGTCCAGCCGCGCTGCGATCAGGTCCTGGCGGCCGAAGGCGACGAGCTCGGCCGCCGAGCGCACCGCCTCCACGACCTGGTCGGCCAGCTCGGCGCGGATGGCAGTCGCCCTGCTGGCGGCGGATCGCCCGATTCGAGCGCCGAGGGCCGATACGGCGATCACGACCGCCTCGCCGGCGAGCAGGATGGCTCCGGCGACGGGGTCGAGCAGAGCGGCGACCGCGGTTCCGAGGAGGACGCTCGCGCCCAGGTCGATCGTGATCGTCGTGCTCCTGGCGACGGCCTCCGTCACGTCCTCGGTGTCGGCCACGAATCCGCTGAGCAGCGAGCCCGCCGCCCGGGAGGCGGCCGCGTGCGGGCCGGCGCGCGCCGCGCGCAGACCGTCGGGGACCAGCGGCTCGACCGTGTCGTACAGCCACAGACGGAGCCGGGAGAGCGTCTCCAGGGAGATGCCGTGAACAGCCAGCCGCTCCATGTAGCGGGTGACCCCGCGTCCCAGCGCAAACGCCTGCACCGCGCCGATGGCGACCGCCAGCTCGAACACCGGCGGTCGTTGAGAGGCCCGGGTGAGCAACCAGCCCGAGGTGGCGAGGAGACCGATCGCGCACGCCGCCGAGAGCGCTCCCGTCCCGGCGGCCGCTCCCAGGTCGCGACGCGCCGGCGGTCCGGCCGACCGGCTGAGGCGCAGGGCGCTCGACCTCCGGTCCTCCGCCCGCCTCACCTGCGCGACTCCGGGAGGGTGGCGGCTGCGGCGCCGCCGAGACCCGCATGATCCGCCGCCACGAAGCGTCCCCCTTCCAGCGTGACCACGCGGTCGGCCAGCCTCATCACCGCCGGCCGGTGGGTGACGATGAGGGCGCTGCGTCCGGAGAGAGCACGGCCGAGAGCCTCGACGACGGTCGCCTCGGTCTCGTCGTCCAGGTGGGAGGTCGGTTCGTCGAGCAGCTGGAGGGAGGCGTCGCGCAGCACCGCCCGGGCCAGCGCGATCCGCTGGCGTTCACCGGCGGAGACCTGGCGCCCGCCCTCCCCGAGCTGCGTATCGAGTCCGTCGGGCAGGCTGGCCAGCAGATCGCCGGCGCCCATCTCGCCGAGCACTTCCCGCAGCCGGGCATCCGCGGCGGTGGGATCGGCCAGCCGGAGGTTCTCGGCCAGGGAGCCGGCGATGAGGGTCGGGCGCTCGGAGAGGTAGCTGAGCCGGCGCCGCCACGCCTGCGCATCGAGGTCGCGCAGGTCCATCCCCCCGACCGTCACCGCTCCGCTCGAGGGGGCAATGAACCCGAGCAGGAGGGAGAGGGTGGTCGACTTCCCGGCACCGTTGGGCCCGACCAGGACCACCTTCTCTCCCGGCAGGATGGTGAGGGACGCGCCGTCCAGCACCGCCTCCGCCCGCCCGGGCAGCTCGACCCGCACTCGGCGCAGCGCCACCGGCACCCGCGCCGGATCGCCGAGCCCACGACTCCCCGCAGTCGCACCGCCGCCGTCTCGGTCGGAGCCGCCTCCATCTCGGCCAGCATCCCCTCCCTCTCGGGCCGCCCCGCCTCCCTCTCGCCCCCCGCCGCCGTCCCCGATGACATCCATCGCCCGGCGTGCCGCGGCGAGGCCCTCGGTGCTCTCGTGGAACTCGGCGCTGGCCCGGCGCAGGGGCAGAAAGACCTCGGGGGCCACGATCAGCACGGCCAGGGCCGGCGCGAGGCGGATCGATCCGGAGAGCAGCCGCAGCCCGAGCGGGACCGCCACCAGGGCCACTGACACCGAGGCGAGGGTGTCGAGCACCAGCGCCGAGAGGAAGGCGACCCGGAGGGTCGCGAGGCTGGCCAGGCGGAGCCCTTCGGCGGCCTCCGCGATCCGCTCTCGCTGGCGGGTGCTGCGCCCGAACGCCTTGAGCACCGGCAGCCCCTCGAAGATGTCGGCGATCTGCCTTCCGAACGCCTCCACATGGCTCCAGCGCCGCGCCGCCAGCCGGCCGCTCGACTCGCCGACCAGGACGCCGAACACCGGGAAGAGGCTGAGGGCGACCACGACGATGATTGCCGATACCCAGTCCAGCGCCCCGATCACCGCGACCAGGGCGATCGGCACCGCAGCGGCCAGGACGAGGTCGGGGAGGCAGCGGCCGATGTAGGCGTCGAGGGCGTCGATGCCACGGCCGGCGAGGGTCGCCACGTCGCCCCCACCCACCCCGCCGCCGCCACCGGAGGCCCGATACAGCGCCGCGCTGAGCAACCGCTGGCGGAGCTCCGCCTTGGCGATCTCGGCGCCGCGCCCCGCCACGAGCTCGCCGGCGAGGGCACAGAGGCCGCGGACGGCGATCGCCCCGGCGAGCCAGAGGATGGGTGGCAGGACGGCCTCAGTCGCGGATCCCATGGCCCCGGCGAGCAGGGCGGCCAGCGCGACGGCCTGCACGACGACGCTCGCTGCGGAGACCAGACCGATGGCGACGGAGACGGCCACCGACCGCCGCACCGCCGGCTCCTGGAGCAGGCGGCGCTCCACCGGTCCGATTGCGCTCCCCGCCGCCCTCCGGGCGATGCCGGTGCCGGCGGGCAAGCTCTCAGCCTCCGCTGGCGCCGGGAGCCGGCCCCGGCGCGCTCAGCGGCCGGACGAGGCGCTGGCGGAACACCCAGTACGTCCAGCCCTGGTAGAGGAGAACGATGGGGGTGAAGATCGCCGCCACGATGGTCATCACGGTGAGCGTATACGGCTGCGAGGCGGCGAGGGCGATGGGCACGCCCGCCACGC
>Ga0224557_1002644_pt1 | contig 14948 bp, 12 predicted proteins | sample 714S31014metaG_FD_180677 | JGI IMG/M metagenome (GOLD analysis project Ga0224557, IMG submission 180677) | Peat soil microbial communities from Stordalen Mire, Sweden - 717 S3 10-14 | ecosystem: Environmental > Terrestrial > Soil > Wetlands > Peat | place: Sweden: Norrbotten County, Stordalen...
CGGGCTTCTTGTCGTAGGTCGGCACGTCGCGCGCTGAAGGCACAACCTCGCGGCGCTCACCGGTCTGTGGGGCCTCCTCGCCACCGCCGAAGAAGTAGGTGACGTGTGGGTACTTCTCGGTCTCGGCGACGTGCAACTGGCGGCCGCCGTGGCGCGCGATCACCTGAGGTAGCGTGACCTGTGGGTGCGCCGGTGGGAACGCAACGGGATACGGCCAGCCCTCCTCGTACTCGGTCATCGTCATGTAGTGCTCGATCACCGAGGCGCCGCCACGGTCGACGTCCGTGAAGTCTGGATCTGCAAGCGCGCGAGTGATCTCGCGCATCCGGTCGGGACGGAAGTTGAAGGCGATCACGCTGTCCCCCGGGCGGATGCACGCCTCCTCACCGACGGTGACCGGCTTGACGAACTCATCGGTCTCGTCGCGTTCGTAGGCATCGCGCAAGGCCCGCACGGCGGAATCCGCCGAGTACTCGCCTTTGCCGTGGACGAGCAGGTCATAAGCAAGCTGGACGCGGTCCCAGCGCTTGTCACGATCCATCGCGTAGTAACGCCCGATGACGCTGCCGACGCGGCCGTTGCCGGCCTCGTGGAGCCAATTCTCGACCTGTTCCAGGTAGCCGGCGCCAGAGTGCGGCAGCGTGTCGCGGCCGTCGGTGAAGGCGTGGACGACCAGGTCCCCGACCTCGAGCTTCGCGCCGAGCTCGATCAGCGCGCGCAGGTGCTGATCGCTCGAGTGCACGCCTCCGTCCGAGACGAGTCCGATCAGATGCACGCGAGCCGGCGCTGTCGCGCCCTCGCCTCCGGTGAAGGCCTTGCGCAGCACCTGGTTATCGGCGAGCGTTCCATCGTTCACGGTCAGATCGATCCGCGTCAGATCCTGCATGATCACGGCGCCGGCCCCGAGGTTCATGTGCCCTACCTCGGAGTTGCCCATCTGCCCTTCAGGCAGGCCGACGGCGAGGCCGCAAGCCGTCAGCGTGGTGTGCGGGTACCGATCCCAGAGCTGATCGAACACCGGCGTCCGCGCCTGGGACACGGCGTTACCGGGGCCGTCAGGCGCAAGCCCCCAGCCGTCCAGAATCACCAACACGCAGGACGGTGCCGGCGGCGCAGCGGCGCCGCCGGGCAACGTGCCAACTGCGGGGTGGGTGTCGGGGGGCGGTGGCATCAATTCATCCGCCTGCGGCCGTGATGATCGCCGCGAACGACTCGGCTGCGAGGCTGGCGCCACCGACCAGGGCACCGTCCACGTCCTCAAGCGCCAGCAGCTCCTCCGCGTTCTCAGGCTTGACGCTACCGCCATAGAGCACCCGCACCGCCTGCGACTGCTCGGTCGACCGGTCACCGACGAGCGCCCGGATGAAGGCAGCCGCTTCCTGAGCCTGGTCGGCCGTGGCGACCTTGCCGGAGCCGATCGCCCAGATCGGCTCGTAGGCGATCACAACCCTGTTGAGATCCTGCTCCGCAACCTTGGAGAGGTCCTCCTTGATCTGGTGGCGAAGCTTGCGTTCCGTGTCTCCGCGCTCACGCTCCTCGTCGGTCTCACCGACGCAGAGGATCGGCGTCAGACCGGCCTCAAGGGCGGCCGCGACCTTCTGCGCGAGCGCCTTGTCGGTCTCGTTGAAGAGCTGGCGCCGCTCCGAGTGGCCGAGGATCACGCCGTGGATATCGAGCTCGCTCAGCATCGCCGCCGACACCTCGCCGGTGAACGCGCCCTGCGGGGCGTAGTGCATCGTCTGCGCGAAGACCTGAACCCGTGAGCCTCTGGTCGAGTCGACCATCGCGCTCAGCGCCGTGAACGGCGGGCAGATCGCGACCTCGACACCATCGGACGTCGAGACCCGCGGCAGCAGCGCCTGGATGAAGTCCTCGGCGCCGGCAACCGTCTTGTGCATCTTCCAGTTACCGGCGATCAGCGGGATTCGCGTGCTGCTCAAGAGAGCACCTCGATCCCGGGGAGTTTCTGGCCCTCGATCAGCTCAAGCGCGGCGCCACCGCCGGTCGAGACGTGATCCATCTTGTCGGCGAGGCCGAACTGCGCGACGGCCGCGCCCGAGTCACCGCCACCAACGACGGTCGTGCCAGGCGCAGAGGCCATGGCCTCTGCAACCGCTTTGGTCCCAGCCGCGAACGGCTCCATTTCAAATGCCCCCATCGGTCCGTTCCAAAAGATTGTGCCTGCAGCGGCAATAGAGGCGACGTAATCGGCGACCGTCCTGGGGCCGATGTCCAGACCCATCATGCCTTCCGGCACGTCGACACCGTCCACCACGACCGGCGTAGCCTCGGCAGAGAAGCGGTCGGCTACGACGAGATCGACCGGCAGTTTGAGCTTGCCCTTGGCCTCTTCCGCCGCGCTCAGCAGGCTCTTCGCGAGCTCGACATCCTCGTCCGCGCAGCGTGAGTTGGCAACCTCGTGCCCTTGGGCGGCGAGGAATGGAAAGCCCATCGCGCCACCGATCAGCAGCTCGTCGGCGATGTTGAGGAAGCGCTCGATCACCTTGATCTTGTCCGAGACCTTTGAGCCGCCGAGGATCGCGACCATCGGCCGTTTCGGCGTCTGCGTCACCTCGGTGAGGGTCTCCACCTCGCGCTCCAGCAGCAGGCCGGCCGCGTGCGGCAGCAGTCGCGCCGCACCGACGGTCGATGAGTGGGCACGGTGCGAGGCGCCGAATGCGTCGTTCACGTAGACATCGGCGAGCGCCGCCAGAGAGGCTGAGAGCGCATCGTCGTTCTTGGTCTCACCGGCTTCAAACCGCACGTTCTCAAGCATCAGGATCTCGCCGTCCTTGAGCGCTCCAGCCAGCTTCGTTACCTCGTCGCCGATCACGGCCGGGGCGAGCTTGACCGGCGTCTGCAAGAGCTCGGAGAGACGCTTGGCGACGGGCGCGGTCGAGAGCTTGGGATCGTGCCCTTTGGGCCGGCCGAGATGCGAGACCAGAATCAGTCGCGCACCTTGCGCCAGCAGCTCCCGTAGGGTCGGCAGCGTGCCGCGGATGCGGGTGTCATCGGTGACATTGCCGGCATCGTCGAACGGGACGTTGAAGTCGACCCGTACCAGCACTCGCTTGCCCTTGAGGTCGCCGAGCTCTCGCAGTGTGCGCATCTGATCTTCCTTGCCTTCGTGTCCGCGGTCCCAGAAGCTCTAGCTGGGCTAGAGCTTCTGGACCAGGTCCACTATCCGGTTCGAATAGCCCCACTCGTTGTCATACCAGGCGACGACCTTCACGAGCGTGCCGTCCATCACAACCGTGAGCTGGGAGTCTACGATCGACGACGCCGGGTTCTTGACGATGTCCGACGAGACGATCGAATCTTCCGTGTACTCGAGGTAGCCGGCCATCGGACCGTCCGCAGCCGCCTTCAGCGCCGCATTGATCTCCTCGACGGTCGTCTCGCGCTCGACCTCGACGGTCAGGTCCACGACGCTGCCGGTCGGGACGGGGGCGCGCACAGCGAAGCCGTTGAGCTTGCCGTTGAGCTCGGGGATGACCACGCCGATCGCCTTGGCGGCGCCGGTTGAAGCCGGGATCAGGTTCACGGCCGCAGCGCGTGCGCGGCGCAGGTCCTTGTGCGGCATGTCCTGCAGGCGCTGATCCGCGGTGTAGGCATGGATCGTGGTCATCAGGCCATGCTTGATGCCGACCGTGTCCTGGAGGACCTTGGCGACCGGCGCCAGGCAGTTGGTCGTGCAGGAGGCGTTGGAGATCACCTGATGGTTGGCCGGGTCGTAAGCCTCGTCGAAGTTGACGCCCAACACGACGGTCACGTCCGGGCCTGTCGCGGGGGCCGAGATCACAACCTTCTTCGCGCCGGCCTCCAGGTGCTTGGAGGCGTTCTCACGGTCGGTGAAGAAACCGGTGGACTCGATCACCACGTCCGCGCCGAGCTCGCCCCAGGGCAGCGTGGCCGGATCGCGCTCGGCGAGGACCCTGATCTCCTTACCGTCAACGGCGACACCGTGATCCGTGATCTCAACGATCCGCCCCAGCGGCCCGTAGTTCGAGTCGTACTTGAGCAGGTGAGCGATCGTCTTGCGGTCAACCAGGTCATTGAGCGCCAGCCACTCGATGTCTGCGTCGCGCTCGAGCGCGGCGCGGAACACGTTCCTGCCGATGCGTCCAAAACCGTTGATACCGACACGTACCGCCATTTACCCCTCCGACTTTTTCGATGTCAATCCGCGGTCAGGACCGCGCGTGCCCGGCGGCTAAAACCGCGCGTGCCCGGCAATGCCGTCCCCGAAAAGGCTACCGACTCAACGAGTGGTCCGGATCGTGGCTCAGCTTGTATCGTCAGGGCGTCAGCGGCGCGAGGCGAGTTCAACCCTGTAGCCATCCGGGTCGAGCATGTAGGCCGCGTAGTAGCGCCGGCCGTACTGCGGACGTGGCCCGGGCGGGCCGTCGTCAGCTCCCCCGGCCGCAAGTCCAGCGCGGTAGGCAGCGTCGACCGCGGCCTTGCCACTGGCCTTTACGGCGATATGTCCGTAGCCGGGCGCCGGCTCGCGACCGCGAGAGACGATCCAGAGTTCCGGGCCGTTTACGCCGTATGCGATCGCGTGCTCAGACTCGAACATGCGACGCGCGCCGAGCGCGAAGAAAACCGGGTCATAGAACGCAGCGGACCGCGCAAGATCACCGACCTCAAAGCCGACGTGGTCGATCATCCGGCGCGGTCTATGTCCCGGTGAACGACCTCGATCACGTAGTCAGGCGTGTCCTTGAAGCGCTCCCCCAGACTCTCCGTGATCGTCACCGAACGGTGCCTACCGCCGGTACAACCGACCGCCACCACCAGGTGCGACTTGCCTTCGGCCAGGTACTGCGGCAGCAGGTAATCGAGCATCGGGTAGAGGTGCTCGTAGAACTCGTCGAGCGCGCCACCGGTGTTGACGTACTCCTGGACCCGCGGGTCGAGCCCGGTGAGCAACCGCATCTCGGGCTCGTAGTGTGGATTCGGCAGGAAGCGGACGTCGAACAGCAGGTCGGGGTCGCGCACGGTGCCGTACTTGAAGCCGAAGCTCTCAAAGGTGACGGCGAGCTTACCCGGCGTGCGCGTTGGCAGCATCTCGTCCGCCAGCCGGCGGCGCAACTGGGCGGCTGTCATGCCGCCGGTGTCGATCACAAGGTCAGCACGCTCGTGCAGCGGCGCCAGCAGCTCACGTTCGCGCGCGATCCCTTCGGCGACGCTGCCGCCGGGCGAGAGCGGATGCCGACGCCGGGTCTCCTTGTAGCGCGTCTGGAGCGTCTCGTCAGTCGCCTCCAGGAAGAGCAGCCTGTAGTTCACGCCGAGCGCCCGGAGCTTGTCGAGCATCTCGAGCAGACCCTCGAAGTAACTGCCGGCGCGGACGTCGGAAACGACGGCGGCGTTGGCGACTTTCGAGCCGGTGTGGGTGAAGAGCTCGACCAGCGAGCCGATCAGCTCAGATGGCAGGTTGTCGACGCAGAAGTAGCCCGCGTCCTCAAAGGCGGCCATCGCGGTCGACTTACCGGCTCCGGAGAAGCCGGTGATCACGACCAGATCCTTCAGTGCCAGCTCAGATTCTTTGACGCTCATGGCCCACACCGTGACGAAGTCGTGACACCTTAGTTCCCCCAACTAGGGGGATAGCACGCCGGGCGGCGTTGAGTGTGACCAACTCTCATACGCCGGCCTTGTGAAGCTCCCGATGCAGCTCGCGGGCCAGCTTGGCGGGCAGCCCCGGCACGGCCGCCAACTCCTCCATCGAGGCAGCCAGCACCGCGTCCGGCGAACCGAAGTGCGTCAGCAGCGACCGTTTGCGAGCCGGGCCCACCCCCGGCAGCCCGTCCAGCACCGACGCGGTCATCGCCTTGTCCCGCCGCTGCCGGTGGTGCGTGATCGCGAATCGGTGCGCCTCGTCCCGCAACCGCTGCAGCAGCTGCAGCTCCGGCGTGTCGTGCGCCAGCACCAGCGGCTGCGCCCGCCCCGGGATGAAGACCTCCTCGATCCGTTTGGCCAGCGACACCACCGCCACACCACGGTCGACGAACCCCTGCAGCGCCCGCAACCCCGCCGCCAGCTGCCCCTTGCCGCCGTCGATCACGATCACGTTCGGCAGCGCCGCAAAGCTCGGGTCGTACTCCTTGTCGTGCGGCGAGATGTCCTGCTGCGCCTCGAACTGCGCCATCCGCCGTCCCAGAATCTCCTCCATCGAGGCGAAATCGTCGGGCCCGTAGTCGAAATCTCCGTTGCCGCGTTCCCCGCTCTCGGATCGACGGGCACCGGCGGCGGCATCCCCAACCGTGCGCACCCGGAAGCGTCGGTAATCCGACTTCTTCGGCGCGGCACCCTCGAACACCACCATCGACGCGACCGTGTTGGTTCCCATCAGGGTCGAGATGTCGTAGCACTCGATCCGCACCGGCACCGTGTCGAGATCGAGCACCCGCTGCAGCCCGTCGAGCGCCTCCGTGCGCTGCTGGCGCCGGCGCTCGGACCGCAGCTGCTCCTGATCGAGCGCCAGCCGCGCGTTGCGGGTCGCCAGCTCGAGGATGCGCCGCTTGTCACCGCGCTCGGCTTCGCGCAGCTCGACGCCGGAACCGCGGCGCTCGCTCAGGGCGGTGGCCAGCGGGCCACCGCCCGTACCGTCACCCAGGCCCCGCTCGACCACTACCAGCGGCGGAATCATCATCGCCGACGCGTAGTACTGCAGGATGAAGGCCTCAATCACCTCCGACGGCTGCGCGTCGACGGCGTTGTCGAGGTAGAAGCTCTGGCGGTCTGAGAGCACGCCGTCGCGCACCTGGAAGACCTGGGCGTTGGCGTCACCCTCGCCGACCGCTACAGCGATCGCGTCAAAGGTGCCCATGTCGGCACTCGAGACGCGCTGGCGCTCGAGCAGCTGGCGCACCGCCGCGAGCCGGTTGCGCTCACGCGCGGCGTCCTCGTAGCGCTGCTCGGCGGCGGCCTGGCGCATCTCGAAGGCCAGTCGCTGTTCGATCTGCTTGTAGCGACCTGAGAGGAACTCGATCACGTCGTCTATCCCGGCCCGGTACGCCTCCTTGGTGACGTAGCCGACGCAGGGGGCCTCGCAGCGCTTGATGAAGTAGTCGAGGCACGGCGAGCCGCTCCGCCGCCCGGGCTCGGGCCCGTCGCATGAACGGAACATGAAGACCTTGCCCAGCACATCCAGGGTCGACCGCACGCGTTTGGCGTTGGAGTAGGGACCGAAGTAGGCACGGTCACGGCGGTGGCGCTCGCGAGTGAAGTAAACACGCGGAAAGTCCTCGTCCAGGCTGATCGCGATGTACGGGTAGGACTTGTCGTCGCGCAGCCTGATGTTGAAGCGCGGCTGGTACTGCTTGATGAAGTTCTGCTCGACCAGCAGCGCCTCGGACTCGGTCTGCACGACGAGCGCCTCGATGTGGTCGATCATCGGCAGCAGATCGCGTCCCGCCTGGGTGCTCGGGTTCGAGAAGTGCGAACCCACGCGCTTGCGGATCGACACGGCCTTGCCGACGTAGATCACTCTCCCCTTGGCGTCATGGAAGAGGTACACGCCAGGTTCGTCTGGCAACTCGCGGCGACGGTCTGCGGAGATGATCGGCATCTTGGGCTGAGTCTAGGTATCGGCACGACCGTCGCCCCGGCTCCGGCCGCCCCCGTCTCGACCGCGATCCGGTAACGATCGTGTAGCCAGAGTTGAATGATTCAAGAAAACCGGGCACACTGTTTGGAGTGCCGACGACCGTGCCTACAACAGCGCCTAGGACAACGCCTAGGACGGTCGCGTTCGAGCAGAGGTTGCGCGAGGCTGAGCTGCGCGTGACACGAGCGCGGATTGCCGTGCTGACCGCGGTTCACGAACATCCGCACGCCGACACGAACTCGATCATCGACACGGTGCGTGAGCACCTCGGTGAGGTCTCTCACCAGGCCGTCTACGACGTGCTCGAGGCGCTGACCACCGCTGGACTGCTGCGACGTATCCAGCCGTCGCGGTCGGTGGCGCGCTACGAGTCGCGCGTCGGCGACAACCACCACCACATCGTGTGCAGGTCGTGCGGCACTGTTGCCGACATCGACTGCGCGACCGGCGCGGCGCCATGCCTGACGCCGGCCGAAGACCACGGCTACTCGATAGACGCGGCCGAGGTCATCTACTGGGGCCTCTGCCCCAGCTGCTCCGAAGCCCAGTAGTTCACAACGCGCTCTGCTGAGCGCAACCAAATTCCGAAAGGATCCCCTTTGTCTGAGACACCTGACGCTGTAGTTGGAGAAATGAGTGACAGCAAGGCCACCACCGCCACCGATGGTTGCCCGGTCGCTCACGCCCAGCTCACGCACCCCACGAAGGGCGACGCGAACTCGGAGTGGTGGCCCAACAGGCTCAACCTGAAGATCCTGGCCAAGAACCCCGCCGTCGCGAACCCGCTTGGCGACTCTTTTGACTACGCCGAGGCGTTCAACGATCTCGACCTGAATGCCGTCAAGCGCGACATCGCCGAGCTGCTCACCACCTCCCAGCAGTGGTGGCCGGCTGACTTCGGCAACTACGGGCCGCTGATGATCCGCATGGCGTGGCACAGCGCCGGCACCTATCGCATCAGCGACGGCCGCGGCGGCGCCGGAGCCGGCCAGCAGCGCTTCGCTCCGCTCAACAGCTGGCCCGACAACGTCAGCCTCGACAAGGCCCGCCGCCTGCTCTGGCCGGTCAAGAAGAAGTACGGCCAGAAGATCTCCTGGGCCGACCTGATCGTCCTGACAGGCAACGTCGCCCTCGAGACGATGGGCTTTGAAACCTTCGGCTACGCCGGCGGGCGCGCCGACGCCTGGGAGCCCGATGACGACGTCTATTGGGGCCCTGAGACCATCTGGCTCGGCGACGAGCGTTACACGGGCGACCGTGAGCTCGAAGAGCCGCTCGCAGCCGTGCAGATGGGTCTGATCTACGTGAACCCGGAAGGTCCCAATGGCAACCCGGACCCGCTGCTATCGGCGCGCGACATTCGCGAGACGTTCCGCCGCATGGCGATGAACGACGAGGAGACCGTGGCGCTGATCGCCGGTGGCCACAGCTTCGGCAAGACGCACGGCGCCGGTCCTGCTGAGAGCGTTGGTCACGAGCCTGAGGCGGCCTCGATTGAGCAGCAGGGTCTCGGCTGGAAGAACAGCTATGGCACCGGCAAGGGCGCGGACACGATCACCTCCGGCATCGAGGTCACCTGGACCAAGACCCCGACGCAGTGGAGCAACAACTTCCTGGAGAACCTGTTTGGGTTCGAGTGGGAGCTCGAGAACAGCCCCGCCGGCGCGAACCAGTGGGTCGCCAAGGAGGCTGGTGAGATCATCCCGGACGCTTACGACTCGTCGAAGCGTCACCTGCCGACGATGCTCACGACCGACCTCGCGCTGCGGTTCGATCCCATTTACGAACCGATCTCAAAGCGGTTCCTGGACAACCCGGAGCAGCTCGCCGACGCGTTCGCCCGGGCTTGGTTCAAGCTGACGCACCGCGATATGGGGCCGGTCGTCAGATACCTCGGACCTGAGGTCCCGAGCGAGGAGCTGATCTGGCAGGACCCGCTTCCGGATGCGCCGGACGACGTGATCGGCCACAAGAAGATCGCCTCCCTCAAGGAAGATATCCTCGCCTCCGGCCTCAGCGTCTCGCAGCTGGTGTCAACGGCGTGGGCGGCCGCCTCGTCGTTCCGCGGAAGCGATAAGCGCGGCGGCGCCAACGGGGCGCGTATCCGCCTCGAGCCGCAGCGCGGCTGGGAGGTCAACAAGCCGGCTGAGCTGGCGACGGTGCTGAGCACGCTGGAGCGCATCCAGGCGAAGTTCAACGAGAGCGGCAAGACCGTCTCACTTGCGGACCTGATTGTGCTCGGCGGTTGCGCCGCAGTCGAGAAGGCCGCCAAGGATGCCGGCTTCGCGATCGACGTTCCGTTCACGCCGGGCCGGGTCGACGCAAGTCAGGAGCAGACCGAGGTGGAGTCGTTTGCGGCACTCGAGCCGAAGGCTGACGGCTTCCGTAACTATCTCGCGGCGGGCAACCGGCTCCCCGGCGAGCACCTACTGGTGGACAAGGCCAACCTGCTCAACCTGAGCGCACCGGAGATGACGGTGCTGGTCGGGGGTTTGCGCGTTCTGGGCGCCAACTACGACAACTCGGCTGTTGGTGTGCTCACAGCCAACCCGGGCCGGTTGACGAACGACTTCTTCGTCAACCTGCTTGACCTGGGAACCAGCTGGACGGGAGCGTCGCCTCATGCGAACGAGTTCACTGGAACCGGGCCGAACGGCGAGAGCTGGACCGGCAGCCGCGCCGACCTGGTGTTCGGGTCCAACTCGGAACTGCGCGCGGTCGCGGAGGTCTACGCGAGCGACGACGCCGCTGAGAAGTTCGCGCACGACTTTGTCGCCGCGTGGGACAAGGTCATGAACCTGGACCGGTTCGACCTGGCCTGAGTGTCGTTGGGGGCCGGTCGCCAAGGCTGGCCGGCCCCACCAGTGTTGGCTGTGGCTGGCCCGCATGGCCAGCCACGTCAGTGGCCGGACGGCCGGCCCCTCAGTACTCCTTGGACGAGCGGTACACGGCGTAGACGACGTACCCCGCCGCGGCCAGCAGCAGGATCCAGACGAGCGTGCCGAAGCCCGTCGCTTTAAGGCGGTCGTAGGCGCAGAGGTCAAGCGTCGCGAGCGCGACGGCGCCGTAGAGGATTGCCCGTCGCTGAGTTCCGAGCGAATAGAGCGTGGTGCGATGTTCGCGATAGAGCCGCGAGGCGATCCAGGCGAAGGCGGCAAGGAAGCCGAGTGAAATCGCCTGTTTGGCCGTGTCGGCCGCGTCTTGGCCTGCACTGATGCCGTCCACCGCCGCAGCGAGCACGACGATGATGGCGATGTTGCGAACGTTCTCGTTTAGCTTCACGATGGACTCAGCCGGTTGCTGCCAGGTCCAAGCGTACCGCTGAGCTCTCAGCGCCCGGAGCGAGCGCTGCTGAATCAGCTGTAGTGGTACCGCCGTCGAGCCGCTCAGCAGCAAACCGGTAGCCGATCCCGAAGTGCGTGTGCACGTAACGCCAACCAGGTGACAGCTTCTCGAGCTTCGCGCGCAGCTTGCGCACGAAGACGTCCACCGAGCGATCGCCACGCACCATCGTGTAGCCCCAGACGCGCTGGTAGATCTGCTCGCGCTCGAGCACCCGCCCGCCGGCGGAAGCGAGCTGGCGCAGCAAGTCGTACTCCTTGCGAGAGAGACCGGCCGGCTCGTCGCCGACGTAAGCGTCGAAGCGGTCGGGGCGGATCGTGAGCTGGCCGGCCAGCATCGGCTCCTCGTCGGACACCATGATCCCGATCCGCCGACGGCGTAGCACCGCCTGGATCCGCGCGATCAGCTCCTCCGGGTGACAGGGCTTCGTGATCCAGTCGTCGGCGCCGCCTCGCAGCGCGCGTACCCGGTCGGCGACCGAGACCGGCGGCGATACGACGACCATCGCGAGGCCCGGCAGGGCGCTGGCGATCCGCTCGATGTACTCGATCCCGCTCAACGCGGGGTTGATCACGAGTCCGTGAAGGCGTAGCGCGGCTAGCTGATCGGGGCCGGGCGCATACGACAAGATCTCACGGTCCCACCTCAGCGCCGCAAAGCGGCGCTCCATCACCGTGAGTAGGCCGCTGTCGTCGTCGACAAGCGCGATCCTAACCGGCGAGGACTCGCTGGTGGCTGCCATCGTGAGACTGAGTCTAGAGCGAGTCCCCGACGGTCTGGAAAGGGTCCCCGACTGGGGCTGCGAAGCGCAGGTCGATCTCGAGGCCCCCGTCATCGAGGGTTCTCGCTGTCAGCGTGGCCTTCTGGGCGTTGGCGATCGTCTGCACGATCGAGAGGCCGAGGCCGAGGCCGTCACTCCCGGACATCCGATCGGTCTCCAGCCGACGGAACGGCTCAAACAGCTCTTTCACCCTCGCCTGCGGAATCTGCGGGCCGCTGTTGGCGATCACCATCCCGGGCTGTCCATCGCGCGCCGGAGCGCCGCCGCGCTGCGGGCGCTAACCGGCTATCTGCTCGTAACGCTCGTACAGCGACTCGACCGTCTGCTTGGCGCGCTCGTGGCGCTCACTGGCCTTGGCGGACTTCTCAGGGGTCTCCCAGACGCTTGGATCGGCCAACTCATCCTCAACCGAACGCAGGGCCGCCTCGGCCTCCTCAATCTGACGCTCGAGCTTGGTCTGCGCCGCGGTCACCCTGCCGGGCGTCGCTGGCTTAGCGGCCGCACCAGCACCACCAGCACCACCAGCAGCGGCAACAGCGACAGGCTTCACCCGCGCCGCCGCCACCGTCTGCTTCGCGGCAGCCTCAAGCGCCGCCCGCTCCTCACGCACGCGCAGGTATTCGGGCCAGCCGCCGACGTACGAGTGCAGCGTCTGATCCTCAAACGCGACCGTGCGCGTGCCGATCGCGTCCAGCAGCGCCCGGTCGTGCGAGATCACCAGCAGCGAGCCCGTGAACTGGGACAGAGCGTCCTCGAGCGCCTCGCGGCTCTCGACATCCAAGTGGTTGGTCGGCTCGTCCAGGATCAGCAGGTTCGAACCGGACTGCACGAGGATCGCCAGCGACAGACGCTGGCGCTCTCCACCTGACAGCCCGTCCAACGGCTTCTCCGCATCCTCACCGCTGAACAGGAAGCGCCCGAGCAGCGATCGCGCATTGGCCGGCGTCAAGCCGGTCAGGTGAGTGCAGGCCTCCACCACGGTTCGCGCGCTGCCGGCATGCAACTGCTCGGCGTGTTGGGAGAGGAACCCGATCTTGACGTTATGGCCGGTCTTGAGCTTGCCGGTGACGATCGGGCCGGCCTCCTCTAAGGGCTCGCCCGCCGGCGAGCGTGATGGCGTCCCCGCCCCCGGGGCAACCGGCGAGCCCTTCCCCACGGCGTCGCGCTTGATCGCCATACCGGTGTGGTCACGCGCGTCAGCGCCGTCGTCAGCAAAGGGCCGGTAGCCCGCGAGCGTCTCAATCAGCGTTGTCTTGCCGGTTCCGTTGGAACCGACGACGGAGACGTGCTCGCCACGTTCCAACCAGAGCTCGCCGTGCTCGAGGAGAACCCGGTCACCGATCGTCACCCGGCCGTCCTCAAACTCGAAGACCACCCGGCCGCTGCGCTCCGGCGGCTTGAAGGCGAACGCCAAGCCGTCGCGGTCGCGCTCGCCACGCTCGACCTTTTCGATCTTGTCGAGCCGCTTCTGGCGCGCCTGGGCCTGGCGGGCGCGCGTACCGGCGCGGAAACGCGTGACGAACTTCTCCAGGCGATCAATCTCAGCCTGCTGGCGCTCGATCGCGCGGCCGAGCGCGAGCTCGCGCTGAGCCTGCTCTGTGCGCCACTGATGCCAGGTGCCCGGGAAGAACCTGCCACGCCCCGCCTCCAGCTCCAGTACGGCGGTGGCCACCGACTCCAGGAACCAGCGGTCGTGCGCGATCAGGATCACGGCGGCGTCAAGCGAGACCAGATGCGCCTCGAGCCATTCGAGCGCGGCGATGTCAAGGTGGTTGGTGGGCTCGTCCAACAGCAGCAGGTCAGGGTCTCCGGCCAACGCACGCCCAAGCGAGGCGCGCGTCAGTTCGCCACCGGAGAACGTGTCGAGCGTGCGGTCGAGCAGTGAATCGTCTTTGAAGCCGAGGCCGTGCAGGGTCGCGAGTGCGCGCTCCCGCCACGTGTAGCCGCCGGCGTGCTCAAGCGCCGCCTGGGCGTCGGCGTAGGCGGTGAGGGTCGGCTCCGCGTAGTCACCGTCCGCCATCTTGTGTTCCAGGCGCCCCAGCTCGCCCTCCAGCGCCACCAGCTCCGGTGCGCCGGACAAAACGTAGTCGCGCAAGGTGATGTCGCGGTCGCGCGGCGGGCGCTGATCGTGGAGCGCGATCTTCGTGCCCTTGGCGATAACCAACTCGCCGCCGTCGACAGATGCCTCACCCGAGAGCATGCGCAGCAGCGTGGTCTTGCCGGCGCCGTTGCGGCCGGACAGGCTCATCCGGTCCTTGCGTTCGAGCTTGAACGAGATGCCGCGCAGCAGCGGCTCGCCGGAGATGTCTTTGCTCAGGTCTGAGGCGATGATTACGGCCATGGGGCTGATGGTAGGCAGCGATACGATCGAGCGATGGCTGCCATCAGCGACGCGCCCGTTCCGCCACGGGAGTTCCCGCCCGCGCGCACCGTCGTGGTGCCCGACCGCGGTGAGTTCTTCCTGCGCGACACCGGCCTCACGGACCCATCCGAAGGCCGCCCGGTCGTGTTCATGCTGCACGGCTGGGTCGGTAGCGCCGATCTCAACTTCGGAGCCCTCTATGAAGAGGTCGCGGCGGCCGGATACCGGGTCATCGCGATCGATCACCGTGGCCACGGCCGCGGCATGCGTGCGCTTGTCCGCTTCCGCCTGAGCGACTGCGCCGCCGACGCGGCAGCGGTGATCCGGACACTCGGAATCGGTCCAGTAATCGTCTACGGCTACTCAATGGGTGGAGCGATCGCGCAACTCGTGGCCAGGGACCACCCAGACGTGGTATCGGGGCTGGTGCTCAGCGGCACAGCTCAGCATTGGCAGGAAGAGGAGCACAGGCGCACCTGGAAAGCGATGCCGTTCGTGGGTCTCGGCCTCGCGGTCGCTCCGGGTCGTGGCTGGCGGGTCGCGCTGAAGCGCGCCGGCCTGACCACCGGGCCCGGCGTGGCCTGGCTGCGCTCGGAGATGATGCGCCACAGCGCCAAGGACATCGCCGAGGCCGGCCGTGAACTGGGCCGCTTCGATTCACGGCCCTGGCTGAAGCCACAGCCTTTCCCCACGGCAGTGGTGCTGACCACTTCCGACGACGCGGTGCCACCAGCCAAACAGCGTGAATTGGTCGCCGCTCTGCAGGCCGAAGTCTTCGAGGCGCCGGTGCGTCACCTTGAGGTCGGCGCACTGGCCAGTGCCGAGTCGGCGGCGCGGTACAACCCGGTGCT
>Ga0224557_1002645_pt1 | contig 14944 bp, 14 predicted proteins | sample 714S31014metaG_FD_180677 | JGI IMG/M metagenome (GOLD analysis project Ga0224557, IMG submission 180677) | Peat soil microbial communities from Stordalen Mire, Sweden - 717 S3 10-14 | ecosystem: Environmental > Terrestrial > Soil > Wetlands > Peat | place: Sweden: Norrbotten County, Stordalen...
TTCGCGGGCAACCACAATCTCTTCGTCCGCCGGAATCACCAGCATCTTCACCGCGGAGCCTTCCTTGGCAATCGTGCCCGCCTTGCGCACCGTCCGGTTCGCGGCCTCGTCCAGTTCCACTCCGAAGGCTGCGAGGTTCCGGCACACCGCGCTGCGGATCTCCGCGCTGTTCTCGCCGATGCCGCCTGAGAACGTGATTACGTCCAGCCCGCCCAACTCCAACAGGAAGGCCCCAAGGTAGTGGCGGATCGCGCGCACAAACACATCCAGCGCCAGCCGGGCGCGCTTGCTGCCCGCGGCCGCTGCCTCGTCCAGGTCGCGCATATCGCCGCTGGTGCCGCTGATGCCGGCCAGGCCGGACTGGCTGCCCAGGATGCGCGCCATCTCATCCGCATCCACGTTCAGCTTCTTCATCATGTACAGCACCGCGAAGGCGTCAATGTCGCCGACGCGATTATTCTGCGGCAGACCCGACTGCGGCGAAGTGCCAAAGCTGGTGTCGATCGCGACGCCGTTGCGAAAAGCGGCCAGGCTGGAACTGCCTCCCAGGTGACACGAGATGTGGCGCAGGTCGTTGCGGCCGAGCAGCGCCTGGATGCGTTCGCTGGCCGAGCGATGGCTGGCCCCGTGGAACCCATAGCGGCGAATGCCGAACTCGGTGCGCCACTCATACGGCACTGCGTAAGTGGTGGCCGCTTCGTCCAGCGACGCATATGGCGTGGTCTCAAACACCGCTACCAGCGGCACGCCAGCCAGTTCCTTTTCAAACGCCCGCATCGCCGCAATGTACGGGGGATTGTGCGCGGGAGCGAAAAAAGCAAAATCGTCCATCGCCGCAAACAGGGCATCGTCCACCAGGTACGGTCCAGGCATTGGGCCGGGGTGCACTACTTTGAAGCCCGCGGCCTCAATCTCTGACAAATTCTTCAGCGCCTTGCCCGGGCCCGATATATCCGCAATGCACTTGTGAATGGCGGAGGGATAGTCGGGACACTCGCCGCCCGGCTGGCCGATTCGCTCAATCCGGCCTTCCGCCAATACCGTCTCTGCCGGCATGTCCAGCACGCGGTACTTGAAGGAAGTGCTGCCGATATTGGGGATCAGGCATTTCATTGATCGATAATGATTGTTCTTGACTGCATGTAGACCATATCGTATGTTTTATGTCAGAGTCAATCAGAAAGATGAGCGATAATTGAACGACTCTGAGGAATCCTCCCAAAATGGCGTCAGAGCTAGGTTTGCCCGCCAGAAGTGACTCCCATCCGATGACGATCGATCGGGTCGGTGAACTCGGCATCGTCGGCGCCGGCGGCGGGGGCTTTCCCACCGCGGTAAAGCTGGGCACGCGCGTCCCCCTGGTCATCGCCAACGCCGCCGAGTGCGAGCCGCTGCTGCACAAAGACAAGGAACTGCTGCACCACCTGGCCGAGCCGTTCCTGCGCGGCATGGTTCAGGCCATGGAGATGGTGGGCGCGCAGCAAGGCGTCATCGGAATCAAGGGAAAATATCTCGATATCATCGCGGCGCTGGAGCAGCAACTTCCCAGGGGCGTCCGCATTGTGCCGCTGCCGGACGCTTACCCCTCGGGCGACGAATTCATCCTCGTGCACATGGTCACGGGCCGCGTCATTCCGCCCGGAGGTCTGCCCAAGGACGTAGACGCGCTGGTCGCCAATGTCGAGACGCTAATGAACATCGGCCTGGACCAGCCCGTGGCCCACAAGTACCTGACCGTCGCCGGCGCGGTTGCGAATCCCATCACGGTGCGCGTGCCCGTCGGCATCTCCATTGGCGAGGTCATCGCCGCCGCGGGCGGGGCCACGGTCGACGACTTCAGCGTGCTGCTCGGCGGAGTGATGATGGCGAAGCCCGCCGCCGGCCTGGATGTTCCCGTCACCAAAACCACCGGCGGAATTGTCGTGCTGCCGTCGTCGCACAAGCTGATGGAGCGGCACCAGGCGAAGTGGCCGCAGATCGCCCGCATCGGCCGTTCCGCCTGCGACCAGTGCCGCTTCTGCACGGAGTTCTGCCCGCGCTATCTGCTCGGCCATCCCATTGAGCCGCATCGCGCGATGCAGACTCTGGGATTCACCGGCGGCGCGGACCAGATGGTCATGGGCACGCTCTATTGTTGCGAGTGCAACCTTTGCACCATGTACGCATGTCCGGAAGATCTCGACCCCAAGAGTGTCTGCGTGCAGGGCAAGCCGGTCGCGCGCGAGCGTGGCCTCACCTTCAAGGGCTCTCCCGAGTCGGTGACGCCGAATCCCATGGCGGAGTTCCGCCGCGTGCCGATGAAGCGACTGATCGCGCGGCTGGGTCTCACCGAGTTCAACAACGTCGGTCCGCTCACCGACTTTGAATTCTCGCCCAGCCGGGTAGTATTGCCGCTGAAGCAGCATGCGGGCGTTCCCGCGGTGCCCGTGGTCAAGACCGGCGACCGCGTGCGCGCAGGCGATCTGCTGGCGCAGCCGGAAGCGGGCAAACTCGGCGCGCGCATCCATGCCAGCATTGGCGGCGTGGCGCGGCTAACTCATGATGCGGTGGTGATCGATGCAAATTGATACGCAGGTGCAGTTCTCAGACGGGGCCAGGGGCGCGGAGATTCAGTCGATCGGCCTCATCGAAGTTTCCAGCGTGGCCACCGGCTACCTGATCGAAGACACCATGTTGAAGGCGGCGTCCATCAAGCTGCTGCTGGCGCGCAGCATCTGTTCCGGAAAATTCCTCATCGCCATCGCCGGCGACGTGGCTTCAGTAACCACCGCAATCACGGCCGGCGGCGCCGCCGCGGGTCCCGGACTCATTGAGCAGCGCCAAATTGCGCGCGTGCATCCTTCCGTGCTGCAGGCGATCTCGATGTCGGTGGAATACGACGTCAAACAACTCAAGTCCATCGGCGTTATCGAAACCTTCTCCGCGGCCAGCATTATCGATGCGGCTGACGCGGCGATCAAGTCCGCGAATGTGATCCTGCTCCGCGTTCATCTGGCCATGGCTCTCGGCGGCAAGGGCTTTGTGATGTTTGCCGGCGATATATCCAGCGTCCAGGCAGCCGTCGCCGCCGGATCGCAGGCTGCCGCGGAAGAAGGCATGCTCGTCTCCCGGGTCGTCATCCCCAACCCCTCCCCGGAACTCTTCCGCGACTACATCTGACCGCCACCAAGTCTGTCATTCTGGGCGCAGCGAAGAATCCCCGTATTTGTTTTTGCTTTGTAATCTTTTTGTACAAGCATTGCGCATGCCCCGATGCAGACCGACAATTAAATCGGGCCATGAACGCACTCCTCATCTATCCGAAGTTTCCCGACACGTACTGGAGTTTCAAGCACGCGCTCTCCTTTCAGGGCAAGCGCGCGGCCCAGCCTCCGCTGGGGCTGATGACCATCGCCGCGCTGCTGCCGGCAAGCTGGCCCAGGCGCCTGGTCGATACCAATGTGGAGCGGCTGACCGATAAGGACCTTGCCTGGGCTGACGTCGCAATGATCAGCGGCATGCATGTGCAACACGCTGCGCTGGTGGCGATCGTCGAGCGCTGCCGCGCGCGCTGCCTGCGCACCGTGGTCGGCGGCCCCATCACCAGCAGCATGTCCCGCGCGGACATCAAGGCCGACCACATCGTCATCGGCGAGGCGGAAGCTCTGATCGACGAACTCGCCGGCGATCTCACCGCCGGCCGCGCCCAGCCCGTCTATCAGGCGTCGGAGCGCCCGGCGATGGAGCTCAGCCCGCTGCCCGAACTCGGCCTCATCAAAATGAAGCGCTACAACACCATGACCGTGCAGTATTCGCGCGGCTGTCCCTTCAACTGCGAGTTCTGCGACATCATCGAGATCTACGGCCGCCGGCCGCGCACCAAGGCAGTAGCGCAGGTGCTTGCCGAGTTGGATCAGTTGCAGCAGGCGGGTTGGCGCGATGCTGTCTTTATCGTCGACGACAACTTTATCGGCAACAAGAAACGCGCCCGGGAGCTTCTGATCGCCATGGCGGAGTGGGGCCACGCTCACAACTATCCCTTCCGCTTCCTTACCGAAGCCTCGCTCAACCTCGCGGATGACCTCGAACTCCTCGAGCTCTTCAAGCAGGCCCGCTTCACTGCGGTCTTTCTCGGCATCGAGACTCCCGACGAAGCCAGCCTCATCGCCAACCATAAACTGCAGAACACGCGGCGCGACCTGCTGGACAGCGTCGCCCGCATCCAGCAGTACGGCATCGAGGTGATGGGCGGCTTTATTCTCGGCTTCGATACCGACCGCGAAGATATTTTCGACCGCATGGTGGACTTCATTCAGAAGAGCGGCATTGCCCTGGCCATGGTGGGCCTGTTGCAGGCCATGCCCGGCACCCAGCTCTTCCGCCGCCTGCGCAGCGAGGGAAGAATCCTGAACGCCGGCGACGGCAACAACACCGACTGTGACCTGAACTTCATTCCGCGCATGGACGCGACGCGCCTGCTGGAGGGGTATCGCTCGGTGATGAAGCGCATCTACTCCTACCCGGCCTACTACGAGCGGGTCAAAGTGCTGCTCGCTCGCTGCCATCCCACCACCAATGGGCACTTTACCTACGCCAACGTCCGCGCTTTCTTCTCGTCGATCGTGCGCCAGGGAATCATCAGCCGCGGCCGCTTTAGCTATTGGAAGTTCATGCTGACCGCGGCCATCCGCACGCCCCGCTCCTTCGGCGTGGCCATGACGTTCGCAGTCAAGGGCTATCACTTCCACGTTATGACCCAGCGCCTGCTCGAAGCCGAATAATCTAATCTGGTGTGATGGCGCCTATCTCCATCGCTGCAACCGATCGCGTCTTCGTGCTCACCGGCGCGGGCATCAGCGCGGAGAGCGGACTGCCCACCTTCCGCGCCTCCGACGGACTGTGGGCCGGCCATCGCATCGAGGATGTGTGCACGCCCGAAGCGTTGCAGCGCAACCCCGCGCTGGTGTGGGAGTTCTATTCAGCTCGCCGCGTCTCTGCCCAGCAAGCCCAGCCCAATCCCGCGCACTTCGCCCTGGCGAAGCTGGAAGGCCGCCTCGGCGACCGCTTCTTTCTCTGCACCCAGAATGTCGACGATCTCCACGAGCGCGCCGGATCCAGGCGCCTGGTTCACATGCACGGCGAACTCGCCAAATCCCGTTGCGAAGCCGACTGCGGCCGCCCCCCGGTTGAAGACCACAGCATTTATCGCAGTCTGGACGAGGTCGGCCGCTGCGTCTGCGGTGCCCGCCTCCGCCCGCACATCGTCTTCTTCGGCGAGATTCCGCTCGCCATGGACCGCATCCAGCAGGAGATCGATCGCGCAACGCTGATGCTGGTAGTCGGCACCTCCGGCTCAGTCTATCCCGCGGCGAACTTTGTCCACTGGGCGCGAACCCACGGCGCGCGCACCGTCTACGTCGGCCCCGAGCCGCCGCTCAACGCCACGGCATTCACCCGCGTCGTGGAAGGCCGCGCCGGCGAAGCCCTGCCCGATCTCTTCAATGTCGCCGAGAGCTGAAAGCCGAACGCTGGCCGCTGACCGCGGGCAATCGATAACTCACTCCATTCCACTTATACGAGACAATGGAGCATAAGCAGGCCGAGTCCGCTGCCATCCTCCGGCATCCAATCAACCACAGCGCGTCGCGCGAACAGGGAATCCACCTTTGAGCAGTCCCGAACAACCTGGCTCTGCGGAGACGATCGAATCGCCCGCCGCGCAGGAGCAGAGCATCGAACACCGCGCCTCGCTCGCCTGGCGGGCGCTGCGCCATCGCAACTTCCAGCTCTTCGTCGGCGGCCAGAGCATCTCGCTCATCGGCACGTGGATGACCCGCGTAGCCACCGGCTGGCTGGTCTATCGCCTCACTGGATCGGCGCTGCTGCTGGGCACGGTTAGCTTCGCCGGCCAGATCCCCACTTTTCTGCTGGCCCCGTTTGCGGGAGTGTGGGTCGACCGCCTGGACCGCCGCCAGGTGCTGGTCTGGACGCAGACGCTGGCCATGGTGCAGTCCCTGTTGCTGGCGGCGCTTACGCTGTCGGGCCGCGTCACTGTGCATTGGGTGCTGGCGCTCAGCGCGATGCAGGGAATCATCAACGCCTTCGACATGCCCGGTCGCCAAGCCTTCCTGGTGCAGATGGTGGAGGACCGGGGCGACCTGGGCAACGCCATCGCCATCAACTCCTCCATGGTTAACATGGCGCGGCTCATCGGGCCCTCGCTTGCCGGCCTGGTCATCGCCGCCAGCAGCGAGGGCTGGTGCTTCCTCATCGACGGCATCAGCTACCTGGCCGTGATTGCGTCGTTGCTGATGATGCGCGTCCACATCCGCGCAGCCAATCGCTCGTCCGCATCGATGCTCCACGAACTCCGCGAGGGCTGGAACTACGTCTCGCGCTTCGTCCCCATCCGCACCATCCTCTCGCTGTTTGCCCTGGTCAGCCTGATGGGCATGCCGTTTGTAGTCCTCATGCCGATCTTCGCCGCCCGCGTGCTGCATGGTGGCCCGCACACACTGGGCTTTCTCATGGGCGCCATGGGCTCGGGCGCTTTGGTCGCCGCACTCTCCCTTGCTGCACGCAAGAGCGTGCTCGGCCTCGGCAGCATCATTGCCAGGTCCGCCGGAATTTTTGGCCTCGGCCTCATCGGTTTCGGCCTCTCCCACTACTTCTGGCTCTCGATGCTCATGATCCTCATCGCTGGCTTCGGCATGATGCAGGGCATGGCCGCCAGCAACACCATCATTCAGACCATCGTCAGCGAAGACATGCGCGGCCGCGTCATGAGCTACTACACCATCGCCTTCGTCGGCATGTCGCCGTTCGGCAGCCTGCTCGCCGGAGCGATGGCGCACACCGTCGGCGCGCCCCGAACCGTGATCCTGAACGGCGCCGTGGTGCTGCTGGGAGCGGCCTGGTTTGCCGTCCGGCTGCCCGCGGTCCGTCGCGCCATCCGGCCCATCTATCGCGAACTCGGCATCCTCCCGGTCGAAGTGGTCACCGGCATGGAGAGCGGCAGCGCCAGTTAGCGTAGCGCGTCGCGCAGATAGTCGGTTTATAACCGCTTCAAGGTCGCGCCCCGCGGAGTAGCAGCGGGCTTCAGCCCGCGATAAACCCGCCGCCCAATCAAGGGCTTCAGCCCCGGGTCTTCTCTTCGCAGCGACGAATCCTCCTGTTTGCTTCGAACACATTCACTCGAACCGCAGATGGTTTCATTCATATTGGTTGCCCCCCAGGGATTCGAACCCCGATTGATCGGTTCAGAGCCGACTGTCCTACCATTGAACGAGGGGGCAATGCGGAAAGGCACTCACCCACAGCCGCAAACGCACGCATTCGCCGCCGTCTCTCACGAGTGTACTGGCGCGCCCGCCATGGGTCAATCCGTATTGGAAATGAGGTATCTTGGCTCATGTTTCATTCCAGGCCTCTTGCTGCGCCATTCCTGTGCCTGCTTGCGTTCGCCGCGTCGGCCTTCGCGCAACAGGTGACTCTATCTCGGATCAAGTTTGTTGGAGACGATACTCACACCCAGGCACAACTGCTCGCCGCTTCCGGCCTCAGGTTCGGGCCCTCCACCGTCCAGGCTGTGCAGGAAGCCGCGCAGCGACTCGGGGACACCGGCATGTTCGAAGACGTGAACTTCTCATCGAATGGCCCCGAGCTCACCTTCGCGCTCAAGCCCGCCTCCAAGAACATGTTCCCGGCCCGTTTCACCAACTTCCTCTGGTGGGACGACAAAGACCTCAACGCCGTCCTCGAGCAGCAAATTCCGCTCTATCGCAGCGATGCCGTCCCCATCGACGGCAACCTGCGCGACGCCATTTCTGCCGCGCTCAAGGACCTCGTCGCCGCAAAGGGAGTGCCTACCCCCAGCGTCACCTCACTCCCTCACGCTCAGTCGGGCCATCTGGACAGCATCGCGTTCAGCATTGCGACGCCTCAGGTAATCGTCCGCTCCGTTCACCTCGACCAGGCCTCGCCCGCGCTGCTTTCCAAGCTGCAACCTGTCCTCGCCGAACTGAGCAACCAGCCTTGGGACTCCGTCCACTTCCTCGACCTCGTCGACTCGCGCGTCGGCGACACCTACCGCAATAACGGCTACCTCGACGTCGCGATCGGCAATCTGCAACACTCCGAGCCCGCCGTCACCGGCGACACCATTGGCCTCGACGTCACCGCCTCGGTCAACGAGGGCCCCGTCTATCGCGTGTCGCAGCTCAACTGGCCCGGCACGCCCGTCCTCTCCAGCAGCGACTTCCTCAAGCAGTCGCTCCTCAAGCCCGGAGCCGTTGCGTCTGTTAGTGACTTTAATCTGACGATCCACGCGATCGAGGTCGCCTACTCCGCGCAGGGCTACATCGCCGCCAAGGTCGGTGCACCACCCCAACTCGACCGGGCAGCCCACCTCGTCGCCTATACCATCACCGTCGATCCGGGCCCTCAGTACCACGTCAAGTCCATCCAGTGGTCCGGTCTCCCGCCAGACCAGCAGCAGGCCCTCGCTTCGCAGTTCCGCATGAAAGCCGGCGACATCTTCGACGCCACTTACTTCCAAAACTTCCTCAGGCAACACATGGACCTTCTCCGCCAGGGCTACCGGCCCGGCATCAACGCCCGCGCCAATCTTGCGGACCACACCGTGGACCTCACCCTCGTGTTCTCCAAGGGCCCAACGCCACCCCCGCCCCCGCAGTAGGCTCGCGCACTTGTCATTCTGACCCCGAGCGCGGCCCTTCGAGTTGTCATTCTGACCTGACCCTGAGCTTGCCGAAGGGGAACGGGAAAGAATCCCCGCATCTGTCTTTGCCTGCCGGTGCCCCATCCAGCGCGGCCCCATGCGATGGCGCTGATAAACTCAACTCAGCATGTTTGAAACTCTCAGCGACAAACTCCAGCGTTCCTTCAAGACCCTCCGCGGCCAGGGCACCATCACCGACGAGAACATCGGCGAAGCCCTGCGCGAAATCCGCCTTGCCCTCATCGAGGCTGACGTCAGCTTAAGCGCCGTTACCGACATCGTCGACCACATCCGCGACCGCGCACTCGGCGGCCAGGTCGCCACCGCGCTCTCACCCTCCGAGCAGATCGTCAAAATCGTCCACGACGAGCTCATCAACATCCTCGGCCGCGACACCGCGCGCTTCCGCACTTCCTCGCAGCCGCCGAGTGTCATCCTCATGGCTGGCCTGCAGGGCGGCGGCAAGACCACCTCCTCCGGCAAGCTCGCCATGTGGCTCAAGAAGGCCGGCCACCGCCCCATGCTTGTCTCCGTCGACGTCTACCGGCCTGCCGCGCGCGAGCAGTTGGCCATCGTCGCCCGCGCCACCGGCTCGCAGATCTACGAGGGCAAGCTCGACCCCGATGCGAAGCATGGCACCGACGACGTCCTGCGCCTCGCCCGCGACGCTCGCCGCGAAGCCGCCAGCTTCGGCTGCGACATCCTCATCGTCGACACCGCCGGCCGCAACCAGATCGCCGCCGACCTCATGGACGAGATGGCCGCCCTCAAAAAGCTCCTCAACCCCAGCGAAATCCTCTTCGTCGCCGACGCCATGACCGGCCAGGACGCCGTCAACTCGGCCTCGGCCTTCCACTCGCTGCTCGCCCTCACCGGCGTCATCCTCACCAAGATGGACGGCGACTCCCGCGGCGGCGCCGCCCTCTCCATCCGCCACGTCACCGGCGCGCCCATCAAGTTCCTCGGCACCGGCGAAAAGCCCGACGCATTCGAGCCCTTCCACCCCGACCGCATCGTCTCCCGCATCATGGGCATGGGCGACATCGCCACCCTGCTCGAGCACGCTGAAGCCAAACTCGACCGTGGCAAGGCCGAGCAGTTCGCCAAGAAAGCCCTCTCCGGCGACGGCTTCTCGCTCGACGACTTCCGCGAGCAGCTTCGTCAAATCAAGAAAATGGGCTCCATGAAGTCCATCCTCAAGATGCTCCCGTCCGTCGGCCCCTTCGCCGGCATGTCCCAGGCCGTGGAAAACGTCGACGAAGGCCAGTTCAACCGCATCGAGACCATCATCGACTCCATGACCGCCAAGGAACGCCGCGACCACGAGCTCATCAACGGCAGCCGCCGCAAACGCATCGCCCGCGGCTCCGGCACCACGGTCCAGGACGTCAACAATCTCCTCCGCCAGTACGCCCAGATGCGCAAAATGTTCAAGACCATGGGCTCCGGCGGCGGCCTAAAAGCCCAGCAGCGCATGATGCAGCAAATGCAACCCCGCCAAAAATTCGGCAGATAGAAACAGGATCAGGCATGGATGTTCGCCGCATATTCCGTACTGTGAGCAACAAACTGCTTGAAGACTTCGCGGCAAGCGGAGAGATCGCTCACCTCGGACTCAGGGGAGGCTTTCGAGAATCTGCACTATTCGATTTCCTAAAGGACGGCCGACTTCCAGGTCGCTTCGGGCTGGGATCCGGTGAAATTATCGGTCCCGCGCGCAATGTCTCGCGGCAAAGCGATCTTGTGATATTCGACGCACTCAATGGCCTGTCTCTGATGCTTAGCGCCTCGGCTCAGGTGTTTCCCATTGAGTCTGTATGCGGCACGGTGGAAGTCAAATCGAAACTTTCAAAGACAGAACTGGTCATAGCTCTTGAAAATATCAAATCGGTAAAGCAACTTACCCCAAGAGAAAACGTCGTCGATCGAAAAGTATTCATCACGACTACCTATGTGCGCCCGCGTCCATTCGGTATGATTTTCGCGTATGGACTTGCAGATAACTCTCTACAGTCTCTGCTAGAGAATCTCCGAGACTGGGAAGCGGATAATCCACCGGAAGATTGGCCAAACTACATCGCGGTCCTGAACGAGGGCGTAATTACCCACCACGGCACAGGATTCGGAGAAAAGATCTTCAATGACGATCTCAAGGTCGGGGCCTGCCCTTACATAAAGAGCGCGGGTAATGACACCCTTTTCCAGTTTTACCTTGCCCTTCTCGACCTCGCAGGCAATACACACGTTGGACCGGCCCAGCTTCGCCGCTACTATGAGCCTGCGGAGCAAGTGGGGCCGTTCGTCGTGAGGAATCACGACAAACTCCGATCTGCAATGAATCCGGACGACAAACGTGTATATCGGTTCAACCTGGATTTCATTAAAAAAATAGTAGCGTGGGCAAAGGCTAACGGCGCTACAACTCATAGAGATTTCTTCAGGCAACAGCTCGGGACAATTCCCATTGGGGTCGATGAAGCATACCTCAATCATCGCGTTTATCTTTATAACCCAGATAACTTACCCGGCTTGAATGAATTGAGCGCCGGACCCGAACACCGATCCAATCCGCTCCCTTCGCTGGAGCGTTCGCTCGTCTCATCCCATTGGATTGAGGTCGACGGAGAAACTTACTACTTCCCAATGGCTTATGTGACAGATCAAGACACGGAATTGACCGAACGCATACACGAACACCTGTGAAGGGGTGTGACCCGGCCGGGTGCCCCATTCATCGCGCACTTGCCGGGTGCCCCACCCTAGGTCTACCGCCAAGTGCCCGGGTGCCCCATCCTTCGCGCCGTTTGCGAAGGGTGGGACGTAAAACGCTCACACAACGGGGTGCCCCACATCTCGCTTCTGAGATGTGGAATTCGCCACAAGTCCCTACCAATATATTGCAAAAAAGGTATACTCAATTCATGTCATGGTCTGTAGAGTTCTTCGACCAGGACGTGCAGTCGTCGCTCGATGCGCTTCCTCTCGATATTCGTGCCAGCTTCCAGCGCATCGTCGAGCTGATTCAATCCCATGGCTTGGAGCGCGTGCGCGAGCCCTATGTCAAACACCTTGAAGGCCCGCTCTGGGAGATGCGGATGAAGGGAAGGGCTGGAATCGCTCGCGCAGCGTACGTGACGGCAGTAGGGAAGCGGATTGTCATCGTCCATGTCTTCGTAAAGAAAACCCAGAAGACGCCGCGACGGGAGATTGAAATCGCCCTGAAGCGGGCAAAGGAGGTCCAATGAAGCGCAAGTTCATTCCGGTAGCCGAATCCTTCGCGAAGTGGAAGAAGGATCCTGAATACGCCGCTGCCTACGCCTCGCTCGAAGGCGAGTTCGCCTTGGCATCCTCCTTGATCAAGGCTCGCAGCGAGGCCGACATGACCCAGCAGCAGGTCGCAGAGGCCATGGGAACCACCCAGGCCGTGGTTGCCCGTCTTGAGAGTGGAAAGGTACTGCCCTCCACCCGCACGCTGGAGCGCTTCGCCAATGCGACTCGCTCCCGGCTACGGATCACCTTCGAGCCTCAACGCAAAGCCGTGCGCTGAAACCCAGGCTTCACCTTCGCCAGCGAGACCCCATGCTCGCTCCGTCGCGACCGCGAGACCAGCACATCCACAAGTGTTGTTGTGCTAGACTTCCGCCTATGCCTCTCATAATCATTCTCGTTATCCTCCTGCTACTATTCGGCGGCGGCGGCTACTATATGGGCCCCGGGGTCGGCTATTATGGCGGCGGCGGCCTCAGCCTCGTTCTGCTGCTGGTGATTCTCTATCTGCTGTTTGGGAGAGGTCGGCGGCTTTAGAGAGAAAGATGCCGGGTGCCCCACATCTCGCCTCTGAGATGTGGGATTCGTGTCACAACTCCTCTCGTTTGTCATTCCGCAGCGCAGCGAAGGAATCTGCTTTTTGCCTTGGCCTCCTGGTTTCTTGTCAACCCCCCAAATCCGTGCAAAAGCCGTCCACAACCCACCATCTAAACGACATAAAACTTCCCTCCGCATAGCAGATGAGTTTCATTCTTTCCCGTATACTTAAAGTAGTAAGCAGGAATAAGAAGAAGACCCGGCCAACCGCCGGGCCTTTGCATTTAACCGGGCAACTCACCGCCAGACCAACTCGCCGCCCAACTGCTCGGGCTCATAGCTGATAGCTCATAGCTGATAGCTGTACATTAAACGTACTTCCGATCGAACTTCAAAATCCACCAAAGGAGCATTTCCATGCTGAGTTTCTCCTACAGCGCCGCGGGCCTCGCCATGACCCAGCAACTCGAAGGCCTTCGACTTACCGCCTACCAGGACCAGGTCGGTTGCTGGACCATCGGATACGGTCACACCGGCTCCGACGTCCATGGCGGACTCACCATCACCCAGGCCCAGGCCGAGCAGTTGCTGGAAAGCGACCTCGCCGCCGCCGTCGCCTGCGTCAACCGGGCCGTCACGTCCGCCATCAATCAGAACCAGTTCGACGCGCTCGTCGATTTCGTCTTCAATCTCGGCTGCGGTTCGCTGCTTTCCTCCACCCTGCTGCGCTTCGTCAATGCCGGCGACTTCACCTCGGCGGCGCCACAGTTCCTGCTGTGGGACCACGCCGGCGGGGTTGTCGTCCCGGGCCTCCTGGCGCGCCGTCAGGCCGAGCTTCGGCTCTTCCAGAGCTGATCCGCTCCTGCCCCGCGCCGGCGGCTCCGCGCATCATGGTCTCGACCGCAATGGCAGAGAGCAGACCGCAACTCCTGGACTTGAAGAAGCCGGGCACGGCCCCTGAAGCTCAGTTCTTGATATTGAACTTCTCCGTCGCCACTTTGCTCGGCTCTTCGCCGTTGTCGATTGCCAGCGCCTTGATGGTCGTGTCCCCGGTCACCTGAATCGGCCCCGTATAAGGCACCCAGGCTCCCATGGTCTTCGTCTCGCTGGTCGTATAGTAGAGCACCGCCGTAGCGTGCGGATCGGCAAGCGTTATCTGAACCGCATTGCCCTTGACCACCTTGATGGTTCCGCCTTTGGGCGAGATCGTCGGCGTCGGCGTAACCGGAACCGACGGAGGCGGCGCCGCCGCCGGCCCAGGCGTATCGTTATCCGAGTTCGCTGCCGAACTCTGGTTCATCATGTCCTGAAGTTCCTGGTCAGACGCCGCCTGCGCGGCCTGCTGCGCCCCAAAGGCGTCCTGCGCCGCCGCCGCTGCTTCCGTCCCAAAGCTCCCCGGCTGTCCGCTTGCTACGGCAGAAAAGTCCATCGGATCGGTCGCCGCATCCACCGTGATCCCGGTGGACGGATCTATCAGCTGCGCGCGCGCTGCAGTCGCGCCCGCCGCCAGCACCGCAACCATCAACCAACGCATCGTGGCCTGCATATCTGGCGCCTCGCTTCGCACAGCTAATGAAACACGCGTTTGCGAGCTTTCACTCGCTTAGCGCAAAGAATTCTTGGCCCCACTAGCCGGCGCTGGCGCCCACATCTCGCTTCCCGATGCGGGGCCGCACTCGCGTTTATCAGGCCTTGTCGTACACCGACTTGGAATCGAATGCGTTCTCGTTGAAGACTGCGTGCGTCGTCTTCGTCAGCGTCTTCCCATCATCCGACAGCGTGTAGGTCGCGGTCATCGTTCCCTTCGAATCCTGGAAGCTGGTCGTCTGCGTAATCACCAGCGACGATCCCTGCCACGTTGCCTTGGTGCTCAGAATCTGGAATACCGAGTTCGCCGCCGCTGGGTTCGGCGTGTCCGTTCCATCCAGCTTTGCCGTGGTCGTAGTGTCGCGCTTGCCTCGCTGGCTCTCCGACGCTACTTCGATCTTGAACTCGTCCGCCGTCTGGGTAATCGTATCCGTCTCGCTGGTCGGCGCTATCTGTCCCAGATCGCTCTTCTGCAGGTTCAGTTTCCACGTCCCGCTGAAGTTTGGCTTGGCTCGCCCGGCGGGCTCCGCCCCGCAGAACCCAACTAAACTCGCGAGCAAGACCAACGCACTTAGTTTTCTGTTCATTTTCACCGTCTCCCGTTTTCTTGAATCTCAACTGCGGGATGAATGTATCACGGCCGGTGCCCGGGGCACTCCGCCAATCTCTGCCCTCAGACGCCAGAAATCCCATCCCCCGCGAACCGCGCAGGGGGATGGGATTCTGAGCAACATCAAGCAACATCAATAGGTAGCCTTACCGGCGTCCGCCGCCGCCGCCGCCACCGCCGTGGCCTCCGCCGCCGCCGCTGAAGTGAGCGCCGCCGCCGCCGCT
>Ga0224557_1002647_pt1 | contig 14937 bp, 8 predicted proteins | sample 714S31014metaG_FD_180677 | JGI IMG/M metagenome (GOLD analysis project Ga0224557, IMG submission 180677) | Peat soil microbial communities from Stordalen Mire, Sweden - 717 S3 10-14 | ecosystem: Environmental > Terrestrial > Soil > Wetlands > Peat | place: Sweden: Norrbotten County, Stordalen...
GGGAAAAAACAGGTGGCGGACTGAAAAAATGAGTTGCAAAACTATGAAGCAAAACGAAAATGAGCAAAATTACAAAAAAACAGTCCACGCCGGTCGTGGGCGAGAAACCAAATGGGAAATCCCAGGTCAGGTTTAACATTTTGAACGACAAAAATTGCCGGTTTGGTAACATCGAACAACGAAATGAAAATTCGCGCGATACTCGTGGATGACCAGTCAACCGGGTTGGCGGTGTTGCGGGACTTGCTCCACCATTCCGAACCGGATGTTGAAATCATCGGCATGGCCGCCAGCGGTCGCGAAGCCGTCGAGTCCATCAACCGGCTGGCGCCCGACCTGGTATTCCTCGACGTGCAGATGCCCGAAGTGGACGGCTTCGAGGTGGTTGCCCAGATCAAGCTTCCGCGGATGCCGATCATTATCTTTGTGACGGGGCGCGATGATCTTGCGTTGAAGGCTTTCGAGGCGCACGCCCTGGACTACCTGGTGAAACCCTGCAAAATGGACCGCCTGAAATCAGCGGTGCAACGGGCACGGCAGCAAATCCAGAGCAACCAGAATGGTGACATCCAGGAGAAGCTGGACGGTTTGTTGGATGACCTGAAGGCCGTTTCAAAATATCCGGAGCGACTGGCCGTCAAATCCAACGGGCGGATTGTGTTCCTGCGCCTGACGGACATTGACCTGGTGGAGTCGGCGGACAACTATGTGAAGCTGTACGTCGGCAAGGAAACGCACATGCTTCGCGAAACCATGACCGCGCTGGAGGAAAAGTTTCCCCCGGACCGTTTCGTGCGCATCAGCCGCTCAACGATCGTGAACATCGAATCGGTCAAGGAATTACATCCCATGTTTCACGGCGAATACATGGTCTCGCTCCGCAACGGCACACGCGCGACACTCACCCGGGGTTATCGTGAACAACTCCGGCAACTGGGCGTGATGCCCTGAGCCTGAAGTGCTGACTCGGGCCGTCCGGCCCTCCTTTTCTTCCTGAATTCCGCCCCTCAACAGGCGCAATTCACCCCTAAAATCCCGCAATGTGTCCCTTATTCATTACGTATTAGCCCTTTTCTGTTAAATAACAATCTGGTGAATCAGTTTGGTCGGTTACTTGGTGAAAAAATTTGGGGCTAAATAAAAAACATTATGAAAAAGTCGTGGATGTTGATTTTAGTCGGAGCCCTGCTGGTGGCCGGCGGCCTGGCCCTGTCCGCGCAGGCGCAGAACAACGTCGTTTATGCTGCTGAGTACAACCAGTCAACCAATCGTTTCGGCACCATTAACCTGTTGAACGGCAACTTCACCAAAATTTCCTCCTTTGGCAATGCGTTGATCAACGACATCGCTTACTGCCCCACCAACGGGACATTGTATGGCATTTCAAACACCACGGCCCTGGTAACGTTCAATAAAACCAACGGCGCCATCACCACGATCGGCAGCCTGGTGAGCGGCATCGAGTCACTGGCCTTCCGGCCCAGCGATGGAGCGCTGTTCGGAGCCACGTCGAGCAAACTGTACACAGTCAATCCCACCAACGGGACGGCTACTTCAGTCGGAAGTTATGGCAGTCCTTCCAAACTTGGCACCACCGGCCAGAACATCCGCTTCGCGCAGGACGGCAATCTCTACGTCAGCAATACGAGCACGAACACCGATATTTATCGGATCAACACCACGAACGGCGCGGCGACGTGGATGGGAGAAGCCGTTGGCTACCCCTACCTGATACTTATGAACGCCAGTTCGAACATGTACGGCGTGTACATCAATTTGGGATCTTCCACCAACCCGATCCCCAAACTGGCGACCTTCGACCTGAGCAGCTTCGTCAATGGTGGGACCAACGCCGATGGCAGCACACACCAAATCACCATCAATTTGGTTGGCGCCGGCACCAATTTTCCCGCCAATTTCAATTTCTCAGGCAATATCCCCCAGGCGGTTACCAATCTCACCGTGCCGGTGAGTGCGACGGGACCATCGAACCAAACCGTTTCTGCGGGTAGCACTGCGGTGTTCAGCACGGTGGCCTCGGGAACCGGACCGTACAATTACGCGTGGTCGAAAAACGGCGCGGCCATCAGCGGCCAAACCAACAGCAGCCTGACGTTGAACAATGTGACCACCAACGACGCGGCTACTTACAGTGTCATTGTGGGAGGGGCCATGGGGACCGTGACCAACAGCGCAACTTTGACGGTAACCAAGGCCAGTGCCACCATAACTTTGGGCAGCTTGAGCCAGACTTACGATGGTGCAGCCAAGCCGGCCACGGCGACCACAATCCCGACCGGGTTGACGGTGACTTTTACCTACAACGGTTCGGCCACGGTTCCGATCAGCGCTGGCAGCTACACGGTGGTTGCCACGATTAATGACGCCAATTACCAGGGCAGCGCGACCAATACGCTGGTGATCAACAAGGCTTCGAGTTCAATCGTGTTGGGCAGCTTGAGCCAGACTTACAATGGCGCGGCCAAGCCGGCGACGGCAACGACGGTCCCGAGCGGGTTGACGGTGAGCTTTACGTATAACGGTTCGGCCACGATTCCGATCAGCGCCGGCAGTTACACGGTGGTTGCCACGATTAATGATGCCAATTATCAAGGCAGCGCCACCAACACATTGGTGATCGCCCAGGCCTCCGGTTCAATCACGCTGGGCAGCCTGAGCCAGACTTACACTGGCGCGGCCAAGCCGGCGACAGCGACGACGATTCCGACCGGGTTGACGGTGAACTTTACCTACAACGGTTCGGCTACAGTTCCCACCAACGCGGGCAGCTACACGGTGATTGGCACGATCAATGACGCCAATTATCAGGGCAGCGCAACCAACACATTGGTGATCGCCCAAGCCGGTGCGACTGTTACCTTGGGCAACTTAAACCAGACTTACACTGGCGCGGCCAAGCCGGCGACAGCGACGACGATTCCGACCGGGTTGACGGTGAACTTTACCTACAACGGTTCGGCTACAGTTCCCACCAACGCGGGCAGCTACACGGTGATTGGCACGATCAATGACGCCAATTACCAGGGCAGCGCCACCAACACATTGGTGATCGCCCAAGCCTCCGGTTCAATCACGCTGGGCAGCCTGAGCCAGACATACAATGGCGCGGCCAAGCCGGCGACGGCAACGACGATTCCGACCGGGTTGACGGTGAACTTTACCTACAATGGTTCGGCCAATGTTCCGACCAACGTGGGCAGCTACACGGTGATTGGGATGATCAATGACGCCAATTATCAAGGTGGCGTCACCAACACACTGGTGATCAACGCGGCGACCCTGACCTACACGGCGAACGCGGCGAGCTTGACGTACGGCTCGGCGGTGCCGGGGTTAAGCGGTTTGGTGAGCGGGTTTGTCGGAACGGACAATCAAGGCAATGCGACGACGGGCACATTGACGTTCACGACGACGGCGACCTCGTTCAGTGGCGTGGGCGGATACGCCATCAACGGTGCCGGGCTGACGGCCAACAACGGCAATTACACATTCGTCCAGGCGGCCGGGAATGCGACGGCGCTGACGATCAACGCGCTGCCGGTGAATTTGGCGGGCACCCGGTCTTATGACGGGACGACGACGGCCGCGGCGGGGATTTTGTCGGTGGCGAACAAGGTTGGAAGCGACAACGTGACCGTGGCATCGGGCAGCGGCACGCTGGCCGGCGTGAATGTCGGGTCAGAAGCGATCACGTCATTTGGAACCCTGGCGTTGGGCGGCACCGCGGCGGGCAACTACACGCTGGCTGGCGCGAACGGTTCGGTGAACATCACAGTAAGCGCGCTGGCGCTGACGGTGACGAATCTGCTGGCCTTGGACAAGGTGTATGACGGGACCACGAACGCCACCCTAGATGCAACCAATGCCGGGTTGACCGGCATGTTGAACAGCGACGACGTGACGTTGGTCACGAGCAATGCCGTGGCTTATTTTGCGGACAAGAATGTCAGCACAAACAAGCCGGTGACGGTGACCGGTCTGGCGCTGGACGGCGCGGCGGCGGCCAATTATACACTGGTGGATCCGACGAACGTGACAGCGAACATCACCGCGGCCGGATTGACCGTGAGCGGCGTGACGGCGGTCTCCAAGGTGTATGACGGAACAACGAATGCGCAATTGAATGGCACGGCGACTTTGAATGGAGTGGTGAGTGGTGATGATGTAAGTCTGGCCACGGATGATGCGAGTGCCGCGTTTGCCAGCCCGAACGTGGGGCCGGGCGTCCCGGTTACCGTGAGCGGATATGCCATCACCGGCGCGGATGCCGGCAACTACATCTTGACCCAGCCGTCGGCTCTGGCGGCGGACATCACGGCAGCAACGCTGACGATTACCGCCACGGCCAACGCCAAGATTTATGACGGCACGACCAGCGCCGTGGCGATTCCGACAACCAGCGGCCTGCAAGGCAGCGACACCGTGACCGGCCTGGTTGAGACGTACGACACGCCGGACGCGGGCACGAGCAAGACGCTCAGTGTCAGTGCCTTCACGGTCAATGATGGCAATGGCGGTAACAATTACACGGTCAGCACCGTGACCAGCACTGCGGGCGTCATTAACAAGGCCTTGAGTTTGGTCTCGCTCGGTGGCCTGAGCCAGACTTACAGCGGGTCAGCCGAGACAGCAACGGCGACGACGATTCCGACCGGTTTGGCGGTGACCTTTACGTATAATGGTTCGGCCACGATTCCTACTGCCGCTGGCAACTATACGGTGATCGGGACGATCAATGACGCCAATTATCAGGGCAGCGCGACCGGCACGCTGGCAATTGGCCAGGCCTCGGGCGCGGTTACGCTGGGCAACCTGAGCCAGACCTACGACGGCGCGGCCAAAGCGGCAACGGCGGTGACGACTCCGACCGGTTTGGCGGTGACCTTTACGTATAATGGTTCGGCCACGATTCCTACTGCCGCCGGCACCTACACGGTGGTTGCGACAATCAATGACGCCAATTATCAGGGCAGCGCAACCGGCACGCTGGTGATTGACAAGGCCTCAGCCACAGTCGCGCTCGGCAGCCTTAGCCAGACTTACGACGGCGCGGCCAAAGCTGCGACGGCGACGACGACCCCGACCGGTTTGACGGTGAGCTTTACGTATAATGGTTCGGCCACGATTCCAACTGCCGCTGGCAGCTACACGGTGGTTGGGACGATCAATGACGCCAATTATCAGGGCAGCGCAACCAGCACGCTGGTGATTGACAAGGCCTCAGCCGCAGTCACACTCGGCAGCCTTAGCCAGACTTACGACGGCGCGGCCAAAGCTGCGACGGCGACCACGACCCCGACCGGGTTGGCAGTGACCTTTACCTATAATGGTTCGGCCACGATTCCGACCGCCGCCGACAGCTACACGGTGGTTGGGACGATCAATGACGCCAATTATCAGGGCAGCGCAACCAGCACGCTGGTGATTGACAAGGCCTCGGCCGCAGTCACACTCGGCAGCCTCAGCCAGACTTACGACGGCGCGGCCAAAGCTGCGACGGCGACGACGACTCCGACCGGTTTGACGGTGAGCTTTACGTATAATGGTTCGGCCACGGTTCCAACCAGCGCCGGCAGCTACACGTTGGTTGGGACGATCAGCGACGCCAATTATCAGGGCAGCGCAACCGGCACGCTGGTCATCGCCCAAGCCTCGGGCGCGGTTACGCTGGGCAACCTGAGCCAGACTTACGACGGCACAGCCAAAGCGGCGACGGCGGGCACGACTCCGAGCGGATTGACGGTGGCGCTGACTTACAACGGATCGGCGAATGCGCCGACCAATGCGGGCAGCTATACGGTGATTGGCACGATCAATGACGCCAACTATCAAGGCAGCGCAACCAACACGCTGGTGATCGCCCAAGCCCCAGACGAGATCGTGTTCGGCAGCCTGAACCAAACTTACAGCAGCACTGCCAAGCCGGTTACAGCGAGTACGACCCCGACGGGATTGACGGTGAGCTTTACCTACAACGGATCGGCGAATGCGCCGACCAATGCCGGCAGCTACACGGTGATCGGGATGGTCAATGACGCCAATTACCAGGGCAGTGCCACCAACACATTGGTCATCAACAAGGCCGTCCTGACGGTGACAGCTGACAACAAGACCAAGCTTTACGGGATGTCCAATCCGCCGCTGACGGCCAGTTACAACGGCTTTGTCGGTGGTGAGAACGCCAGCGTACTATTGTCACCAGTGGTCTTGAATACGACGGCAACGACGACGTGTGGTGTGGGCAACTATCCTATCACCGCCAGCGATGCGGCAGCCGCCAACTACACGATTCAGTATGTGGATGGAATACTGCAGGTGATTGCGTCCCCGCAATTGACCGGGGCCAACGTCAGCGTGAACGGAAAGCAACAATTCGTCGTCAGCTGGCAGACGTTTACAAATCAGACCTATCAACTCGAGTGCACCGTTAACCTCACCGGTGCCACTTGGGCGCCGGTGGGTGGTCCTGTGGCTGGGACTGGCACCATGGTTTCCGTGACCAACAGCATAAGCGTGTCGCCGCAATGCTTCTTCCGGGTACAGGTGCAATAAACAACAATTGTAGCGCCCCACAAAGAAAGGACAATGCAGGCCGGCGGGGTTATCGGCGGTCGTTGAAATAACCCCGGGCTGGACAGCCGAAATACGGGCCGGCGGTTTAAGATTGCCACCGGCCCGTCGCAGTTTAGAGTGTTCAGCGTTCAAATGAAATTTTCATTGCCCATTCTCGGGCTGTCGTGGCTGACATTTTTCAGCGCGTCGGCGCAGGTGACCGTGGACGTGGTGTTGGATCAGGAACAATTTCTGCCCAGTGAATCGCTGCCGGTGGCGGTGCGCATCACGAACCGTTCCGGCCAGCCGTTGCATTTGGGCGCAGACCCGAAATGGCTGACATTTAGTGTGGAATCAACGGGCGGTACGGTGGTCGTCAAAAAAGCCGACGTGCCGGTGCAGGGTGAATTTGATTTGGGTTCGTCGCAAGTGGCCACCAAGCGTGTGGATTTGGCGCCGTATTTTGCGCTGACGCGGCAGGGCGGTTATCGCGTCACCGCCACGGTGCATATCAAGGATTGGAACGCGGCCATCCCCAGCCCGCCTCAATCCTTTAACGTGATTGACGGCGCGAAATTGTGGTCGCAATCGTTTGGTCTGCCCGTGCCCGCCGGAGTGACGAATCGCGCGCCGGAAGTCCGCAAATACACCTTGGAGGAGGCAAATTATCTGCGTTCGCAACTGCGGATGTATGTGCAGGTGAGCGATGAATCCGAAACGCACATTTTCAAGGTTCGTGCGATTGGCCCGATGGTTTCGTTCAGCCAGCCGGAGGCGCTGGTGGATCGCTTCAGCCATTTGCACTTGATGTATCAAAGCGGCGCGCGTATCTTCACTTACTCGGTGGTCAATCCTGACGGCGACATCGTGCGGCAGGAAATTTACGATTATTTCAACACGCGCCCGCGTTTGCACACCGATGACGACGGCAACATTACGGTCCTTGGCGGCGCGCGCCGGGTGAAACCAAACGATATGCCTGTCGTGAAGCCGCCCAACGAAGTGCCCGCCGCTCCCGCGAAACCCTGAGCGCGCCGGTCATTGCGTCAATTCTTCCTTCGACGTGACCTGCGCTTGGATATCTTTGACGATCATCGTGGCGCGGGTGAGGGCGGTGTCCTGCGTTTCTCCGAGAAATGATTTTAATTCCACCCGTACCGCCGCCATGGGATCACCATTCCGGTCGCGCAATGGCATCGTGACCATCACCGTGCCTTTGCCGCGCCCAAAATAAACCTTGCCGTCGGTAATGGCGGCTTTTTCCGCGTCGGTGCCGGGCTGGCCGATTTCCTTTTCCAGCTTGCTGGCAATGACGTGCGGTTGGCCGTTGGTATCGAGCGTATAAAGTCGCAACCCCAGAATGCGCGGCTGTTTTTTCAGCAGGTCTTGCACAACTGACTGTGCCATCGGCACCAGCGGGGTGTAGCTGATGGTGGTGTCTCCGAAATGACTTGCTGCGTCGGACTTCGTCCAAAACCCGATTTTGCCGGTGGCGAATGAATTGTCGTGCAACGTCGGCATCACCAGTTTGCCGTCCAGCCAGCAGGTGATTTGATTGCCCTGGCATTGCACGGCCAGTGTGTGCCAGGTGTTGGTGGGAATGTCCATTTCCGGACCGATGGGGTCGGAACGGATGCCGTTCACGACCTTGTAAAAACGCACGTTCTTCCTCAGCGCGCTGGCGCGGACGACATAAAAATTCGATTCGTTTTGGAAGCGAAAAACCACACCGGCCATCTGCTCGACGGTGCCGCCAACGATTTTGAACCCGGTCGTGAGGTTGAAGTCATTAAATGTCTCGCCATCGTAAATCAGCATCGGAAACCGCTCGTCCGTGGGGTCGGTGCTGGTTTGCGCGACCACGGCGCGGCGTGTGACCACCGGCGCCTGCGGCGAAAGCGGTGCGAGCAGCGGCGGCACTTCATCCATGATGATTTTCCATTCGCCGGACCGGCCGCCCCCCGCCAGTGCGGCGTGGAAGTTGGTCGGCATCAGACCGGTCGCAACGTCGCCGAAATCAATTTCAATTTCCGCGCCGGCAGCCGGCAAAGCCAGGGCCAGCCAGAAACTGAAAAGATATTTTCGCATTCCACACAGCGTAACAAAAAGCACTTCGACGACAAGGAGAGTCTGGTGCGTGCTTTCAAAATCAAATGCCCGGAGAAGTAGCCGCGTGAAACTGGTGCCAGCTTTTGGACTGCGCTGGCAGAGCGTAGCGGCGACAGCGCTTTGGGGGCAACCAAGGCGGCGTCGCGCTCCGCTTGCCGCCGCACTCCAAAACTTCCCACACCCACACCTCATTTGAAACCCTGCTCTGGTAGTACCGGGAGCGTCGCCGCCACCGTTCAACAAATCCTGGGCAACTGCTCACCGCTCGGCATGTCGAGGATCCGGTTGGCGCCAATCGCGCTTTTCAGCGTGACCAACGGGGCGGAACTTTCGACAACCTGGCCGATGACCGCTGATCCGGTTCCCACAACATGACCGCGCATGATTTGCAAGGCGCATTCCGCGTCCTTCGCCGCGATGAACGCGGCAAAGCGTCCTTCGCACGCAACGTGCAGCGGGTCGAGCCCGAGCATCTCGCACGCGGCGTGAACGTCCTCACGCACCGGCACGGAATTTTCAACGATTTCGATTTTAACCACGGAGGCTTCGGCGATTTCATTGAGCGCGCTGGCCAGGCCGCCGCGCGTCAGGTCGCGCAGACAGTGGATTTCAATTCCGGCGCGCAGCAGTTCCAAAACCAGATCCGCCACCGGCGCGGAGTCACTTTCAATCTGGCTCTCAAATGCCAGCCCTTCGCGCACCGCCATGATCGCCATGCCGTGCCGGCCCAAATCGCCGCTGACCAGGACAACGTCGCCGGGCCGCACATTTTGCGGCGCGATTTTCTGTTCATGCTCGATAACGCCGATGCCGGCGGTGTTGATGAACAGGCCGTCGCCTTTGCCCTTGTCCACCACCTTGGTGTCGCCGGTGATGATTTGCACGCCGCAACGCCGGGCCGCATCGCTCATGGAGCTGACGACCCGCCAGAGCGTTTCCATCGGCAGGCCTTCCTCGATGATGAACGCGCTGCTGAGGTAAAGCGGCCGCGCGCCGCTCATGGCGAGGTCATTTACCGTGCCATGGACGGCCATCGAGCCGATGTCGCCGCCCGGGAAAAAAATCGGGCGCACGACATAGGAATCCGTCGTGAACGCAAGTTTCCCGCCGGGCCATTCGACCACTGTCGAATCATGCTGCGTTTCCAGCAGCGGGTTGTTAAATGCGGTCAGGAACATTTTGCCGATGAGCTGGTGCATCAGCTTGCCGCCGCCGCCGTGCGCCATCAGGACGTGCGGGTATTGCGAGATGGGAATGGGGCAATTTGAGGTGAACTCCATAAAAAACTCAGAAAGAAAAACATCGAACTTCGAACATCCAACATCGAACATCGAACTTCGAATCCGCATTCAGGGTTGGAAGTTCAAGGTTCGATGTTCGATGTTTCCTCATAAATAATTCATTTTCCAGCCTCAACCGGCTGTCGCCGATAGCGGTAGTAAGCGGCGCACGCGCCTTCGCTCGACACCATCGTCACGCCGAGCGGATGTTCCGGGGTGCAGCGCGTGCCGAAGGCCGGGCATTCGTGCGGTTTGATTTGTCCTTGCAAAACCAGGCCGCTGAGACATTCGGCAGGTTCGTCAACATGATGATCAACTAGGTTGAATTTCTTTTCAGCGTCGAACGCGGCATAGGCGTCGTTCAAGCCGAGGCCGCTCTTCGGAATTTCCCCGACGCCGCGCCACTTGCGCGGCACGACCTTGAAAACTTTGCGAATCAGCTCCTGCGCTGGCTGGTTGCCTTCGCGGCGTACGGCGCGGACGTATTGATTTTCAACCTCGGCGCGGCCGGATTCGAGTTGTTGCACCACCATCAGCACACCCTGAAAAATATCCAGCGGCTCGAAACCGGTGACGACAATCGGCACGTGATATTTCGCCGCGATGGGCGGGTATTCCTCATAGCCCATCACCGCGCAGACATGGCCGGCGGCAAGAAAACCCTGCACCCGGCAGTTCGGCGATGACATCAACGCCTCGATGGCTGGCGGCACGAGCACGTGTGAGATGAGCATGGAAAAATTTTTCAATCCCTTGTGCGCAGCCTGAAAAACCGCCATCGCCGTTGCCGGCGCGGTGGTTTCAAAACCGACACCAAAGAAAACAACTTCCTTGTCCGGATTTTGTTCCGCGAGTTTCAAGGCATCAAGCGGTGAATAAACGATGCGCACGTCGCCGCCACCGGCTTTGACGCTGAGCAAATCCGTTATGCTGCCCGGCACGCGCAACATGTCGCCGAACGAAGTGAAAATGATGCCGGGCCGCGCCGCGATTTCGATTGCCTTGTCTATCATTTCCAGCGGCGTTACGCACACCGGGCAGCCCGGCCCGTGAATGAGCGTGATTTGCTTGGGCAGCAATTCGTCAATGCCGAATTTGACGATGGCGTGCGTCTGGCCGCCGCAAACTTCCATGATGTTCCACGGCCGGGTCGTGACGCGTTGAATCTCCCGCGCCAATTGCCGCGAGCGTTCGCCATCACGATATTCGTCGAGGTATTTCATGGTAGCGCAGGCTGGCAGCCTGCCGTATCGCCGACTGGCAGTCGGCAGCGGGGCGTTGGGCGGGTTGCCAACCCGCGATACAGCAGACTGCCAGTCTGCGCTACAAAAGTGGGCGCGCCAAGATTCATGGTCCCGCCTTTCCCTCTCCCAACTCGGCGAGCTCCTCCATCTCTTTCAAATACTCGAACACCTTGTGCGCCTCGTCTTCGTCCACCCGGCTGAGGGCAAAGCCGACGTGGACGATGACATAATCGCCCACCTTGGCCTCCGGCACATAGGCAAGACAGGCTTCCTTGAGAATGCCGCCGAAATTGATTTTGCCCATCCGCGACAACGGATCGTCGCCGCTGATGCTTTCAATTTTTCCTGGAATGGCCAGACACATGGTCTTTCAATCTACTCCTTCTGCCGCAAGGCAGCAACGACTTGTCCCAATGCAATCCCGCCATCGTTGGGCGGCACGCGCTGATGCCAGTACGGTCGGAAACCCTCAGCCTGTAAACGCCGCACCGCTCGTTCTGTCAAATAACGGTTCTGAAAACAGCCGCCGGAAAGCACCACCCGGTTTTGGCCCGCATGTTTGGCGACCGCAACGATGCCTTCCGCCAGTGCGTTGTGGAATTTGGCGGAAATGATGCCGGGAACAATACCATTGCGCACGTCAGATAAGATTTCTCCCACCATCAACGACCAGTCTAGGATGCGTGATGCGTGATGCGTGATGCGTGATGAGTCTTTCGAACGCTCCTCAGCGTTTTCAATCGGCAATCGGTAGGCTTCGTCCGTCTCGATTCCGTCCAGCGCAAACTCCAGCTCCATCGCAGCCTGACCCTCGAACCGGATTTGCTGGCGGAGATTGATGAGCGAGGCGACGGCATCAAACAGCCGGCCCATGCTCGTCGTCACCGGCGAATTCAGTTTTTTCGCCAGCATGGTTTTCAGCGCGGTCAGTTCCGCCGGCGAAAAAGCGGCGAGGGGAGCGCACGCGCCCTCGCGGCGAACTTTTTGTCCGGAAAAGATTGATTCACCAGACATTTCATAAAGCAATCCAATCGCGGTGCGGCGGGGTTCCTTGACCGCTTGGTCGCCGCCGGGCAGCCGGAACGGACGCAAATGCGCGATGCGTTCGATGCTTTCGTCCGTGACGAGGAAAAATTCACCGCCCCAGATCGTTCCGTCAGTCCCGTAACCCGTGCCGTCCCAAGAAACACCGAGTACGGGCGGCGCAATTTCATTTTCCGCCATGCACGACAGAACATGGGCGATGTGATGCTGGACTTGCATGACAATCGGAGCGCCGGCCTCCGGCACGGCGGGTTGTGGTTTGTCGCTTGGAGTTCCGCCTTCAGGCGGCTCGGACCGGCTAAAGCCGGAACTCCGAACCTGATCCAATGCAAACTTTGTTGAGAGATAATCCGGGTGCAAATCAGCGGCAATGATTTGCGGCCGGGCGTCGTAAAGCTTTTCAAAATCAGCGATGACGCGGCGGAAGGCGGTGTACGCTTGTTCGGTTTCCAAATCACCGATGTGCTGGCTAATGAAAACTTGGTTGCCGACCGAAAGGGCAACGGCGTTTTTCAGATGCGCCCCCACCGCCAGAACGTTCCCCTCGCCCCGGCCCTCTCCCCGCCGGGCGGGGAGAGGGTGTCCGCAGGACGGGAGAGGGGTATTTATTTGAATTGGCAATGGCGCGTAACCTCTCGCCCGCCTCAAAACCAGTTCGCGGTTCAGCATCACGCGCACAATCGAATCATCCACGTGCCGGACGATGGGGCGGTTGTGGACGAGGAAAACATCGGCGATGCCGCCGAGCCGCTCCAAGGCTTCACGCTCGTCCGTGCAAATCGGCTCGTCGCTGAGGTTGCCGCTCGTGGCGATGACGGGAAACCCAAGCTCGGCCATCAGCAGGTGATGCAACGGCGTGTAGGGCAGCATCGCGCCGAGGTAAGGGTTATTAGGTGCGACGGACGGGGCAACCAACGAATGATTTAGTTTAACGCTCGCCCTCACCCTGCCCCTCTCCCCCGGGGAGAGGGAACAGCATTCGTGCATCCCAATTTGTTCTACATCGGTCAAGTTGTCGGCAGTCGTGCTTTCGCGAGGAATCGGCGGATGATTCTCCCTCTCCTGGGGGAGAGGGCCGGGGTGAGGGCGGACCAGCCTCTTCAACAAAACAATCGGGGCTTCGGGCGAGTGCAGCAGTCGTTCTTCCAGCGGTGAAACTTCACATTCAGCTTTTATGCTCTCCAGCGATGGAAACATGAGCGCGAACGGTTTTTCTTCGCGCTGCTTTCGTTCGCGCAAAAGTTGAACCGTTTTGTCGTTGCGCGCATCCGCCATTAAATGAAATCCGCCCAGCCCTTTGACCGCGACGATTTTCCCTTCACGAATCGCCTGGACGGCGGCGAGCAAAGCATCGTAGCCGCGCTCGTGAGAGCGCGGACCTTCCGCGTTTTCACAAACGCGGCTACCCGGCCACAATTCCAGCCGTGGACCGCAAACCGGGCACGCATTCGGTTGTGCGTGGAAGCGGCGATCGCGCGGATCGTCATATTCGGCCTGGCATTGCGGGCACATCGTGAACGCCTTCATCGAGGTGTTCACGCGGTCGTAGGGCAGGGACTCGATGATGCTGAAGCGCGGGCCGCAGTTGGTGCAGTTGGTGAACGGATAACGGTGGCGGCGGTTTTTGGGATCGAAGATTTCGCGGAGGCAATCCGGGCACGTGGCGATGTCCGGCAACACCAGCGCGGTTTTGTTGCCGCCAATTTCGCTGGGGCGAATATCAAATGCCGCATAGCCAACGGAATCGAGCCACGAAGCTTCGAGACTCTGGATGAAACTGCGCGGGGGCTTTTCGATTTCGAGCCGGAGCAGGAATTTTTCCAATGCCGCGCGCGGGCCTTCAACTTCAATGAAGACGCCCTGCGGGGAATTGTTGACCCAGCCGGCCAATCCGAGTTCCGTGGCGAGGCGGAAGACGAATGGACGGAAGCCGACGCCCTGCACCGCACCGTGAACGGTGAGTTTCAGTCGCGTGCGCTGGCTGGCTGGTCCGGCTTGGTTCACGCGGGCATTTTGTCCGAACCGCCTCCGAATTAAAAGCGTAAGCGGCGGATACCGGGACCGGGTTGTGACTTGCCCGAACTGGACTCTTGTGGTTAATTAACAACATGAGCGCGCAGGAAGTCATCGCAGAATTCAAAGGATTGCCTCCAGCTGAACGGGCGCAAGTGGCCAAATTCGTCGTGGAAAACGATGATTCTTGGATTCCAAAATCATTCAAGCAGGGGATGGCCGACGCTGAAGCCGGGCGTTTTGTGGACATGGAAACGGTTTTGAGTGGCGCGCCGCCGCCGTCCCGAAAACGGCGGAAATGAAATACCGGTTCAAACCCACCGAAAGTTTCTGGGCAAGCTTCTATGATTTGAATCCCCGTCAGAAGGATTCGACGCGGCGGGCTTGGAACATTTTCAAGCAAAATCCATTTGATCCACGGTTGCGCACCCACAAAATTCACCGGCTTTCGGCTCATTATGGCCGCACGATTTACGCGGTGGACATTGAAGGCGACCTGCGCGCCGTGTTTTACATCGAAGGCAATTGCGTCGTGACGGTGGACATCGGTCGGGTAAGGAAGCGGCATTGCTGCCGCTCCCTCCCCTCAGAACCGGACGTGAAAGTTTCCCTTCATCCGGCTCAAGCCGCTACAAAGCCCCGCTATTGCGGAGCCGGTTCACTTGACGGTTTCA
>Ga0224557_1002649_pt1 | contig 14926 bp, 9 predicted proteins | sample 714S31014metaG_FD_180677 | JGI IMG/M metagenome (GOLD analysis project Ga0224557, IMG submission 180677) | Peat soil microbial communities from Stordalen Mire, Sweden - 717 S3 10-14 | ecosystem: Environmental > Terrestrial > Soil > Wetlands > Peat | place: Sweden: Norrbotten County, Stordalen...
AAAGCGAGAGAGCCGCTTGATGCGTGACCGCTTGACTGGCTTCAGTTGCGGGGCAGGCTGCTGATGACCCTCTACGTGCTGGACACCGTTAGCATCCCCTTCTTTCACGACGGGGGGCGGAGGCGGGACCCGTGCAGCTTGACTTCCCCCCACCCCCGCCACGGGCTCGCCCTTTGGCTTATCTTCCACGCATTCACGCTCCTGAGCGATGCACAAAATGTACCATCGGAGCGCGTGTTCAACACATTGAATCTGACATTGGAGTGGGGTGCGTGATGGCGATCACTATTGTGAAAGGAATTCAAGGAAAAGTCTGTTCTTCATGCAGGCAGTGGAAGCCGTTGGATAGCTTTCCGCGAGATCGTACGCATGGCCCAACTCAGGGCGGACGGCATTGTCGCTGCAAGGAGTGCCACCGAGTTGCTTACCAAGCACGCAAATCAACCTAGTCCCCGACGGCTCGGCGCTCCTTCGCGGGAAGGTTGCGGGCGCGGCGGACGCGGGCAAACACGTCGCCTTCCGCGATGCCGCTTGCGTCTCCTTCGTCGATCGCGGCACGGAGCACCGCGAGTTTCGCTTCGTACTCCCGCCCAGCCGCAAACCACGACCAGGCGCGGGTGCGGTCGGCGGATTGGAACAGGTAGACGGACAGGACGCAGATGATGGGTTCCAGCGGGTGGCGGAAGCGCGCCTGCACCGTGACGAAGTAATAGAGGAAGGGATAGATGGCGAAGGCCCAGAAGAAGAGCCACGCGCCGGGAATGTGGCGGCGTATGGCCAGCGCCAGGCCGAGGATGCCGGAGAAGCTGAGGAAGGCGAAGTTGACGCGGCGAACGGCTTCGGTAAGGATGCTGCCCAGCTTGTCGCTGTCGTATGGGTGGGGGACGCTGACCCAGAAGAAGAAGACGCGGCGAAGGGCATTTTTTGCAAAGAGATCGGGATGGGCGCGGATCTTGGCCTTGGCGATCTCGCCCTGCTGCTTGCTGTAGGCGATCTCGCCGATGCGCTCGTAGCGCCGGAACTCGGGCGCGGTCTCGGCGAGGGGGAGGGTGGCCATCCAGGGGAAGCCGTCGTTGGAGAAGGTGGTGGCCTCGTAAAGTTCGGCGCCGAAGTTGGAGCGCATGGGCACGAAGGCGTGGAGGACGCGCCAGTTGCGGATGACCCACGGACTGACGACGGCCACGAAGACGATGGCGGCCAGCGTGGCATTGCGCAGCGCGGCAACGACGCCGGTGCGGGTGCGCAGGGCAGGCCAGACGATCCAGAGGCCGCAAGCGGGAAGGAAGGTGAGCAGCGAGCTGTTGGAGAGCGCGATCAGCCCCCAGAGCAGGCCGAAGAGAAGCCACAGCCGGGTTCGAGGTTTGAGGTTCGAGGTTCGAGGCTGCTCGCCCAAGCCGCGCAGGCGCAAAGCGAGGACGAGGACCCAGGAGAAGAGGAACGCCGTGAGCGCCATGTCCCAGATCCACTTGACGGCGTACTGCATGGCGGCGGGATAGAGCGCCCAGAGCCAGCCGGACCAGCGGGCGATACTCAGGCTGCGGGCAATATTCAGGCCGCCGGCGCTGCTCAGGCCGCGGGCGCTGCTCAGGCCGCCGGCGCCGGGACTGAAGCACAGGCGCGCGATCCGGTAGACCGCGACGCCGGTGGACGCGGAGAAGATGCTGTTGACGAAGAGGAGGAACCAGGAAGCCTTGAGGGTGTAAACGCCGAACAGCTTGAACGCGGCGGCGATCAGCAGCGGATAGAGCGGCGGCGTCCAGGCGGTGGGGCCGCTGTGTCCGTTGAAGGGATCGGCGAAGCCGTAGCCGGTGACCAGGGCGCGGGCGATGCGACCCATCTCCCAGCCGAACTCGAAGTGGTCTTCGATGACCCGCATGCGGAAGGTGTGCGCGACGGTCATGGAGAGCACGCGGATCAGGAGGCCGGTCCAGAAGATGCGGCTGGGAAGACGGGCGGGGTCATCCGGGTTGAAGAAGGCACGGAGGCGGGCGAGCATTGGTTCCGATTCTAGACTCCGCACGGCCTGTGGCACCTCTACCCACGTCGTCATTCTGACTCGCAGAGTCAGAATCTCTGTCGTTGGTTCAAAACGTCTCCGGCGGCCGTAGGGTTCTTTCATCGAAGGGTGGGACTGGCTTTCCCCAGGGCTCGCTCAAATCCTGCCAAGTGCGGTTCATGGCCAGAATCATCTCGATTTTGCGGCCTCGATGCATGTTCTTGATCATGGACTCGCGAGCGATCGCCTCGCCGATTGTGGCGCAGCACTCGTAGTAGACGAGTTGGTCGATGTTGTAGCGGGCGGTGAAGGAGGTGGGATCGGACTTCGATTTGTGTTGGGTCACGCGTATTTGGAGGTGGGCGGTTACGCCGGTGTAGAGGCGTCTGCCCTTGCTAGAGAGAATGTAGACGTAGCCGCCTTTTTCCATGCGGGGAGTGTAGTGGATTGCAGGGCGTAGAGGAAAGCAACGGCAAAGCAAAGGCACCGACAAAGGCAAAGGCGGCGACAAAGGCAGCGACGGAGATTCTGACTCTGCGAGTCAGAATGACGACGTTGGGGGGGCAGAATGACGGCCCACTCATAGGCTCGATCTGGATTGGCTTCCGAGAAGTAAATGCCCGAACCGAGCCAGTCATAGGTATTTTCGCTTCTCTCAAAAGGCTCGTTGTTGAGAAGTTTCTCGCCTGCATCCTTATCGCAGCCGTGGTAAGCCAGAACGAAAGACGCGGAAAGACTATGCATCCTGCGGTTGACGCTGATCGGCACCCTCCCCATCAGGAGGGAGTATTCCAGCCTCAACCAAATAGGCGCGTGCTCTTTCCGGCGATGAAATGAGTTCGTCCCGAAGCGATGCCATCGCCTCTACCGTATTCTGAAATTCTTGGTCGCTCATATCGCCTTGGTGTGGGTCCGAATCCCACCGCCGCCATGACCTATACGGTTGGTGGCCGCTTACACACGCAACGCTGCATGTGTCGCCTTTAGCCTACACGAAAATACCAGCGATAATACTCATTATCATTGGTAAATTAGGTGGGGCAGAATTCAATCCTTGCCAGATTTTAGTACCCCGATAAGTGCTTGAATTGAATGGGTTTTAGGACCCCGAGGGGAAGCTCGCTTATCAATCCGCACCACCGCCCAACCGTCGCCCCAAATCCGTCAAGCTTAATCGTGCAAGCCACCTGGTTTCAGCCACATCCAAATGCATCGAGTTAACGTCAACCTGTTATCCTTAAAGAGTGAGGAAACAGGAGAAGCCCCAGCCAGGTCTGGGGCTCTTTTCATCTAAGGCCAAGCTACTGATTCTGGCTAATTTAGGGGTAAGTCCTTTGCAAGAGATAGTTTGCAGCAACAACCAGCAGCTATTCATATGAAAACAGAGGACTTGCCCGCAAGATGGTACGGGGGGAGGGGGTACCCTCCAACTAAAGGGCTAAGAACTGAAAGCTGAAAGCTGACAGCTAAGAGGGCAGGTAGAATCGGGGCTTATGGTTTCGATCAAGGTGAAGAAGCTGAGTGCGGCGGCGCAGGCGCCGCGGTATGCGCATGTGGGGGAGTTTGGCGACCTGGCGGCGGACTTGTACGCGTCGGCGGGGACGGTGCTGGCGGCGGCGGGCGAGGCGGGATCGACGGCGGCGGTGGCGACGGGGATTGCGCTGGAGTTTCCGGCGACGCACGGGGCGCTGGTGGAGGACCGCTCGGGGCTGGCCGCGCGCGGGGTGACCACGCTGGCCGGGGTGATCGACCCGGGCTACCGCGGGGAGATCCGGGTGGTGATGACCAACCTGGGCACGGAGCCGGTGGAGATCAAAGCGGGCGACCGGATTGCGCAGCTGCGGGTGGTTGAGCGGATTGAGGCGAGCTTCGAGGTGGTGGAGGAACTGGGGGACGCGGCGCGAGGGGTGGGAGGATTTGGCAGCACGGGGAAGTGAGGGAGCAACCACATCTCAAAATCGAGAGATAAGTGGGCCAGCAGGGCTGACGGGGCCAAGCCTGAAGGCTTGGCTTACTCTAGAAGACCTGGTCGGAGTGGCGGATGTTGCCGGCGCTGCCGATGTTGGCCAGGGTGAAGTTGAACTTGTAACCATTGTCGTTACGTGCCGTGCCCAGCTCGTATTTGCGGTATTCCACGCTGACGCCGCAGCAGTTCCAGTTGTAGGAGGCCAGGATCTGGCCATACTGCACGCTGCCCAGGTTGATGTCGATGCCGGCCGCCGCCTGGGCGCTGAGCCCGGAGCGGGTGGGCCTGCCGAAGCCGAACAGCACGCGCATCTGCTGGAAGTCCGCCACCGAAGACAACACGCCGTTCGAATAGGAGCGGGCGGGCGCGTTCAGCCCGGCGTACTCCACGCCGGCGTGGATATCGCCCTGGTGCACATCCATGTAGACGTTGTCGGCGGTAAAGCGGTTGCCGCAGGGCTTGGGCGCCGCGGAGAGCGTGGTGGCGGAGAAGGCGGAGCAGAGGTCGTAGTCGAAGTCCCACCCCACGTCGATCTTCTCCGAGGTGCGCACCCGCAGCCGCGAGGTGAGGGGCGAGATATTGCGCGGGCCGGTAAGAAAAGCGATGCCGGAAAAGTCCAGCGTGGTCTCCAGCACGCTGCGCGGGCCGTTGTCCACCACCGCGCCGCCGAAGGTGTGGTCGAAGAAGTACTTCTGCGCCACGCGCCAGCTGATCCACTCGCGCTGGCCGCAAACCGGCGCGGCGGCATCGCTGCGGCCGGTGGCCTCGCCGGGGTCTTCCAGGGCATCGGCGTCGCTGCCGGCGGACCCCAGCAGTTCGGTGGCGTCGGCGCCCTCGCCCGCCGCGCGGCACGGGTTGCCGGGCCTCTGGCGCAGGTACAGCCGCTGGGTCACGCCGTACTCAATCTCGTTGGTATCGCTGGCGACATCGACTGCGTCGAAGCGCAGCACGTCAGGGAAGTTCCCGATGCCGCTCACCAGGCGGTAGGTCAGCTCCGGCTCGATGATGTGCCTCACGTCATGGCGGAGCAGCGTCCTGAGGAATCCCGAGTCGAAGGTGCGCTCCAGCATCGGGGGGCGCAGGTCCAGCTCGAACTCGATGTCGGAGCGATTCAGGCTGGCCTGGTTCTCGAGCACCGCCGGCGTGCCCGGCACCACCGGCGCGCCCGCCACCGCCGGGTAGCGGCTGCGGCTGTAGAACGTCTCCCGGGCGGCGACCGCGGGCCGCAGCCGCCAGCCGAGGAATCCCATCGGATAGGCGATCTCCGGGCGCAGGTCCACGCGCGCCACCATGCCCCCGGTGCTGAAGTTCGGCTCCGCCCGCTTCAACGCCGCGACCGAGCTCTGCAGGTTCCACTCCAGGCCGGTCGACCCGAGCGCGTGGTCGGTGCTGGCGAACTCCAGGGCGGGCGCGTGGAAGATGTGCACCTGCTCCTCCGGCAGCACCGTGATGACGCCGGTGCTGGAAACGTTCTGGCTGGCCACCCGCTTCTCGCCCTGGTAGCGGTCGCCTTCCAGCGAGGCGGCCATGCCGTCGCGCTCGCCGACCGCGAACACCGTGGAGACAACGTCGCTGGAGACCGCCTGGTTGAAGTTGGAGGAGAACGCCTCGCGATAGGGGAATGAGCTGAGGTATTCCACGTCGCCGACCAGGCGGGCCTGCGCCGGCGCGGGAGCGCTGGCAGCGCCGGAATCGGAGTCGTCAACCAGATCGTAGCGCGCGGAAAAGGTAACGTCGGTGCCGCTCTGGTTGATGTATGTACCCCCGGACGGCGTGTAGCCACGGTCCTGAAGTCCGCTGTAGCGCGCCTTGACGAAGTCCTGCCCGCGCCCCAGGTAGCGGAAGCTCGCGGTCTGCTCCCAGCCGCGCGCGGAGTAGTAGATGGCCCCGGCGGTCAGGTCGGTGCTGCGGTTGATCGCCCAGTAGACCTGCTCGCCGACGGTGGTGCCCTTGCTGGCGGAGTTGAACCCGATCTCCGGAATCAGAATGCCGCTCTGGCGGTTGTCCGCATCCACCGGATGGGTGACGTAGGGCAGCCACAACACGGGAAAGCTCATCAGGTGGAAGACGCTGCCGCGGGCCCGCGCGGTCGTGCCGTCCATGCTGAACTCCGCCGCCGACAGCAGCCAGTCCGGGCTCGGCAACTGGCACGACGTCACCGTGCCGTCGTAGATCTGGTAGTCGCGCGGGCCGGTCTTGACCACCATCCGGCCGGTAAACAGGAAGGGATTGCCGTTGGCGTAGACCTTGTTCCCGGTCTCGACCTGCGCGGTGGCCTTGTTCCCCGTATTCAGTCTCCCGGTGTCCAGCGTGACGCCGGCAGCCGGTTTTCTCCGCATGCCGACCGAGCCGGAGACATCGTAGAACTTCCCGGTTTGCGTCTTGAGGTTGACGCTGCCGTGGCTGGCCTCGATGCGCAGATCGTTCTCGGCTTCGGTGACCACCAGGTGGCCGGTCAGGGTGACGTCGCCGGTGTCGGCGTCGTATTCGATGTGGTCGGCTGCGAACGTGCGGTCGCGGAAGGTGATGACCGCATCGCCGTCCAGAATGTCGATGTTGTTCTCTTGGGATTGCTTGTTCTTCGCGTCGATGGAGATGGGCGTGCCCCGATCGGCCGCCGGCAGCAGCACGGCGTCGGGATACTGCGGCGTTTCCACCGCGCCCTGCGGCGCAGCCGCTTCCGTTGCCGGCGCGGCGTCGGTTGCGGCCGGAGGTGCCACAGTCGTCACCTGTTGCGCAGCGAGATGCGCAAGACTTGCGCCGGACCCCGTGATACTTATGAAGAAGCAGACGGCACGGAAGAACTTCGACGGCGAAAATTGGCCGCATCGGCGGCAACTATCTCCAGAGGTTCTCCGCGAAACCGTTAGCTGCTCGAGGTTCAGGTTGGGTACACGCACCACTCTCTGAGGTTAAACGATTTCAAGGAAAGTAGTTCGGGTTTGAGCAAAATGGGCTCCGCATTGTTGGATTCCACCGTCGCGGTCGCCGCGGCCAATGTCGCCGGCAACTCCTCCACTGAAGCGCTTCGGCAGCAGGTGGCGGAGCGGCTCGCCGCGCACCGCAGCCGCCACGCCGGGCCGGCCATGGCGGAGGTAACGCCGGCGGCCACGCGCCGGGCAGACAGCCGCGCCGTGCGCATCGCCGCCGCGGTTGCCGAACGCTATGCCAACTCGCCCACCTATCGCGCCTTTCTGGCCGCTGAAGCCGAGCGCGCGGTGGAGCAGGCGCGCGCCGCAGCCGAGGTTGCCGCGCTGAATGCAATGGCGGTCGCCGCCGCCCAGCAGACTCTGCTCGATGCCTTCGATAACGCCAACGATGCACCCGCCGACGAACCGGGTGCCCCGTGCGAGACGGCTCCATCGTCTGACCTGGGATCGTCTGACACGGGATTGCCGCCCCAGGCCCGCGCAAATCTCCACGAGGACCTCCCGTACGCCCTCAACCTCTGGCCCGACCTCAATCTCAAGTCTCCGCATAAAACTCGAAGTGTCATTCTGAGCGAAGCCCTGAGCGAAAGCCAGACCAGCGCGACCGGCGCAGTCCTGAGCCCGTCGAAGGAACCTGCCACGCCCTCGAACCATCGCAGCCGTCCCCACCATTCTTCCGGCGAAGCGCGCCTCTCGAACCTTGAACCTCGAACCTCGAACTCTCCGCTGACCGTCCGCCTCTACCAGGACGAAGCCACCGCCGGCCACTTCGACGCCGACCTCGAACTCTCTCGCGGCACCGCAAACCTCGGCCACGCCAACCGCCGCGACCGGCAGAACGACGCCGAGGCGCGCGCGCTGGACGAAGAGATCGCCTTCCGCCAGGCGCCGGTGTTCGAAGAGCCCGCGGGACCGCCCATGCCGCTGCCGGCGAACCTGATCGAGTTTCCGCGCCAGTTGGTGGCATCGCGCAAGGCCCGCCCGCGCTACGCGGAAGGCCCGCTGCGCGACGAATCCGCAACCCCGCCGGCGGATTGCCAGTTGCGCATCTTTGAGGTGGACCCGGCGCAGATCTCGACCCGCCCCGAGGCCGTTGCCGATCCAGCTTCGGGTTCGACCGGCGAAGCCGCGCCAGCGCCGCAATGGACTTCGATCTGGCTGGACGCGCCCGCACCGGAGCGCACCACCCCGGAGGCAGAGACAGCAGAGGCGCAGGGAACGCGGGCCGCGAGCAGACTGGCCGATCCCGGTCATCTGGGCCTGGCGCTGCCCCAGGTTGCCTCGCTGGGCCGGCGCGCGCTGGCCGGCGCCGTCAATGGCGGCATTCTGGTGGCGGGACTGCTTGCCTTCGCGGCCGCCTTCGCGCTCACCACCGGCCATGCCGCCGAACTCCGTTCCAGCGCAGCCATGCTCACCCTGCTGCGCGAGTTGGCCGGCCGCGCGTCGGACCAGCCCGCGCTCCCGCTTCAGCCCAGCCTGATGCTGGCTGCGGCCGCGGCCGCCGGCGGCTTCCTGTATCTGCTGTACCAGGGGCTATTCTTCTCGCTGAACCAGGCGACCCCGGGCATGCGCTGCGCGCGCATCGCGCTCTGCACCTTCGAGGACGAAAACCCAACCCGCCCGGCCATGCGCCGCCGCATCCTCGCGGTGCTGCTCTCCGCGTGTCCCTTCGGCCTGGGATTCCTGTGGGCGGCGCTGGACGAAGACCGCCTGGCCTGGCACGACCGCGTCTCCCGCACCTACCAGCGCAGCTATTAGTGCAGTTGTTAGTTTCTAGTTGTCAGTTGTTAGTTGAGGGTTTTTTCACCACACCCCGCCCAACTCACAACTCACAACTGCCTTTAGAAGGTTGTTCCCACAGTCAGGCGGAAGGTCTTGCGCGGCTCGCGCAGTTGGTACGACGGCCCGTACACCGCCAGCGCTTCCTGGTAGCTGAAGCGGCCCGCGTCCGAGTTGGGGAAGAGATTCTGGAAGCAGACGGTTTGCCCCGCGGCGCAGGTATTGGGCAGCGCCAGTTGCTGGGGCACGTCGCGAAAGAGTCGCAGCGGGTTATAGGCGTAGAAAATCCGCATCGGCGCATTGATGATGGGCAGGATCGCCTGGATCTCCCCGCCCACGGACATGCGCGGGACAAAGTTGGTGTGCGGCATGGTGTTGAGCTGCAGCGGCGAGAACCCCGCTACCTGCTGGCCGCCATAGCACGCGCCGTTGATGAACTGGGGGCAGCCGTAGAGCGGGCTGGAGAGCACCGACGCTCCCGAGACGCTCTGCAGCAACTGGCCCTTCTGCAGATCGCCGTCCAAGCCGAAGTCGGCAAAGAAGTCGAAGGACACGGTGCTGACGATGGGAATCTGGTACTGCATGTTGAAGGTCAGCTGGCTGTCGCCTCCGACCGCGACCGGGCGGTAGATGGGCAGCGGAATTACGATGTTCCCCAGGCTGGGGTTGGTGGGATCGCGCGGCACCAGGGTCCCGTCCGGATTGGTCAGGTTGAAATCCACCTTGACCGGCACGAAGGTGTAGGGCGTCGCGGCGCGAATGTCGAAGCCGCGCAGGTCGGTCTCGCCGCCGCCGTACATGCGGTTGGTGGGCGGCGCCACTTCGCCGCCGAATCCCGATACGTGCGCCAGTTGCAGCCGGAACTGCAAGTCGTTGCGGCCTTCGGGGTTCAGCTTCAGGCCCTTGACCCGGTAGTACTGCCGGATGGCCAGCGTCGGCGAGATGTACTTGACATTGCCGCCCGCGCCGGCCACCTGGACGGAGAGGTTGAAGTCGCGGCCGGTCATCGCTCCAACCGGCCGGTCCAGCGAGGAGTAGCTGAAGCTGGGCTGAATGGTCGAGGTAAGAATGCCGCTCAACTGGTTGGGCCCTTCCACGCCCGAACGGAAGGCCAGCGACTGGAAGATGTTGCGCGTATTGTCGTTGAACGTGGTGACCGACGAGCGCGACAGCCCGTAGTTGATGCCGAGGCGGCTGACCCCGCGCCCGGCAAACAGATGCTTCAGCGGCTCGCTGGCATACACGGTGAAGCCGGTGGTGGCGGAGTTGTAATTGGTCAGCAGCGACTGCTGCGCGTTGGAGATGTTGGCGGAGGTGCCGTTGGAGATGGAATACGACTTGGCCGGGTTGTAATCCGTCTTCCGCGTGAACACCTGGATGCCTACCGAAATCGGCTTGTTGCGCAGATAAGGCTCGTTGAATCCAAAGCTCAGATTGCGCTGCAGGTCGCCGATGTTGGCGTTGGCCGACAGCGTCTCGCCCAGCCCGAGGAAGTTGTTGGTGGAGTATTCCAGCCCGACGAAGGTGCCCGACAGGCCGCTGATGCCGCCGTTGACGCCGATGGAGTTCTGCCCCTTCTCCTTGATCTTGAGCAGCAGTTCGACGGTGCCGTTGTCCGCGTCCTGGTGGATCTCGGTGTCGTCGTCCACCTTCAGCGTGTCGAAGTAGCCCAGCTGGTTCAGCCGCAGCACGGAGAGGTCCCACAACTGCTTGCTGTAGACCTGGCCCTCTTCCAGGACAATTTCGCGGCGGATTACCTTGTCCCGGGTGCGGGTATTGCCGGAGAACTCGATGCGCGAGACCAGGAACTGCTTGTCCTCATTCACGTCGACGTTCCAGTAGACCAGCTTCTTGGCGTCGTCGCGCTTGGGCTGCGGATCGGCCACCATGTTGATGTAGCCCCGGCTGCCAAACGCGTCGCGCAGCGCCTTCAGGCCCTTCTGCATCAGGGAGGCGTCGAACCACTCGCCGTCCTTCTGGGGAAACTGGGCGCGCAGCGCCTTCAGGTTCCACGACGCATCCACCCCGGTGAAGGTGATGCCGCCCAGCCGGTAGCGCTCGCCCTCTTCCACCGGGATCATGATGTCGATGCGCTTGCCGTTGGACGGCTGCAGCGTGAACCAGTTCAGCCCGCCGGAGTCGCGCACGTGGGTCTGCGCATCGCCGGTCTGAGCCAAATAGTAGCCGCGGTCGCGATACGCCATCGCCACCCGCTCCGTATCCTCGTCCAGCTTGCTGGCATCGAAGGTCTTGGCCAGCAGGTCTTCCAGGATGATGGAGTGCGGGATGCCGATGGGCCGCGAGTTCACCATGGCCTCGCGCAGTATCCGGTTGTTCAGATTGTAGTTGCCGTCGAAGGTGATCTTGCCCACCTTCACCGTCGGCCCTTCCTTGATCTTGAAAGTCAGCCCCACCGATTGCGGAGGAATGGTCTTGATCACCGGAGTGATGGTGGAGAACTGGTGTCCGTGCTCGGAGAGCAGGTCCTTCAGCACGCTCACCGCGCGCATCACGCGGGTGTAGTCGAACTGGCTCTCCGGCACCAGGCCCACCTTGGCCTTCTTGAAGCGCTCGTCCACGTCCGAGACGGTGACCGCGTTCAGCCCCTGGTAATCGATGGTGCGGATGGTGGGCTTCTCGACCACATGGACCACCAGTTGCACGCAGGCGGGAGAGTCGGCCGTGGCCGGCTCATCGACCCGTTCAATCCACACCCGCTCGAAGTAGCCGGTGTTCCAGATGGAGTTGAAGTCGCGCTCGACCGTGTCCGGATCGTAGGGATCGCCCTGGTGGCTGGCCATGCGGGCGAGGATCGAGTCCTTGGGGATGTGACGCTGCCCAATCACCTGCGGTCCGCACAGCACCTGCGCCCCGGCGGGGACCGCCTCAGCGGCGGCGGGCGTCTCCTGCAGGACGGCCTGCGCCCACCCAGCCGGTACCGCCAATAACGCGGCGAGAAGCCCCGCCACAACAACAGCAGGAGCAATGCGGGGGCTGCGGGAGCGCGTGCGCACAAATTTGAGTTGGCTGCTGCCCGGGAATCTTCCGCTTACTCGCTCTACGGTAAAAATACGCACACCCTCATTGCATTGCAGTCAAAAAACAGCTATTAGAATCGTGCCCCGGCTTGTCTCCTGGGGAAAGTTCGATTATATGGGAGCAAAGCCGCTCAGCGCGAGTCTCGACGGGGAGAAAACCGAGGCGTCAGAGACCCATGCGAGACAGAAAGCCGCTGGCGTTCAGGATCTCGATCCCGCGGTAGGCCTTCATTCGTCGCAGATGCTTGTCTCCACTGACGATGCATTCCGCCGCCCCGGCAACCGCCGCCTCCAGTATCCGGTTGTCGTCCGGATCGGAGCAGTCGGTCACAACAATCTCCGGGTTCACTACGTCGCTAAACTGCCGAATCCTTTCCACGGCGTCGCGTATCTCGCGCTGCTGCCATCCGAATTTGCCGGAGAGAATCCCCGCCAGCTCACCGAGGATCGGCTCACTCGCGATCAGTTCGCAGCCCCCACTCAAGCAAAACTCAACTGCCTCCAGCGGCCTGCCGCCGTGTACCAGAGCAGAGACAAAGACATTCGTGTCGAGCACCACCCGCATCAGGACGCTTTGCGCTCGATCGGCCCGCCCTCCTCACGCCTTGAACGTCGTTCAGCGCGGTACTCGTGAATGAGGCGATCGATGTCCTCTTCTTGGATCCCCATCTCGTCCGCGCGCTTCTTGCCGTAGGCCTGGAGTTCCCTCAAGCGCTGCATTGCCTCATACCGCCGCAGCGCCTCGCGCACTAGCTCGCTCATCGTGCGATTCTCTTTATTCGCCCGCTTCTTTGCTTCCTTCAGCATTGCTTCCGGCAATGTGATCGAAAGAACCCTGCTCGTCCTCATCCCGGCCTCCTGGCGCCCCAATGCAGGAATCATACCAAGTAATACTTAGCAGGATCAAGCCGGCGTCAGCCGGGTCGCCCGTACCTCGACCAGCACCGAGTAGAACGTCGCCCCACCGCCAATATCGGTCAGCGTCTCGCTGGTCAGCACGTTCACGTTCCCACCGCCTGGGTGCGGGTGCCCCACATCTCGGGGTCCCCGGCGAGCTTGCTCGCTGGGGTGAGCATCTCGCTTTTGAGATGTGGGAATATCGCCGCCATCATTTCCGCTCGCCAGCTTGTTCCAGTCCAGCCGCGCCGAGACCACGCCCTGCGGCACCGCGTCGCCGATCCGCGCGCGCAGGCGCAGGCTGCCCCGCGCGTTGAAGACCTCCACCGCGTCGCCGTCGGCAATCGCGCGCGCCCGGGCGTCCGCCGGATGCATCTCCAGCAGGCCCGCGTGCCCTTGCTCCATCCGCCGGTGGCGCGGAATGTTGGCAAACGTGGAGTTCATGTAGTTGTCCGACTTGCGCGCCAGCATCTCCAGCGGATACTGGCCGGTGCTGGCCGCGGTCCCGCCGCGCGACTCAGCCGGCGCGGTGAACACCGGGACCGGCGTCAGCTCGCCGCGGCCGCTTGCGGTGCGGAACCACGACGCGTCGGAGAAGGGCAGCACCTCGCCCGCCGCATTGGCCGGCAGTTCGAGCGCCACCTGGCCCTCGCGCTCCAGCCGTTCCCGCGTGATGCCGGCAAACCATGCGCTCCTTGGATCGGCCGGGTCCACCGCCAGCGCCTGCTCGATCAGCTCGTCCTCGGTATCGCCGAAGCAGCTCTCCGTGAATCCCATGTGCTCGGCCAGCGCGCCGAACAGCCGCACGTTGCTGCGCGCCTCGCCCAGCGGCGCAATCGCCGGTTGCGAGACCTGCGCGAACAGGTGTCCGTACGCGCCCTGCACATCCTTCACCTCCAGAAAGGTCGGCGCCGGCAGCACCACGTCGGCGTAATCCGTCGTGTCGGTAAAGAACTGCTCGTGCACCACCGTGAACAGGTCCGGGCGCATCATCCCGCGCAGGACTGAATTTTGATTCGGCGCAACCGCCGCGGGGTTGGAGTTGTAAACAAACAGCGCCTTCACCGGCGGCCCTTCTCCTGCTTTGTCATTCCGCAGCGCTCCTGTTCCCTGTCCCAACTCCGTCAGCGCATGGCCCAACCGGCTCATATTAACCGTCCGCGCTGCGCGCCCCAGCGGACTCGCCCGCATCAACTCCGGCATCTGCAGCGCGTTCTCGTTGAAGGGAAACGCGCCGCTGGTGGAGAGTTGCAACCCGCCGCCGCGCCGCCGCCATGCGCCGGTGATCAGCGGCAGCATGGCCACCGCGCGCACCGCCGTGCCGCCATACTCGCTGCGCTGGATGCCGTAGTTCAGGCGAATCACCGCCGGCCCCCGAGCTGCTTCACCCGCCTGGTCGCGTCCTGCGCGGCCATACTCCCGCGCCAGCCGCCGAATCGTCTCCGCCGCAATCCCGGTCACCTCCGCCGCCCGCTCCGGCGAGTGCTCCGCCTTCAGCGCGTGCGCGCGCAGCTCGTCCGCGCCCACCGTGCAGTCGCGCAGATACTCGGCGTCTTCCAGGCCCTCCGCGAACAGCACATGCATCATCGCCAGCGCCAGCAGGATGTCGGTGCCCGGCCGGATTGCCAGATGCTCGTCCGCCACCGCCGCCGTCCGCGTCCGGTACGGGTCGATCGCCACCAGCCGCGCGCCGTTGCGCCGCGCCTGCTCAATAAACGGCCACAGATGAATATTGTTGCCGTGAATATTCGCGCCCCACGCAATCACCAGCCCCGCGCGCGCAAAATCTTCCGGCGGCGTGCCCAGCTTCACCCCATAGACCTGTTTGAACGCGACCCCGCCCGCCTCCGAGCAAATCGTCCGCGCCAGTTGCGACGCACCCATCCGGTGAAAAAATCTCCGGTCCATCGACCCGTAGCCAAGCTGCCCGATCGTTCCCGCGTAGCTGTACGGCAGCACGCTCTCCGGGCCAAACTCGGCTGCAATCGCCGTCAACCGCTCCGCGATCAGCCCCAGCGCCTCGTCCCACGTGATGCGCTCGAACGCATCCGCCTCGCGGCCTTTCACTCCGCCGTAGCCCGCCGGCCCTTTCGCCGCGCCCGCCCGGCGCTTCATCGGATACAGCAGCCGCTCCGGCGAGTAGATGCGTTCCAGGTACTGCGCCACCTTGCCGCACAAAAAGCCCTGCGTCACCGGATGCGCTGGATCGCCCTCGATCTTCACCGCGCGCTCGCGCACCACGCCATCAATCGGGGTCCCCGGCAATCTTCGATTGCTGGGGTGATCAATCGGGGTCCCCGGCGATCTCTGATCGCTGGGG
>Ga0224557_1002653_pt1 | contig 14889 bp, 23 predicted proteins | sample 714S31014metaG_FD_180677 | JGI IMG/M metagenome (GOLD analysis project Ga0224557, IMG submission 180677) | Peat soil microbial communities from Stordalen Mire, Sweden - 717 S3 10-14 | ecosystem: Environmental > Terrestrial > Soil > Wetlands > Peat | place: Sweden: Norrbotten County, Stordalen...
TTAACCCGAACTCCGAAGTAGCGCGATAATTTTCGGGTATCGCCGCCCTTGGGATTAGATCAAACCGCCTCCCATGGGCAGCCGGTCTTCGGGTGGAATCAACTTCGGCGACGGGCAGTTCAACCAGTTCAAGGTGGCGTCCAGCAGCGGTTTGTGTTTGCGCAAGCCACCCCACGCCGCCGAGAGTTTCACGACGACATCGTGGCCCATGACGCCCAGCACCGCGCCACACAGGAACACCGCCACGCGCAACGTCCCCGGCTGCCGATACGGCTGGTCGGGCGTGACCTGATGCTGGTAGAGGCTCAACAGGTTGAAGGTGAACAGCACGGCCAGGAACGCCGACTCCGTGGCAAAGAAGGGTTGCAGGCAAAAGCCGTCGGCGGCCAGATCGTGCTTCAACTCCTCGATGCGCTGCTCGACGCCGGCCCGCCCGTTGTAATCGCGCCACAATGCCAGCGAGCTTTCGCTCCGGTTGGTCACCCAGACCCGGAACGTGTAGCCCGGCACGTCAATCAAGATGCGTCCCACCGCCGCCTTGGTCTCGCGCACGCGCTCCCGCACGACCACGAAGCGCCGCTCCTTGGACCACCCAAATAATTTCACCGTGAACTCGCCGCTCGCATGATGTTCATCCAGGACCGTCCAGTCCTGGATCCCGGCGCAGTGGCGCTTGAGCGTGGTGGTCATCCGCGCCACCACCACATACGGCAACGCGCGGGCCTCCAGGAAATCCAGGAAGCTGCCGTCGAAGAAACCGCTGTCGGCCCGCACGGTGCGCAACCACGTTCCTTCCGGCAGGAACGCCAGAGCCTCCTGCAAAAACGGCACGACGCCGCGCGCGGCGCCCGTGTTGCCGCTGCGCAACCAGCCGTGCAAAATAAACTGCGCCTCCGCCAGCACCGCCAGCAGCGGATGATGACTGTTGCGCCCCTGGCGCCGGGGATTGAAACCCTTGCGCGCGCCTTCCTGTTGGCCTTCCCGGCAGAACACCGTCGAATCCAGATCCAGCGCGAAGCCGCCGGCGGGACACTTCACCAGCCGCAACAGCCAGCGCCACAGCGGCCGCCAGAACGCCTCAATGTGCCCCTGGGAGAAACGCAGGAAGAAGTTGCGGATGGTGTCATCACTGGGAAAGCGCTCCACTCCCAGCAGTGTGTGCAAGACGTGATCGGCCCGCAGCCATTCGCAATGGGCGAAGCGTTGCGCCCCGACGACGACCGACATCAGAAAGGCCGTGAGCGAATGCGCCAGCGGAATGGCGTTGTTGGACGTCGGTTCAGCAAACGGCAGATGCTGCCGCACCTGCCGGGCATAACCGATCTGGCCCAGGAAGGAAATGAAACTGGCCAGCCCGCCGAAGGGCGAAATCGCCTTGGGCGTTTCATCGAAAACCAGCTTGGCTTCGCCAAAGAGCGAGGTAATTTCAGGGCGGGTCGTTTTGTGCAGGGTCGGGCCGGATTGTTTAAGCATCAATCCCTATGCCCACAACCCTTCCCGCAAAGCGACCTTTTTCCCATTTCGGAGTTCGGGCTTAATCGCTCCTGTGCCTCGCTCCGGCCTTTGCGCCCCGCCGCGTCTTCATCGAACAGCAGCAGCACCTGGCCATCTTTGCCGGCCAGTTGGACGATGCGATTCTCCTGCGCCGCTGACAACTGGCTGCCCATCAGCGACACGACCCGGCGATGCCCCGCCTGCCACACTCTCATGCAGCCGAAGAACCCCTCGACCACCACCAGCGGCAGACTTTCCTTCGCCGCCCGATGCTGGTTGAACAGTTCGAGGGATTTTCCGAACCCGCGCGGCAGCCGGTATTTGGGCTGTTCCTCCGGCGGTCTGCCCGGCCAGCGTCCCGCATAAGCCACCACCCGTCCGTTTGCGTCGTGAATCGGAATGGCAATCCAGCCGCGCAATGTTCCGTGCGAGCAACAGCCTAAACCAAATGTTGAGATGGTTTCCGCCGTCAGCCCGCGTTTTTTCAGATACGGATGAAACATGTCCAATTCTCCCAGCCTAAAACGCAGGGGCGGATTGATCTCCTTCCTGAATGGAACCGCTGCTGGTTTTGGATTTTCCGCTCCGTTGACCGGTTTCAAACTGAACCAGTCCTGCAACAGCAGGCCCGCCTCGCGTATGCCGATGTTTTCCATCCGGCTCACGAAGTCAATAATGCTGCCCCCCGCATGACAGTCCCCGAAACACATCCAGCAGTTGCGGCTCATACTCACCCGGAACTGGGCCGGGTTGTGGCCCCGATGCACCGGACAGACCCCGCTCAAGCTGTCCCCGCCCCGCCGCAGTTTTTCCATTAGTCCGTAACGTCCCAGCACCTGTTCCATCGATATAGATTGTGTCAATTGATTAAAACCTATGAATTGTTCATGATTTGGTTCTCCAGAAAAAAAAGGAGAAGCGGTTAGAGCTTCTCCTCTCGGTTTGATTTTGATGCGTTTAGTCTTTCACGAAGGTCAGGCTGCGGTTAAACACCATGACTTCAGCATTGGACTTTCCGCCGTTGGTTTCGCCGCCCCACGAGGCGACGCGTCCCTGCAATTCCACGCGCAAGCCTTCGCCGCCGCTGGTCAATGTCTTTTCCAGGTCGGGTGAGGGATTGAACAGGACACAGGGCACTTGGTTGATGCGCTCCTTCGTCTCGCCTTCATCATGGCCGTCCCGCGTTTCCGCGGTGAACCGCAGGATCTTGCGGTCGGCGCCCTTGACGCTGGCGTTGCGGATGATGCGCCCGGCTATCACACACAGGTTCATACTCATTCCTTTCGTTTTGATTGCCGCCAGACACCGGTCAACCCCGACAGCATCCGCTATCGGTGGATTTCGGGTCCTCAACGGCAAAGCTTGAAGTGTAAACTGAAATCACACGCCGACGGTCAAAACCGCACGGCGCATTCCTGCAACTGAATTCAAAAACTCAGTCGTCCAGTTCGCGTTCCTTGTAATGCAATGAATAGAAATGGCGCTGGCTGCGGATCAGGTGCTCCAGCTTTTGGTCAATCTCGTGCAGTTTAATGCGTAGTTCCCGCGCCAGTTGGATGATCTCCCCGGGGCGGCAGGAATATTTTGTCTTTTTTAGGGCCATGTTGAATATCCATGCAACCCCGCCTTAAAAAGCCTTGCGCTCGATCCGTTCGGAAAAAGCCCGGCCGTGGAGGTTTAGACGCGCTGTTGCCAGTGGCGGTCGTGACGGGCGGCGTGGAGAACGGCGGCGACAATGACGATATGCTCAATTTCAAGGACTTCATAAACCACGCGGTAGGGAAATCGGTCGGGATAACGCCAGCGGATGTCCTTGCGGGGATGACGACGGGAATTTAGCAGCGGATTCGCCGCCAGCGCATCGAAAACTTGAATCACCTCTTCGCGGAATTCTCCACCCAAACCTTCCTGCTGCGAATCATACCAGGCTGCGGCCCCGGCCACGTCGTGTTCGACTTCGGGACGAACCACCACGCGCCAGTTCATGATCGGGAGCGCAACCGACGTTTCATTTCGTCCAACGGCACGGACGAGGCGGGATTCTGATGGTGGCCGGCCAGGCGGGTTTCCACGAGGGCTTCCTCGGCGTCACTCAACGGCGGCTCTTCCAGTTCGAGCGCGCGCCGGATGACCACCTGCCTCTGTTGCACCGTCAGGACGGGCAACTCTTCCAACACTTCGGCGAAACTCATGCCGGAAAGCTACCGCACCAATTCCCAGTTTTCAATACGATTAAATTTTAGGCGGTGTTCTTCAATTCAAGGTTCTTTAGTCAGTCGTCCATCACCGGCATTTTCAAGGCCGATTTGCAGCGGTTGTAAAACTGAAGACAACGACGCCGGGCATCAAGGATGGCCTGTGACCGGATGACTTTCTCAATTTCCGAGTCGCCAACCAACGGATCCATGATGTCGTCGCCAGCTTCGATTTTCTTGTTTTCAGCCCCGAATGTTTTCTTGAATGCAAACAGCGCGGTGAACGGGTTGGGATCATCCGGCTCTGGTTCTATTTCCTTCACCGGCCCGGCCACGAGGGTTTCCACCTGCCTGACCAGTTCCGCAATGGCCTTGCCGCTGTCGCCGCCCAACGCTCGCAGCGTCGTGTCGAGATTGTCCCGATCCAGTTCCCGGCGCAACGCTCTCAGTTCATCGGCGTTCAACGCGTAACTCGTCAGCGTCAGTTCAAACCGGCCACGATAACCCAACCAACCTAAACTGGCAAAGGCTTCTGTCGCTCTCTCTCAATAACCTGGGTGATTTGGATATCGGACAGGGGCAGATCGAGTCTGCCCGCTCCCTATTCCTCGAATGCTTGGATATAAACCGGCGGCTTGTAGCGATGGATCCAGCCAACACCCTGTGGCTGACGAGCCTTGATGTCTCGCTAAACCGGCTCGGTAATTTGGACTACGATCAGGGCCGCTTCGAGTCGGCGCGCTCCCATTATCTTGAATCCTTAAATATAGCCCGACGGCTTGTTGCGATGGATTCCGCCAGCGCCATGTGGCAAAACAACCTTGCGGTTTCATTGAGTCGACTTGGTCATCTCGACGAGACTCAAGGACGGATCGAGGATGGGCGAGAACGAACTGCACGGCGCGCACCGCGACCGCTCGTTCCTGGCCATTGACGAACTGCCGCCCGACGACGCCCTCGCGCTCATCGAGAGCTACCAGCCCGACGGACGGCTCCGCAGCGAGGCGGTAAATACGTCAAAACTGAATTTTCGTTGGCAGAGTGACGCGGTAACAGCATTATTTGGCAAAACCCCGATGCACGAAGAAAACCACCATGAACTTATTTGCGAAACTTTTTGGAAATCGTGACAACCGTGTGAACGAGCGGCTTCACGCGGTATTTCGGAAAATTGCGGAAAGCGCAATCGAGAGGAAGGGGACTTTGGATACTGAACACGAAGCGAGAAAAGTGGTGAACGTCTGTGCCATCGCACGCAAACCTCGCGCCGTTGCAGCCTACAAGGATGTTGCAGAATACCTGCTGGCTAATTACGACCCGATTGTCGCGTATTTTATCGCGGTTGACATTGATATCCAGATGCAGCCGGTTCTCGGATACATCCCCATCGGCCAGATTGTTCTGGCTGTCGAACAAACGAGCCAAACAGAGCACATCGACAAAGCAGCAGATTTTCTGGCCTGCGCACTTTTGAATCTGAAGAACATCCCGATGGCTCAACAAGCGTTCACCGTGTATAAAGTTCCCGCAGTCAGAGACAGAGTGGCGGCCAAGCTGCGTTCCTACGACGCTGATGTCGCTGCAAGCATTGTTGGTTGAAAAGATCCAACGGACTACGAAAAAGTATAAAATTATGAGCATTTTATCATCACTATTCGGGGGCGGCAATTCTGCGGAGAATGAGGGAGTGCCTTAATTTGGATTGTATTGGGTTTGCAACAATTCCCGCGCCGTTAGGGGTTTTATAGTCAAAGCTGGTCGTTTTTGAAAACCGATTTGTGGACTAAACATGGCGCGGCGCGGATGGGAATCATCTCCTGGCGGATGCCAAGCCGCGCCAGCGTCAAGTTCAAATCGCAAGGCAGGGCGGAGGGCTGGCGCGGATGTTCAATTTGACTTGGGCGAATTACACCTTGTTTCATTTTGATGCGGAAATGCAACCGCATCCAAATCTAAACCACTGGTAAACTAATGAAATGCGCGCTTAAAATTGCAGCGACTTTTCTGGTTCTGCTGACTCTCGCCGGGTGTGCGTCGTCGTCCGGTGTGGTCAGGAATGCCAGCGCGCTCTCCATCAACAATCCCGTCTCGCTAGATTTTGTCTCGGTGGAGACCTCCAGTTCTTTGGGTGGTTTGGACAGCGAAAAACGTCTGCTGGACGACTCGGTTATTTTGGGTCTGAAAGAAACTGGCTTCTTCGGGAGCGTTGGAGGGAATGCGGCGGAGACCAACGCGGGCAGTGGAATAACAATCAAAGTCGAAATAACGGAAATCCAAAAGATTTCAGACACTGCGCGATTATGGATGGGAGGGTTGGCGGGTCAGGCGCGAATTGTGGTTCAAGTCACGGTTGCGGATTTGAATTCCGGCAAACAAATCGAGAGATTTGAAGCCGAGGGCGCCTCCGGTAAATCAGCCAAGGCCGGCACAACGGATGAGGCGATTCAACGGGCCGCCGAACAGGTGGTTGCTGAAATGATCGAAATCAGAAGTCGAATCAGCCAATGACCAAAAATCATTTTCCACATCGTCGGCGGAAGCGCATTCATCCTGGCAACATAGGGGGAGGGCAAAGCCGCCATGACGGGTCGCCAGACATTCATCTACGTCAATAACCGGCTGGAGGGCAACGCGCTTGAGACAATCAACGCGATGACTTTGGACGAGGAACAAAAGCTGCGCTTTATTTGAGCAGCGCGGAGTGCTGTTTCACCCACTTTTCGGCAACTGCATAACCCGGACAGACGCTTTCCACTTCCCGCCAGAAACCCGCCGAGTGGTTCATCTGACGCAGGTGCATCAGTTCGTGGAGGAAAATATAATCACGGACAAACGGCGGGGTTTGAATCAGCCGCCAATTCAATGAAATGGTGCCGCGCCGCGAGCAGGAACCCCACCGTGACCGTTGGTTGCGGACCGTAACGCGGTTGACGGTTAATTGGTGCGCCGTGGCAAATTCAAATACCCTGGGAGGAAACTCCTTGTCCGCGAGTTTCCACAGATGCTTAACGACCCACGGGCGCAAATCTGCTCCTACATCGGGCACCCGGACAGTCTCGCCCCCAAACCGGACAGCGCCGGCTCCACCGTTCACTCCCGTTTCAATTCTCACCAACTCGCCACGAAAAAGGATTTCGGTTCCAACGAGCCATTGCTTCGCCTTGGCCGGATGAGTGGGCAGCTTCTCCAATTGACGCGCGAGCCACTCTCTGTTTCGTTCCGCAAACCGCCGTCCCTCGATGACCGACCCGCGGCGGGGAATGGTCAAGCGAGCCGAACCATCATCGCGGAGCCGGAGCAGGTAACGTCGTGCCCGGTGATTCCGAACCGTTGCCAGCGGAATCCGGCGTCCGCGCACATCCAGAAAGTTTTCATCCGCTTTCGGAGCGGTCCGCCTCAAAATGAAATCCAACAGCATTCGACAAGTAAAAGAATCGCGGGGCGATTTGCAACCTATTCCCACGGCGCGCCGGAGCCTGCCCGCCACGTTACAGCAAGGCGAGTTGCGGGCCGGTTTCGTCCGGCTTTTTCTTCGCGCAGAATTCCTGAAGGCATTTTAGTTCCGTTTCGATGACCCGTCGCTCAAATGGATTGATCCGGTGCGAAAACTTCTCGCCCAGCATGAAGATGAAACGCTCCGGGTCGTCCCAAAAGAAACCCGCCATTGCCGCCGTAGCCTTGCCAATCGTGGCACCGCATTTGATGGTTGCCGTCTCCATGAATTCCCCGCTCCACCAGCCCGCCGGCATTTCACTCAAAGTCTTTTCGCCATTCACGGCCAGCCACAACAACCGCGCCAGCGTCCGCTGCAAATACGCCGCGCCTCCCCCCAGCGGCCCGAACCGCTGCCAGTCTGCCGCCGGGGTCTCCGTCACCGAGATTTCAAGGGCGTCACCCGTCACCCGCCATACGACGAATCTGGTCCTCCCCGGCCACACCCCCGCGCGGTTGAACTTTGGCTTGAGCGAACGAATCAGTTTCTTTTCGTGCTTTAATGCCACCGCTTCAGTCGGGCACAACTGGAATTCAATCCGGCTGACCTCGTTCACCATCCGCAAGTGACGGCGCGGCATCCGGTCGGGATTGGCGGTGCGGTAGCGGTTCAAACGCTGTTTCAAATCTTTCGCCTTGCCGACGTAGAGCACCCGGTCGCCGTCATCCTTCATCAGATACACGCCGGGCCGACGCGGGGCCTGGCGGAAAAACTTCCGCCCCAACCGCCGGTCCAACGGTCGCGGGTCGGGGATGAGAAGCATCTGGCCCATGCCAAAGAATAGGGAACACAAATGACTGGTCAATGCCGGCGCGCTCGTTTTCGCAAGAGGAATGGGAACGCGCTCGAAACGATGGATGCCTTCCGGCCCCATAAAGCGTGTTGCCGGACAAAGCCAGTTTGGCGTTTTCAATTGTTGTTGGATGTTGAGGGTGCAATTCCTTCTCGGGCGACCATTGCCTCGTCCATAACCAGCAGTGCGCCGGTCTCTGACACCGGAGGACTCGGAGCAAGGCCGAGCGAGGCAGCCAGCTGGGCAGCCTTAGTCTGCGCCGGCCGGATACAGGTTCGGAAAATATTCGCCGGCCGCATCCGCTGGAAATCCCAGACGCAGCGGACCTTTCGGTGAGTTCGACGTGACCAACCGTTCCGAAAGCAGCTTGCCCGTGACTTTTTGTGCGGTGCGGGGTGACGCACCGATGATTCTTGCCACGTCACCGCGCGCGATCTCGCCGCGCAGAAAGCTCTCCTTGAGCACGAGTCCGGAACCTTTGGGAAGTGCCTTGGCGGCTTCTCTGCGCCCGGCATACCCGGCGATGCGATTTAACATGTCGTCAAGTGACAGGAGACCTTCCATAAACCCAACCTGGTCCACAGCCGTGCCCAGGAAAAACTGGCAGAATTCGCCGAGATAACGCTGCGAGAGGTAGCCGCGACCGTCATAGTCGTTCACCCGCTTCTCATCCGCGTTGGCCAGCGAGGCTTGATAATCCGCATTCCGCCGGGCCAGACCTCGCGAAATCGTCCAAAGTCCATTGCTGTCAACGCCCACCTTTATGAACCACGCGTGGGTAAAAAGGCGGGCCACACGACCATTGCCATCCAGAAAGGGATGGATCCACGTTAGCCGATGATGCGCCGCAGCGGCGGCAATTAGACTGCCCGGCTCGGCTGTTACCAGCGGGCCATAAAATTCTGCGAAGCGTTTGAGAAACTCGCCAAGCTTTTTACTGCTCGGCGCCATGTGACGTCCCACACTGACCTCGCCTTGACGGATTTCACCTGGCTTGACCTCGTAGGTCTTGCCCTTTTCGTCGGTGTGTTTGCGAAATTCATCCGGTAATCGCCGGTAGAATTCTCCGTGCAACCAGCAAAGAAAATCGGCCGAGCAGAGATCACCGGCCGCCATTGACGGCAACCGTGCTTCCATCTCCGCCTGCACTTCCATGTGGGCAATATGCTGGAGCTGGAGGGATCGTTGGGCGGGGTTTGTAGAAAAATCCTTCCGGATGGCCGCCTCAATGTCTCTCGGTCTTGTGCGATGACCCTCGATGAGATTCGAGTAGTAACTGTTCATCGAGCGCACCAAATCCGCCACCAGTCCGCGAGTGATTGGATGCAGTGAACCGCGGAGCCGTTCGGCGCCGCGGATGAGCGCCAAGGCCAGACGTGATGATTTGCCTTCATCGCCGCCGGGCAGGAGTGGCTCCATATCCGATGGATGGTCAAAAAGCGTCCTGATGGCTGTTTTTCTAGTCATTTTTGCCGATGCTGTTGCCGATCAGATAATGCACATGCGCTGCCACTTTACAAGCATATTTGTGAACAATAATGACTTCATTGGCAATAAATTGCCGATGTTATTGCCGATCATTCCGCTAGGTGCGAATCCAAGCGAGGCAGCCAATTTCCACAAAGAACAAACACCCAATAGCTAGATGACAGACATATTGAACAAGTCGATTGTGCTGCTGTCGGCCACGAGCACCACCACCGCGATTTGAAATTTGGCGGTGTTCTGTTGAAAGCTCAAGTTGCGGTCGGCGGTCCCGTCGCATTCGGGCTGGCGCATCACCAACAGGGTTGTTGACGCTGTGACATCCCCAGGCAAAAGCAATCGTGGCCGAGAATTGACGCCGCCACTTTTCCGGCGCACACTCGGCGTCATGCCCACTGGTGGGAACGAGGCTGAATGGCTGACTCGGAAAAAACGGATTGACACCCGCTTGCGCACGCTCAATCCGCAATGGCAAATCATCCCCTGGCACGCCGGTCTCGATACGTCCAAGCTCAACTGCCATGCGGTCACTGAATTTCCCACCGATAATGGCCCGGCTGACTACGCCTTGTTTGTAGATGGAATTTTTATCGGCATCATCGAAGCCAAGAAGGTCACGGTGAATCCGCAGAACGTGCTGGAACAAGCCAAACGTTATTCGCCCGGCGCAGCGAATGGCCCCGGCAACTGGAATGGCCGAGCAACAGGAAATCGTGCGGCGAGTGGAGTGCCTGTTCGCGCTGGCCGACCGGTTGGAGCAGCGACTGATGCAGTCGCGCCGGCAGGTGGACCAATTGACGCCGTCCCTCCTTGCCCGCGCCTTCGCCGGCCAACTCGTCCCCCAAAATCCCGCCGACGCACCGGCAGAAAATTGTTAGAACGGATAAACGCACAAGCTAAATAATCATGTTAAACCAAACCATCAAAGGAGAAGAATGACCATGAATACACCTGCATCTGAAGCGGCTTTGAAGCGCTGTGATGAACACATTGCTTGGTATTCCAATTCGGGCAGCAAGATGCGCTGGGGTTATTACGGATCTCAAGTTGGAGTGATCTTTTTAACAGCCAGCGTGCCATTACTGGCATTGCTTGCCTCCGAACCGACGATTAAAGATTCAACCAATGATATTGTGAAGATATTAGGGTCGAGCCTATTGCAAGCGTGCTTTGCCGGCTTGGCTGCCATATTGGTGAGCTTGGCGAACCTCTTTCAGTGGCATAAAAAGTGGCTTACCAGGGCGTTCACCTGTGAAACCTTAAAGAGCGAACGCATCAAGTTCCAAACTAGAGCGGGTGAACCGTATGAATCGGCAAAGAACGAGGAGGACTTGGCCCGGCATTTTGTCTTGCGGGTGGAGCAAATAGCCACTGAAGAACTTCTCGAATGGAAAAAAATGCAGTCAAGCACTGGACGCAGTTCATGAGTAACGTCCGGCAATCTATGCCTCCCATCACCGAACAACAGAAAATCTTGCGGCGGTTGGGGGGCCTGTTCGCGCTGGCCGACCGGTTGGAGCAGCGGCTGGCGCAGGCGTGCCGGCAGGTGGATCAGTTGACGCCGTCCCTCCTCGCCCGCGCCTTCGCTGGCCAACTCGTCCCCCAAAATCCCGCCGACGAACCGGCGGATAAATTGCTGGCGCGGATTCGCCAGTCAGGCAGGTGCCGGGGCTAAAATCACTATATGAATCCGGAACTACGACAATTCATTGACCAGGCGCTGTCCCACCGCGGCTCGGTGGAGGGCGTGGCCGAAAGGTTGCCGGCGGATGATGCGGAACTGGATGCCTTGATTGGTGAAACGGTCCAGGAAAATGATGTCAAGGCGTTCCTGCATGTGGTCGTGGCTGCCTTGAGCCGGGAACGGCGCATGGATGCCCGCCATCTGGCGCGCGGAGCGATGCTTTTCCCGAATGATGGCCTGCTGGGTGCCGCGGCCCTGCGGATGCAGGGAGACGTGGCGAAACATCTGGTGAATGCCATTGAACACACGCGCTTGAAACCGGCTTGCGAAGCGCAGGCGCTGCATTTGATCGCGTTCTAGTGTCAGGAACATCGCGAGGGCGTCCTGCCCGGACAGTTGGTTCCGCTGGCACGGGCACTGGCACGGCGGGAGCCCGCCGATGTGAAAATTTTTAGTTTTCTCATGGCCACTGCCGGACTGGCAAACGATGCGGGACTGGACGCCTTGCTTCGGCAAAGACATCCGACGCTGACGGATGAACAATGGAACGAGAAGAAAATTAATTACCGCGAATTTGGTGAAAGGATGCTTGGCACCTACCGGCTGCCGGTGCTGGCATGGACGCACGACAAGCCCAGCACCGAACTGGCGTCCGGCAACACCATGCGCCGGGCGGTGGCGCGCGTGGGCCGCAATGATGCCTGCCATTGTGGGAGCGGCAAAAAATACAAACGCTGCTGCTACGAAAAAGACCAGCAGCGGCTCCATCATTCCTCGGAGGTTGCCGGCCTCACGCACGAGGAATTGCTGGCGGCTCCGGAACCGCATCTGACCGTCGCGCGGCTGGAACGGACGCAGCCGTTTGAAATGGCGCGGCTCGATCCCCTCAAAATCCCCGCGCCGCTGCTGGAAGCTTATTTTCTCCGGCTCAGTGCGTTCAATCTGCTCGACCGGGCGGTGGAGGCGATGGCTCGGCTGGGTTACATTGAGCCGCTCGCCGAGGCGTGGAATCATGTGATGTTCGGCGCGATACGCCATGGGCGAAAAGACATCGCGGAGCAGTTGATGAAATTGCGCGCACCCACCGGCTTTACCGAAGACAAGCTGGATTTGGGCGGCCGGCTGTTGCTGGCCGAAGGTGACGAGGCCAAATGTCTCCAGGTGATCAATGACGCCGCCTTGAAGAGCCTGCAATCCGAAGATTTCGAGGAATTGATGGGCTTTGCCTATGGCGTGACGATTTCAAAATATCGGGCGCTGGGCATTTATCTCTATCGCAGCGCGTTTCCCCTGACGCCACCGGAGCGGCTGACGCCGTGTTTTGGCCAACTGCTCGAAGCGCGTGATCGTTTGAACCTGCTGCCGGACGATCCATTCAGCGATTACATTGACGAACGGCTGGCCGACCGCAAAGACGATGGCAAGGACGCAGCGATTCTGCGCAGTGCCCAACGCTCGCTGGAAACCAAGGCGCAAGAAGTGCAACAGCTCAAGGAATCACTGGCGAGACTGCAAAAGGAAATTGCCCGGCACGAAAAAACAGCGCCGACTGCACCCGCTGTGCCGACGACCGCCGTGATGGGGGATGAAAAAGTCTTGAAAGAATTGCGCGAGAAAGTCGAGGGTCTCAAGTCCGCGTTGAAGGAACGGCACCATGAACGCAATGCCCTTCGCCGTGATTTGCAAAAGGCGCAGACGGATCTGGAAACGCTCCGGCAAAATGCCGCCCCCGCGCCCACCGCGTCCGATGAAACCGGGGCAGCGGAACGGGAGGAGGCATTATTGCTGCCGCAGGACGCGCCGGAAGTGCATCCGGTCAGGCTGATCGAATTTCCCAAAGGCTTCCAACAGACGCTCGGCGGATTTCCGCGCCAAGTGGCGCGTGCGGCGATGATCATGATTGGGCGATTGGCGGCGGGCGAACCGGCCGCGTTCGTGGGGGCATTGCGGCTCAAGGCCACCCCGAATGTGATGCGGCGGCGGATCGGTTCGGATTACCGGCTGTTCTTCCGGTTGCATCCAGAGCAGATGCAGGTCATTGACCTCATAAACCGGAAAGATTTGGACCGCCGGCTCAAGACGCTGGCATAGTCCCGCAATGCTGGAATCGCGCGTTTAATTTTGCCATGAAAAATCAGAAATATCCCACAAGGGGCTGACGGCGGGATAAAATTGGTTGGATCCCCAGTGAACTGAAGGTTGGTCTGAAAAGGCGCGTTGGGAGTTTTCAAGTGTTTTTCATTTTGGAGACGTTGGTTTTTTCAAAATGTTCGGTGGCTGTCCCACAGTGGATTCATGCCAAACCCGGCAAATACGCTTGCTCCGGTCGGGCCAGATAACGGAAGTGACCCTCGGCTGTCCCATAGTGGCGCAACAAGTGCAACGCATCCCATTTTTTCCACAACGCCACGCGCACCAGAGTAAAGAGCCGGCTAAAGCTATGATTCCATTCAGACAGAAAGGCCAGATACCGCAGCAGGAGATAAACCAGCAAGGCCGTCCACACCTGCCACCGCACGGCGTTGGCGCTGGTTCCCAGAAAGTCTGCCAACTGGAGCGTCTGTTTGATCTGCTTGAAGAACACTTCGATCTGCCAGCGGCAGCGATATAGCTCGACGATGCTGGCGGCGCTCCATTCCAGGTTGTTGGTTAAAAACACCATCTCAACGAATTGGCCGTCCACTTCCACCAGGGCCACGACCCGGCGCAGCAGTTCTGGATAATCCTGCCGGGAAGTCGGGGTTTGGAGCCGGATCAAATCATCCCGCAGCATTTTGCCGAGGATTCCCTGTTGGTAACGCTGGCTCACCTTGAACTGCATATTGTCTTTGGCGCGGGTGACCCAGAAGACCTCGCGCAGGGACAGATCGGCCAGATGTTCAAAGTCCACGTAAGCCTTGTCAAATATGACGATTTCACCGGCCTTGATCCCGGCACACATTTCCCGCGCGCGCTTGGCATCGTTATGCCGGGCGGTGTCCACAATGGCAAAGCGGGGCAGAAAACTTTGCAAATCCAGCCGCAGATGACACTTGGCCGCCGCTTTGCGACGGCGATGTTTGGCCCAGTCCATACAGGAAGCAATCAGCGGAATGGTGGTCGAATCCACCAGATGGATCAGGCGCTTGAACTTGCCGGCAAAACGCTTTCGCCCGTGGCCACCGACAAAGTCCGGGGACAGCAAGCTCAAGTGTTCAAAGACCGCCCAGAAGAGTTTCTCAGCCATCTCGGCCGGACGCACTTTGTCCGCATGGGAAAGGTTGTTGCGGGAGGGCGGCGTGGCTCCCCGGATGCTGGACAGTGGACCCGATTGCAAGCGCAAGGCATCACAAACGTCATTGAGTCCGATACTATGGGTGAGTTGTGCGTAAACCAACGCCACCACATGACTCCAAGGACTGAAGGTGCGGGCTTTTTCATCCACTTTTGTTTCACGGGCAATTTTGGCCACCAGAAACTCGGGAATGAAGTTGCAAATCTGCCGCAGAAGATTCAGTTTTGATGGCGCTGGAACGGTTGGTTTTTTATTCATCCCCGCCGTGTGGCAGGGCTAAACAAATTGTTCCAGCACTTTTTTAAAAATCCTGTGGGATGCGTGTGAAAATGCACCATAAAGAAAAGCACAGGGCATATGGCGTTTTTTGAAGACCAAAGAAACCCCATGCAGACCAATGACTATCGCCACACATTCACCGACCGACCAGAGAAATAATAAATTGGCCGTGAATATCCAGTCCATTGAGTC
>Ga0224557_1002655_pt1 | contig 14884 bp, 8 predicted proteins | sample 714S31014metaG_FD_180677 | JGI IMG/M metagenome (GOLD analysis project Ga0224557, IMG submission 180677) | Peat soil microbial communities from Stordalen Mire, Sweden - 717 S3 10-14 | ecosystem: Environmental > Terrestrial > Soil > Wetlands > Peat | place: Sweden: Norrbotten County, Stordalen...
CCCTCCCCCCCCTCCAACCACGCCCCCCTCCAACCACGCCCCCCTCCAACCACGCCCCCCTCCAACCACGCCCCCCTCCAACCACCACAGCACTCACACGTTCGGCATTGAGGGACCTGGCCCTGGCGGAGGCATAGCCCCAGGTCAGAGCCGGATCGGGCGATAGCCTGGAGTTGCCAGTGCGTCCTAAGTAGAGGCGGTCATCGCGATCGCCCGAGACGAAGGGACGCGCGAGGTGATCTCGATCCGCCGCATCAGCCTCGGGGGCGGCTACCGCTACCTCATGAATTCGGTCGCGGCCGGCGACGGGAACCCGGAACCGTCGAAGGGACTGGCGCACTACTACGCCTCGACAGGCACCCCGCCGGGGGTCTTTTTGGGCAAGGGTCTGGCCGATCTGGACGGCGGTCGCGGGGTCGTTCCCGGCTCGCAGGTGAGCGAGGAGAACCTCTCCAACATGCTCGGCGCGTGCTCAGATCCAGTCAGCGGTGAACCCGTCGGATCGAGGCCGAGAGCCCCGGCGGGGGGTGCCCCCGTGGCCGGTTTCGACCTCACTTTTTCGGTCTCGAAATCGATCTCGGTCATGTGGGCTCTCGGTGACGACGAGACGAGAAACGTCATCGAGAAGTGCCACCGCCAGGCGATCGAGTTCGTCATCTCCTACGCGGAACGCGAGGTGTTCTGCTCGCGTTCTGGGACGAACGGGATCGTCTCAGAAGACGTCACCGGTGTCGTCGCGGCGTCCTTCACCCACTTCACGAGCAGGGCTGACGATTGCCAGCTGCACGACCATGTCGTCGTCTGGAACCGGGCCCGCTCTGTGTCAGACGGCAAGTGGAGGACGCTTGATTCAAAGGCCATCTTCAAGGCGACGACGACGCTCTCAGAGCTTCACCAAGGGGTCCTCTCCGACCTTTTGACCGCCGAGCTCGGCGTCGGTTGGGAAGCGCGCGGACGGCGTCATTCGAGCAAACCCCGCTACGAGATCACCGGTGTTCCCGAGGCCCTCATGGCCGAGTTCTCACAGCGCTCAGAGCAGATCGCGGCGCGCGGAGACGAGCTCAACTCGAGCTTCGTTGACGCCCATGGACGGCAACCAACGGTGGTCGAGACGATGCGCCTCCGGCAAGTCGCGACGATCGCCACCCGGCCCGAGAAGACTCACCGCAGTCTCACCGAGCTCACCTCCAACTGGAGAGAGCGGGCAGCCGGTCACGTGCCTGAGGAGCAACAACTGGCCTGGGTCTCGAGCCTTGCCGGCCGCAACGATCTGCCGCTGCTACGCGCCGACGACCTGGCCGAGCCGATCCTTAACGACGCCGCTCAGGCGGTGGTCACAACCGTGGCCGAGCACCATTCCACCTACGGTCGTCAGAACCTTCTGGCCGAAGCTCACAGATTGCTGCACGGGGTCCGCTTCGCCTCTCCGGACGATCGCGTGGCCGTCGCCGAGCACATCACCGACCTTGGCGTCGCGCGATCGGTCGTGTTGACACCGCCGGCGATGCACCACACCCCGGAGCGTTACATCCGCCCGGACGGGTCCTCGCGCCTTCAGCCAAGGAACCACCTCGTCTACACCACAGAGGCCCTCCTCGACGCCGAAGATCGCCTCCTTAGAGCCGGGAGAGAGCACGGAGCTGCTCGGGTGAGCTCGGCGACAGTCGCGAACATTGCCGAGGCGAACCTGCCCGGACGCGACTACGGACTGAGCCTCGACCAGGCCCTTGCCGTCGAGAAGATCGCCACCTCTGGTCGTGTCTGCGAGGTGCTCGTGGGCCCGGCCGGCAGCGGGAAGTCGACCACCATGGCGGGGCTCAGGGCCGCCTGGGAGCAAGAGCACGGGCCCGGGTCGGTGATCGGTCTCGCCCCCTCTGCTGTTGCGGCCCAGGTGCTCGCCGACGAGATCGGTATCGAGACCGAGAACACCGCCAAGTGGCTCACCGAGTGGCGACGCATTCCAGAACTGACCGAGCGCCGGGACCGCTTCGCGTTGAATCTCGCCCGCCACGCATATCCGCACTCTCCCTCCGCGGCCAAGCTCCGCGCCCGGGTCGCAGTGATGGGCCAGGCCATAGCCGACAGGCGCCTAAAGGCGGGACAGCTCGTCATCGTCGATGAAGCGAGTCTGGCTGGGACCTTCGCCCTTGACGAGCTCGTAGGCGCCGCCAAACGGGCCGGTTCCAAGATCCTACTTTTAGGAGATGGTGCTCAGCTCGGCTCGGTGGAGGCGGGCGGGGCGTTCTCGCTCCTTGTCAAAGACCGCGGTGATCTCGTCCCCGAGCTCACCGAAGTCCGGCGCTTTGCCTCGGAGTGGGAGAAAGCGGCGAGTACAGAGCTGCGCCTCGGCAACAAGGCCGCCATCGATGACTACGAGGCTCATGACCGCATCACAGAAGGCAACCGCGAGGTCCTGCTTGATGCCATCTATGTCGCCTGGAAGAACGACGTCGATGCCGGCAAGTCGAGCCTCATGATCGCTGGGGACTCGACCACTGTCACCGAGCTCAACGCCCGGGCGAGAGCCGACCGGGTGAGGGAGGGGACGGTCGCAGACGAGGGGCTACTGATAGGCGACGGCCAGACCGCAGGAGTAGGCGACGAGGTCGTCACCCGCCAAAACAATCGGCTCATTACGACAGGCAGAACCTGGGTCAAGAATGGTGACCGCTGGTTAGTCACCGCCACCAACTCCGACGGAAGCATGGCGCTGCGCCGTGGGAACGGTGGCGGCGAGGCCTTGCTCCCCGCCGATTACGTCGCCCACCACGTCGAGCTCGCTTACGCCACGACCGCGTATCGCAGCCAGGGCCGGACGACGGAAACCGCCCATGTCATGGTCTCGCCGAGCACAAACCGGGAGGTGCTGTACGTCTCCGCGACAAGAGGCCGCGAGTCCAACAACCTGTATGTCGACACCACCTACGACCCCGACCGGGCCACCGGTCACGACCCTGCGATCTCACCTCAGAGCGCGAGGGAGGTGCTTGCCGGCGTGCTCGCCAACGAGGGATCGGACCTCTCCGCCCACGAGACACTCGAAAGGGCACAGAGTCATGTGGAGGATTTCACCGCCCTCGCCGCCGAGTACGAGACGCTGGCCCGCGCCGCCCAGGAACAACGCTGGGGCGCCCTCTTGGAGGGCTCAGGTCTCGACCCTGTTCAACTCGAGCAGGTACGCCGGAGCGAGGCACGCGGCCCACTTTTCGCTGCGCTTCGAAACGCAGAGGCCCGCGGCCTTGACGTGGACGGCGTCTTCCCGAAGCTCGTCGCTCTTCGTTCACTCAACGACGCAGAGGATCCTGCATCCGTCATGCGCGCACGCGTGGAGGACTGGGCACAGATGGCCGGACCGAAGCGGCGAACGGGTACTGGCTTTGTTGCGGGGATTGTCCGAAGAGCAGTCGGCGTCACCGATCCCGACATGGTCCGCGCCCTCAATGAAAGAGAGCGTGCGATGCGACGTCGGGCGAGAGAGCTCGCCCTACACGCCCTCGAGCATCGCGAGACCTGGGTACTCCGGCTCGGCGCGCCACCAGCCGACCGCCTCAGACATGAGCGGTGGCTCGAGCTCGTCTCGACAGTCGCCGCATACCGGGAACATTGGGACATCGCTGATGATCACCGACCCCTCGGACCCAGTGGCGCCGTCAGGACGTTTGACGGACTTGGGCACCAACGGCGTGCCCAACTCGCCATCGCAGAGGCACTCCGGCTCTCGCGTGAGGAGCGCGAGCATCGCCGCCCTCGGCTCAGTGCCGTGTCCGCAGAACCGGTACGGGAGCTTCCGGCCCGCATCGAGCTGTGAAACAGACTCGTGACATTGTCACTCCTTATGCCAAGTTCAGAACCACTGCTCGAGTCGAGCAAAGAGCCGTGGTCTGGATCAGTGGCGGTTCGCGTCGGCGGCCCGACGGCGTGGATCTCCGACTGGCGGCCCCGCTGCTGGCCTTCAGGCGGCGAAAACGTCGGCGCGGCCGGAGTTGTCGTACGGGTCACTGACGATGGCTCTGCCGCCCGAGAGGGAGACTGCGTGGGCGAGGAACGCCCCGTCTTTCACCGAACCCTGGAGCTCGGCTACTTGCCGCCAGCCAGTCGATGCAATGGCGAAGACGTCGACCGAGGCGCCATCCGAAACTAGGGCCTTGGTACCCGAGACGGCCACCGAGTTACCGAAGAAGACCGGCGGCTTGGCGCGAACGACAACCTCCGCTGTTTGTTTCCACCCGGTAGCTGTCACTTCGAATAAGTAAGCGCTGCCCCCACCGTTTGGGTTCGCGGCACCCACGACCGCATTGGTGCCCGCTATTGACACCGATGAGCCGAAGAGGCTGCCAGACTCATGCAAATCCTTCCCGGACACCGTGTCGGAGCCCTTAATCTCTGCAGTCTGCGTCCAACCGGCCGCTGTCTCGGTGAATAAGTATGCCCGGCCGGCATTGTTGTCATGACCGGGAGCACCGACGACAGCGGTGGTGCCCGAGATGGCCAGCGAACTCGCGAACTGGTCGCCGGCCACCGTGTCAGAGCCCTTCAGAACCGCAGTTTGCTGCCACACGGTGCCGTGCTCGGTGAAGACGTAGGCGCGGGCGGGGAGACCTTCTATGCGATCGCTGCTGATTGAGATCACGGGGGAGGTCCCCACGATGGCAGTCCTGCCGGAGATGGCCACGGACGCGCCGAAGCCTGTGCCGGGCGCCGGATCAGGCGCCTTCAGCTCGGCGGTCTGTCGCCAAAGACCTGCGGTCCTTGTGAACACGTACACTCTGCCCGCACCACGGGCGTGCTCGTATGCACCTACCAACGCCGTGTTGCCCGAAATGGCCGTGGACCATCCGAGATGGTCGTTGGCGACGGTATCGGAACCTTTGAGCTCTGCGACCTGCTTCCAGCCCTTCGCGGTGTCCGTGAAGAAAAACCCCCGACCGGCACCTTTCGCGTGGTAGGGGCACCCCACGACTGCGGTGTCGCCCGAGATGGCTACCGAAAAGCCGAACTGGTCTCCCGCATAGCTTTCAAGCCTGCCGGCAACGGTGCCGGAGCCCTTCAGAAGGGCCACCGGCCTTCTGACGGACACAGCGGCACCAGTGTCCGCACCCGCGATGGCTGTCCAGTGCGCTCCACCGTCCTTGGTGCGCCACAACGTGACGGCACCGGCCTTCGAATCCCATAACTCGGCCCACCCGACGTTCGCGCTCGCGAATTGGATGTCGGGCGCTCCGTTGCTCTCCAGACTGCCCAGCGGAACCGGCCACTTAGTCGTGAGGGTCTTCCAGCTTCGGCCGCCATCGGTAGTGGAGTCGATGTGGGTGGCATCGGCGAGGACCCAGTGAAGCGGGCTTATCACGTCGGCACCCCAAAGCTGAAGGCCTCCGGGCGGAACTACCGTCTGCCAAGACCTGCCGGCGTCGTTGGTTCGGTACATGACGGTGTCGCGGGTGTCGATCGTGAGAACGCCTGCTCCGAGTCGTCCAACGACAATGGGTGGCATGGTCACGATTTGCGCTTTTGCCAGAGCAGAAGGAAGAGCGATGGTTCGAGGAACCCAGTGAGCGCCGGCGTCAGTCGTCTCGTAGATGTGATCCTCTGCCTCGCCGCACGTGAGTCCTACCCAGCCGAGCTTCGGGGTCGCGAATCTGAAGGACTTCTCGCATTGGTATGGGAGGTCACCTTTGTTCGAGGCAGAGTTCGGAAAATCAACCGATTCGACATGCTGCCAAGCCAAACCACCGTCTAGCGTTCGGTAAAGATCAATCGTCTCCGACATTCCCTGTCCCACGGCGGCTGCGTTGCACCAGCCGTGGTTCGAGTCCACGAACTGGACCGGTACACAGCTCGATGGCAGGGTGCCGGCGCCGCGCCAGCTCGCCCCTCCATTATCAGTCGCGATCAGCTTGCCTGCGGCCGATGTCCACGCGCTTTCAGCTCCGAGGAACAGGACCTCAGGAGTCGAGAGACCGTTAGCAACCTTCGCAGAAGTGTCAAGAGCGGTGAGTTGTGACGGAGTGACATCTGCCCAAGTCGTGCCGGAGTTAGTGGTTCTCAGCACATGTTCTCCGCCGTCGCTTGTGTCGATCACCGCCCAGCCCGTTTGTTCGTTGGCTAAAGAGACGTAGGCAACGGTTCCCGAGGACAACGCGCGTGCGCTCGGAACAAACGTCGTAGGCACAGTCGTCGAGCCGGTGGGCGAAAGGCCGCCATGTCTCTGCAGACGTTGGAACAAGTTGACGCCGGGAAGGGGAGCGAAAAAGACAACGAGGATCAGCGCAGCGACGATGACGACTTCCACCCGTCGCCTCACTTGCCTCTCCGGTCGACGTACCCGCCTGAGGATGTCGTCCGCTTCGAGGTCCCAGTTGTACCCCCTCGCTGCTTCAAACGCCTCGCGGATGAGCCCTTCACCCCGGGACGAGGAGGAATCCCTAGATTCGCCCATCTCGCTCACCGCTCCCCGTTATCGGCTCGAGGTCCTGACCGAGCAGACGTTCTAATCTCGTCCTGCCTCGCGACACCCATACTCGGACACTGCCTTCGTTTGCATTCATCTCGCGGGCCGCTTGTACGGTCGTAAGGTCGAATACCGCCACGTAGATCAGGGCTTCGCGTTGTCCCGGGGGCAACGATTGAAGCGCTCTCACGACGTCTAAGTGCCCGACCCCCGGTGCCGGTGAATCCTGCGTTCGGGCGACTCGCACCGACCGTCGCCGGCGAAGACTCCGCCACCGGCTGACTGCAAGATTGTGGAGCACACAACGAAGCCAAGCGTCTGGCGCCTGCATGGCGGCGACTCGTGGCCAGGTGCGCCAAGCCCGAAGGAACACCTCCTGTACGAGGTCTTGTGCTTCCTGTCGGTCGTCGGTGAGGAGGAAAGCCTGAGCTAGCAGGTCTCTGTTCGATCGCTCGAACAGGCGACGGAACTCTTCGCCAGGGTCGGACTCCGCCACGGCTGTCTCCTCCGTTGGCACTCCTCATGTAAGTAAAGACGCCTGGCGAGTCGAAAGTGCAACAGCCGTCGACCGATTTCGGTGGAGGATGGCTAAAGGATCCGCCTGTCTCTAACGCGGGCATCTGCCCAACATTCACCCAACATTGGCCTTCCCAACTCGTCCCGCGCCGTCTACGAGGGTCCAGCTGCGCAACTAACGGTCCAGCTCAGAAGGCAAATCAGGGACGAGTCGAGACTCCACGGGATGCTTCCGTACGCTCCGGAGACACTTCATAATCCCTTGGTCGCAGGTTCGATCCCTGCCGGACCCACCGATCAAAACGGGGAGAGAGGGACAAGGGCGCGGGAAGGACCGGGGACACGCCGGCCGGGGCAGCGCCCCAGGGCAGGGCCGGCCGGGGCCACCGCGAGGCCCGACCGCGCGGGGACCGGGGCGAGGCGAAAGGCCCGGAAACCCGGGGCGAAGGGCCGAGGACAGGGCACCAGACGAGCCGGCCACACCCACCCACCCATCAAGACCCGGCGAGGCGACGACGCACAGCCCGGGCGGCACGGCCCGAGGGCCGGAGACAGGCGCCCACGTTCGCCCACGTGGCGGCGTAGGGGGCGGGTGGTAGACAAACGGCGCCTATCCCTGACGAGCACAGCCTCACGCCCGACAAGCCGCCGGTGGTTGAATCCGCAAGATTTCGAAACTCAACCCGGAGGCAGCAAAACGAACACCATAAAGGAGGCCGTGCCAAGCAGCAAAGAGATCCCAGGACTCGAAGCCGCCGCCACTCAGCTCGGGAAACGAGGCGCCAGCGATGAAAAGGCCTGTGCTTGGGTTGTCACAACTGGCACCGGCCGAGCCGACTAGAAAGACGCTGCTACCGAAGACCTGGGCCGAATCTCCCTGAGTCACGACGCCGTCAAGCGTGGGGACCGTCCCGCTTGGGAATGGGAACAGAGGCTTCCTCACCACCTGCGAAAGCTTCGGAGAGAGGTAGAGGAACTGCGACCACTCCATGCCTCCGCTGTTTGCCACCCAGACTCCGCCAGGCACCGCGGTCGCCAGACCCGCGAATTCCCCATCGATGTACTGACGGGCGAGAACCTTTAGGGACGAGGCATCGAGCTCTTCGACGACGATCGCCCCCGCCGGAGGCTTGGTTCTGAGGTCTGTCCCGTCGAAGGTGACGTAGACGTACTCCTCCCCACCGGGGGAACTAACCACGCTCATCACCGTCGAGGAGAATCGCATCGAGCGGAGGACGGTGCCGGTGAGGGTGTCCACTAGAGCGATTTCTTTGCCAGAACCGACCTGGTACCACAGACCGTGGTTCGCCAGTGCAGGATTCACAAGCGTTGTCTGATATCCGAGGGACGGTGCCGGTACAACGACGCCGCGCCCTAGCGTCATGGACGACCCTTGTACGAGACGGAGTGTCTCGGGACCGGACGGGCCCTTTCTCGCGGAATAGCGGGCGGGAGAGAACAGCGCGACCGATCGGCCGACGGAAAGCAGGAAGCTCCCCGAAGCGACCGCCGGGCCGGTTGTGACTCGGCCGTCGGCGAGGTCGATACGGACGAGGCGTTCGGCCGACGATGACTCGGTCACAGGGAAGGACGCAACAGCGTAAGCGTAAGGAGTTCCCGGAAGCTGGACCGGGGCAGCCGTGCCGCTCACCGTTACCAGCGGAGCCTGAGACCAGGGTCGACCGGGAGCTACGGGGGTAGTGGGCTCGTTGAACAGGGCTTCTGGCACCGATCTCGACCAGGAGACCAATGTCGAGATGATGTGCTTCGGTCCTGCCGCGCCCGTCACGCTGTCCACGTAGGTGAAGATCCCCGACGAGTTGATGCACCACTCGGAGGTCTCAGAACCGGGCGACCCGCCGGTGTCCGTCCACCCTTGGTAGAGGCAGGTGACCTTTCTTCCGCCAACGCGCTGCTGAGCAAGCCGAAAGGTTTCATGCGGCTGCGAAAGAGTCGAAGGGATCGGAAGTGTTTGGAGGAAGGTAAGCGCCCAAGAAGGAGAGCCGGTGACTGTTGAGGGGGATTGGCACGACCATGGCCCTTCGTTGTCGGCCTGACACGAAACAGTGTGGCGATCAAACTGTATGAACTCCTGCTGCAGACTGTTCCTCCCGAGAGGCTTCACGAGCCACATTGCCTGGTCGCCGCGGCGCGCCACAGTCGTCGCCACGATTGAGCCGTCGACCAGCTGCGTGCGGTATGTGGCCATGTAGGAAGAGCGCGACGCCGTCCATGCGTCTGCCTCAAAGACCGCAACCGTCCGCGGGGGCGGAAACACCTGCGACGACGCGGTTGGACTCGTCTTGCTGCTGCCGCCTGAGAACACATGGTTGAACAGGCTCATGTGCGGCAGCGGCACGAAGAACACCACGAGAATGGCGGCCGCGACGGCTACGACAACCGCGCGGTGGGTCCAGCGTCGAGGTCTTTGTTGGCGAATGTCTGCGAGCGAGAACTGGGCCGGCCGAGCGGCCCCGAACTCGAAGATGTCTCGCACGGCCTGTGTCACACGGTCCTGAGTGGTGCTCATCTGATCATCTCCGTCGCGTCGTCTCCGGCACCGAGGCTTGGGGCGATCGCGACCCGGGCTCTTGAGAGCCAGGAGCGCACCGTGCCCTCCGGCACTCTCAGCTCGCTAGCAACCTCGGCTACGGTCAGGCCCAGTCCGTCGTGAAGCACAAGAGCCTCTCGCTGCGATTTGGGCAGTTGACCCAGCGCCCGAAGGACGGCCACGCGGTCTGGCTCAAGTTCTGGGACATTTTCGGCGGGCTGGAGTCGAGGTGCCCGTCGCAGGTGTCGGGCATGATTGGCGGCAAGGTTTCGCAGGACTCGGCGCGCCCATGCGTCCGGATCTTGGTAGCTGCTGATCTTCTCCCAGTGGACCCACGACCGCAGGAGAGCTTCCTGAGCGAGATCGCTGGCAACCTGGAGGTCGCCTGTCAGCGTGAACCCGAGTCCGACGAGTGGTGGGCGCATGTGTGTGAAGAACTCATCGTAGTCGGTCAGAACCGACACCTTCACGGACTCCACATTGACATACACACCCGAACACCTCTTCGCGCGGCAAACCTCCGAGTGGCGCTCTTACGCGTCACCGCTTCGGTACGCGCCTGCGCCCGATCAGCGAGCGGGCAAAACGAAGGGTCCGGCAATGATCCGGAACGGCCGCCATGTGGCGCCACCGTCTCTTGTCCACCAGAGTGGTCCATCGTCACCCACTGAGTAGGCAAAGCCAAGGTCGGGCGTGAGGAACTGCAGGGAGAGCACGCTACTAGTCGCGTCTCGCATGGAGACCGAGAGTCGCCAGCTTCGCCAGTGGAGCCCGCCGTCATTGGTGGCCATGAAGGTTCTCCCGTCGGTCAGTCGCCAGTGCCTCGAATCGACAAGAGCTGTGCTCCAGTACCGTGGCGTTCCCGGAACGAGTACTGCTCGCCAGCTTGCTCCACCGGTCGAGCTGGTAGCGATGGCCGTGATCGTTCCGGTCATCGTCCCGATATTGAGGATGCTGGCGAGCTCGGGCCATGCCCCGGCTGGGGCGCTGATCCCTTCGCCGCAGCAGAGCCCGTCACTTGGCGCAGCAGCCCGAACCGGTAGCGGCACCGTGGAAAGGGCATACCAGCGAGCACCTCCGTCCTCGCTCGTGTACAGCACCGCCGAACCTCCGTTGCACCATTCCGGCGCCCAGCCGAGATTTGGCGACGTGAAGCTGAGCGTCTTGTCGCAGCCCGCCGGCAGTGACTCCGGTGTCGACGCGCCGCCAGTGGGTGGCGCGGTGCGTGAGACCATCGTCCAGCTTGCGCCGCCATCGAGCGTGCGGTAGAGGGTAACCCACGAGGAGCCGGCCGCCGCCCCGATTTCCGCACACCAGCCATGAACGTCGTCGACGAAGTCGGGCGTCTCGCATAGGCGCGGAATGGTCCCGATCTTTCGCCACGTCGCGCCGCCGTTGAAGGTCCGCCAGAGCCCGCTGGAAGCGTCGGCTACTTTCCAGGCGACACTCTTGTTGAGGAAGTAATAAGTATCCGAAGCAGGTGAACTTACCTCCTCCCATCGTGTCCCGCTGTCAGTGGTCCGCACGAGATAGTCGGCCCCTGCCATGCTCTGGACGACAGCCCACCAGGTTGTCGCCGACTCGGGCGCGAACTGTTGCAACTGCGCTTCGGTTGGGTTCGTGCCCGCGGCCGACCAGTATTGGTCCTTAGCGATACAGGTGGCCGAGGCGCACATCGTCGTGGCACGCTCGGCCGAAGCGGGAGACTTGGCGAGACCTTCTTGCGCTCCGGCTGTACCAAGCACCGACATGGCAAGGACGGTCATCGTGGTCGCTGCGAACGGGTGAATCATGCCCCACCTCCTTTAGTTCCGCGGGGCCGTCCCTTTGCGCGCGCTGGATCGGATCGGATCTTCGACATCAGTGCGAGAAGCTTCGGATCGTCCCTGCGGTTCCGGACGAGCTTCGAGGCGAAATGGGATTTGTAGGCGGTCACAAAGGCGTGGAGCTGGTCGGAGCTATCGGCGTAGTACCCGGCCGCGGTGCAGCCGCCATTGGGCGCGCAAGAAACGGACGTGGTTGCCCCCAAGCCGAAGCTGTTCAGCCTCGCGGTGTTCGGTACCTCTTCGGCCCTGTTCCAGGTGCCGTCGGTCTCGTCCACAACGAAGGCCTCCTGCTTCCTGGCGGCGGTCCCGTCCACGTAAAGGCCTCCGGCAGCGCAGTTGCCGGCCGAGGCGCACGAGAGTGCGTAGATCGAAACGTACCCACCCGCGTCCAGCCATGGCCAGTGCGGGATCTCTTGTGCCGCACCCCACACGCCGTTGCGTTCGTCCACGACCAAGGCCCGCATCGTCTTCGCCCCGTAATAGCCTGCTGCTCCGCAGTTGCCACTCGATGGGCACGACACAAGAGTGATGAAGGTGTATCGCTGGCCGGTGAGCGACGCCGACTCCTTGACCGGCTGCGCGTCTCCCCAATGTCCTTTGACCTCGGTTACGACGAAGCCAAGGGCGCGTCCGGAACCCGCCACGAAGTAGCCGCCCGCCGCGCAGTATCGCTCTGCCGAACAGGACACCGAGCTGACCGTGGCTGGTCCGCCCGGGTTAAGGCGTGCCAGACCGGGAACGAGCTGCGCGCCCTGCCAGGCACCCTGATCCTCGCTGATGACGAAGCCCCGCTGGCGCTCGCCGTCGTTGAAGTGTCCGCCGGCGCTGCAGTAGCCGATAGCTCCGCACGACAGGGACGTCACCTCTGCCCGCCCACCGCGATTTAGCGCGCCCATGTGCAGGACCTCTTCCGCCTCGTCCCAGGTACCGTCGACCTCGTCGACGAGGAAGGCCTCCGTTGGCCCTGCGCCCATGGCATCTCTTGTCCGTGCCGAACCGTAGAACCCACCCGCGCTGCAATCGCCCGGAGCGGCACACGACACAGAAGTGATGTCGGCATACCCACCCACGTTGAGTCGGACCAGGCCCGGCACCGCCTCGGCATCCCCCCAGACGCCGTTGTGCTCGTCGACGACAAAGGCCTGGCCGAAGTCGGGCCCCATCGGGCTGCCGGTTGCGTAACCAGGACTCGCGCTGTAGTAGCCCCCGGCGCTGCAGTCACCTGGCGCGGCACACGAAACAGAGGTGATCGCCGCGTCGTAGCGCAGATTGAGCCGATCCAATCCCGGGACCTTCGCCGGGGAGCCCCAGGTACCATCCTTCTCATTGGCTACGAAGGCTTCCGAACCCGCCAGACCGCCAGCAGCGCAGTTGCCCGCAGAGGCGCAGGAAAGCGCCGTGATTCGCACCTGCTGTCCCTGCGCGCTCAGCCATCGGGAGCCGGGGAGTTGTTCCGCGTCACCCCATGATCCAAGGCGGCTTGCGGCGAGCCGGCCCTTGGCGGTCGGTACGACAGACGAGATACCGCGCGTGCTGCGGCAGATTGTCGGTGGTGGGAAAGCAGCGGCAGCCGTAGTCATCAAGACCACCGCTACGATCACGGCTACAGCGAGCTTGCGCACCGTCGCGAGTCATAGCACCGGGGAGACCGGCTGTGACATCGCGACCGACAGGTTTGTGGTTGTCGGCCGGTGACTGGTCGCCACAGTGGTTAGGGCGTGGTGTCGTCCAGCTCGGCCAGAGCCCTCCACGTCGACACGTGCGGGACCGACCGACCCGCACGCACCCGCGAGGCAAAGCTCTTCGACCACCCGGTAACTGCCATGATGTCGACGAGCTTCACGTCGGCGAGGCCGGGCAGGATGTCCCGCCGGAAGCGGTCGGGGTCGTACGGCTCCGCTCCGTGGGCGGCGTCCCATTCGGCGGCGATCCGGCGCCGAATGGCGATGGCCCGCCCTCCGCGGTCACCCCCTTTGTACATCTCTAACGATCTCTAAAGACTCTAAAGGACTCTAAAAGGCAGGTATGATCCGGCGGTGGCCAACCCTTTTAGACCGAGCTTCGGCGTAAGCCCGCCGCTGCTCGTCGGACGCGACGACTTGGTAGACGAGTTCGCCGAAGCGCTCGAGGACGGCCCTGGCTCTGCGGCGCGGGCGACGATCTACACGGGGGCAAGAGGCTCCGGGAAGACGGTGATGCTGAACGCCGTGGAAGACCGTGCGCGTGACCACGGCTGGGTGATCATCAGTGATACGGCATCACCGGGATTCGTAGATCGGATCGTCCGCCAGCATCTTCCTGGCCTGCTCAGGGAGCTCGATCCCAAAGCCGTGCGACGTCGGCTAAGCGGCATCACCGGACCGCTCAGCTCGGGCGGCGCGACCTGGAGCGTCGTCGAGGCCCATCTGGTGAGTGTCGGCTTGCGGAACCAGGTGACACTGCTCACCGATCTCCTCGCCGAGAACGGCACCGGCTTGCTCATAACCCTCGATGAGATCCATCGCAACCAGATCGGCGAGCTCCGCGAGCTCGCTACGACGGTGCAGCATGCCTTCAGGGAGGAACGTGAGGTCGCTTTCGTCGGTGCTGGCCTTGCGTCGGCGGTGAGCGACGTCGTGAACGACGAGGTGCTGACCTTTCTACGCCGGGCCGAGCGCCACCACCTCGGGTCAGTCGGTGGTGATGATGTGGCCCGGGCGATCCGGGAACCGGTGGAGGCGAACGGGCGTCGCCTCGCCGATGACGTGCTCGCCGAGATGGTCGAGGGAACTCGCGGATACCCATTCCTCATCCAGCTGGTCGGGGCGCGGGTATGGCGCCATCACCCGTCGGAACCAGAGATCTCGATGGAAGACGCCCGCCTCGGGGTCTCGGACGCGCTCAGACGGCTCGGCTCCCTGGTGCACGAGCCAGCAATCGCTGACGCCTCTGAGATCGACAAGTCCTTCCTGCTCGCGATGGCAAAGGACGACGGGCCGTCGAAGATGGCAGATATTCAAGGGCGGCTAAACGTCGATGTCAACTATGCGAGTCAGTACCGCCTCCGCCTCATCGCCGCTGAACTCATCGAGCCTGTTCGTCGTGGCTATGTCGACTTCGCTCTGCCGTACTTGCGTGAGTACCTCCGCTCGCACGCTGCCTCGGAGATGTGACTGTTTCCCGCCCGCCTGAGAGACCGTGCGACGAGTCGCTGTTCCTATGCCCGGGGCGAGCCGGCGAGCCGTCCCAAGACGTCGATGGAGGTCTGACCATCCCGGCCGAGTCGCCTCCACCCACCCAACATCCACCCAACATTCGGCTTCCGAACGCGTCTGCGACCGTCCCTGAGCGTCTCGTTCGAAACATTCAGGCCCTGCTCAGACGGCATATCTGAGACGGGACGAGACGCGGCGAGACGCCTCAGCACCGGTCCGCATGGACTCATAATCCCTTGGTCGTGGGTTCGATCCCCACCGGGCCCACCGATTAAGCCGCAGGTCAGAGCCTAATTATTGGACCGGATCCGCCACACCTCCAACCCAACATTCACCCAACAAACTCCCA
>Ga0224557_1002656_pt1 | contig 14884 bp, 11 predicted proteins | sample 714S31014metaG_FD_180677 | JGI IMG/M metagenome (GOLD analysis project Ga0224557, IMG submission 180677) | Peat soil microbial communities from Stordalen Mire, Sweden - 717 S3 10-14 | ecosystem: Environmental > Terrestrial > Soil > Wetlands > Peat | place: Sweden: Norrbotten County, Stordalen...
CGGACGCCCGCTCGCAACACCAGCACCGCGCGCCTGCTGTTCTCCTCTCCTTGGGGGAGAGGATTAAGGTGAGGGCGAGCCCCGCTGAATTCGATCCCGTGTCCGCGGCGCCTCCGCGCCCGCAAACCCCCTTGCGCCGCAACAAAACTACCGTAATTTACCGTAATTTGTTTAACCAGCGGGCAAAAGGGATTTTCAACAAAAGGCAACGAAGATCACGAAGAAAAATCGCGTGTTTCCGACTCCTTCTTCAAGGATGCATTTTCATCTTCGTTACCTTCGTTTCCTTTTGTTTCAAATCCCCTTCCTGATCCGGGAAACCCTCACCGCCGTCGATTTAAGCTGCGAATAGGTGCGAATAGGCCGGCCAAAACCCCGGATTTTTAACTTGCCAGAGGTTGCCAGAGGTTGAAATTCCCGAACACCAGCCCAAGGCAAAACAGCCCATCTCGCGCAGAGCGGAGACGCAGTGGAAGAGTCTTAACCACGGATTTCCCGGATTTTCACGGATAAAAGAACTCCCATCCGTGTTAATCCGTGTCCATCCGTGGTGAACTCCGACTTTTTTAAATGGCTTGCGGCGCACAACGGGCGTGACGGTTCACGCCACGCACGCCGCCCGGCGCAGGAACGGGCCGCGCCAACAGCCTTTCAAAGAACAAGCCTGCTTATGAAATGTAACACCGAAGCTGGAGATTGCAAGGGTTTAGCCCGCAGAACACGCAGAATGACGCGGATGAGCGAAAGAAGAATTTTTCCGCGTTATTCTGCGTGTTCCGCGGGCCCACTGCTTATTCACGGCTCCGGGGCCTTGAACCCGCGCTGGGCTATGGCGGGACAAGCGCGGATTACGCAGCGATCAAACCCAAGATCGGGAGGGGCCAGCAGCATCCGCGAGCGGTGCAGCCCAATAATTTGTTCCGTCTCCCACGAGTCCCTGACTGATAGGAGAAAACAGCCTTTCTCACGCAAAGCCGCAAAGTCGCGGAGAAAGAATTCAACCACGGATGGCACTGATGGACACGGATAATCTGGACAGGGTCTTGGCGTCTTGGCGTGAGCTGGTGTTGCCTTGATTCCGAGGACTTTTTGGCCTCATTCTGGCTGGCCGGGAGAAGGTGATGGAAGAACTCGGACTGGACAAAGCAGCCGTCAAAGGATATTGCAAAGAGCCTTGAGCCTGCTGGGGATCAACGAGGCGAAAGAAGGGCCGCGCGGGCCGGGGAGAAGGTGGCGTTGGCCTGGTGGCTGAAGGAATGCACCACGGTGTCGCTGCGGTGGGTAAGTCGGCGATTGCAGATGGGGCATTACAGCCGGGTGGGCAAAGCGGTCAGCCGGATGCCTCGAAAGCGCGGACGGAAGCCGGAGAAACTGAAAGAAAAGCTGATGCAGTTGGATCGGTGCGATTGAATGAAACATGAAAACTGTCACAATTCCAGGATTGACCCTTTGGCGACCCTTTGGCCTTCCTGATGGCGCAAATGGATTTCACCGCGCCGTTGAACGATTGTTGCGACGCGTGGCGTTTGCCGTTGCCGTTGCGGGATGAGATCATTTGGCTTCTGCTCTCAATAACGCCCTAAAGCAAGCCTGTTCAAAGTGGTGATCGTACGCCAGAGCTTCTGTGATTCCCTCCTCCTTCATCACCAGGAAGGAAGCGCAATCCGTGAGACTCCAATGCTTGTCGGTGTGCGCAGCATAGAAATCAAGCGCTTCGTGAAATAATGTGCTGGTTTGGGGTTCAATGGAGACATTTGGATTTTGTCGAAGGCTGGTGATGGTCTGCTGCACCAAGCCACGGAAGCGGGATCCCCCTTGCCAAGTATATTGGCCACTTCCACCAAAACCATTTCCGTCGTATAAAGACGCGCCGCGCCAAGACTGCGCGATAACTCCAGAGCCTTTGGATGGAGGTCGTCCGAGGGATCCAACAACGCGACCCAGTAGCCAGCGTCTGCAAATACCCGTTTCATGTCCCTTCTTTCGGCGCTCCGTAAAGATAGTGTTTGAGGTTTCGCGCGGCGTCCGTTGGCACCTTTTCCCATTCCTCGGCGGGAATCGCAGCGCCCAGTTCGACGAGGACTTCCCAGATTGGCCTTGCGGTTGTGTCGAAGGCCGGTTCTCCCATTGGTTGGATTATCAGTTCCTTCACTTGGATGATGCTCTTGAGGTCCCCGCCAGGCTGGAATTCGGCGATGCCTTTGACGCGAAGGCGGCGAGTGGCGTGTTCCCGCAACGCCTCGGTTACAACCGTTTCCTGATCCGCGCTGAACCGCCCGGGTATTTTCGCCCCGCTGTCCAGCTTCAGCGTGAAAGTTCCGCCAAGATCAACGGCCCGCACTTCACCCGTGTAATCCACGGTATCGGTGTACACCTTCATGACCCGCGCCAGAAGCTCACGTTGCGCGCTGCGCGTGTATCGGGCGGGTGTGGATGTTTGCCGGGAATTTAATTCAACGCTCTCGTCGTCCAGCAGCGTGTTTCCGTAGTCGCCAAACAACGGGATGATGTTTTTGGGCAACGCTTCGGGCAACGGCTGGTTGTTGTTCGCGGCGGCGATGGCTGCGCTTACCAACTCCACAGCGGTATCGAGCTCGTCCGCCGGTTGCTGCCGCCAGAAGTCGGCCTGCTCTTGATCCTCATACTCCCGCATGATCGGCACGGCGGCACTGCCTTTTTCGATGGAAAAGAACTTCAGCGACAAGGCCTCCTCAAAGTTTTTTGGCAGGCGTTCGCGGTCGGGGTGATTGCGCCGCCAGAGCGCCTTGGCCGTCTCCACCAGCAATTGTTTGTAAGCAAAAAGGTCCGGCAACACATCGAGATCCAACCCGTGATCGTCAAAGCGCTTGCCTTTGAAGGTGTGTGTCACCAGTGGTCGTTGGACTTTTGGCATACTCGGTCTTTCGTTCGATTCAATTTAGTCCTTCCATCTGCAAAAACCAACGCCAATCTCAAGATTTGCCCGCAAACGAGTTGACCCCTGCTACTGCTATGCTCTGCTCGATAATGAGCCCTGGCAAATCCAGGCCGCACCAAAATGCCTGAAAGCGGGGCGAGCAAGGTTTGTTTGAAACCCAAGGCCTACGACCCCGGCTGTGCCGGAGGCTTCGCCGAGGCGAGACCTTCGAGCGCGGAACCGGCGAGTTGAATGGCGTCGCTCTCCATTTCTGCTTGATTTACTACGCTGCTGGCCGATTATGGAAAACAATCGATTTTCGCCGCAAATCAGCCATGTTGACCACATGGTGAGCGCCGACTTGAAAATGGAGATGGGTTGGACGGGCGCCACCCGCGAGAACTGGATTTTTGTATTGATTATGAGCAACTTGCGACTTTTGGATTCGATCAGAAGACCGGTTTCAATATACGAACCGCTGTTCGTATATTAATTGTTGGGCAACTAACACGCATAGCCGAGAGGATTACCACGGCAGGCATGCACGATTTGCTTTTTGCCATTGCCGATTCTGGTGGTGCGGTCAGAATGTTGTTTGATGGCCAAGATGTAGCCCAGATCTCTGACGGCTTGCACGGTGAGATTTTCGGCGACGCCGGATGGATTACACGCTTCAGCAAGTATCCGTCCCAAGTCGAGATTGAGAGGTCGAAATGGGCAAAAGAGCAGATTCAGAAAATGGTTGGCAAGAAAGATGACAATGTGGCCTGACAGCCGCTGGAGCCAACTGCCGTTGGCGCTTTCAGTGCCGCTGTCGTGGTTCACGTCGCCCGTCGGCGGCGGCTCAGATTCCAAGAAATCTGATATGAATCAGACACTTCGGAGTGGCCGTTTGATCCGACCCCGACTGCCCGGTTTTGAAGTGACCGGTGACAACTTTGAGACAAACCACAAATGAAGGTTTCAAAATACAAATGGCCTGTTTGGAGCGTCTTGTCCGCTGTTTGTCTCCTCGCAGCCGCCCTTTCGCTCTGCATTTTTTGGGCTGCCGTTGACCTTGGATACGACAGCTCACCCCGTGGAAAAGCGATCATTACATGGTGGGGCTATGCAATGCTCGGCCTGGTCGCCACAGGCATCGGATTCGCCGCGCTTGCCATAAAGTCTTGGTGGTCCAATCGGAAGGTAGTAAAGGGGCTGGCGAAGAGAGATTGATCATGGCTTCGGTGAATAAACTCCTGGGCCGGGCGTTTGAGGCTTATCATGCGGGGCGCATCGACGAGGCGGAGGCGATTTGCCGGAAGCTCGTCGCGCTGGCGCCGCGGGAGGGGCGCGTCTGTTTTTTATTGGGCATGAGCCTGCGCCGGGCCGGACGCGGGGCCGAAGCGGCCGACTGGCTTAATCGGGCGGCCAGGCTCCAACCGCGCTCCCCGGAGGTGCTCAACGGCTTGGGGTCGGCTTATAGCGACTTGCAGGATTATCCGCGCGCCGCGGAGTGTTTTGCCCGCGCCATCGAGATCAACCCGCGCTACGCCGATGCCCACTACAATATGGGCAACGCCTGTCAAAGGTTGCGGCAATACGATAGGGCGCTGGTGTTCTATCAGAGCGCGCTTGAACTGAATCCGGCCGATTACGAAGCGTGGACGAATCTGGGGAACTTCCACAAGCAATTGAACCAGATCGAGCCGGCGCTTGCGGCGTTCGAGCGGGCGTTGCGGATTGCACCGGATTTCGCCCTGGCCCATTGGAACCGGGCAATCGTGTTGTTGATGGCGGGCCGCCTGCGCGAGGGTTTTCAGGAGTATGAATGGCGCTGGCGCTTGAGCGGCCCGATTTTCGTGCCGCGCGTATTTTCCCAGCCGGCATGGGATGGCCAGCCGATCCCGGGGAAGACTCTGTTCATCCACGCCGAGCAGGGGATGGGGGATGCCATCCAGTTCGTCCGCTATGCGCGGCTGGTGCGCCCGCGCGCCGGGCGGATCATCCTGGAAACGCCCGCGCCGCTTAAGAGCCTCTTTGAGCAAGCCGCCTGCGCGGACGTCGTCATCGCTTTGGGCGAAGCGCCGCCACCGTATGATTGGCACGTTCCGCTGATGAGCCTGCCCCTGCTCTGTCAAACGACGCTGGAAACGATTCCCGGCGGCGCGCCTTATCTGGCTGCGCCGGCCTGCCTGGATTTCCCCGCGGTCCCCGCCGGGCATTTGAAAGTAGGATTGACTTGGGCTGGCAATCTGTCGTCGGCGGACCTGGCGGACCGGTCGGTGCGGCTTGAGGAACTGGCGCCCTTGTTCGAGGTCCCCGGCGTGGTTTTTTTTGGTCTGCAAGTGCCGATGCCGGCGGGGGACGAGGCGGCGGCGCGCGCGCTGCCCAACTTGAGGAACCTGGGACCGCACTTGAGCGACTTCCGGCGCACGGCGGCAGTGATTGGGCAAATGGACTTGATTGTCTCGGTGGACACGGCTGTGGCGCATCTGGGCGGGGCGTTGGGGAAACCGACCTGGACGCTGTTGATGCACTCGCCGGATTGGCGCTGGCTGCTGGATCGCGCCGATTCTCCGTGGTATCCCACGATGCGGCTGTTCCGCCAGAGCGAGCGCGGCCAATGGGCGGGGCCGATCCGGCGCGTGGCCCGGGAGTTGCGGGATTTGGCGCCGCGGTGAGGTGCGGGTCAGGCGGCGACCGGCGGGACAACGTCATCGAAGCTGCCGACAATCTCCGGGAAGGAATGACGGGCGGCGAATTCGTGAAGTTTTTGCGCGCGTTCATCGGCGGCCATCTGGACGTCGGTCTGGCGGGCCAGGCGCGATATGACCGCTTCGATCAATTCATCCGGGGTGAAGGGTTTGACGAGGTAATCATCGGCGCCGCAAACCATGCCGCGGCGGAAACCATCCAGGCTGACCATGCCAGTCATGAGAATAAAGGGGATTGGCGCGGTATCCAGAGACTCGCGGACGGCGCCGAGGGTTTCGTAACCATCCATGTCCGGCATGTTGACGTCGCAGATGACAAGGTCGGGCTGATGCGCGTGAATCATCTTGACACCCATCTGGCCGCTGGCGGCTTCCTGAACCGTGAAACCGTAGTTGGCCAGGACAACCTTGATGAGTTTGCGGACGTCTTCTTTGTCGTCTATGACTAAGATGTTCTTCATGACTTTGGAGCCAGCATCAAGAATCGTGCCAAGCGGCGCCACCCCTTGGGCGGTGGGGAAAGACGGGCGTTTTGCGGTCAAAATTGCCGGTTTGGAACCCGATGCGGGCAAACTCTGCCGCCCCCCCGACCGGGGGATTGGGCCGCGCAGTCAAAGATCCGGAGGCATGAATTCGCGCAGGCTAAGCCGTAACGATGCAGTAGGATTGGGGAGCGCGGGCGTCCCGGTCGCTTCCAGTCGGCGTCCCGCCGACGGTGTCGGACTCGAAAGCAATCACCTTCCGGTGAACCATCTGAGGCATCTGATACCTTCGGCGGGACGCCGAAGGTTGCGGGCGAAGACGCCCGCGCTCCCAATCCTACTGAATAGTTACGCCTCCTACGCCTTGGCGTTCAAGGTTTCGTACACCATTTCGGCCAGCTTGCGGGCGTGGAAGGGCTTTTGGACAAAGTTGAAGGAGGCGCCGGGAGCGAACTCCTTGGCGACGCGTTCGGCGTTGTAGCCGGTGGTGAAGAGGACCTTGAGCCTGGGCTGCTCGGCCTGAAGGATTCTGGCCAATTCCGTGCCGGCCATGCCGTCGGGGAGGATCAAGTCTGTCAACAATAGATCAATGTCGGCGCGGCGCTGTTTCCAGACCCCCAGGGCCTCGCGGCCGTTGGTGGATTCGAGAACTTCGTAGCCGTGGCTTGTAAGGATGTGGCGCATCAACTTGAGCAGGTGCGTCTCGTCCTCGACCACGAGGATGGTTTCGGTTCCGCCGATGACTTTTGGCTCGTTGGGAACCATCTGCAAGGCGCCGCTCCTGGCGCCGCTGGCCGGCAGGTAGATTTGGAACGTGGTGCCTTCGCCCAGGCGGCTTTGCACCGTGATCCAGCCTTGATGCTGTTTGATGATGCCATAGACGGTGGCCAGGCCCAGGCCCGTGCCGCGGTCCAACTCCTTGGTGGTGAAAAAAGGCTCGAATATCCGGCCCACATTCTCCGGCGCGATCCCGCAACCGGTGTCCCCGAACGTCAGGCAGACGAAGTGGCCCGGTGCGGCCTCCGGGTTTTGGCGGGCCTGGCCGGGGTCGAGGGTGACGGACGCGGTGCCGATGCGCAACTGGCCGCCGCGCGGCATGGCGTCCCTGGAATTGACGGCGAGGTTGAGGAGGACTTGCTCGATCATGCCCAGGTCGGCCATGATGGCGGGCAGCCCCGGGGCAAAATCGACCAGCAAGGTCACATCTTCGCCCAGGATGCGGCGGAGCATCTTTGTGATGTTATTGACAACTTCGTTCAAATCGACCACCTGCGGATGGAATTGCTGTTTGCGGCTGAAGGTCATCAATTGGCGGGTCAACGCGCCGGCGCGCTTGCCGGCCTCGGTGATTTCCTTGAGGGAATCGGCGCCCCGGGTGGTGAGTTTCTCCCCGGCCAGCAGGAGGCTGGCGTGGCCATTGATGACGGTCAGAAGATTGTTGAAATCGTGCGCGATGCCGCCGGCCAATTGCCCGATCGATTCCATCTTCTGCGACTGGCGCAGTTGCGCCTCCAGGTTCAGGCGCTCGGTCACATCGACGGCCAGGGACAACACGACCTGTTGCGAGCCCAAAAGGTGCGAAGACACCTCCATGACGGCAAGCTTGCCGCTCTTGGTGCGATGGCGCCAGACGCCGGAGACGCCCGTGTCGGGCGCCATACGCGCCTGTTTGTCCAGAATGGCGGCGAGGTCCTCGGGCGTGGCGACGTCGCGCAGGGTCATGCGCATGAATTCCTCCTTGGAATAACCGTAGTGACGCACGGCCGCCTCGTTGACGGTGATGAAGGCCAGGGAGGAGCGGTCGTAGGTGAAAATGGGCGTCGGATTGCTCTCGAAGAGTTGGCGGTATTGGTTCTCGGAAGCCTGGATGAGCGCGATGGAATGTTCCAGCTCCTGCGTGCGCGCCTTGACCACGGCCTCAAGGCGTTCGAAAGAGGACTGCACCTCGCGGCTCAGGCGCCACTTCTCCGCCAGCGACAGCGCGATTTGCTGGACCTCGATGTTGTGGAAGGGCTTTATCAGCAGGAGCAATTGGTCCGTGTGCCGCAGTTTGCGGGAAATGTCATGGGCGGAATAATCGGAAAACCCGGTGCAAATCACCACTTCCAGGCACGGATCGGAGTCCCAGAGGCGGCTGATCGTCTCGATTCCATCCCATCCGGGAGGCAGCCGCATATCGACAAACGCCACCGCGAACGGCCGGGCCGCCTTCTTGGCGCGGACCGCGCACTCCAGGCCCTCGGCGCCCTGCGAGGCGCACTCCACCTCGAAGCGCGGCAACTCCAATTCGTCCATCGGTTTGCCCAGGATTTCCGCTTCGGCCCTGGCCAACTGGCCGGCCATGCTTTCGTCGGCGGCCAGGACTTTGCGGAAAACGTCGTGGATGTCCGGATTGTCGTCAATAACTAGAATGCGATAGGCTTCTTTCATAGGCTTCAATGCGCCGCTGCCCAGTATGGCCGGGGTCGGCGGAATTTTCACGAAAAATCGCCGCACTTTTCGCGCCGGCGCCTGGGCTGCGGGCTTGGATTTCTATTCTGCGCGACACTAAAGACCTGAACAAGGCCCGTACCCTGGAGCTTTTCAACAAGACCAACCCGTTCAACATCACGGGGGCGCACGACACGTTGGAGGCCTGCCATCAGCGCCTGGCCGCCGGCTGCCGCCTCTCAAAACGGAGAATCATTTCGCAGAGGTGCTAAAGTTCCCGGCGGACGTGCCGATAGGTGAATGTCGAGAGACAATGGCGATTGGCCGCCACTGAGAGCCAATCGGGAAAGCGGCGAATGCCCGTGCAAAATTTCGCCTGCACGACACGGATGTCGTGAGCAAACTCCCCGAAAGGGGTGACTCAAGGAAAGAGTTTAAGTATATGGTGATCAACACAAACATGGCGGCGATTACGTCCGCCAATAACCTCGATAAGTCAACCAACGAATTGAATAACGCGTTGGCGCAACTATCCTCCGGCTCGAAAATCACAAGTCCTGCTGATGAACCGGCCGGTTTGGCCGAGTCCATCGGTTTGACTGCGGAAATCGGCCAGACCAACGCCGCCAATTCCAATGTCAGCAACGCCATCTCCTTCAGCCAGACCCAGGATGGATACCTGCAACAGGTGGGGGCCGCACTGGATCAGATGAGCACACTCGCGGTTGAGGCTCAAGACCCGACCAAGAGCACCGCTCAATTGAGCGACTATAACGCCGAGTTTACCGCTCTGGCGGGATACATCACGACAACGGCAAACGCCACCTTCAACGGCGTCAGCTTGTTCGGCGGCACCGACGACTCCACCACAGGCGGTCTCGCGGTGACGATCGATGGCAACGGCGCCATGTTCACGATGACGGCTGTCAACCTGGGTTCGACAGCGGTTTACACCAACGCGACGGGCGCGACCATCACGAGCACGACGCTCGCGGCCACGGCGCTGGGCCTGGTCACATCCGCCATCGGCCAACTGGCCACGGATCGTGCCGCCATCGGCGCGAACGAAGAGGCGTTAACCTATACGGGCGACGAACTGGGAGTTCTGTCGGACAACCTCACCGCCGCCAACAGCAACCTCACGGATGTCGATGTTGCGACGGAGAGCACCAAGTACGCCGAATACCAAATCCTCGTGCAGTCCGGCACGTCGATGCTGGCCCAGGCGAATCAAAATCCTCAGTCCGTGCTCAAACTCCTGCAGTAAGCAGCCGGTTTAAACATTCGGATACGCAAGTCGGGCGGCGTTAGGCGCCGCCCGATTTTTCTTTTTTCCACCTCCGCTTTTCCCGCCAGGGCCTCTTGAAGACTGCCAAGGAGGTGGAAATAAATCAAGGCAGCAACCTGACGGGTTCTTTTGGCGGCAGGCAGCGTTGATCGCTCGTTGCAGATCCATGCGGATATGCGCCTCGCTCGGGTGAGAACAGATAAGAGCTGCCCGCTTTCGCGGGCTGCCTTGCCAGCCGCCAAAATCCCTGCGTCATCTTGCTGCCTTGATCTATTTCCACCTCCTAAAGTATTTCCCGCGTCCGTCGATATAACTATTGCCTAGCTAGACACAGGCGGTTGGCAGCCACAAAGAGCCAACCGGGAAACCGGCGGAAGCCCGAATCAAATTCCGCCACGCGACAGGGATGTCGTGAAATAAATGCCCCGAAAGGGGTAACTCAAGGAAAGAGTTAGTTATGGTAATCAATACAAACATGGCGGCCATTACGTCCGCCAATAACCTCGACAAGTCAACCAACGAACTGAATAACGCGTTGGCGCAGCTCTCCTCTGGCTCGAAAATTGTGTCTCCTGCGGATGACCCGGCCGGTTTGGCCGAGTCCATCTCATTGAATGCGCAAATCGGCCAGACGAACGCCGCGAACAACAACGTCAGCAACGCCATCTCCTTCAGCCAGACCCAGGATGGGTATCTGCAACAGGTGGGGGCCGCGCTGGATCAGATGAGCACGCTGGCTGTCGAGGCTCAGGACCCGACCAAGAGCACCTCTCAGTTAGCCGACTACAACGCCGAGTACCAATCTCTGGCGGGGTACATCAAGACCACAGCAAATGCCTCCTTCAATGGCGTCAGCTTGTTCGCCGGCACCGACGACTCCACCACAGGCGGTCTCGCGGTGACGGTCGATGGCAACGGCACCATGTTCACCATGACGGCCGTTAACCTGGGTTCGACGACGGCTTACACCGGCGCGACGGGGGCGACCATCACGACCACGACGCTTGCGGCCACGGCACTGGGGTTGGTCACATCCGCGATCAGCGCGCTGGCCACGGATCGTGCCGCTGTCGGCGCGAACGAAGCGGAATTGACCTACACGGGCGACGAACTGGGAGTTCTGTCGGACAACCTCACCGCCGCCAACAGCAACCTCACGGATGTCGATGTTGCGACGGAGAGCACCAAGTACGCCCAATACCAAATCCTCGTGCAGTCCGGCACGTCGATGCTGGCACAGGCGAATCAAAACCCTCAGTCCGTGCTCAAACTCCTGCAATAAGGAGAGTGAGCACTGCTAGATCGGTTTGACACACCTCGGGCGGCCTTCGGGCCGCCCGAGTGAAACGTTTTCAAGGGTCTGAACGAATTGGAAAAACTTGAGTGAGAGCCAAAGAAAGAAAATAAGAGTATGTCAGCGGTAAACTCCAGCAGCACCAGCAGCCTGGCCATGTCCGGTCTGGCCTCCGGCATCAATTGGACCACCCTCATCAACGACATGGTGTCTTCGGAATCAAAGCCGATCACCACTATGGAGACACATCAGACCACACTCGCCTCGGATAACTCCGCCTATGAAACCATCGGCACCGATCTGACCAATCTGCAAAACGACGCCACCACCCTCTCGGCGTCCGACTTTTTCCTGAGCGCCACCACGGCCAGTTCGGACTCTTCGGTGGCCACCGCCACCGCCCAATCAGGGGCTCCTTTGGGCACGTATGCTTTTTCGGTTGCCCAATTGGCCGCCGCCGCCGTCCAGAACGGCTCGACCGTTTCCGCCCAGCCCATCAGTTCCACCAGCGACGTCTCCGCTGTGGATTTGAACAGCGGCGCCTTCGCCGATCCCATTACCGCCGGAACCTTCACCATTGACGGCCATACCATCACCGTCGCCGCCACCGACTCCTTGCAGTCCGTCTTCACTCAGATTCACAACGCTACTAGTAGTGCGGTCACGGCCAGTTACGATCCCGGCTCCGACACGATTACACTCACTGACAGCACCGGCGCGCCGATCACCCTGGGGAGCAGCGCGGACACCAGCAATTTTCTCCAGGCCACCCAACTCTATACCAACGGCAACGACAGCGTCACCAGCCTTGGAGCATTGGCCGGCATCAGTACGACTGCCGCCGCAGACCAGGCCAATCTGTCCACGGCCATCTCCGACGGCGGCAGCGGGAAGGGAGCGTTCGAGATCAACGGAGTGACGATCAACTACGACGCTTCCACCGACAGCATTAACGACATATTGAAGGCGATCAATAATTCCGCCGCGGGCGTGACGGCCACGTACGACGGGGCCAACAATCGATTCGTCCTGACCAATAACAACACCGGCAATACGAGCATGACCCTGCAGGACGTGACCGGCACTTTCCTGGCCGCCACCGGCCTTTCCGGCGGCAAGTTTCAACCCGGAACGAATTTGCAGTACAGCATCAATGGCAGCAAACCGATGACCAGCGAGAGCAACACGGTCGATCCTTCCTCCATTGGCCTGACCGGTTTGTCCATCACCGCCCTGTCCGTGGGCTCGACCAACGTGACGGTCAGCTCCGACACCAACACCATCGCCACCGCCATCACCAACTTTGTCAACGATTACAACACCATCCAGAACTACATCACCTCGCAAACGACCGTCTCCACAACAACCCTGAGCACGACCGGCTCGACGGACTCGACGACGACGACGTCGGCCGTTGCTGGATTGTTGATGGGGGACATGGATGTGGAAGGCATAGCGACCAATTTGCGCCAACTGGTGGATGCCTCGCCCCTTTCGGGCATCGTTGAAAACCTGAACGACATCGGCGTCATTTCCAACGGCACCGATAACACGCTGGCGACCAGTACCCCGGTCTTGAACATCGCGCTGACCAATAATCTGAGCCAAATCAGCCAGTTGTTCACGGACCCGACCTCCGGCCTGGCCACCACGCTCGGCAGTTACCTCACCAACACCTTGGGGAGCAGTGGTGTGATCAAGACTAAGGAACAGAGTTTCACCACGCAATCCACTGACATCGCCACCAGCATAACCACCCTGCAACAGAAGATCACAAGCGACGAAACGGAGATGGAAAACCAATTCGTGGAAATGGAAGACGCCATCAACACCATCAACGTCGATAAGGAATACCTCACCGCCTACTTTGACAGCACTTCCTCCAGCAGCTCCGGCTCCTCCTCCTCAAGCTCATCTTCCTCATCCTCATCGGGGATATAATCCGCCTGCCAGCTTTTCCTGTCGGTTTTCCTTGCCAAATGCGGGAGGGACGTTTACACTCGCGTCCGAGCTTCAACAAAAGGAATTGCCATGAAAAATGCGACACGCATCGCCTTAGTCAGTTCAAGTTTAATCTTTATTATTACGGCCCTCAGCGCGCCGGCCCAGGATTGGCCGCAGTGGCGCGGGCCAAATCGCGACGCCAAAGCCGCCGGCTTCACCCCCCCGGCGTCGTGGCCTCAACAACTCAACCTCAAATGGAAAGTCGCCGTCGGCAAGAGCGACACCACGCCGGCACTGGCCGGCGGCAAATTATTCGTCTTCTCGCGCCAGGATGATTCCGAAGTCATCCAATGCCTGGACGCGGCCACCGGCGCGGGGGTGTGGAGCAATAAATATGACGTGGCGGCGCCCACAGGACCGCCGGCCCGGCATCCCGGCCCGCGCAGTTCCCCCGTCGTGACCGACGGCAAAGTCGTCACCTTGGGCGTCCGCGGCACACTCTCCTGCCTGGACGCGGCATCGGGCAAACTGCTCTGGCGCAAGGATGACATCAAGGATGTGCCCAACTTCTTCACCGCGATGTCGCCCCTGGTGGTCAACGGCCTCTGCATCGCCCAACTGGGCGGCAAGTCCGACGGCGTTGTCATCGCCTGCGATCTGGCCACCGGCGCGGAGCAATGGAAATGGACCGGCGACGGCGCCGCTTACGCTTCGCCCGTGCTGATGGAGGCGGGGGACGCCAAATTGGTCGTCACGCAAACCGACAAACGCGTGGTGGCGCTCAACCTGGCCGACGGCAAACTGGTCTGGGATGCTCCCTTCGTCCCCCAAGGGATGGGCGGCAATTTTGACACGCCGGTTGTTGACGGCCAAACGATCATCTACACGGGCACCGGACGCGGAACCGTGGCGGTCAAACTGGCAAAAGAGGGGGACAGTTTCAAGGGCACGCCGCTTTGGACCAACACCGATAATTCACCGCAGTATTGCACGCCGGTGCTCAAAAACGGCCTGATCTTCGGCCTGTCGCAACCCGGCAATTTCTATTGCATCAACGCCCAAACCGGCAAGACGGCCTGGAGCGAAACCGATGCCAAGCGCGGCGCTTTCGGCTCCATCGTCGATGCGGGCGCCGTCCTTGTGGCGTTGACGCCCAAATCAAGCTTGATCGTCTTCCAACCCAGCGACACCGCCTACACCCAAGTGGCCGCAATCAAAGTGGCCGATGGCAGCGCCTATGGGTATCCGGTGCTGGCGGGCAACAGGGTCTTTGTGGAAGACGACGATTCAGTTACGCTCTGGACGATCAATTGACCGCGGGGCCTTGGCGCGGCAGGCGGCCAATCCAGACGGCCCCGGCCGCGTGGCGCCATTCCAGGGGCGGCAGTTCCGGTTCGGTCCCGCTGGTGATTTCCAGCCGGTCGGAGGGCCGCATTTTCTCCACCCACGGCCGATACGATTCCCACTCATAGTGGTTCCACTGGATGTTGCGATAAATCTTCAGGTCCGCGTCAGGCATGATGGCCGATTCATAACCGAGGATGTAGCGCCAGTCGCCGCCGGGGTTCTTGTAGAACGTATTGAAGAAGAAGGAAAAGTCCGCGCCGTAAAAAATGCCGCCGCTGTCGGGCATCCAGCCTTGCAATTCGGGCCGGCTGGCGTCCACCAGGTCCTCGTGGAGGGTGGCGGTGTACCGGCCGTCCAGGTCGCTGCTGGTGTCCAGAAAGAGCGCGGCGCAAACCAGGCCGCAAACCGCCAGCCGCCGTCCGGGCCGAGTGGCCCACTCCTCCTGGATTGCCTGGTCAAATTGGATCGCCAGCCACGCCATCGCAGCCGCCAAACCCCAGTCCGCCC
>Ga0224557_1002657_pt1 | contig 14883 bp, 16 predicted proteins | sample 714S31014metaG_FD_180677 | JGI IMG/M metagenome (GOLD analysis project Ga0224557, IMG submission 180677) | Peat soil microbial communities from Stordalen Mire, Sweden - 717 S3 10-14 | ecosystem: Environmental > Terrestrial > Soil > Wetlands > Peat | place: Sweden: Norrbotten County, Stordalen...
GCGGGTTTCGCTTGTGGAAGGAAGCCGGGACGCGGCCAGGTTCCACTCCCGCCCAGCCTCGTCCGGATAAGCGCAAAGGAACACCGCTTGGCGCCAGGAAGAAAATGAAAGGACGACAAAGATGAAAGCAACGATCAAACCACTCACCCAGCGTCCGGCGTGGAAGGCCCTCGCCGCCCACCACAAAAGAATCCAAAACGTGCATCTTCGGAAATTGTTCGCCGATGACCCGCAACGCGGCAAGCAGATGGCGGTCGAGGCGGCGGGCCTCTACCTGGATTATTCAAAGAACCGCATTACCGGCCAAACCCTCAAACTGCTGGTCCAACTGGCCAGGGAATCCGATTTGAGCGGGCGGATCGCAGCCATGTTCAATGGCCAGAAAATCAACATCACGGAAAACCGCGCCGTCCTGCATGTGGCCTTGCGCGCGCCGAAAGGCGCGACCATCGTCGTGGATGGAAAAAATGTCGTGCCTGAGGTCCACGCTGTGCTCAACAAAATGGCCGATTTCTCCGATCGCGTCCGGAGTGGCCAGTGGAAGGGCCATTCCGGCAAACGCATCAAGAACGTCATCAACATCGGCATCGGCGGTTCCGACCTTGGTCCTGTGATGGCCTACGAGGCGCTCAAACATTACAGCCAACGCGCCATGACGATCCGGTTCGTCTCCAACGTGGACGGGATTGATTTCGTGGAAGCGACCCACGACCTCAATCCGGTGGAAACCCTATTCATCGTTTCGTCAAAAACCTTCACCACGCTCGAAACCATGACCAACGCACAAAGCGCGCGCGATTGGCTGCTCAAGGCGTTTGGCGGCGACAAAAAGGCCGTGGCCAGACATTTCGTAGCGGTTTCCACCAATGCCGAGAAGGTGGCCGCGTTCGGCATTGACACGGCAAATATGTTCGGCTTCTGGGACTGGGTTGGCGGACGCTACTCGATGGATTCGGCCATCGGTCTTTCCACGATGCTGGCGGTTGGACCAGACAATTTCCGCGCATTGCTCGCCGGCTTTCACGAGATGGACGAGCATTTCAGCAACACGCCGTTCGAGAAAAACCTGCCGGTGCTGATGGGGCTCCTGTCGGTTTGGAACAACGATTTTTTCGGCGCGCAAACGGTGGCGGTGTTGCCTTACGAACAATATCTGAAACGCTTTCCCGCGTATCTTCAGCAATTGACAATGGAGAGCAACGGCAAGCACGTCACACTCGACGGCAAAAAGGTGAATTACCAGACCGGACCGGTTTACTGGGGCGAACCCGGCACCAATGGCCAGCACTCGTTCTATCAATTAATTCATCAGGGGACGCGGCTGATCCTGTGCGACTTCATCGCGTTTGGCCATGCCCTCACTTCGTTGGGTCGGCACCACGACATTCTGCTGGCGAATGTTTTTGCCCAGGCCGAGGCTCTCGCTTTTGGCAAAACCGCCGAAGAAGTCAAAGCCGAGGGCACGCCGGACTGGCTTGTGCCACATCGTGTGTTCGAAGGGAACCGGCCGTCCAACGTCATCCTTGCCGACCGGCTCACGCCGGAGGTTCTCGGCCAACTCGTCGCGCTTTACGAACATAGCGTTTTCACGCAGGGCGTGATTTGGAACATTGATTCGTTTGACCAGTGGGGTGTGGAACTGGGCAAGGTGCTCGCCCAGCGAATCGTTCCAGAACTTGAGAGCGAGACGGCACCCAAGCTCAAACATGACACTTCGACGAACAACCTGATCCGCCGTTATCGCAAGTTGAAGGGGCGGAAATGAAACCGCCGAGCGCTCCCGTTTTCAGCGGGCGGTGTCCCTTCATAATCCAGAGTAGGGTTTCACCCCATAGCGGGGCCGCCCCTGCCCGCGCAATTTAAGGATAGGCACCGATGCAGATGTGATGGAACCGATTTTTACAAGACGCCGCCATCTGGACGCCGACGGCGAACAAATAGACGAAACGCAAAGAACGAAAGAACCATTATGCTAAGCAAAGCCGGAACACTCAAGGGTTTCAAATTGGACAGTCTTGACGGGGAAATAGGGAAGGTCAAAGAATTCTACTTCGACGACCGGCACTGGACCATCCGCTATTTGGTCGCAGACACGGGAAACTGGCTCCCAGGCAGAAAGGTGCTGATTTCCCCGTATGCGCTGGTCGCGGTGAATAAAGAAGAGCAAAACATCGCCGTCAATTTAACCAAAAAGCAGATCGAGGACAGTCCGTCCCTGAACAGTCACAAGCCCGTCTCCCACCAATTCGAGCAGGCCTACTATGGGCATTTTGGATGGCCGACGTATTGGGGAGGGCCAGACAGGTGGGGATATAAGCCCTGCCTCGTGCGAGACCCTGAAAAATGGAGGAAATCCACCCCGGATGCGAAAGCATGGGACCGTCATTTGCGCAGCACTTACAGTGTGAGTGGACATCATATCCAGGCCTTGGACGGGGAGATTGGCCACGTCGAGGATTTTATCATTGATGACGAGACATGGGCGATTCGTTATTTGATTGTCGATACGCGGAATTGGTGGCCTGGAAAAAAGGTCCTGGTATCACCGCAGTGGATCGAGAATGTGAGTTGGGGCGAGAGGAAAGTTTTCGTGAATCTTTCCCGCGAGACCATCAAGAAGTCGCCGGAATACTCGGAGGAGTCCCTGCTGACTCGGGAATACGAGACCGCGCTGTATAAGCATTATGATCGCAAAGGATACTGGATCGATGAAGTCGCTGCCATGGAGTGTTCGCATTGACAATGCTGCGACCAACCCAAGGAAAACCTCCAAGCCTGTGGTCTCCATGAGCGCGCTGGATGCCATCTATCATCGCCGCGCTATGCGCAATTATCTGCCATCGACAATCGGCCGGGCTGTCATTCAATCACTGTTCGATGCCGCCGTCCACGCCCCTACCGCCATGTTTGTCGTGGCGGATTGCTGGCTGGCAGCGGAAAACCGGGAGGCCCCCTGATGAACGACAATCCGAACTGCCCCCCGGGATCGTTGGTTCTTTTGCGACACGGGGAAAGCGTGTGGAATAGGGAAAACCGCTTTACTGGTTGGACGGACGTTGATTTGTCCGACCTCGGCAGAGAAGAGGGGCGGGAGGCAGGCCGTGGCTTGAAAGCAAACGGGTTTTCGTTCGACGTCGCGTTCACGTCCGTGTTGAAGCGCGCCATTCGGACTCTGTGGATCGTGCTCGATGAGATGGATTTGATGTGGATTCCCGTCCACCGGGATTGGCGATTGAACGAACGGCATTACGGCGCCCTGCAAGGGCTGAACAAAGCGGAGATGACCACGAAGTTCGGTGAGACGCAGGTCAAGCTGTGGCGGCGAAGCTACGACATCCGCCCCCCCCCTCGCAGAGGAAGATCCAAGACATCCCCGGCACGATGCGCGTTACAGGGATCTCAGCCCTTCAGAGATTCCCGCCACGGAATGTTTGAAGGACACCCTGGCACGCTTTTTGCCCTGCTGGCATGATCACATCATGCCGGCGGTTTGTTCTGGGAAGCGCGTGCTGATAGCCGCGCACGGGAACAGCCTGCGTGCGCTGGTCAAGCATCTCGACGGAGTGTCCGACGCCGAAATCGTCGATCTGAACATTCCTACCGGTATCCCACTGGTTTACGAACTCAACCAGGATTTGAAACCGATCCGCCACTATTTTCTCGCCGATGCCGAGCGCGTGCAAAAAGCGATGCAGGCCGTGGCGAGCCAGGCCTCTGGGAAACACTAGCAAGAGGATCCATGTCACTTGCTCCCAATAAAACGAAACTCGTGTGTGTGATCGGACAGGCGTTGGACTCGCCTGAGCGTTTCAATTTCATGGAAGCGAACATGCTGGCGGCAAACCCGCAAGCATGGCTGTTCCAGGCAGGTTTTATGCGTTAGTTTTCACCATGAGGATCGTCCGTTACCTGTCTGCATTTCTGCTGGCGGGGGCATTGTTCGCCCGAGCCGGCGACCAGCCTCTTACCTTGCCGGAGTTGATGCAAGACGCTGAAAATTGGGCCCGGGACAATCTCGATACCAATGTTCTCAACTCGCTCCCCAAGGTGGAGGACCCTGCGGTTCAGCAATTCTTCCGTGACGTCCAGCAGCGTTTCCAAGGCGACTACGTGGTGGATTTGGCGGGACTAAGGCAAACCGCGCGCGCCATGCTGCCGTTGCTGGAAAGCCGCGAGGAAACCCAGCCTTACGCCGCCTGGCTGGCGGCGCAGATGGATTATTTCGATGTCGCTGACGAAATCTGCCTCACCATTCCGGTGCCAAGAGCGGAAACCAATCAGCCACCTCCACCGATGGCCAATCCGCCGCCGCAAACGGAACGCGATATTTGGGTCAGAAGAGCTGCCGGCCGTCCTTGGTCCGCCGGTGCGAAGGAATTTGTGCCGCAATTGAAGCCGGTTTTTGCCGCTCAGAAGATTCCATCGGAGCTGGTCTGGGTGGCGGAAGTGGAGTCGTCTTTTGATTGGCGCGCGCGAAGTCCGGCAGGAGCGGCGGGACTTTTCCAATTGATGCCGGACACGGCGAAACAGTACGGACTCTCCTTGTTTCCCCGCGATCAGCGTTTTCAGACCGAACCCAGCGCGACGGCCTCGGCCCAGTACCTGAAACATCTTTATGGCCGGTTCCAGGATTGGCGTCTGGCTTTGGCCGCTTACAACGCGGGAGAGGGCGCCGTGCAAAAGCAGTTGGACCGCTACCAACTGCGAAGTTACGACGATATCGCAGGGCATCTCCCCGCAGAAACACAAATGTATGTGCCGCGGGTCGAAGCCGTCGTTTTGCAGCGTGAAGGCGCCAAGCTGCAACAGCTCCCCGCGCCGCGGTGAAGGGGGCAACATGGAGGAAGATCGCCTGTGGGAACAACTGGCATTACTTTCCATGTTCGATCCGATGAAGGAATCCTGAGCACGATGTCCGCAGCAGGGTTTCACCCCATATGCGGCGGAGGATCCGGCGTTTACCCTGTCTTTAATGAACAACACAACCACGATCAACAATGGCGGAGATACCAAACCGGAAGCGGGGCTTTGGCTTGACCATCGACAGGCCTTTATCGTCGTCTTGTCCAAAACCGGGGAAGAAACAAGGCGGATACAATCCAGTGCGGAAAGGCAATCCCGACGTTCCGGGGAGCCTTCCACCGGACGTTTTGAATACCAGGCAGTTCCGTCCGATGATTCCCGCCAGAGGGAGTACACCGGGCATCTGGCGCGCTTCTACGACGAGATCATTTCCTTTCTCCGCGATGCCGGAACCGTTTTGATCTTTGGCCCCGGCGAGGCCAAAGGCGAACTGAAAAAGCGATTCGAGAAAGCGAAAGCCGGCACCCGGATCGTTACCATGGAAACCGATGACAAAATGACCGAACCGCAGATTGTCGCCCATGTCCGCCATCACTTTTGCCATGATTCGGCAAGACAGGGCGTTTGAATTCTTTTGCCAAACGGGCCAGCCATGAAGTCGTAGCGCGGAAACTGGTCATGAACATTGAGACTCTGAATGTCGTTTGGTCTGTGTCGAAGGGATTCTTATGATTTCTTCCATTGTGACAAACCAGCCGCTGGCGTCGTTAATCCCTCCGGCAAATGAAACCGTGATGAGCCGCCTGTACGGACATTTTTCGGGGCGTGGATCCTCGACGGAAATGCGGATTTTTCTCATTGTCGGCTTGGTAATTTTCGTGCATGTGGCCGTTAAAATCATCCGGCATGGCAGCGAATGGCTCATTCTCAAGCGCAAGAGCCATCAGAAAAAATATCCGCTCATTTTCAGGGCCCGACAGCCCAAATTCATCACGGTTAGCCGCCTCATGGTCAGCGCCATCATTTTTGTCCTCTATTTTTTTGCGTTTGGATTGATCCTGCAGGAGGTCGGCGTGAACTTGACGGCCTATTTGGGCTACGCTTCCATCCTTGGGCTGGCCATCAGCTTTGGTTCACAAGGCTTGGTTCAGGACATCGTAGGCGGCATGACGCTGATCTTTTGCGACGCCATGGATGTGGGTGACTTGGTGGAAATTGCCAGTACCAACACGATCGTCATTGGTCGCGTGGAGGAAATTGGACTGCGGTTCACCACGCTGGCCAATTTTCTCCATCAGAAGGTTTTGATTCCCAACCGGAACATTGGCACCGTCAGCCGGTTTCCACCCGGCGGTGTGGACGCGTACGGGAACGTCAAGATTCCGGCGGCCGCGGACTCGCAAAAGGCCGTTCAAATCGTCGGGGACGAAGCCAAAGGAATGTGGGAGCAGTTCGGCGCCATTATCTTGAGCGAACCAATGATCGGCAAAGTGGAAACGGCGAGGGGCGGCGGTTGGTCTTTTTTTCGCGTCCACTTCAAAATCTTGCCGGGACAGGGGGGATTGATCGAAACGACCTTTCGTCAACGGGTGGTCAGCGCCATGAAAACTTTCGATCCGAACTACGCCGAATGGCAGGTGCCCGTGACCTATCGTGCCCTGATGGATGAAGAAAAGTTCATCCCTGTCCTGCCATTGGCAAAGCACGGATCCCCCCTTGAGCGTTTGAAGGCCAGCAATCCGCCAGCCACGCCGCACCGTGCAGCTGGTCCGCTTGGAGTTTTCGCCGCATCTTCGCAGCCATTGTTTGCAACCGCCCCATTGCCGCCTCAGAAATCCGGGATTTGAACCCCAAGGCTGGCCAGTTGGGCTTGGATGAGTGGGCCGCATCGAGTGGAGTTGGCCGGCCACATCCGCTGCACCGGTGAGCGAAATTCAACCACTTTTCGCAGGATTGTGGGGATCTCATTCCGCGGTGGGGTGAACACCCCATAGTTAAGGAAAGGTTTCCGGGGTTATTTTATGGCGCATGGAAAACAAACAGAGAAAAGAGATGACACTCGGAGACTTGATCACGGCGGCAAACCAGGTGTGGGGTTCGGGCCACGCCAAACAAATGGTACGCTTGGCGATAAACTCCCGCTGGGTGGCGGTGCGGGATCCTTCGCATTTTTTGATTTCTGCCACGAAGGGAAAAGCCGGCTGAACAGCGCCGATGGTCCGGTTTAGGGAGTGTTGAACGCGGTGTTTGAGGAGGATGCCAGCTAACTTCATCGCGTCCCGCTGCTTCTTTGGGCGGCCATTAAGAAATCAGATGACATGAGAGCAAATTCGAAGGCCTATCTTGTCGGAGGCGGTATCGGATCCCTGGCCGCGGCGGCCTTCATGATTCGCGATGGCAGTCTGCCGGGTGGAAATATTTCGATCCTTGAAGCAGCGCCCGTCATGGGCGGAAGTCTGGACGGCGCCGGAGATCCTGATGGAGGATATTCCCTCCGTGGCGGACGCATGTTGACGACCGACAATTACGAATGCACCTGGGATCTTTTCAAAACAATTCCCTCCCTGAACCGCGAAGGCAAGACGGTCTTTGACGAAACGGTGGAGTTCAATGAGCGGCACAAATCCAATGCGATGGCGCGGTTGATTGATCGCCGTCGTGCGAAGGTCCCGGTGAGTTCGATGGGGTTCTCCATGCGGGACCGCGTAGAATTGCTGAAACTCAGCCAGGCCAGCGAGGACGCGTTAGCCGCAAGCTGCATCACCGACTGGCTTTCGCCCGGGTTCTTTGAGACGGAATTCTGGTTCATGTGGTCCACCACCTTTGCCTTCCAGCCCTGGCACAGTGCCGTTGAATTCAAGCGTTACTTGCATCGCTTCATGCTGGAGTTCTCTCGCATCGAAACCCCGGCGGGCGTCAAGCGAACCATCTACAACCAGTATGACTCCCTGGTTCGGCCCTTGCAGACCTGGCTTGAAGCCCATGGGGTGCATTTGGTTACAAATTGCAAGGTGACTGACCTTGATCATAAGACCGAAGACGGCAAGTTTGTCGTGACCGGCATTCACTGTCTTCGTCACGGAAAAAGTGAGGTCATTGCCATGGACGAAGGTGACTTTGTTTTTGTGCAAAACGCCTCCATGACCGATGCCTCCAGCCTGGGTTCGACGACGAGCGCCCCCAAAAAGCTGACCAAAAAGGAAAGCGGCGGTTGGACTCTCTGGGAAAAGCTGGCGGAGGGCCGTCCGCAGTTTGGCAACCCCACAGCCTTCAACAGTTGCATCGCGCAATCAATTTGGGAGTCGTTTACCATCACGCTGAAGAATCCCGCCTTCTTTGATCAGATGCACCGGTTCAGCGGCAATGAGCCTGGCACCGGTGGGTTGGTGACGTTCAAGGACTCGAATTGGCTGATGTCCATTGTGCTGGCCCACCAACCTCACTTCCCGAACCAGCCTGCCGACGTGCAGGTGCTCTGGGGATACGCACTGTTTCCAGACCGAGTCGGTAATTTCGTTCCCCAGCCGATGGCGGAATGCACTGGCGCGGAAATTCTGCGGGAACTTTGCGGCCATCTGCGATTCGATCTGGAAACCATGGATTCAGCCAACTGCATTCCCTGCCGGATGCCTTACATCACCAGCATGTTCATGCCCCGCCTGAACGGTGATCGGCCGCTGCCGGTGCCTGTTGGTTCGAGGAACCTCGCGTTCATCAGCCAGTTCGTCGAAATCCCCGATGATGTCGTTTTTACGGTGGAGTATTCAGTGCGAGCGGCCCAAATGGCCGTTTATGAATTGCTTGGTGTCAACCGCAAGATCCCATCCGTAACGCCCCATGACAAATCACTGCGAGTGGAGTTTGAGGCGTTGATCAAGGCGTTTAGGTCATGATCGTGTTGAGATAACGGGATTACAGCACACAAAACACAAACACATGAAAAGAAGGAGAATATGAAAGTCAATCGGAAGATAACATTCAATAGTCGCATCGTTGGTTTCTTTGCTGCCATGGTTATGGCTTGGATCTTTCTGACGGCCAGTCCGGCCGCCAACGCGCAAGCCGCCGCCGTCAATTTGTCCCCGGATTTGCAGCAAATTGTCAAGCTGGCACAGGCGCACATGTCGGATGATGTGATCCTGAGCTTTGTCAAAGGGAGCGGCAAAACCTACACGCTCAGCGCCGATGACATGGTTTATCTCAGCAGCCAGGGGGTATCCCAGGCAGTGCTCAGTGTCTTAATGCAACCCCAAGGTGCCGCTCCCGGTATTCCTCCCGTCAGCGCTCCCCCAGCGTCTGCACCACCGGCTTACTCACCAGGCCCGGCTCCAGCGCCTCTCTATCCAGCCCCGGCTCCGGCTCCAGCCTATCCAACGGCGCCCGCCTATGCGCCGCCGCCTGGATTGGTGGATAATTTCGCCACCGACGCCGGTTTGAACCCGTCAGTCTGGATGATGCAGACCCCATTGGTGCAAAGCCTGGCCCAGTGGAACAGCGCGGCCTCTGTGCCTCCGATGCTTTCCTTCAGTCCGGCCGGCATGCAAATGTCGGGGATCAGTGGATCGAGCCAGTTTGCCGCAATTCAGTCCGTGGGCGTCTATGCGGCCCCGTTTTCCCTCACTGCGACCGTTTCCGGCATGGCGGAGAGAGGAATCCCATTTGAGGTCTATCTGGTCAGCGCGGATTTGCGGCAATGGTTGAGTGTCGCCGGGCATCTTGGCGGGGCGGGTGGCCCCCGTGAGGGCATCGGCATCCGGACACCTTTCGGCGGCGCCAGAATCCCACTGGGCGGCGGCCCTTCGCCGGACTACGGCATTTGGGCCAATTGGACCGGCAGCGCCCAGCCCATTTCGGCTTTGGGCAACAAGATCTATCCGGCGCCAATTCCAAGACTAGCCTACACAATTACCATGACGGTTGGAGCCGATGGCATTGCATCCGTCACCTTGCAGGACCCAGTCGGCGTGTCGTTGGGCGCGCTCAATGCAATGCCCCTGGGTGCAGGGCCATTTAATGTGGTTTTGGCTTCCCGAGGCGAAGGGCCGACAGCCGCCAATTGGCGGATGGTGCAATTGAATTCGCTTGCGCCGCAGCCGGTCGCAGTCACAGCACCGCCCGCAACGCCGACTCTGGAGTATTTTCAGGCGCATTTGACGCCTTATGGCCAATGGATTGACGTGCCGGGGATTGGGCCGGCATGGATTCCAGCCGAGGCCGGCAACCCGTTGTGGCAGCCTTATATGGATGCGGGCCACTGGGAATACACCGACGCAGGATGGTATTGGCAATCCGATTATCCATGGGGCGATATTGCCTTCCATTACGGGCGCTGGATCCGAAACGAGCTGACGGGTGGCCGATGGGCTTGGGTGCCGGCTTATGATTGGGCGCCATCGTGGGTCGCCTGGCGCGAAGGCACGGCTGGAATGGGTTGGGCTCCGTTGCCGTGGGGAGTGGAATTCCGCGCAGGCGCGGGCCTCTTCTGGCATGGCGCGGCGGTAACGGCATCGGTTGATTTTGGACTGGGCTTCGATGCGTTTGTCTTCGTGGGGCCGGATCATTTCTTTGGGGGTGATTATCGCAGGTTTGCGTTTGACAGCGTCCGCGCGCGCGATTTGTTTGCGCATAGCGAGTTTCATGCGGGGTATCGGATGGAGGGCGGGCACTTGCTGGTGGAGGGTTTGGGACGCGAGCATATAGCAGCGGTGACGCACCATGAGGTCGTGGAACGCAAAGCGATTGATATGCGCCACGACGAGGAGCGCCAGGATTTTACGAAACGCACCGTGGCACACCAGGAGTTGACGCGCGCTCCAACGCCTGCTGGGCGCGGCGCGCCCGTGGCCACCCCGGGTGCCGGTCGCGGCACGGGAAGCGCCACTCCTGAGAGCAGTCGCGGGTCAGCCGGCAGGAATCCGGCTCCCGAATCCGCCCCGCCAAGAGTTGGTACGGCTGCCGGCCGCGGCACACCCAATACTGAGTCAAGCACAAATCGTCCCGCAACCCGTTAACATTAGGAGATCGAAAATGGAAATGAAAAATAAAACCTATCGAATGGCCTTTGCGGCCATCACCGCAGTCTGCCTCGGCGCGCAATGGGATGCAGCCTGTGCTCAGAACAGTTCCACAGTCCAGGCTGGCGCCAGCTCGACCGCAGTGCAGATGCCAGCCGTCGCCACGCCGACTCCGGCATTGCCATCAGGTGTGAGCGAGGTGATGAAGCTGTTCAAGGGCGGCATCACCGCCGACATCATGGTCAGTTATATCAACAATTCACCACTGTCGTTTTACTTAAGCGCAGACAACTTAATCGCGCTGCAGAACGAGGGGGTTCCCGCGCCGGTGCTGATGGCGATGATACAGCGCTTCGGCGAGCTGCAGCGACAAACGCAAACAGCAAACAGCGCCGCATCGCAATATCAAGCCCAGTCAACGCCTGCTCAGTATGCTCCACAACAGTATGCCGCCCCGGTTCAAGTGCCGGCACCGGAGTATTATTCCTATGCGCCTCAACCCGCGGCGGCATACCCCTATGTTGCGGCACCTGTCTATCCGTCCTACGACCCCTATTATTACGATCCGCTTTACTATCCCTGGTATCCCCTGGGCGGTCCGGTGGTTTTTGATTTTGGCATTGGCCGTTTCGGTGGAGGATACGGAGGGCACGTTGGGGGCGAAGGCCATTTCGGGGGTGGTGGTCATTTCGGTGGTGGAGGACGACGCTGACCCAAGTTTGATTCAGTGCCAAAGGGAATGTAATCCATTTAGTCGCCACTACTTTTGTGCAATAATGGAAACTTGGCCAGATGACTTGTCCTAACGGCGCTCAGCCCGAAATGGAAACGACCGGAGACAAGACCGAGCAGCGAGACGATGCGCCCGGCTCAACTGAAGGGCGGGGCGTCGGGCTTCAAGTTTGAGGGCTTCGCAAAGGTTACAATGGACGTGAAGTGCTCAAGAGCATCGATTTTGAGGTCAAGCTTCGTGAAATTTTCGTCATCATGCGGCCACCTCGTCCGAGGGAGCCGTTCGTTCCAAGAGTTCCACCGCTTCCATAGGTTTCACATGTTCGGGGGCGATCATCCCAAAAAGCCCTTGCCGGCGCTATGGGGTGTTCACCCCATAGCGCCTGCAAACTTTTCCAGCCCATTATTGCGTCCATGAACGAAGATCGAATTTGGGGATCGGGGAAGCCGGCTGGCGCGCCATTGCGGTGCGACGGGAGTACGCACCGGATGTGTTGCCAATTGACCATCAGATCAAGGTGGAGCGGTGTTGAGATTTTGAGGAGAAGCGATTGATTCGCCGGCTTCAACGAAGAGGAATCCGAGTGTGAGTTTAATTGTAACAGAACAAGATCAAATTGGAAGCATTCAACATTCAATTGGGTTGCCACACCCTCCCAGCGCCAGTTCGCGGATAGCCGCTTCGAGGCGAGGAGAGTCCAAGAGATCGGCCAGTGTGAAAAGGGATGCGGAAGGCCAACGCAAGGGCAGATTCTCAAGCAGTCCGGGTTTGCTTTTTGTTGTCCAAAAGCATCAGGGGCGAAGTCTTCACTACGATTTCCGGCTCGAGGAGCATGGCGTATTGAAGTCGTGGGCAGTGCCCAAAGGACCTTCACTGGACCCGGTCGTCAAACGGCTGGCGGTGGCGGTTGAGGATCATCCGCTGGAATACGCGGATTTCGAGGGCAATATTCCCGAAGGCCAGTATGGAGCGGGACCCGTCATGGTCTGGGACAGGGGCCCCTACACTCCGGAGAGTTCGGATCATGCTGCAGCAAGCCTGGAAAACGGCGAATTGAAGTTCGTTTTGCATGGCAAGAAGCTTCACGGTTCGTGGGTGCTCATTCACACGCGGAACAACCACTGGCTCCTCATCAAGCAACGTGACGCTTATGCGTCCAGCGAAGATGTTACTAGGCTCAAACCACGATCCGTCCTCAGCGGCCGGACGCTTTCCGAGATTGCGACAATGGGGGAGGCAAGGAGGACATCAAATGACCCCGGAGAGGGGGAGGATATTCAAACGAAACAAGCGCACCAAAGGAGACAAAAATGAAGACACCTGCAATCCCAAATGAAAAGGGGAGTCGAACCAAAGCCGCTGCCAAAGCAGCCCCATCAAAATCCGAAAGGCGGTCAAAGAGCAACGCGGCCAAAGTCCCCGCATCCAAGACCGAGGCGGTCGCCAAGCCAGTCGGGTTATTGCTCGAGCGGTTCCCAAACCCCGGTAAGAAGCGCATTTGCCTTGAACTCTATGCTCCCGATGCGCAGTTGGTGTTCGTGGCCGGTTCGTTCAACGGTTGGCAGCCATCCGCCATGCCTTTGCAAAAACAAACGGGTGACCGTTGGGTGGTGGAGTTGCTGCTCGACCCGGGGCGGTATGAGTATCGGTACGTCGTTGATGGCCAGTGGACAGACGATCCATTGTCGTCGGCGTACGTGTCGAACCCGTTCGAGGGCCTGAACTGCGTTCTGGAGGTCGACCTCCAAGTCTGAGTCCATGAGTGGGGCTTTGAAGCCAAGCACGATTTTCCCAGCCGGCAACGGCTAGTGGTAAAATCGGCGCGATGCATGCGGAGAGCCGCCTGCGAATCGGCAGTTTATGACACCCAAGCTTTTCAATTTGCCACGACGCGATCAGGCGGCGTTGCCGGCGGGCCAGCAAGTCCGCCAGGAGCCGGTTCGAGGACTGGGCAATCAGGCTCTGGCCTTGGTTGGATGGCTAGCCTTGTGCCTCGCTGCTTCCGGCACGGCGGTCTTTGTTTCGACCGATGGGTGGTATGCCAGCTTGCACAAGCCGCCATGGAATCCTCCACCGTGGGTGTTTGGCCCGGTGTGGATATTGCTCTATGTCATGATGGCGGTCGCGGCTTGGTTGGTCTGGCGCGAGGGCGGGTGGGGAAAGCAATCATGGGCTCTTGGGTTGTTTTTTCTGCAATGGCTGCTTAACGCGCTGTGGACCCCGCTGTTTTTTGGGATGCACCGTTCGGGTCTCGCTTTCGCGGAAATCATCGTCCTCTGGTTGGTGCTGGCGGCGACCATGAGATCGTTCTGGCGGGCAAGGAAGCCAGCGGGTGTGTTGCTGGCGCCCTATCTGGCGTGGGTCAGCTTCGCCGCGGCGCTGAACTTCACCATCTGGCAGATGAACCCCTGAGGAGTCACATACGGACACGCTTGTTGCTCCACCCATTCCTGCACCCGCTGCCGTTAATGCTCCGGCCAACGAGTCGCCTGACGGTCTCACCAGCAAAGAGGCCCGCCGCCGGTTGGACCAAGTCGGTCCCAACTCCATGCCCGATACGTCATCGCATCCGGCTCGGAGTGCCCTTGAGAAACTGTGGGCGCCGATCCCTTGGATGTTGGAAGCGGCGATTGTGCTCGAGATTGTGCTCGGCAAGTATGTTGAAGGCGGAATCATCGCCGTCCTCCTTGTGTTCAATGCCGCGCTTGGCTTCTTTCAGGAGGCGCATGCGCAGGCAACGCTGGCCGCCCTGAAAAAGCGGCTGGCAATGACCGCCTCGGTCCGCCGCGACGGCGCATGGAAGAACCTCCCGGCTGCCGACTTGGCGCCGGGCGACAGCGTCAAGCTGTCACTCGGTGGCGTTGTGGCCGCGGACGCGCAATTGATTGAGGGGAACGTCCTTCTGGACCAGTCCATGCTGACCGGGGAATCGCTTGGCACCGAAGCGGGTCCGGGATTCCAAACTTTTGCCGGGGCACTGGTGCGCCGCGGCGAGGCCGTTGCCAGGGTCACGGCGACGGGAACGCGCACCAAGTTCGGACGCACGGCCGAGTTGGTTCGCACCGCCCATGTTGTCAGCACACAGCAAAAGGCCGTGTTGCGAGTGGTGCGCAATCTGGCGATGTTCAACGGCACGCTGATCCTCATTCTGGTGGCCTACGCCCTTGCCCATGCGATGCCGGCGAGCGAGATCATCCCCCTGGTTTTAACGGCGGTTCTGGCATCCATCCCCGTGGCGCTGCCGGCCACCTTTACATTGGCAAGCGCTCTGGGGGCGCGGGCCTTGGCGCGCCAGGGCGTCTTGCCCACCCGGCTCTCGGCCGTGGACGAAGC
>Ga0224557_1002661_pt1 | contig 14870 bp, 10 predicted proteins | sample 714S31014metaG_FD_180677 | JGI IMG/M metagenome (GOLD analysis project Ga0224557, IMG submission 180677) | Peat soil microbial communities from Stordalen Mire, Sweden - 717 S3 10-14 | ecosystem: Environmental > Terrestrial > Soil > Wetlands > Peat | place: Sweden: Norrbotten County, Stordalen...
TATCGCCATAGGAGGTCTGGATGACCCAAGCAGATTCCCCACAATCGAGCCGGCCGCAAACCGCCCCGGCACCACCCGTCAAGAAGGGTTTCCCATTCGCCGGCGTTGTGGTCGTTATCGCCATGGTGCTGGCTATCATCGTCTCTCGCATGACCCCCGTCGGAACTTGGGCCCAAGCTTACGATCCCACGGGTCAGTGGTGGCTTTCTACGCTGATCGCGGCGATACCGATCGCCGTGCTGCTCGGCACCTTGGGCCTGCTGCATTTCAAGGCACACTACGCGGCCCTGCTCGGCCTTGCCTCCGCCGTCATCGTAGCGATTGGGGTATTTCACATGCCGGTAAAAATGGCCGGCACGACCGTCATATTCGGCGCGGCCTTCGGTTTGTTCCCAATCGGCTGGATCATCCTGAACGTGATCTTCATGTACCAGCTCACGAATGAGACCGGCCGCTTCAAGGTGCTGCAGCAAAGCATGATGGGCATTACCCAGGATCGCCGGTTGCAGTTATTGCTGATTGCGTTCTGCTTTGGTGCCTTTTTTGAGGGCGCTTCCGGATTCGGCACACCGGTCGCGGTGACCGCGGCCATTCTGATCGGTCTGGGCTTCAAGCCACTGCAGGCTTCCGGACTTTCGCTCATCGCCAATACCGCCCCGGTGGCGTTTGGCGCGCTCGGAACGCCTCTGATCGCTCTGCAGGGCGTTACCGGCCTGGATCTGCGCGTGCTGACCGCCATGACCGGAACGATTCTCGCTCCCTTCTGCTTCATGGTCCCCTTCTGGTTGATCTGGGCATTTGCCGGCTTTAGCGGCATGCTGGAAATCTGGCCGGCGATTTTCGTCGCCGGTGCGACCTTTACGATTGCCCAGACGTGCATGGCCATCTTCCACGGCCCGTGGCTGGTAGGTGTCGTTGCCTCCCTCTGCTCGATGGCCGCCCTGGTCGGCTTCCTCAAAATATGGCAACCAAAGCGAGTCTGGAGCCTCGAACACGAAGACCAGAATCGCGATACCAGCAAAGGCCATGGGTACAGCCGTAAAGAAGTGATTTCCGCTTGGGTTCCCTGGATCATCTTGAGCATCTTCGTATTTGTCTGGGGCTCTCCCACCACGCAGGCTGCGCTCAACAAGATTTCCATCTTCCGATTCCCGGTCACAGCCATTCACAACCTCATACACCGCATGCCGCCAGTGGTGTTGAAGCCCACTCCGGAACCGGCTGTATTCGTGTTCAACTGGATTACGGCCACCGGCAGCGGCATCCTGATCGCCGGTATTCTCTCCGGCTTCGTCATGGGATGCGGTCCGCTGACCATCCTCAAGGTGTACTGGAAAACCATCGTCCGCGTGCGCTATTCGCTGCTCACCATCTCCGCCATGATGGCTATTGGCTTTATCACCCGCTACGGTGGATTGGATGCCACCATGGGCTTGGCATTCGCCCGCACCGGACACCTCTATCCGTTCTTCGGCACGATGCTCGGCTGGTTAGGCGTGGCGCTGACCGGATCGGATACCTCCTCCAACGTGCTGTTCGGCAGCTTGCAGAAGATTTCCGCCCAACAGATCGGTGTGTCCCCAGTGCTGATGTCCGCGGCCAACAGCGGCGGCGGCGTGATGGGTAAGATGATCGATGCGCAGAGCATCGTCGTGGCCTCGACCGCGACCGAATGGTACGGCCATGAAGGCGATATTTTGCGCTATGTCTTCTTCCACAGTATTGCCCTCGCCGCGCTGGTGGGCGTATTTGTCTTCCTCATGGCTTACGTTGTTCCGTTTACTTCGCTGGTGAGGTAATTGGCCATCCGGCGATGGGACCGAATCCGGTCGCCGGATCTTTCCTCCGGCCTTATCTTTCGAGGAGAATCTGTCCATGGTTTCCGCTACCGCGACCGCGCCTTATTTCGACACTTTCAAAAGTCGTGCCGAGGCAGCCAATGCCGAGGTTCATCATTTTCTTACGCCGGCCGATGCCCTTGCCTTCATCCTTGAATTTTTGCGCAGCGAAGGCGTCCAGGACGCTCCCGACTTCCGGGCGGTATGGGCTGACTGCCCATTGCTTGCTGGAAGCGACAAAGAAAAGCTGCGCGCCTCGGTCCCCGGGCTGGTCTTCGAGATCACGCGCGAGGCTTGCGCCGAGGCCAAAATCGGCATCAGCCAGATGGATTGGGGAAAGGCCGACACCGGCACCCTGGTACAGGATGCCACCCAGGTCGAAAAGCGTCTGGTCTCGACTCTTCCGCTCATCCATATTGCGCTGGTTGCAACCGGCAAAATTCTCCCCGACCTGCCCGCTTTGCTGACCGTCATCGATCCCAGAAAAATGGGTTATATCTCATTCATTACCGGACCGAGCCGCACCGCCGATATCGAACGCGTGCTCACCATCGGGGTCCACGGCCCGCAGCGGCTCATCATCGTTGCCGTCGACGAGTTGGGAGGTAACCTCTAATGCGCCAGCAATTCAAGGACTCCATCAACAAAGCGCTCAACAATCCCAATCTCACCGGGGCCTTGGTCCGCTTCTCGGAGGCTTACCGCATCAGCCGCGCCAAGGCTTATGAAGGAATCGACTTCGAAGCGGTGCGCACCCGCATCGCGGAAATCAAGTCGTACGCCGCGTCGCACTTCGATGAACTAGCCGACCGTTTCGCGCAAAATGCCGAGGCTCGCGGCGCCAAGGTCTTTCGCACCGACGATCCGCAAAAGGTTCGAGATTACATTCTGAACCTGGCGAAGGAGAACGGCGTCAAGAGCATCATCAAGTCCAAGTCGATGGCTTCGGAGGAGATCCATCTCAACGCTTACCTCGAGAAGGCGGGCATCGACGTCCAGGAGAGCGATCTCGGGGAATGGATCATCCAACTGGCCCATCAAACGCCGTCGCACATGGTCATACCGGCAATCCACATGACCAAGGAGGAAGTCGCCGAAGTCTTCAGCGATTGCGTGGAACCCGGCCAGGCGGCGGATATTTCCCACCTGGTGAAATTCGCGCGCGGCAAGCTGCGAACCAAGTTTCTCAATGCTGATATGGGCATCAGCGGCGCCAATATCGCGGTGGCTGAAACCGGCACGCTGATCATCATCACCAATGAAGGCAACGCGCGCCTGACGACCACGCTGCCGAAGATCCACGTGGCCATCGTCGGACTGGAAAAGCTGATCGAAAATTTCGAGCAGATCACGCCGATTCTGACGGCCCTGCCCCGCAACGGCACGGCGCAGTTGCTGACCAGCTACGTCACCATGATCACCGGCCAGGTGCCCAACACCGACGGCACGCCCAAGCAGTTGCACATCGTGCTCATGGACAACAACCGCAAGCAGATGGCGCGGGACCCGAAATTCAAGCAGGCCCTGCAATGCATCCGCTGCGCGGCGTGCCTCAACGTGTGCCCGGTTTTCCGGCTGGTCGGCGGGCACGTCTTCGGCAAGATCTACACCGGCGGCATCGGCACGATTCTGACGGCGTGGTTCGACGAGTTGAAAAAGTCGGAGGACATTCAGAGCCTGTGCATTCAGTGCGGAAACTGCGTCGAGGTTTGTCCGGGCAAGATCGATATTCCCGCGCTCATTCTGGAACTTCGGCGCAGGCTTGCGGTCGAGCAGGGACAGCCGCTGGTGCAAAAAGCCATCTTCTCGGTGGTCAACAATCGCAGCTTGTTCCATACCGTGTTGCGCGCCGCGTCGCTGGCGCAGAAACCATTCGCCAAGCAAGGCTTGATTCGCCATCTGCCCATGTTTCTTTCCGAGATGACGGAGTTTCGCAGCCTGCCGGCCATCGCCGAAACCCCGTTCCGCGACCAGTTCAAGTCGATCGCGCAGCCCAAGGCCCAGGAGAAGGCCGCGTTTTATGCCGGCTGCCTGATCGATTTCGCTTACCCGGAAATCGGTGAAGCGGTGGTGAAGATACTGAACAAGGCGGGCATCGAAGTCGTCTTCCCGAATGAGCAGACCTGCTGCGGCGCTCCCGCGCGCTATAGCGGCGCTTATGAAACGGCCGCGCAAAACGCCCAGGACAATATCGCCGCCCTGCTGAAGCAGGACGTCAGCTACATCGTCTCCGCCTGCCCCACCTGCACGGTCGCGCTGAAGCAGGATTTCAGCAGCACCTTTGAAAGCCTCGGCATGACCGATCGCCTGCCCCAGGCAAAGGCCGTGGCGGACAAAGTGATCGACTTCTCCAGCCTCGTCCAGCAGTTGGTCAACCAGGGGCGTCTGAGGTTGAAACCGGGCCAGCAGCTTGGGAAAGTGACGTATCACGACTCGTGTCACCTGAAACGCACGCTCAAAGCCGACCAGCCTCCGCGCGAACTACTGCGGCAGGCGGGCTTCGAGATTACGGAAATGTACGAGGCCGATATGTGCTGCGGCATGGGCGGCTCTTACTCGCTCAAGCTGCCCGAGATCTCGGCGCCAATCCTCGAACGCAAGCTCCATAACATTAAGGAGACCGGAGCAACCGAGGTGTTGATGGATTGTCCCGGGTGCCTGATGCAGATTCGCGGCGGCATCGACAAGGATGGCGCTCCCATCAAGGTCGAGCACACCGCGCAGCGGCTGGCGGAGCAGTTCGAATAATTTTCCGGCAACCACGGCATCGCAGCGGCTGGTAACGCTCCCGGAGCCCCTGCGACCGCCCGGCCGGTTCATGCCCCCCTTGAACCAGCCGGGCATCTTTCTGCCCTCCGGCCTCCGGCTGGTGATTGACAAAACCGTCGGTCCATGCCCAACACTCCCGATGCCCCGGCGATGGCCGCTTGGCGATTGACAAACCGCTCCGCCTTCGGGCAGAGTGGTTGTTTCCCGCATAGAACAGCTAGATACCACCCTCCGCGCGCGTGGTGTGTTCCGGGCTGTCGGATGCTGCTTCAGATTTAAATTTATTAATCCGCAGGTTTTTACAGGAGACGTTCCTTATGTCCAGACGTGATTTTCTAAAGGCTTCCGCACTTTTTGGCGCCGGCGCACTGGCCGGCGAAGTGATTCTGCCGGCGACTGCGTCGGCCCAGCAGGCCGCCCAGGCTGCGGCTCCGGCGAGCAGTACGGCGCCAGCGCCTTTTGCTCCGGCTTACGGGCCGGGAAGCGCTAAAGGACGCGTGGCAGAGGTTTACCAGAAGGCACGCCAAGTCATGTATCCCATCTGCCGTGTCTGCCCGGCCTGCGATGGCGTGGCCTGCGTTGGGGAGTTTCCGGGAATCGGCGGCCTGGGTTCAGGCATGTCGTTCCAGAACAATTACCACGGCCTGCAGCGGGTGCACTTCAAACTGCGGCCCCTGAACGGCGTCTCCAATCAGGACAAGAAACCCGACACTTCCACGGTCATCCTCGGTCAGAAGCTTTCGCTGCCCGCGGTGGCGGCGCCCGTCGGAGGGCCCGGCGGCAACTTTCGCGGCCTGCTGCCCGACGCTGAATACTACGACAGGATTATCGGCGGCTGCATCGATGCCGGGACCATGGGCTCCATAGGCGATGGCCAAACCGACAAGATCGAAGTCGTCAAAGGCAGGTACGACGTCATTGCCAGATATCAGGGCAAAGCCATCGCGGGCATTAAGCCGCGCCCCCAGCAGAATCTGCTTGGCATCGTCAAATTGGCCGAAGCCGCCAATGCCTGGATGATTTCGATCGACATCGATTCCGCGGGCCGCTACCAGGGTAATCCTCGCGACCTCGCGGTTGAGCCGAAGACGGTTGCTCAACTGCGCGAGATCGTTCGCGCCACCAGAATTCCGGTCATCGTGAAGGGCATCACCACTCCCGAAGATGCACTGCTGGCTGGCGAAGCCGGAGTCGCTGGAATCTGCGTTTCCAATCATGGCGGACGGGTTCTGGATCACACGCCCGGCACCGCCGAGGTGCTGCCTGCCATTGCCCACAAGGTGAAAGGCAAGATGGTTATTTTTGTCGACGGCTGCGTGCACTACGGCGACGACGTTCTGAAGTACGTTGCCTTGGGCGCGGATTGCGTGATGGTGGGCCGCCACATTATCCGTGCGGCATTCGGAGGTGGACGGCCGGGGGTCGGCCTGTTCATGAAGACGATGCGCGACGAACTGGAAGCCGCCATGGTAGTCACCGCCTGTCCGGATGTGCGCAGCATCGGCCGGCAGATTCTGGCGTAGGAGGCACTCTATGACTCGCTTTCCGATGGGCCTTCGGCTGGCGCTGATCTGCCTGTTGCCGTGCCTCTTCTGCTGGCACGCGGTTGCTGGAGACGCGCGGGCACTCAATTACAGGGGTGGCGGGCAAGGCTCGGTCATCTTCGACCATCGCCTGCACGCCTCCAAGGGCTACACCTGTCTGGATTGCCACACGCGCCTGCCGTCGACCGGCAAGCAGCTATTTCAGACCCAGAAACAGGGGATGATTTCCATTGCCGACCACGGCAGCGATAGCAAGTGTTTCGCCTGCCACAACGACAAAACCGCATTCAGCAATTGCGGCCAATGCCATCGGAAGTAGACCGTTGGCAGCCGCTTCCGCTTGAGGGACCCGGTCCCGGCGAGTCGATAGCAAGGCTCGCCGGGACAACAAAGAGGCACCCCGAAGGGTGCCTCAAAAGCAAGCTACACACTCAATCGTCTGGGCAAACGGGCATGGAAGTCCGGCCCGGCCGCCGCCGTTTGTAGTGGATTATTTCTTCTTCAACTCTTCTTCAACACCTCCGGGTTCACGCACGTCTCAGGCGCTTCGCCGGCGAGAACCTTGATAATGTTGTTCACCGCGATCCGGCCCATGCCGAGCCGGGTTTCGGTCGTCGACGAGGCGACGTGCGGCACGATGATGACATTATCGAGTTCCGCCAGCCCGGGTTCGATCTGCGGTTCCCGTTCGAAAACGTCGAGACCGGCGCCCCAGATCTGTTTTTCCCGCAGCGCCTTGACCAAAGCCTTTTCGTCGTCCACCGGGCCACGACAGGCATTGATCAGAACCGCGGTTTTCTTCATCAGCTTGAGTTCTTTCTCGCCGATGTAGTGGTGAGTTTCCGGGGTCAGAGGCAGGTGCAGGGTAAGGAAATCCGACTCTTTCAGCAGAGTCTCCTTGTCGACGTAAGTGGCGCCGAATTGCTTTTCGAAATCCAGGTTGCGGCGGACGTCGGAGTAGATAATTTTCATATCGAACCCCTTCGCCTTGCGCGCGACATTGGTTCCGATGCGGCCCAGGCCGGCGATTCCCAGCGTTTTCCTGTCCACGTCGAGCCCGATAAAATCCATCGCCGCCCAGCCCTTCCACTTGCCTTGGCGAAGGTATCTGTCCGATTCGACGACCCGCCGGGCGGTGGACAAAAGCAGGGCCCAGGTATGAGTTGCCGTGGCGTCGTCGAGCACGCCCGGCGTATTGGTCAGAATCACGCCACGCTTGGTTGCGGCAGCCAGGTCGAAGTTGTTGAAGCCGACCGCGTAGTTGGCGACAATTTTCAACTGCGGCCCGGCGGCGTCCAGCAGATCGCCGTCGACCGTGTCGGTCACCAGCGTCAGCAGGGCGTCGCGGCCTTTGGCCTTGGCTTCGAGCTCGGCTTTGGGCAGGGCATGATCGTCGTAGTTAACCTCGACATCGAAATGCTTTTTCAGCTCGTCGATGTTCGCCTGAGGTATCAGTCTGGTTACGAATACACTCGGTTTCTTCATCTCACCGTTCCGTTGCTGGACTGCCGCCAGGTTTTATGAGCCCCGTTTGACTTCGACCTGGGCAAGCTTTTCGTAGAAGCGCACGATGGAGCCGTGATCGCAATCGCCCATGCCGTCCACTTTCAGCGCCTGCATGATCTCCATCACCGCGGCCGAGAGCGGCAGCGGCACGCCGACTCCGTGGGCGGTGTCCAGAACATTGCCCATATCCTTGATATGCAGGTTGATACGGAATCCGGGATTGAACTTGCGATCCATCATCAGCGGCGCCTTCGCGTTCAGCACCGTGCTGCCCGCCAGCCCGCCCTTGATCGCCTCGTACACCAGGTTCGGGTCCACGCCGGCCTTGGTCGCCAGTACCATCGCTTCCGAGACCGCCGCAATGTTGATGGCGACGATAATCTGGTTGGCCAGCTTGGTAACGTTGCCGGCTCCGATCGCGCCCGTCAGGACCGCGGACGCCCCCATGCACTTGAACACCGGAAGCATGGTGTCGAAATCCGCCTTTTCACCGCCGACCATGATCGACAGCGTTCCGTCGATCGCCTTCGGTTCGCCGCCGCTGACCGGGGCGTCGAGCATGCGGATGCCTTTCTTCTTCAGCTCCGCACCCACTTCGCGCGCCACCAGCGGAGCAATCGAGCTCATGTCAACCACCAGCGAACCGGATTTTGCGCTTTCGATGATGCCGTTCTTGCCCAGCACCACTTCCTTCACCTGGGGCGAATTCGGCAGCATGGTGATGATGACATCGGTTTTGGAGGCCACATCGCTAGGCGAGGTGCCGACTTCCGCGCCAGCCTTCTTGACCTCTTCCACGGCTGCCGGAACGATGTCGTAAATGACCAGTTTGTAACCTGCTTTAAGCAGATTCTTGCTCATGGGTTTCCCCATGATTCCCAAGCCAACAAATCCAATTTTGTTCATTTTTATTCCCTGCGAAACTTTAGATTATTAGATTATTAGATTAAAGATTAGGGGAAGCCAAATCCAGAGCCGTTTCCCGGACGGTGCACCCGGCGCTCTCAGCATCGGGCTGAATGTCACCCCAGCGAACCCCAAAACGTTCGCCGGAGACCCCGGCTTTCACCCCAGCGAGCAAGGCTCGCCGGGGACCCCGACTGTCACCCCAGCGAACCCCAAAACGTTCGCCGGGGACCCCGGCTGCTATTCGGGATGCACCTTCCGCGAAACCGTCTAGACTTTACCTGTTTTCACCAGCTCTGCCATGGCTTCCGTGATGGACTGGTCCTCGCTTGCCGCCAGGCCGCTCACTCCCACGCCACCCAGAACGTTGCCGGCAGCGTCCTTTAGAAGGTTGCCGCCGGGAAGCGCCGTGAGCGTATCGTCGCCAAAAAAACCGGCCTCGATCTGTTCTTTGTGAAGCCGTGCCAGGAATGCGTCCGTCGATACACCCATGCGGACAGCAGTGTACGCCTTGCGGCGCGAGATTTCGATGCTTCGCACCGGCGCGCCATTCATGCGGGCGAAAGCGATCTGGAATCCATACTTGTCGCACACCGAGACACAAATGGGGCGGCCGAATTCCTTGGCCGCCTTCTCGACAGCCTGAGCGAGGATCTTCTGCGCAGACTCCAAACTCACCATTTCCATAGTCGGATCTTCTTTCTATAGTTGATTGCAGCTCACGCTCACATCAACGTTAACGTTATTGTACGACTTCCCTTCGCGCTCTCCAATGAGCCCCGCTTTGGGATGGGCGCAGGCAAGCTCGATCTACTTCGCAGCGGCGGCTGCCGCAGCCGCAACCTTGGCTTCCCGTGCCTTGTTCACCCTTTTGTACCACCACGAAGTCAGCACAGGCGTCAGGATCGCGGTCACGATCACCGAAGCTGCAACCTGCACCGTTGCCGCCCCGGCAACCGGCATATAGCTCTTGTCGGCCATGGCAACGGCTTGTGGAACCGCGGCCGAATTGCCAGCCGAACTGGAGGCCGCCGCTCCGGCGATGCCGGAGCCGCCGCACAGTTTGTCAGCCAGGATGCAGACGATGCCGGTGCAGGATACAACGACAAGGCCCAGCAAAATGCCCGGAATTCCGGCCTTAAGCACGGATTTCAGGTTGATCGTCTGTCCTAGGGTGAAGGCCATGAAAGGAATGATGATCGGCTCATGGGTCGAGAAGAAGTTCCTCATGTCTTCGTCGAGGTTGCCCAGAATCGCGCCGGCAAAAATCGGCGCGATCACCGAAACCATCGTCAGCCACGGAATGACCGCCAGACCCGTACCGACGAAAATCAGCATCGTCAGGAATGGTCCAGTCTCGATGCTCTGCATCACGTAGGTGCCGGCGTCTTCCTTATCGCCCATGACGCTGGTCAGCGCCAGGAACATGCCGCCGTTGGTATCACTCATGGCAACCATGACGGCCAGCGTACTCAGGCCGATGAGGTTTCCGCCGAATAAATGAGCGACCGCCAGGGCGCACAGCGTCGCCAAGCCAACCTTTGAGAACAAGATGGCGGACCCGCGCAATAGCATCTTCGGCGCGGTTCTGAAGGTCATTTTGGTGCCGACTGTAAACAGGTACATGCCAAGAACCGTCGGGTATCCCGCGGCGCTGAGGGCTTCGGTGAAACCGCCGATTTTGAGTAGATGGGGGAAGAACGTGTTGACCACCATGCCGGTGAACAGCGGAACCACCATCAATCCGCCTGGCACGCGCGTAATGGCTTTGTAAAGTTTCATGATGCTTGCTCCCTATGGATTTCGATCAGCAGCCGCCAAGTCATCCCCGTGAACCCACCAAGCTGCGACAATGGCGCGCCGATCGCGTTGGCCATTTCCGTCTTGGCAGACAGTTGCGATGTCATAAATATGGGGCTCCGTGGGTCCCACAAATATCCGACGTTACGCCGGGCAGGTCCAGACCTCGAATCACTCTGTATAGTGACAATTATCACAAAACGGCCAGTTAAAGGCCACCGGCGAGCGCTTCGCCGGCCTTTGATTTAAGGATAGCAGCCGCGGCCCGATCACCGGGAGTCGCCGGAGAGCCATCCGGCCGCTGGCTGGCGAGGGCAGCGCGTGGGCGAAAACGGCAGTGAATCGACTCCCACGGAAATCCCGAGCGCGGAGTTCCGGATAACCAAATACCCCCGCCCGCACTCCAATCTGGAAGGTACATTGTCGCCCCGGCAAAAGACCTGCAATGTCAGCCAAAGGGAGAATCTATGCTTTGTGCATCTTGTGGCGCCCAGATCGCCGAGAATGCCGCTTTTTGTCCGGCCTGCGGAAAATCAGCGGGAAAGACCTCGCCAGGCGTTGCCGCCGTTGCGCCACCGCCCCAGGCGCAGCTTACAAGCAGCAGCGGCCTCGCCGATAACGTGGCCGGAATGCTCGCCTACGTGACCATCATTCCGGCCATTTTGCTGCTGTTGATTGCGCCCTATAACAAACGGCGCTTCGTTCGCTATCACGCGTTCCAGTGCATTTTCTTTGCGATCGCGTGCATGGTGGCGTCGTTCGCCTTGAGGATTGTTGCCCATATGCCGGTGCTGAGATGGACCACCCTGATGCTCTGGCCCCTGTTGTCGCTGGCCGAGCTGGTGCTGTGGGTGATCTGCCTGCTGAAGGCCTACCAGGGACAGATGTTCAAACTGCCGTTCATCGGCAACCTCGCCGAGCAGCAGGCATACACCATCCCGGATGACACCAACCAGGCGAAGGCCGCCTGAACAACACCCCGGCTGACCACCCCAACCCGCGCAACTACGGCGCGCGTCGGGGACCCCGGCTGGCGCGTTTTTCAGCAGCCGGTTAAAAGGGCGGCAACTGGACGACGAAAAGGTTAAGATTTGCCCTGTTTTGCCATGCAAAATGGGGCGAATCTATGTCCGATAATGATTCCCGTGTCCGATAACGGGCATTTTCCCTTGGGATAGAACGAAAGTGTCATCTTCGGACAGAATTCTTATTGTCCGATGGAGCCGTTCCGGTGGATCCGGCCGCCTTGAAAGAAGCGGTGGCGCACCATGCTATGGGCAAGCAGAAAAAAGATGACTGCCAAGACGACGACAAACAGGAAACTCCCCATTCCGAACCGGGGTGGCTTTCGTTCCGCGGGGCCCGTCGTATTCAAATGAGTTGTCATCAGAGTTGCGTCTCCAGCGTCGGATCAGCCACCGCCGCTGCACCATGATCCAGACGGCGCGTGGCAGCTCCACTATAAGCGAAGTCTTCGAGCCATGTCGTCCCGGCCGTCCCACTTTCCTCGCGGGCGTTCAATGTGGCCATTGCCAGAGGCAAGCCTCGCAAGGTCTTTTTCTTTCGAAAGCTCCCTTGGTTGGATCATTGCATTTCCGCACGGGGTTGCATGCAAACAGGACAATTCCCGGATTGGTGTATCCCAAAATTTCCAAGGGAATGTCATGGCGACCGGAGCGAAGCGGAGCCGAAGGATCTGCTTTCTGGCGCAGGAGCAAAGCAGATCCTTCGCTTCGCTCAGGATGACACTTCGCAGTCGCCGCCGGAAACACTTATTTTGAAACCGGTTTAATCGGCGGCGCCCGGTTTCGGCAAAAGGGCTGGGATACGGGCCTCCTTGCGTCGCACCGCCCACCAGTGGAGGCGATCCATGTAGAGATAAACGACGGGGGTGGTGAAAAGCGTGAGCATCTGGCTGACGATCAGGCCGCCGACAATGGTGATGCCGAGCGGACGGTGCAGTTCACTGCCGGTGCCGGTCCCGAGGGCGAGCGGAAGACCGCCCAGAAGGGCGGCCATGGTAGTCATCATGATGGGACGGAAGCGCAACAGACAGGCCTGGTAGATCGCCTCTTCCGGACGCTTGCCCTCGCGGCGCTCGGCGTCGAGCGCGAAGTCGATCATCATGATGGCATTTTTCTTGACGATGCCGATCAGCAGAATGATGCCGATGACGGCAATGACGGAGAGATCGGTGCGGGTAATCACCAGCGCCAGCAGCGCGCCAACCCCGGCGGAGGGCAAGGTCGACAGGATGGTAATCGGGTGGATATAGCTTTCGTACAGCATGCCGAGAACGATATAGACGGTGGCCAGCGCGGCCATGATCAGCAAAGGCTGGCTGGAAAGCGATTTCTGGAAGGCGGCTGCCGTGCCGGCGAACTTGGCGTGGATGCTGGAGGGCATTTCGATCTGGCGCTGAGCATTCAGGATGGCCACCGTCGCCTGCCCGAGCGAGACTCCGGGAGCCAGGTTGAAGGCCAGCGTAACCGAGGGAAACTGGCTTTGGTGATTCACCCCGAGCGCGGTATTGGACTGCGCGAAGCGGGCGAACGAACTCAAGGGCACGATTACGTTATTGCTGCCGCGGACATAGATATTGTCCAGGGCCTGAGGGTTCTGGCTGTAGCGCGGGTCGACCTCCATGACCACGAAATACTGGTTCAAAGGGCGATAGATGGTCGAGACCTGGCGCTGCCCGAAAGCGTCGTAGAGCGCGTTGTCGATGGCGGCGGAGGTCACGCCCATGCGCGCGGCGGTATCGCGATCGACCTGAACGTGGGCTTCCAATCCCTTGTCCTGCTGATCGGTGGAGACGTCGCGCAGTTGCGGCAGGGCGCGCAATTGCGCCAGCAGTCGCGGGGCCGAGTTGTTCAGCTCTTGCAGGTTTTCCGATTGCAGAGTGTATTGGAACTGCGAGGCGCTTTGGCGTCCGCCAATCTGCAGGTCCTGGGCCGCCTGGATGTATAAAGTCGCGCCCGGAATTACCGCCAGTTGCCGCCTCAGACGCCCGATCACCTGGTCGGCGGTAACTTTCTTGCGCTCTTCTTTTGGCTTCAAGGTGATGAACATGCTGCCGCTGTTTTGCAGTCCGCGCCCGCCGGAAAAGACCATCACTTGTTGGACCGCCGGGTCGGTTTTGACGATGGCCGCGTATTCGGACATTTTCTGCCGCAGGGCGCCGAAGGAGATATCCTGCGAGGCTTGGATCGAGCCCATCAAGCGGCCGGTATCCTGCTGCGGGAAGAAGCCCTTGGGCACGAAGATGTAAAGCGCGACGCTGAGACAAACCGTGCCGATGGTAACCGCCAGGGTGAACGGCTGATGACGCAGAACCCATCCCAGTCCGCGGCTGTAGCTCTCGAGAACCGTGTCGAAGACCCCTTCGCTGGCGCGATAGAGGCGGCCGTGCTTCTGCTTATCCACCGGTTTCAGGAACTTGGCGCACATCATCGGGGTGGTGGTCAAGGAGACCACCAGCGAAACCGCGATGGCAATGCTGAGAGTGACCGCGAATTCGCGGAACAAGCGCCCGACGATGCCGCCCATCAGCAGGATCGGGATGAAAACCGCGATCAGAGAGGTGCTCATCGAGAGCACCGTGAAGCCGATCTCGCGCGATCCCTTGTAGGCGGCCTGCACCGGGCTGTAGCCTTGCTCGAGGTAACGGGTGATGTTCTCGATGACGACGATGGCGTCGTCGACCACGAAGCCGGTGGAGATGGCCAGGGCCATCAGCGACAGGTTGTCGAGACTGTAATGCAGCAGATACATGGCGCCAAAGGTGCCGATGAGCGAAAGCGGCACGGAGACGCTGGGGATGAGGGTGGTCCAAAGATTGCGCAGGAAGACGAAGACCACGAAGACGACCAGGACAATCGAAATGACGAGGGTGAATTCGATATCGCGCACCGAGGCGCGAATGGTGGTGGTCCGGTCCATCAACACCGAAATATCGATGGCCGGCGAGATCGAGGCGCGCAAAAGGGGCAGCAAGGCGTAGACGCGGTCGACGCTGCCGATGATGTTTGCGCCGGGCTGGCGGAAGACGATGATCAGGACAGCCGGCTTGCCGTTGGCAAAGCCGGCGGTGTGCACGTCGACCACGCCATCCTGCACGCTGGCCACGTCGGAAAGCCTTACGGGAGATCCGTTGCGATAGGCGACAATCAGGTCGGTGTATTGAGAGGCCTTCCAAATCTGATCGTTGTCGCTGATGGAGACCGCACTCTGCCCGCCTGAAAACTGCCCCTTGGCCTGATTGGCGTTGGCGTTGGCGAGCGTGGTTCTGACCAGGTCGAGGCCGACTCCGGTGTTGTTCAACTGGGTCGGATTGACCTCGGCCCGGACGGCGGGCTGCGCGGCGCCGCCGACAAAGACCTGCCCAATACCCTCCACCTGCGACAATTTTTGCGCCAGGATCGAGTCGGCGGCATCGTACATGGCCGGCTTGGTGATGGAGTCGGAGGTCATGGCCAGGATCAGGATGGGGGCGTCGGCCGGGTTG
>Ga0224557_1002662_pt1 | contig 14851 bp, 14 predicted proteins | sample 714S31014metaG_FD_180677 | JGI IMG/M metagenome (GOLD analysis project Ga0224557, IMG submission 180677) | Peat soil microbial communities from Stordalen Mire, Sweden - 717 S3 10-14 | ecosystem: Environmental > Terrestrial > Soil > Wetlands > Peat | place: Sweden: Norrbotten County, Stordalen...
CGCTGACCGGCTGCCCCCGCTGCAGCGCCAGCCAGGCCAGCAGGGCTCGCTGCTTGGCGCCGCGAACCGGCACAGGCACCCCCCCAGCCACCGCTTCGAGCTCGCCGAACAGCCGGACCTCCATGACCTCCACCGTACGGCCCTCGCCCGGGAATCGCCCCGCCTCAGCGCCACGACAGTCCCGCCTCAGGCCCCGGACGCAGGCTTACGCCCAAGACCAAGCACCTCGACGGAAGGATCGGTAATGATCGAGATTGACGGCTTGACCAAACGCTACGGGGACAAGACCGCCGTCGACGGGCTGAGTTTCGTGGTGGAGCCGGGCGTGGTCACCGGGTTCCTTGGCCCGAACGGAGCGGGGAAGTCCACCACCATGCGGGTGATCGCCGGGCTGGACCGGCCGACGAGCGGGACAGTACGGGTCAACGGCAAGCACTACCCTGGTGCCGCCGCCCCCATGTCGGAGCTCGGCATCCTGCTGGACGCCAGGTCCGTCCACCCGGGACTGTCGGCCCGCAACAATCTGCTGGCGCTCGCGCGGACGGCCGGCATCGGACGTCGCCGGGTCGATGAGGTGATCGAGCTGGCCGGGCTGGGCGAGGTCGCAGGTACCCGGGCCGGCGGCTTTTCCCTCGGCATGGGGCAGCGCCTGGGCGTGGCCGCGGCGCTGCTTGGCCAGCCGCAGACCGTGGTGCTTGACGAGCCGGTCAACGGCCTGGACCCGGACGGGGTGCGCTGGATCCGGCTGCTGCTCAAGTCGCTGGCCGCCGAAGGGCGGACAGTTTTCGTCTCGTCCCACCTGATGAGCGAGATGGCGCAGACGGCGACCCGGCTGGTGGTGCTGGGACGCGGTCGGCTCATCAGCGAGACCAGCGTCGAGGATTTCACCGGCCACGCCACCGCGGGCGGCATCCTCGTCCGCACCCCGGAAACCGCGCGCCTCGGCCAGCTGCTGGCCGCCCCAGGGGTCACCGTGATTAATGACGGAACGGACCTGATGCGTGTTTCCGGTACCACCGCCGAGCAGATCGGCACCGCGGCCTGGCGGGCTCACCTGCCCGTCTACGAGCTCACCCCCACCCACGCTTCGCTGGAAGAGGCCTTCATGCAAGTCACCAAGGACAGCATCGAGTACCACGCCGGAGCGACGCGATGAGCGCCGTCATGCAGGCAGGACCCGGCTTGAGGAAGGGGGCACCGGCGCCGCCGACGGTAGCGGGACCAGTTACCCAGCTCCGCGTCGTCCGCTCGGAGTGGACGAAGCTGCGGGCGCTGCGCTCAACCTGGTGGTGCGCGCTGATCGCGGTCGTGCTGATCGTCGGCTTGGGGGCCGCGGTCGCGGGGTCAGGAACGCCGTACCGTGTCTCGGCGGCCAACTCCGCCGCCGGCGGGATCACGCTCAGCCTGATCGGCGTCTTGTTCGCCCAGCTGGTGCTGGGCATGCTCGGCGTGCTGGCGTTCAGCGGCGAATACGCCACCGGGATGATCCGGGCCACGCTGGCCGTCGTGCCGTCCCGGCTGCCTGTGCTCTGGGCGAAGCTGATCGCGGTCGTGGGCTTGCTGCTGCCGTTGAGCCTGCTGGCCACGGTGGCCGAGTTCTTCACCGCGACGGCCCTGGAGTCCTCTCGGCGCGGTTCTGCCATCTCGCTGACCGACCCGGGCGTGCTGCGGGAGATCGTCGGCGCGTCGTTGTACCTGACCGTCATCGCTGTCATCGGCCTGGCCCTTGGCGCCCTGCTCCGCCGGACCGCGGCTGGCCTGTCGGTGTTCGCCGCGGTGTTCCTCGTGGTGCCGCTCGTCGCGGCCTACCTTCCGCACGCCATCAAGGGGTTCGTGCCTTACCTGCCGTCCAACGCCGGCGGGACCATCTGGGGGGCCGGGAAGCTCTTCGGCGGGCAGCAGCTGGGCCCGTGGACCGGATTCGCGGTGCTGTGCGGCTACGCGATCGTGCTGATCGGTCTGGCCGCCTGGCGGCTGCGCCGCCGCGACGCCTGAACACGCGGAAAGGCGGCCAGGACAGGAGGATGTCCGGCTGGGCGCCGATCGGGAACCCAGGGACGCGCCCGACGCGTTCCTGGGTTCTCGCGCATAGCGCTGGGCTCGGCCGGCCCGGCTAACGATCAGGCCGGCGCACAGCGGCATCCGATCCTGGCGCTCTATCTCTCTGTCCGGCTCTCTGTCCGGCTCTCTGTCCGGGGCGCTACGGCCGGGGCGTCGGCGGAACCTGGAGGTTCCGTGCGGTCATGCCTGCCTCGATGGCCCCGACCACCGACTCGGCTACCTTGACTCTGGCCCACCGCTTGTCCTCGGCCTCAACCAGCACCCACGGTGCGGCGGCGTGGTCAGTGCGGTCCAGCATCTCCTCCACGGCCGCCTCATAATGCCGCCGCTTCTCGCGATTCCGCCAGTCTTCCGCAGTCAGCTTCCAGGTCTTCAGCGGTTCGCGTTGCCGCGCCTTGAACCGCCTGAGCTGTTCCGCGGACGACAGGTGCAGCCAGAACTTGACCATGATCATGCCTTCGTCGGCCAGTGTCCGCTCGAAGTTGACGATCTCCCGGTAGGCGCGCCGCCACTGCTCCTCGGTCGCGAATCCTTCGACTCGTTCGACCAGGACGCGGCCGTACCAGGACCGGTCAAGCACCGCCATGCCCCCCCAGCCGGGCAGCACCGGCCAGAACCGCCACAGGAAGTGGTGGCGTTTCTCGTCATAGCTGGGCGCGCCGAATTGGGAGACCCGGACGTGCCGCGGGTCCAGCGGCGCGACGAGCCGTTTGATCGCACCACCCTTGCCGGAGGCGTCCCACCCCTCGAAGACCACGCAGACCGGCGGCCCGAGCTGAGGGTTGTCCCCGATCTGGCCGCCCAGTACCAGCCGCAGGTGCAGCAACCGGTCCTGAGCCGTGGCCAGGCGGGCCACTTCGGCGTTCGGGCTGAGCTTCAGGCTGAGATCCAACCCGGCGAGTACGCTCTTGCCAGCCATGCGCCCTCCTCATCCATCGACCGAGCCGACCCGGCCGGACGGTCAGCGGGCTGACTTCGCGGTAGCTGCCAGCCGGGCGCGCCAAGCGCGCATCCGGTTGCAGCTTGCAGCGACGTCCGCACCCGGCCGGTCCAGGTTGAATCCTCCACCGATTTACCCTGGTTCGAGTTCCATGTAAACAGCTAAGAAGTGCGGAGCTCCAACCACCGGTGCAGATCCGGGCCCTCGTGCTCCCTTCCCTGGCACCCGGTGAGCGTAACGCCTGGCGGCGCCCCATGCGGCCAGGGGTTATCAATCTGCTGTGCCCCGGATCTCGCCCGCGCCAACTACATTAGGCGGAACGCCGCGGTCTGACTTCACTGTGGTTCGGCCGCGCTCCTCGTAATTCAGCCCCGATGCAGCACCAGCCCGCCGCGCCGCGCCCGTACCCGCCGTGCCGCCCCCATCGGCCCGGTGGTCCGTGGGTGCGGCCGCCACGGGCGAGAGCCGGGTACCAGGCGGCCGGGGCCGGCCCGTCGCGGCAGTCGCTGAGCTGACGGCGATAGCGGTCCGGCCGGATGGGTCGCTCCCTGGCGTCCATGTGGCGTTCCCTGGCGTCCATGTGGCGTTCCCTGGCGTTCCCTGGCGTTAATGTGGCGTTCCCTGGCGTCATTGCGACGTTCCCCGGCGTCCCGCTGGCCGCTGTGGTCCCGGCTGCCCCGCCCGCCGCCCGTTCCCGGCGTCCTGGCCGGTTTTTGCGTGGTGGATCCGGGCCAGGACACGACGATAAAAGGCGATGAGGTACTCGCCCAGGCCGGGTCATCCATCCGTCTCCTGGCGGTTCCGGAGGATCAGGATCTGACCCCGTCGAGGACGGTATGGACCAGGATCTGGGCCAGTGAGTCGTCCAGGGGCTGGTGGCGCATCGTCAGCCGGAAATACAAGGGCGCGTAGATCTGGTCGAGGAAGACTTGTATGTCGACGTCAGGAGCGATCTCGCCCCGGTCAATGGAACGCCGCACCAGCGCCGTGCTGGCCTGCCGCCGGGGATCGAGCCACCTCGTCCGCAGCGTCCCGGCTAGATCCGGGTCGGACTGGGCTTGCCCGATCAACTCCGCCATGACCTCGCCGGCCCGCCCCCGGAAGTCGTTGATGACGGCCAGGATCTGGACCGTCAGGTCATGAGCCAGGTCGCCGGTTTCCTCGAAGCTGATCGTCTGCCGGTAACGGTGAAAGAAGGAGTCGACGGCAACCGCCCCCCGGCTGGGCCACCACTTGTAGATGGTCACCTTGCTCACCCCGGCCCGTGCCGCGATGCCCTCGATGGTCGCTGCGGCCAGGCCCCCCTCCAGGAGTAGATCCGCCCCCGCCTCCAGGATGGCCAGCCGGGCCCGCTCGCTTCTCGGCCGGCCGGGGCGGGCGGGAGCCAGTGATGAGGCGCTGATCACGTCCCCGAGTATAGATGATGAACGGTACGTACAGTATCCTAATACTGAACGTGCCGTTCATATAAGGATGGAGACCGATGCCCGACGTCCTCACCAAGGAGAAACCCGCGACGGGCCTCAGCCGGTTCATGGTCCTGCTCTTCGCGGTGGCCTGCGGTCTGTCCGCGGCCAACCTCTACTACGCCCAGCCGGTCCTGGACACCATCGCTAAGGGCTTCGGCACCAGTTCCGCCACGGCCGGGCTGATCGTCAGTTTCTCCCAGATCGGGTACGCCGCAGGCCTGGCCCTCCTGGTCCCGGTGGGGGACTTGGTCTCCCGCCGCCGTCTCATCCCCCTGATCATGACCGTGACCGCGGCCAGCCTGGTGGTCGCCGCCGTATCCCCTGATATCGGCCTCCTGATCGGGGTGGCCCTCATCGTGGGGGCCGGGTCGGTGGCGGCCCAGATCCTGGTGCCCATGGCCGCCTCCCTGGCCAGCGACGAACGCCGGGGCCAGGTGGTGGGAACCGTGATGAGCGGCCTGCTGCTCGGCATCCTCCTGGCCCGCACCATCTCCGGAATCGTGGCTGGGGTGTCCAGTTGGCGGGTGGTCTACGTGATGGCCGCGGTGCTGACCATTGCGATGGCCGTGGTACTCGGCCGCAACCTGCCCCCCGAGGGGGACCGGCCCCGCATCAGCTACGGAACCTTGCTAAGTACCACGGTGAAGCTGCTGGTGACCGAGTCCCTGCTACGGCGCCGAGCTGTTTTCGGGGCGTTGGGCTTCGCCGCCTTCAGCGTCTTCTGGACCACCATGGCCTTCATCTTGGCCGGCGCCCCGTACCACTACGGGGACATCACTATCGGTCTGTTCGGCCTGGTGGGGGCGGCCGGGGCATTGTGCGCCAACTTCGCAGGCCGGTGGGCTGACCAGGGCCTGACCAAGGCCACCACGCTGGCCTTCGCAGTCTGCGTGGGCATCTCGTTCCTCCCCCTGTGGGCCGGGCGGCACAACCTGGCCATGATGATCATCGGCATCCTGGTCCTAGACGTCGGGGTCCAGGGCCTGCAGGTGACCAATCAGTCCATGATCTACCGCCTGGCCCCCGAGGCCCGAAGCCGTGTCACGTCGGCGTACATGGTCTGCTACTTCGCCGGCGGGGCCATCGGGTCCGCCCTGGGCGGGTCGCTCTATGGCAGCCATGGGTGGGCCGGGGCGTGCGTGCTGGGCGCCGTCATCGGAATCGCGGCCACCGTAGCCGCCCTGATCGATGCCGTCCGCCGGATGGCGGTCCCCGGCCGGGACGCCCGCCTGAGCCCGAACGCAACAGGCGACATATCCGCCTGATTGGCGTGAGGGGTGGAGCGCGGCGCATGCCGGGCTCAGTGGTGGTGCTGTGCAAGCGGAAGGGCTCGAACCAGTTGCGATGAGTCTGCCGGGACCGGGCCGTCCAAACTGTGCGGGGCCTTTCCCGGGCAAGCGAGCGGATGTCGTAAGGAGATAAGCGATGAAATCAGTGACATCCGCGGACGGCACCCTGCTCGCATACGAGCAGCAGGGCTCCGGCCCCGCGCTGATCGTCGTCGACGGTGCGATGAGTACCCGCGGCGGGAAGGCCGCCCTGCGTGCCCTGCTCGCCCCCCACCTGACCGTATTCGGCTATGACCGCAGGGGCCGGGGCGACAGTGGCGATACCCTCCCGTACGCGGTGGACAGGGAGATTGAGGACATCCAGGCACTGATCGAGGTGGCCGGTGGGGCCGCAGCCCTATACGGCCACTCCTCCGGCGCGGCGCTCGCGCTGGACGCGGCGCTGCAGCTCGGCGGCAGTGTCACCAGGATTGCCATGTACGAACCGCCTTACAACGATGACCCAGCCGCCCGGCAGGCGTGGCGTCGTTACCTCGGCCAGCTGACCGAGGCGCTGGGGGCGGGGCGCCATGGTGACGCGGTGGCCCTGTTCATGACCTTGGTCGGAACCCCGGCCGAGCAGATCGACGACATGCGCAAGCAAGACTTCTGGCCCGCCATGACGGCGCTGGGACCTACCCTCGCCTACGACCACACAGCCATCCTCGGTATGGACGGGGCCGTGCCGCGCCAGCGAGCGGCCCGGCTAGCCATGCCAGCGCTGGTGATGTACGGGACGGCCAGCTTCCCGTTCATGGCCACGACCGCCCGGACGCTCCAGCGGGCGATGCCAGATGCCGAGCTGCGGGTCCTGGAGGATCAGGACCACAACGTCAGCCCAGCCGCTCTCGCCCCATTGCTGCTGGAGTTCCTGACCTAACCGCGGGCAGTTGACGAGGGTACAAAACCTGGGCCTTGCATTGTGTCCGGCGATATGCATAGTGGAGTGACAGGACGGGGAAAGTTGTCATGCCGCTATTGCTCTCGGTTGCTGCGGTGGCAGTGGTCCTCGCGGCCGGGGCGCTGGGGATCGGCGCGCGCCGCCAGTCCCTGCATACGCCGGAGGGCGCGGCGACGCGGGTACCGGACGTCCTACGAGCTTGCCTACCTGGCCGGCGGCCCAGAACGCAATGCCGTCACCGTCATCGAGGCTCTGGCCCGCGGCCACATCATCAGCGTCGACGGGAAAGGCCAGGTGGCTCTGCGCGAAAGCCACGGGCAGGCGGCAGCCGAGGCCAGTACCGGCGGGCTGGTGCCTGCGCAGCTGGCACCTGTTGCTGCCGGCCGGTTACCGGCCGCCGGTGTGGCCGCGCATCGCGATGCTGGCGGGGGCGGGGTGCGGGGTGGCGGCGTTGACCTGGTCCCTGACCGCGGGCAAGCCGCCAGGCAGCGTGGCTAGCACGGTGGCGGGTGCCGTGATCGGCGGTGTCGCGGCGGCAGCCGGAGCTGGCGGCTGGTGGCTGTCCGGCAGGCACCCGCGGGTCCCGGTTACCGACGCCGGCCGCGACGTGCTGACCGGCATGTATACGCACTACCGGCGCGGCGGCATGCCGGACATGGCCGGCCACGGTGTGGCGCTGCGCGGCGCGGACGCGGTCAGCGGCCCGGAGCTGCGGGAACAGCTCGGCGCGCTGGAGGCCACCGGGGCTCGCGGCTGGGCCTGGCGGCCAGTCGTGCGGCCCGACGAGACGGTGGCTGAGACTACCCCGCCGATCCCCTCGTCGCGCTTCCCGCGGGGGTATTCCGGGTTACGCCTGGACAAGCTCGACGGGGGACGTTGATTTCCCGGCAGCCACGCGGAGTCCCGCTCCTAGGCGCTTGCGAGGAAGACGGGAGAACGAGGCGGTGCCAGCCGGGAAGGAGATTGTCGGGATTCGCATTAGCATGCGGTTCATGACTGCACCCGACGACCCGATGGACGCGCAGTTCGGACCGCACCGGTTCTACCCCGGCGAGGGCGGTGGCAGCACGCAGTTCCGGGGTGCCCGGTTCGACGTGGCGGACCTGCGCGGGGCCCGGTTCACCGACTGCGATCTGACTGGCGTCACGATCCGGGACGGCTGGCTGGTCAACGTCAGCATCTCCGGCTACCTCAGCAACGTCACGGTCAACGGCGTCGATGTGACCGATTTCGTCAGCGCCGAGCTGGACCGGCGGCACCCGGAGCGGGTGCAGTTCCGCGAGGGGCAGACGGCCGACGACGTCCGCGCGATGTGGGACACCATCGAGCGGCTGTGGGCGGAGGCAGCCGAGCGAGCCGGGCGGCTGCCCGCGGCGGCGCTGGCCGAGCAGGTCGACGAGGAGTGGTCATTCGAGCAGACACTGCGCCACTTGGTCTTCATCACCGACGCGTGGGCCAGCCGGACGGTGCTGGACGAGCCGATGCCCTATCACCCGCTCGGCCTGCCGCAGAGCTGGTATCCGGCGGCGGCCGCGCTCGGCATCGACTCGACCGCGCAGCCCGGCTACGCCGAGATCCTGGCCGCTCGCACCGACCGGATGGCCGTGATGCGGCGCATCGTGGCCGGCCTGACCAACGACGGCCTGGGCCGGATGTGTCAACGCTCGCCCGCTCCCGGCTACCCGGACGAGGAGCGCACCGTGATCGACTGCATCAGCGTGGTGATGGAGGAGGAGATCGAACACTACCGGTTCGCGGTGCGCGACCTGGCGGCACTGGAATCCAGGTAGCCGGTTCAGTCGGCCACGACCCGGACGAGCGCGTCTGAGCCAGGAGCCTGCGCCTAGCGGTCCTTGGCGTCCGCCATAATTTCTGGCGTGGCGTCACCGGGTACCCGCTGCGGCCCGGGCGATCAGCGCGATGTCAGCGGGCCGGACGCGGCAGCACCCGCCCGCGATTCTTGCGCCCGCCGCTATCCACTGCCGCGGCAGCCCGGCGGAGTACTGGGACTGCCCCGTCCAGGCGCGTCGGCGGGCGTCCCAGTCCTCCCCGCTGTTGGGATATACGATCACCGGCTTGCCGGTCACCTCCCGGGCGGCGGCGATGGCCGCGAGCACGTCAGCTGGCGCGCAGCAGTTGACCCCGACCGCCACGACTTCCGGTACGCCGACGGCGACCGCGAACGCCTCGGCCAGCGGCTGCCCGGCGCGGGTACGCTCGCCGGCGATGCTGTAGCTCAGCCACGCCGGGATCCCCAGCCCCGATATCGCGGTCATCAGCGCCTCAGCCTCGTCGATATCGGGCACCGTCTCCAGCGCGAGCACGTCTGGGCAAGCTTCGGCCAGCACCTCCAGTCGCGGCCGGTGCCACGCCACCAGTTCCCGCACGCTCAGCCCGTAACGCCCCCGGTACTCAGACCCGTCAGCCAGCGCCGCGCCGTACGGCCCGACCGAAGCTGCCACCCACCGCGCCTTCCCGTCCCCGGCCATCCCGGCACGCGCGGCTCGCGCCAGGTCGACGCTGCGCCGCATCAGCCCGGCCGCGTCGCGGCGGCCAAGGCCCCGGCGCGCGAACCCCTCGAACGAAGCCTGATAGCTCGCCGATGTTGCGATCATGGCCCCGGCCCGGAAAAACGCCAGGTGCGCGTCCCTGATCTCGTCAGGCGCGTCCATCAGCAACCGCGCCGACCACAGCGAGTCCGACACGTTGCTGCCCCGCGCCTCGAGCTCGGTCGCCAAGCCGCCGTCGGCCACCAGCACAGCGTCATCGGGCACGACGAAGCTCATCACGTCACTCTACGGCGGGGTGGACATCGGCGTCGCTCGGCTCACCCACGCCCACACCGGCCAGCTGGCGGCCCGTGGCCGCCGGTCCTTGGACCCCGTCACGGGCTGCTTCTGCGCTCCGGCTCAGCGGGAAGCCTCAGCGGCCCTCGCAGTGCCAGTTCGGACACGAAACGCTGGTGCTCGCGTTCGCACTCTTCACACCGGCAGCCTCGCGCCCAGGCCAGCATTGTGCCATGCGGTGGCAGCGCGGGCGGCAGGTTGCCCATGCGGTCCATACGTCTACGGTAGCGGCGCACCTATAGCGGTCATTGGTCGTGCACCATCGACGGTGTGGACCACGGAATCTTGCGGGAAACATCGGTCAACTGACGTATACGGGACCGGAAATCAGTGGTTACAATAAGCGAGTACTCGGGTACTAAAAGTGTCATAAGGCACGTTTCGCGGAATCTGCGTGACAGTCGCACTGGTCCGCCCGCGCGGTGCCGAGGAGGAGGAACGCCCGATGATCGCGCCAGCAAGCCCCACGGTGCGGCGGCGTCGGCTTGCCGCTGAACTGCGCGGGATCAGGGAGCACAAGGGCAAGAGCGGGGATGCGGTCGCCGCCGCGCTGCGGTGGTCGCCCTCCAAGATCAGCCGGTATGAGCGGGCCAGGACCGGGTTGCGGCCGCGGGAGGTGGCGAGGCTGCTGGACTATTACCAGATCACCGGGCCCCGCCGCGCGCTGCTCCTGGATCTGGCCGAGGATGCGGCTCAGAAGGGATGGTGGGAGGAATTCGCCGGCAGCCTGCCGGAGGACTACCAGCAGTTCATCGGGCTGGAGCAGGAGGCGGCGTCCATCGCGATCTGGCATGTTGACGTGGTGGCTGGCCTGCTGCAGACCGAAGCGTACGCGCGGCACATCATCGGCAGCTACAGCCGGGTCGAGCCGGTCCCGCCGGGCATGGTCGGGCGGCTGGTCAGGGTCCGCATGCGACGCCAGCAAGTGCTGGACCGCGAGGGACTTGCGCTGTCGGTGGTACTCGATGAATCGGTCCTGAGGCGCAGGATCGGCGATGACCTGGTGATGTACGAACAGCTTCAGCATCTGGCGCGAGAGGCTGACCGGCCGAACCTGACGTTGCGGATCCTTCCTCTTGACGCGCAGCACACCGTCTTCGGGGAGTCCTTTGTCATCTTCGGGTTCGGGGCAGATAACGAGGCGATGCTGCAGGACGTGGTGAGCACCGAGCACATGAGGAGCGGCTGCATCCTGGAGGGAGAGCGGGAGACGTACCTGCACAGCATCGCGCATCAGATGCTGGCCGAAGCCGCGCTCGACCCGGTAGCGTCCAGGACGCTGATACTGGAAGCAGCGGAGTCGTACTGGTCAGGTGCCCGGCAGCGCCTTAGTGCGTAACTGGCGCAGGTCGTTTCGTCCACTGATCTGGGACGCTGATACCGCGACGTTCCCCCTGAGGATGGGCGGTGGCGGCCATCAGGCCCAGCTTGGAGCCGGGCCAGACCTCGGTCGGCACGTCAGCTGTCGTGGAGCATAACCGGCCCAGCCCGCTCGGGGCGGAGGTCGTGGTCGAGGCCGAACTCACCGAGGTGGACGGACGGCGGCTTGTGTTCAGGTTCATGGCCCGGCACAAGGGGCTCCCGGGATCACCCGAGGGCCACGACGTGGCCGTCGGCGCGGGCACCCTGGATCGGGTGATCGTAGACAGGGACCGATTCGTCCGCCGAGCCCGTCGCGTATAACGAGGTCAAAACCCAGGCGTCCGTCAGGACCCCGCGTGGCGGAAGTACTCCACCGTCCGCTTGAGGCCCTCCTCCAGAGGGACGGTCGGCTCCCACCCCAGGAGTTCCCGGGCCCGGCCGATGTCGGGCTTGCGGCGCACCGGGTCGTCGGAAGGCAGCGGGCGCTCCTCGATCGCACCGTCGCTGCCGGTCAGGGCCAGGACCTTCTTGGCCAGCTCGAGCATCGTGAACTCGCCGGGATTGCCGAGGTTGATCGGGCCGGTGACCTCCCGCGGCGCGTTCATCAGCCGGATCAGGCCGTCGACCATGTCGTCGATGTAGCAGAACGACCTGGTCTGCGAGCCGTCCCCGAAGATCGTGAGCGGGTCGCCCCGCAGCGCCTGGACGATAAAGTTCGACACCACCCGGCCGTCGTTGGGCAGCATGTTCGGGCCGTACGTATTGAAGATGCGCGCGACCTTGATCGGCAGTTGGTGCTGGCGGTGGTAGTCGAAGAACAGGGTCTCCGCGCACCGCTTGCCCTCGTCATAGCAGGACCGGACGCCAACGGGGTTCACGTTGCCCCAGTACGATTCCGGCTGCGGGTGCACGGCCGGGTCACCGTACACCTCCGAGGTCGACGCGAGCAGGATCGGCGCTCCCAGCCGCTTGGCCAGCCCGAGCATGTTGATCGAGCCGTGCACGCAGGTCTTCGTGGTCTGCACCGGATCCCGCTGGTAAAAAACCGGTGAGGCCGGGCAGGCCAGGTGATAGATCTGGTCGACCTCGACGTAGAGCGGGAACGTCACGTCGTGGCGCATCAGCTCGAACCGCGGCTCGCCGAGCAGGTCGATCACGTTGTGCCGGGTGCTCGAGTAGAAGTTGTCCACCACGAGCACATCGTGACCCTGGCCGAGCAAGCGCCGGCACAGGTGCGACCCGATGAAGCCCGAGCCCCCCGTCACCAGGACCCGCCGGGACCCGTCGGCCGGCACCCGGCCACGACCTCGCACCGAGTCCTGGCTCACCCAGTCTCCTTCCGGCGGCCCGCCACCACGGGCACAACGGACCTGTGAGCCGCAATCTATCTGGTTTTCCGGCCTCTGCCCCCGTCAATCCGGCATTCCCGCGTAGGCTGCCCAGCGTGAAACTGTCGATCCTCATGCCCGTATATAACGAACGTGCCACTGTGGCCTCCGCGATAAAGGAGGTTCTCAATGTCGACTTTCCGTGCGAGATCGAGCTCGTCGTGGTCGACGACGGGAGCACGGACGGGACCAGGGATCTGTACCCGTCCCTCGGGGAGGACCCGCGGGTGAAGGTCCAGCTGCACGAACGCAACCAGGGCAAGGGCGCCGCGATCCGGACGGCCGCCACGGCCGCCACCGGCGATTACGTGATCATGTGCGATGCGGACCTGGAGTACACGCCGGCCGAGATTCCCTCGCTGCTCGCGCCGGTGATAGCCGGTCAGGCCGAGGTGGTGTACGGCACGAGGACGTTCGGCAGTCACAACGCCTACTCCTACGCCTACGTGCTGGGCAACAAGGGGGTGACGACCTTCGCCAACGTGCTGTTCAACTGCTACATCAGCGACCTGGAGACCTGCTTCAAGCTGATCCCGACCGCGCTGTACCGTGAGCTGGGCATCCGCGAGACCGGCTTCGGCATGGAGGCCGAGGTCACCGGGAAGCTGCTGCGGCGAGGTGTCAGGCCTTACGAGGTTCCGATCAGCTACCGGGCACGCAGTCGCGAGGCCGGAAAGAAGCTCACAGCGCGCGACGGGGTCGAGGCGCTGTGGATCCTGCTGAGGGAACGGTTCGCGGCCCGCCGCGGCTAACGGTCCGCAGATCGCCCCCACATGACTCATCCGCAAGCTCGCCGAGCCAGCTCGGGCACGAATGCGGCGCAGTCCGGCGCCGCGGCCGCGGGTCTGCGCGCCCGCGTGCGTCAGGCGGTCCGGTGGCGACGAACCGCCGAGCAGCTGGCCGTGCTCCTGTTCGGCCTGCTCGTCCTGGTGGTCCACGACGTGGGGTACCTACTCGGGCAGCCGTTCTGGAACGACGAGGCCTGGGTGGCTGTCACCAGCCGGTTCCCGCTGTCGCAACTGCCCGCCACGACCTCCAGCACGCCGATCGGCTGGTCCGTGCTGATGCGCCTCCTCACCGTAGGGGGAGAGCAGACATCCCGGCTCCTTCCCCTGGCTTTCGCCGGTGCCGCTGTCGTGATCGCCTACTGGTTCGGCCGGAAGCTCGGCTGGCCACGGCCGGAAGTTTCGGTCGCCGCCGGGCTGCTGGCCGGGGCCGCCGTACTCCTGGTGCCCGCGATGCTCGTGCGCGACGACTTGAAGCAGTACACCGCCGACGCCTGCATGGCATTGCTGGTACTGGCTCTGACCTCACGGCTCGAACGCGAATGGTCGCGGCCGGCCCTGGTCGCCCTGTCGACGGCCGTCTGGGGCGGCATGCTGTTCAGCGACGCCTCAGCCTTCGCCGGTGTGGCCGCGTTCGGGTCGGTGTGCGTGGTCCAGCTCGCCCAGCGGGCCTGGCGCCGGCTCGCGGAGGTGGCCGCCGTCGGCGCGGGCACGGCCGTCCTCATGCTCGGCGTGTACGAGGGATTCGACGCCCGCGCGACGGTACCCGGGCTCACCACTTACTGGAGTAACTTCTACCTTCCGGTCGGCAAAGGCTCGCATGCCGACATAAAGTTCGTAACCTCGCATTTCAGCGCGATAGGCGTCTATTTCGGCCTCGGCCCGGCCTGGCTGGCGCTGCCGCTGGTCCTCGCCGGGCTCGTCACCATCTTCCGGCTCGGCAGGCCCGCGACGGCCTTCACGGCCGTCGTGCTGTGGCCGGAGATGCTCGCGGTCTCCGCAGCGCAGAAGTATCCGTTCCTTGACCTCCGGACCTCGACATTCCTGTTCGCGGTCACCGCCGCAGTCGCCGCGATCGGGGTGGCCGGGGCGTGCTCGCTGCTGCGGCCCCGGCTCAGGGGCACGCTCGCGGCCGGGCTGGCGGTCCTGGCCGTGGCGGCCTTCGTCGTCCAAGCCCAGCCGTACGTGCGAAGTCACCTCATCCCTGGCGACGATGTGCGCGACCAGGCTCGCTACGTCGCCGCTCATATGGCCCGCGGCGACGTGGTCCTGGTGAACCTGAACAGCAACTGGGGCTTCGCCTACTACTGGCCGGCCGGCGTTCCTGCCCGCCGAGCGGACGCCGCTGTCCTGCAAGGATACGAGGCGTACTTCCCCGACCAGCCGGACATCGTCGTTGCGCGCAACCGGGATGCCGCCGGGGTCGATGCCGCGCTGTCCCAAGCCCTGGCCCAGCGAAGCGCCTGCGGCAGGATCTGGCTCGTCCGCACGCACGTGATAGCGGCCGAGCGGCGGGCGTGGATAGCAGCCTTGGGTCAGCAGAAGCTAACGACGACGCCGGTCGGCCACGACGGCCTGAGCGTGATATATGCCCGCGGATCCCGATGCCAGTGAGCCGACGGCCCGGTGCACCGTCTAGGAGGTGAGAATGGTGACCCGGATCCGGCCGGCTGGCTGGCTGGCGCTGGCGGTCGCGTTGTTCTTGCTCGCCGTGGCTGGTTATGCGCTGCTCGTGCACGCGTTCCCGCAGGATTACTGGAAGCAGACCGAC
>Ga0224557_1002665_pt1 | contig 14839 bp, 3 predicted proteins | sample 714S31014metaG_FD_180677 | JGI IMG/M metagenome (GOLD analysis project Ga0224557, IMG submission 180677) | Peat soil microbial communities from Stordalen Mire, Sweden - 717 S3 10-14 | ecosystem: Environmental > Terrestrial > Soil > Wetlands > Peat | place: Sweden: Norrbotten County, Stordalen...
CACCACGATCGAGATAGTCGATCGCCAGCCCCTGCCACGTGTCGCTGGAGGTGGACACGCGCACGTCGGAATCGGTGTAGCCGACGCGAAGAATCTCCCAGGTTCCAGCGGAGGGCGGGTGCCACGTCGTGCGGCCCGCTTCATCCACCTGCGCACTCAGGTCGATGACATCGTCTAGCTCCGTGTCCTGTTCGCCGGGAGTTGCGGGCGCGTCTTCCAGCAGGGCTTCCGACTTCGGCATCGAAATACCGGTTTCGAGCGACGCCGTCTTGTACTTCAGCGACCGAATCGGCGAACGCGAATCGCCCGTCATGCCCGCAAGGGCCGCGCCGTGTTGCAGCGGATAAGCGAGCACGGCAATTTGTCGATAAAAGCCGTTCCTGACCGGCGGCATGGGTAGCACGCCGTCGAAGCTCTTGCCCTCTCCCACAACGGTTCGCGACCAGGTCAGCAGTTTGGACGCCTGCGCGGGCGTCACATCGGGGCCGCCGAGGTTCCAGCCACTGACGATGTTCAGATTCACTTCAAGATGCAGTTGCTTCGCTGTACTCAGCGCATGAAGATAAAGCCGGACCCACGCCGGGCTGCCGAAACGCGGCCCCGGCGGTACGTCCTCGTTTCCATTCTGGTTGGACCCGTTGGCGTCCACCAGCAGCACACCCCCGAATCCTTTGTGGCTCATCTCGGTAAGGTCGCGGGTGATGGTCTCTTCCGTGGTGTTCCCGTTCAGCCACCACCAGTAGCACCGCAGCTTTGCCGTGGCTGGCGGATTCGCAAAACCCCTCCGCAGCATTGCATCCGGTGTTCCAGTTGATTGCGCCAACGCGCAAACCGAAAGCAGGACCGGCAGCAGCAAGAGGCGCAGCGTGTATCGACGAAGCGCTTTCCGTGCGTCCGTTAGTTGGGAGATGGCGATCAATGTGCGCTCGGTCGTGAAGGGATGGATTTGCCGGCAGCGATTATCTTGCGAAGCAGGTCAGCAGACGCTGGGGACCTTTTGGGTTCATTGATCTTGTCGCTGCTCGCCATCCGTGCGGGATCGGAGTCCCGCGGCAACTCGGCGCCTTCGGTAGGCGGAGGCGCTTTTGCTGCGGAGGATGTCACCATGGCTGGTCCGGTTCGATATGTGCGCTTAAGGAGAGAGGCGCCCTCGCACGGAGAACTGTACGGGGGCACCCTCGCGTTTTAGAAGTTGATTCGGGCTGTGAGTTGACCGATACGAGGATCGTTCTGCTGTGTCGCTTGGCCCAGGGGAACTGTCAGGGAGCCCGATCCGGCCCTCGATGCGGTGTTTGAAGCTCCGAGAGAGGTATTTGGGGAAGGGAAATTCGGCGTGTTCATGATGTTGAAGAACTCGCCGCGAATCTCGAAACTCACTCCTTCGCGAACGATGAACTGCTTGAAGATCGACAGATCCGCGAGTGGGTGAACGGAGTAGCGGAGATTGAGGACGTTCGAATTGCTCTGCGACGTATACGAGATTCGCTGCCGGAATGCAGGATTGGGCGACTGCCCATCGCAGGCTGTGACCTTGTAGTAAGTGTTGGTGGTGTCTAAGGAGCTGTTGACCGGTGCGTAACTGACGGCTCCGGTGGAGCTGTTGACCGTCGGAGTCAAGTAGCACGGATTGAAAGTGCGGTAGAAATTTGCATTAGGCTGGTAATAATTGCCGATGATATCCACATTGCCCGGTGCGCCTACCAGCGGGCCGTTTGAGAACCGCACAACCGTATTTACCTGCCATCCGCCAAACGCAAGGCGCTCGTAGGCCGGCCGAGCAAGCAGCTTCGGCAGTTCCACCGTTCCGAAGATGTTCCCGAACATCGTCGGGTTGCCATCCTGTACGGACTCCAGCTTGCCAATTGCGGCAGCGTAGTTATCGATGTATCCGGTGTGCAGCATCAGCTTGTCCCAGGTGAAGTTGCCCTGGAACGAGACATGATGCTTCATCGGTTTCGACACTTGGATCTGCATCGCGTTGTAAGGCGCGCTTCCGATGGAGGAGTAGTCCTCGGTGACCGAGCCGAACTCCGGGTACGGCAGCAAGAGCAGATTTTCGGCGAGGTTGGCGTTGTTCAGAGACGTGGTCCCAGGAAGCTTTCCCGCCATAGGGTTGGCTACAGAGGCATTCAGAACGTTAACCTCGGGGCCGCCCTGGTTGTAATACTGTGCGGGCAGGATGTTGATATTGTGGTTGACCTCCAGGCGCGTGGGCCGGGTGCCGACATAGGCAATCTGCAGGACTAGATTGCCGGGAAACTGCTGCTGCACGCTCGCCGTGTACTGCGCGCTCTTCGGCTGCACGTGATCGGGATCGACGAAGCTGATGCTCTGCCCCAGCGCGCTGGCGAGTCCCAGCGAACTGCCAGTCGGAAGGGTGACTCCACTGGGAAAGGGATTGCTCATCGAAAACAGCGGCGCTATGTTGCTGCTCGTGCCGCTGTAGTTCGTGTAGCTGGTGGACTGGCTGAAGCCTGTGCCGATGGGACTCTCCAGCGTATTGAAGTAGATGATGCCGAAGCCGGCCCGGGCCACGGTTTTTTGCGTCACCTGGTACGCTGCGCCGAGCCTGGGCTGAATGTTGTTCAAGTCCCGGGCGTACGGAAATCGATCGCTGTTACTGGTGTATTCCAGACCTCCGTTCAGCGTCAGCCCGGTCACGGAGGACTGCAACGGGTTGCTGCAAGTGGTGCAGAAATTGGACACCTGTTTGTTGTACCGTTCCGTGAACGGCGATTCGTAGTCGTAGCGCAGACCCAGGTTCAGCGTCAGCTTATCCGTGACTCGCCAGTCGTCCTGGATAAATGGGGCCATGTAAACCTGTTGCAGCGCATAAGCCGCCTGAATGTTGTACGAGAGATTGGAAAATGCTCCAAGCAGTTCGTCGGCGATCGCGTCGCCCGAGGTCGCGGTTCCGGTGGTGTAATTCTGCTGGGTAAAGTGACGGTCGAAGCCGAAGTTCCCGAAGCCACTCTGCGGATTCTGAACGTTGTAGCGAGTGAGGTTGCCCTCAAAGCCGATCCTAATGTTTTGACGGCCCAGCGTTTTGGACAGTATCTCTTCGAGCGAACCTACCGTGTTCTCGCTGATCTGACCGCCGGAGCCATTGGCAAGGGTTGCGTAGCCGTCGCTCTCCGTAGTTCCGGGGAAGGAGGCATAGGGAAGGCCGGTTCCCGAGATGCCGAGGCCGGAAAGGTTGAAGCCCTGGCTGCCGGGGTAGACCAGGCCGAAAGGATGGTAAATGAGGCCGAATCGCGAATCAAGCACCATGCTCGAGGAAAATTCGTGGACCTCATCCAGGCTTCCTCCGCGATTGTTCCGGTAAACATTGTACCCGTAGCCACCCGGTCCGATCCCTTTGGGAAAGCCCTGCATCGGGTAGTTCTGGGTAAGGCCCGACCGGAAGAAGATGGCGTTCAGCTTGTCGTTCTGGCGGATCGCCTGATCGAAGCGCACGATGAACGATGGATACGTGCTCGGGTAGGAGGTCTGGGTCGAGATGTAGTTGGGATTGGTAGTGGCGGATGCGCCTGGCACGTTTGGCCCAGGGAGATAGCTGAGAAGAGCAGCGCCCACAGGACTGATCGACCCGGCGATGTTATTGTTCGGAAAATATTGGGTGCGATTCCCGTTCGCGTCCAGCGGCGAGTTCGGTACGTAAAGCTGAATGCCAGAGGTGCAAAGGCCGCTGCCGTTGAACGCCGAGCACAGCCCGGAGAAGTCGCCGGTCAACTCCGCCGGCGTCGGGACCCGAGCCTGGTAGTTGATCGCCGTGTGGGAGGCATAGCGCTCGAAGGAGGCCATAAAAAAAGTCTTGTTGCGCCCGTCGTACACTTTGGGGATGTAAACGGGGCCGTCAAAGACGAACCCCGTCTGGCTGAGCTGGTCGTTGTTGCGGCGCGTTGGGACGACGGTGTTGGTGCAACCCGTCGAACCTGGATAGCAGAGGTTCTGATTGGGCGACTTTTCCGAAGTATTCGCGTTGAAATACGTGTTCTGGAAGACGTAGTAAGCCGCCCCGTGGATGTTGTTGGTGCCGTTGCGGACGACGGTGTTGGTGACGGTGCCGTTGCCGTGACCCACCTGAGCGTCGAAGATCGAGGTCTGGACCTTGACCTCCTGCACAGCCTCTGGCGAAGGTACGAAGCCCGTATAGACGTTCCCGGAGAGCCGTTCGGCCGGATCGTCCGGGATGCCGTCTATCGTCAGGCGGTTGTGACCTGTGCTGCCGTCCGCGGTGATCTGTATGGCGACGCCGCTGAACGGGTTGGTGAACTGGCTCATCTTGCCTTCGAAGTAGCCGTTGGAGGCTGCAGCCCCGGTTTGCACGCCACCCGCGAGAGTCGCCATCACGAACGGGTTGCGGCCGATGTTCGGCAGGTCCGTTACCTCCTGGGTGCTCAAGGTCGTGGCAATATTTGCTGAGGCGGCATCCAGCAGCGTATTTTCAGCGGTCACCTCAATGGTTTCAGTAACTGCGCCAGGCGTGAGTTGAAAGTCCACCTTCTGCGTCTGCCCGGCCGTGAGGACTATGTTCGGGTGTTGTTCTGTCTTGAACCCTGCCGACTCGATCGTCACCGTATAGGTGCCGGGATTCAAGTCGGGAAAGTTGTACGTGCCGGAGCTATTTGCTTTCACGACCGTCTTGTAATGGGTCGTCATCTCCTCGGCAGTCACGGTTGCGCCAACTACCTTTGCGCCAGTTGGGTCATTCACTTCCCCTTGAATGCTCCCGAGATATCGTTGCGCGGCTGCAGAAACGGTCAATCCAAAACTGAGCGTCAGGAGTATTCCGAAACGGACGACAAAGTTGCGAAAGCGGGTGTTTTGCACGAGAACCTCCAAAGAATTATGAAGCGGAGACTATCTTTCGATACGCGGAGTTGAACCCTCACGACGATGCCAGTCGGAGGCGGGGCACAACTGCGCAGCGTTTTGCAGATGGTTGATCGTGGAGCGCGGGTCGCCAATAAACAAGTTAATTTACCGGAAGCAGCACATAAATTAACCGTAAGAAGCTCTGCGGATAAGCTTTCGTTTCATATGTTTGCGATCCGGAAAGAGCTGCGCGGGCGAGAGGTCCAGTGCGCGTGCTACACTTGTCGCCGCCCCGGGATTGCGTGAGTTTTTATGGATTCAATTGCAAATGCGCCTCCGGAAGAGGGCCAGGATCAACCGACCATTGACGAGCGGCGCGCCCTGGTCAGTCGTGTGGCAGCCAGTGCGCAATTCAGCCGGTCAGCCAGGCTGCGCGACTTTCTGCTGTATGTCGGCAACCAGTCATTAAAGGCGGGCTGCCCGGAGATTCACGAGCAGGAGATCGGCGCCAAGGTATTTGGCCGGTCCTTGGCCTATGATCGCAGCCAGGACAACATCGTTCGGGTAAACGCGACCGAGTTAAGGAAGCGAATCGATCAGTACTTCGCGACCGAAGGCGCCCACGAAACCCTGTTCCTCGAAATCCCACGCGGAGTCTATAAGCCGGTCTTCCATCGCCGGACGCTCCAAAGCACCGGCAAATCGGAACTCGCTCTTGGTCCTCAATTCCCGGCACTGGTCGGGCACGCCGATGTCATCCCGGCCACAACCCTAGTTCCGCGCCGCCGGACCTCTATTTTCTGGGCAGCGCTATGTCTCTCGCTTTCGGTCGCCTGCATCGTCTTGTTTCAGCAGAACCGGTCCATGCGAAAGGCGCTCAACACGTGGGATGGAAAACCCGCGCTGGCTGCCTTCTGGGGCGACTTCCTTCGCTATCATCAACAAACGGACGTCGTGCTTCCGGATGATTCACTCAGTCTGATCACCGATCTCGTGCATCACCCTATCGCCCTTGGCGACTACTTGAACCGCAACTATATGCGCGAGGTCGAATCTTCGGACCTCAGTCCCGATCGGAAGTTTGATCTGGACCAGGTCTACTCCCACAATCTGATCACCTTTGGCGGAGTCCGCGCCGGGCAACGGATGCTCGCGCAGATTCCTGCGGCGTCTCCAAACCACTTCACCCTGGCGCGCTATTACACGGCGGATGCAGTTAAACGCAATAACGTCATTTTGATCGGCGGCAAGAAGGCCAACCCCTGGGTTCACCTCTTCGATGACCAGATGAACTTCGTCACCGACTTCGACAGCGAGCGATCGATCGCATTTGTTGCCAACCTTCACCCCAAGCCCGGAGAGCAGTCGCGCTACGAAGTGTCCTACGACCCCAACGCCCTGGTTGGCTACAGCGTCATCGCGTACCTGCCCAATCCCGGCGGCACCGGCAACGCCATCATCCTCGCGGGCACCGATTCGGACGCGACCGATGCGGCAGCGGAGTTTCTGACCTCGGAAGTTGACCTGGAAAAGTTCCAGAACACCCTTCACGTCAAGACGCTCCCTTACTTTGAGGTCCTTCTTAAGACCTCCCGTCTCAGCGGAACTTCGCTAAGCTCCGAGCTTCTCGCCTACAGAACCTATCCAGGCCTTCACTAATCATGGACTCAGGGCGGCCATCGCCTAGCGCTACGTCGGTGGCGTAAAGTCGGTTCCTCAGAAAGGGACAAGTGGAGTGCCGGCACTCCATAACCACCCACCGGCAATGTTGGGCAACGATCAAGCGGTGTTTAGGGCGCATTTGGTTGGTCCGCGCCTCTGCGCTGACCGCGGATGCGCGAGTGCGAACTGAACTATTCTAAGAGGCTGATTTAGTTGCTAACATGAATGGGTTTGTGAAACCTCGCCGCTCGACTGTTGTCGTCAAAGCCTCGTAGTTCAACAAGGACCAACAACCGCAGAAGATTAAGTGGTGATAGCCAATTAATTTTACTGTTGCTGAATCGCTGTTTTGCCAACTGCCCACGAAGTTTGGTTGTCAGTACGTTTGAGTGCCGCCCACTTGCTCACGATTTTACAAACCCCGTGTAGGCATTTTTGTAGATGGGATCGCACCCAACATGACGCGAAAAAGCCAGTATTGGCGCGCCTTTCAGTGCTAGTGCATCTGTCCAAATAGCAGATGACCCTACCCGATAAGTGGCAAAGCACTGAAAACATTGGTCGGGGCGGTCAGATTCGAACTGACGACCCTCTGCTCCCAAAGCAGATCAGGCCGCTTATGGAAATCTGTTGTAATCGAGTGCAAATAAGTGGTTTCGATTGAATACGTTGCGGTCGCACTCCTCCGTCCTATTGAAACCTGTGGCTCTTGGAGGCTCTGACCGCTACGAATTCGACTACAGCCGTCTGGGTGAGCACCTTTGTCGGGACAACCTCCTATTGCAACAACGGCAGCGTCTTCGATTCTGAACCCTTCGCGTGACATAGTTCTGGGTTCATACAGGTTTACACTCGGCTTTTCGGTGGAACCCGGAGCGATTCGAACGCCCGACCTACTGGTTCGTAGCCAGATCGAATGGAATCGAGTAAACTGCTACCTATCAAGAGCTTACAACTCGTTCAGAATCAATATACCTGTTGATCTGTGTTGAAACCGCCTACATCTCAGAGGCTCTGACAGGTGCAATTTCGACTACAAAGCGACTGATCTGAGAGAAAACCGTCGGCGGCCATGGAATTGGAACGGAGGGCGTTGGGAGAGGTGCAGCCCGGCAACGCTCTGCTCTTGGCCACATGAGTCTTGCAGGATTACCAAGCAGCGATACAATTTGGCCGGGTCGAACCGATAGGAAGACGGTAGGAGGATTGGTAACGAATCTGTTGGTGCGTACGCTTGCTACTACGAAGGCGCCATGGCGATGAAAAGCGCCACTCCAATCGAAAGCTCGATAGGAGCCGATTTAGTCTACTTATTTTGGCAAACTTGCATATCCTGCGGCATAAGAGCTACATTCTTTTCGTAATTGCCATTAATTGCCTCATCTGGGAAAAGGGAGCCGACGCAGTGTTGCCGGCCGCGCCTTGGCAAGCTTCAAGCAGTTTCCACCCGCTTCTGAAGTCGAAGGACAGAACGATCATCAAGTTCGAACCATGCTGCCGACGAATGACTGACTTGGATTGCTGCACGTCTTCCGTTTCTGTGGATGGAGAAGGCTATGACGGGTTGGTTCGGGTCCACGATTGCAGCTAGCTGTACAAACCGTAGTTTCCGCAGTCAATGCCGATACTGGCTGGTGACGCTCGTCGCCGTTGCGGGCCTGTGTTCGCACGCGGATGCGCAAACGATCACCAGCATCAGTCCCACATCTGCATTGGCGGGCGGTCCGGGGTTCACCTTGACAGTCACCGGGAGCGGCTATATCGCGACCTCGGTGGTTCAGGTAAACGGGAACAATCGCTCGACTGTTTTCGTGAGCGCGCTGCAACTTACCGCGACCATTTTTGCCTCCGATATCGCCACGCCCGGAGTGTTGACGATCACAGTCTTCAACCCGGTACGCGGCGGTGGGCTGACCTCCAACCCGGTGAACTTCACGGCGGCGGCTTTGCCCGGGCCCGTCCTGACCAGTGTTTCTCCCGGGTTTTCCACTCTCGGAACAGATCGGGTGAGAATTACGCTGGTTGGCTCGAACTTCCGCCCCGGCGCAACGGTCGTTATCTCGCCACCGCTGGCTGCGGTGGGGAATTCCAACGGCCATACCCGAGCCGGCGACATAACAGTCCTTGGCGTTACAGTTGTGAGCCCGGGCGTAATGACCGCCCTCTTCAGCGTAAGCCCGGCCGCCACTCTCGGCCTGCGCGCGGTGGACGTCCTGAATCTAGACGGCAGCAACACGGCCAACTCGACTTTCACAGCGCCCTCGGGAAGCTCGCAACCGCTTCGCTTAGAGCCTTCCAACTCGCTCGGCGCGCCGCTCTCGGTTTTCAACATGGCGCTGACCCATCCGCGCGACGGAACCGTGGTGATGCAGGGCGATGAACTTAACGCCCAGGCCGTTCTGGGCGGGACAGGTACCGGAACGGTCGTCGGCCAGTGGCTGTGGGACGGCAACGTCGTTGAGCAGTTCACGGCCGTGATCGTAGGCGGCCAGAGCAAGGCGATTCAAACGCGCCAGTCACTGCCAACGTGGTCCCTGGGCGCCCACACACTTCTGCTGCGGATGACTGAGCCCAACCAAGTAACCAGCCGCCCCATCGTGGTGGTTGTGAATCCCGGCGACTGGAAGCTCGAACAACTGATCCTGCCCGCATTCGGCGCAGCCTTCGCAACAGACGATCCGCCGCGGCTGCTGTGGGCCCCCGTTCCCGGTGCGATGAAGTACCAGGTGGGCTTCTCCACCGAGCCGCACCTGAGCGCCGTCGAAACGTGGTTCGACAGCGTCGACAACCGCTGCCAAGTCCCCGCGGACGTGTGGGGCAGCCTGCCGGAGGGCGAACTGTACTGGACGGTCCGTGCCGTCGACACCTCAGGACAGCCGCGCCAGCCTCTCCCTTTGCGAAGCATCTACCGCGAGCCAGCCGGCAGCCTCGCGCCACCGCAGCCGGCGCCCTCACGCACTCCCGCAGGCCACACGCTGCTGGAGTGGAAGCCCGTGGCGAAGAGTAGCCTCTACTTTGTAACGATCAGCAGCGATCTCGTTGCAACGCACATCGTGCGTCGCTACCTCACCGCCGATCCCAAGCTCGACTTGCGCGCCGCGGAGCGGCAACTGCTGCCCGGTACGACCTACTACTGGCAGGTAGATGCCATCGCCTCCGACGGCCGGCTCATCCTGTCCGGCCCGGTCGAGCGCTTCGTGGCCCAGGCGATGCCGCAATCGAAGCTGAGCCCGCCGCCGAGCGCGGTCCTGCTTGCGAGTCTCGCACGCCCAGGTAGTTTACCGGCGTTGCCCGCGGCTGCGGTCCCTGCCGGAGACATCGCAGGTCAAACGCCCGCCGCCGACAGCAGCACCAGCCAACTGCAGCCGCTCATCTCCGCGACCTTCCCGCAGCCGGTCAACCCCGGTGACGTCAGCCTGATGGTCGACGACATCGACGTAACCACGCTGGCGCAGGTGACGCAGGACAAAGTTTCCTTCACTCCGCCGCTGGCCCTCACCGGCGGAGATCACAACGTCAACCTCACCGTCGGCAGCGAAGCCACAACCTGGAAGTTCACCGTCATCGCTCCCGCCGGCGCGCCCGCGCCCTCCACCACACCGGCACCGCTGCAGCCGGGAACCGATGCAGAGGCCCCGCCCACAATTCCCGCAACCATGCCCGCGCCAGCCGCGATCGCCGCTGCGCATCAAGCACAATCGCAAACGTCGGCCAAACGCACGGGTCCCGCCGAAGACGGCCAGATTGCAGTGAACACGCAATGGGCCTCCGGCTCGGACCCTCCCGACTCCAACGTAATCTCCGTAGCCGAGCATATGACCTACGAGGATGGGCCGTGGCATGTCGAAGTGAACGGAAGCGGGCTGCTGAACTCGATCCTCAATCCTGAGGCGCAGCGCACCAGCCAGGGCAAGGTGAACGATTACATTCTCCAAGTGGGAGATAAGGGTGGAAGCTGGGGCGTGAATCTCCGCTTCGGCATCGTAACGCCGACGCTCTACACCGACGCGCAATTTGTGACCGCGGCGACACCGCGCCAGGGCGTTGAGCTGGCCTTGAAGACCCCCGCCGGCACCCTCTCCGGATTCACCAACACCAACGATGTGGCGCTCGGCGGCGGCGCCGGAATCAACTTCCACCAGAGAATCCTGGGAGCGAGCTGGCAAGCGCCCCTGCCGGAGTGGGCAGTGTTCCGGCTAATGTGGCTCAGCGCGGAAGATATCGGCGCTCCGACTACGGTCGGCTACGATTCGATGGGCAATCCGATCATCCTGCCCAATCCGATCGCGCCAAAATCCGCAGGCGACGTATACGGCTCGCTGCTGAACATTCACCTCTTCAAGAAGTGGCTGTGGTCCTCGGAGTACGCGTTCAGCCGCGACAATGCGAACACCACCGACCCAACCTCGACGCGCGAATTCGGCCGCGCATGGCGCACCGGTGTCTCGGGCAACCCGGGGAAGACGAACGTCAACGTAGCGTATCGCGACGTGAGCGCAAACTTCGGCAACCCTGCCAACCCCAGCCTGACCCAGGACAGTCAGCCCGATCTGCGCGGAGTCGACGCCGCCGTAGCGCAGACGACTGGCAAAGTGGGGACCTTCGGCGTCACCTATTCGTTCCTCGCGAATAACGTGCGCCCGACTACCAGCGACGAATTGTTCCTCCACAGCTTCGATGAGACGTGGACCAGGCCCTTCGGTGCGAGCACCAACGTCGTGCTCGATGCGCGCCAGTCGCTGACGAAAACCGGTACAGTTCCTGCATCGCTGCAGGGCCTGCCTCCCGAACAGACAGGGGCGCAGGACATGCGCGACATCTCCGGCAATTTGATCCTCAGCCGGCAGATCGGCAAAGTCACCATGTCGGGGGGGGCCACGCGCGACTGGAGCCACAACACTTTGTTTCCGGCAACTAACACCATCACGTCCTCGGTGAATGGAGGCACCAACCTCGTGACCAGCGGGTTCTTCCAACTCAACGCCCAGGTCAACGTGAACTGGGTGGCCGCGGACGGTGCGACCGTCGGGACCACGCGAACAATTACGGTCTATGTGCAGCCGGCCTTCGTTTGGAAGAAGCCGGCAGTGCAAGTTTCGCCTTTGATCACGTTCACGCAAGGGCGTACGCTTCTCTCTAATGGCACGCTGACGAGCGACATGCTGACCGGCCAGTACGGGGGGCGATTTACCTGGACGCTTCCCGGGTTCATGAAGTTCAACACGCTCTCCGCGCAGGGCAGCTACAACCAGAATCAGGACAACGTCACAGGCATCAACCAGCCCTCCACGCAACTGCTGGTCCTGTGGACGGCGACGTGGGGCCACAAACGCACTCTTTGATGATGAGACGATCGAGCGCCATCCCGTGCCTTCGCCAGTCAGCTTGCTCCCTGGCCGCGCTCGCGTTGCTATGCCTCGCCGCTTGCATGCCGACGCAGGCACAGTTGGCACCACCTGCACTCACTAGCTTCAGTCCAACTCAAACTGCTGCGGGATCGACGGTCACCCTTACGTTTACCGGCACTAACTTCGTTGCGCGTTTGCCGAATGTGATCTTCTCGCCGTCGCAGGGAATCACCGTCAGCCGGGTCCAGGTGGTCTCTCCCACCCGAATCACCGCGCAGCTTCAGGTCGACGCAAGCGCCCAGGCCGGCGCTCGGCAGGTTACGCTGATGGACGCCGACCATAGTTTGCGGGCGGCGACAGCGTTCACCATTACAGCAGCCGTAACTCCGGCTCCGAACTGTCCTCCGGGGGCGGCTGCGTGCGGCGGCACACCACAGCCCACCCCACCGGCGTTGCGCGGGTTTGCCCCAGTGCAGGGCACCCAGGGCAGCACGGTTGCGCTGACGTTGACAGGAATCAACTTCTCCGCGCCGGCATCCTTGCAGTTCACGCCATCCAGCGGCATCACGGTGCTGTCAACGACAGTTACCAACTCAAATCAGATACAGGCGCAGGTCAGCATTACTCCCACTGCCTCGCTCGGCGCACGTGGGGTGATGCTGACGGTCGGCGGTAACACGCGCCTGGCGGCAACAAATACCTTCACCGTCGTCTCAGGCGCTATCGCGGTCCGGGCTGCGCCGATGCAGATTCTGCGTATTGTGCCCAACCAGATCCAGGCCGGCAGCCAGAATGTCAATCTGACGGTGGAGGGAACCAACTTCGTCCCGGGAACGCAGGTTACGTTCACCGTGGGTGCAGGCATTCCCGCCGCGGTTTTCGCAAATGGGCCGGCCCGCTACGTCAATAGCACGGAACTGCAGGTCAGCGTCAGCGCGTTGCCCTCCGCATTGCCGGGCGGGCGCGACATCAATCTGCAGACGCCGAGCCAGCAGACCGCCGCCGGCAAGGGCATGCTGAATGTGCAAGCCGCGCCGAAGCCCACAGGGCCGCCGACGTCGTTGAAGATCGCGCCAATTACGCTGCAGACGTTCCCGATGGCGATCGTGGTGCTCGACGCCCCACTGGGAAAAATGACGGAAAGCGATGAATACCAGACCTTCGGTGTGCCTTTGCTCGACGACGCATCCGTGTTCAAGTGGCATGAGCAGAATCCAGGCCTGGCCGACTACTACGAGCTGCGCATCTACGCCAAGGACGGCAAGACGCTGCTCGCCGTGCAGAAGATCACCGGGCACGCTGTTCTGGCCATGGGCGGCACGCGGAATGTTGTGCCGACGTACTTCCGTCCGACCGACGCCTTTCTGAAGCAGGTGCTCGATCCAGTCCGGCGTATGGTCTTCTCGAATCAATCGGTGGCGAGTTTGATGGGTGCGGGATTGCTGAAGAGCATGTCGGCTACGCCGCCGTCGACCCAAGCAACCATGCCGACATTCCCGCCGGATCAACTCAATGGCCAGCTAGGCCAGGGCGATCTGCAATGGGAGGTTGCCGGCTTCCACACCTACAACCAGAACGGCGTAGCGCCGCAGCCGCCTGCGGCACAGAACAAGAATCAGAGCGGCGCGAACGGCATGGCGATAAATATGGTGCAAAACGCCGCGAACGCATCGGCCCAACCAAGCACGGTCGATATCGAGGTGGAGATCTCCGACCGCTGGCCGCTGAAGGCTCCGCAGGCTCCGAATGGGCTCGCGTGCGGTAGTAAGGGGTTTGGGTCCGGCCTGAACGTGCAGGACCTGTCCGCCAGCGGCGGCGATATCAATAGCTACCCGGGCGATCAGTGGAGCCTGGGCGGCACCATCGATCTCTCCCGTTCCCCGTATCAACCGGGTTTCACACCGCAGTTCGCAGCTCCGTCGCCATCGTGCGGCAAGCAGTGTTTCGGAGGAGACGTTACCGCGGTCCAGTTCGACAATGTCTTCGTCGATTGGGGAGACGGCAAGGTCGTGCCGCTTACCGCACCGCCGGCGAGTTCGAGCCTCACGAGTTGGGACCCGAGCGATCAGCTTTCGTGGTCCGCGAACCAGTCCAGTCCGACGCAGCACGCCTATCAATCGCTGGGCAGCTACACCATTCGCGTGTATCAGTTATCCGAGGGGGACCTGCAGCACGTGAGTGCCGCGGCGGTCTCGGCAAGCCAGGACGGCCCGACAACGCCATTTATGCAGACGGCGTTGCTCTCGAAGATGTCTGCGCAGGGGGCGATCAAGAGCGGCCTGACCGTCTCCGGTGTGCAGTCCAACTTCCAGCAAATGCTCGCCCAGGGCAACAACCCGGGCACTTCGCCGGCGGCACAAGTGGCAAGCGACGCCTATATGCTCTACTGCAACACCGTGGACATCATTCCTGTCGAAGACCTTGCGGCTGACGGTCCACTGCACCTGATATCGATCAGCGATCCGGACTACGGCTCCTATGAACTGGGCAAGATGAAGCTTGCGGGAGACGGGCTGGTCAACCGCACTTCGCCCGAAGTTCCGGCTGGAAGACCGAATGAAGTTGCGACTGCTCCCGTAAACTCAAAGACGCCAGTCAAGCAGGCAGACGCGCGCATCATTACTCCGGGGGGCGGCGGTCCGGCTCCTGTCGCTATCTGCAGCGCTTGCGATGATGGCATGGACGCTACAACATACTTGAAGTATTACGGGACCGGACAGGTAAGCGTGACCTGGATGGTCGATGGCGTCATGTCGCAGCAGGTCATGGGAATCGGGCCATCGACGAAACGAATGAACCTGACCCGGCAGGGCTACTTCACGATCGACGTCAATGGAAGCGAGAAGCAGATTCCGATACCCGAGCCAACCATCATCAAGTCCATTAGCAGGCCTATCTACTCTCCCACTTTGCAGATCCAACCTCTGGGCAATCACACGGTGATGGTGGAAGCCGACGTTATGCCGCAGCCCTCCATGCCGAATCTCAGCAACCCGCTGGGCAACGCGCTG
>Ga0224557_1002666_pt1 | contig 14830 bp, 12 predicted proteins | sample 714S31014metaG_FD_180677 | JGI IMG/M metagenome (GOLD analysis project Ga0224557, IMG submission 180677) | Peat soil microbial communities from Stordalen Mire, Sweden - 717 S3 10-14 | ecosystem: Environmental > Terrestrial > Soil > Wetlands > Peat | place: Sweden: Norrbotten County, Stordalen...
GGTCGCATTGAGATTCTTACGAAGCCGGGCACCGACAAGTTTCACGGCATGTTCATGATGAACGGCAACGATTCGGCCTTCAACTCGCTGAACCCTTTTGTGACCAGCGAACCCGCGTATTACTCGACTTTTCTCACCGGCAACGCGAGCGGCGCGCTAAGCAAAGGTTCCTCGTGGTTCGCCAGCGTGTTCAGTCGGAATAACCAGTCGAACTCCATTGTGAATGCCGAACTGCTTGACGGGAGCGGCAACGCCTACAACTACACGACGGCCGTTGCCAATCCGCAGACGCGGTTGGATGTGAGTCCGCGGTTGGATTTTCAACTGGGCGCCAACAACACGCTCAGCGTACGCTACATGTTTGACCAGCAGAAGGAAACCAACAGCGGCGTCTCGCAGTTTGCGCTGCCGACGCAGGCCTACAACGTGGCCAACAGCGAGAACACGATTCAACTGAGCGACACGCAGGTGCTCAGCACCAATGTTGTGAACGAGACGCGCTTTCAATACACCCGCGACAGCGATAACCAGGTAGCCCAGAACACCGATCCAACCGAGACCGTGCAGGGAGCGTTTACCAGCGGCGGCAACAACGCGGGAGTTGTGCGCGACAATCAAAACCGCTTTGAGCTGCAGAACGACACCATCATCAGCAAGGGCGCACACTCCATCAACGCCGGGGCACGGCTCAGATTCACGCTGGACTCGAGTTACTCGACGTCGGGCTTCAACGGCCAGTACATTTATTCGTCGCTCAATGCTTACAAGGCGAATACGCCGACAGAATATTCGGTGACGGCAGGCACGGGCTCGGCCGGTGTGAACTACTTTGACGCAGGGCTCTTTTTCCAGGACGACTTCAAGGTGAAGCCCAACCTGACAGTAAGCTATGGGCTACGGTACGAGTCGCAAAACGACATAGGTGACCATGCTGACTTGGCGCCTCGGCTCTCGTTTGCGTGGGCTCCCGCGGGCAAGGGCACGGCGCAAGCCAAGACCGTGTTCCGTGGAGGCTATGGCTTTTTCTTCGACAGGTTTGCCGAGAGCAACATCCTGCAGTCGATCCGGAACAATGGAATCAACCAGCAGCAATACGTGATCCAGAACCCAAGCTTCTATCAGAACGCTCCCTCTGCGGCTTCGCTTGCGGCCAGCAGCACGGCGGCTCCCACCATTTACCAGATTGCGCCAGACCTGAAGGCTGCGCTGACCATGCAGTCGGCCATTGGCGTTGAGCACCAGTTCGGCAAGGTGGCCACCATCGCGGCCACCTACATCAACTCGCGCGGCATTCACCAGTACCTGAGCGACAACGTGAACGCGTACGAGGCGAACACCTACAACGCAACAACCGGCACGGGCACGCGGCCGAACGGCATCAACGAGAACATCTACCAGTTCCAGTCCGGCGGCGTCTTCAACCAGAACCAGCTGATGCTCAACTACACCATCAAGACCAAGTGGGCTTCGCTCTTTGGCTTTTACATGTTCGGCAACGCCAACGCCGATACGTCGGGCGCAGGCTACTTTCCTTCGAACCAAACCAAACCAGGCGCTGACTACGGCCGCGCCAGCTTCGATGTGCGCAATCGCTTCCTGCTGGGCGGCAATCTGCAGGCGCCATTCGGCATCTCGGTCAGCCCCATGCTGGTTTCCAATTCAGGCTCGCCGTTCAACGTTACCATCGGGCAGGATCTGAATGGCGACAACGAGTTCAACGATCGGCCGGCGTATGCAACGGCGAGCTCGACCGACATTCTGAAGACCAGCTATGGCACTTTCGATCTGGATCCGGCCTGGAACCAGGCGCGCATTCCATTCAACGTCGGAACCGGGCCGGGACAGTTCAGCATGAACATGCGCGTCAGCAAGTCCATCGGCGTTGGGCCCAAGCTGACGGGCGGAACAAATGCAATGTCAGGTGGGCCCGGTGGACCCGGTGGTCCCGGCGGACCAGGTGGACCCCGCGGCGGAGGTCCCGGCGGCGGCATGCCGGGCGGCGGACTTGGACCCGGGGGATTGAGCGGCAACAATGGTGGCCCACCACGACTCGACCAGGGAACCGCCCGGCGTTACTCACTGAACTTTACGGCGATGGCGAGAAACATACTGAACAACGTGAACCTGGCGCAGCCAGTGGGCGTATTGGAGTCGCCCCTGTTCGGCAAGTCGAACGCCCTTGCAGGCGGCTTCTTCTCATCACCCGCATCCAACCGCAGCATCGATCTGCAGGTGTCGTTCAACTTTTAGAGAATTGGAGCGGAAGCACAAACCAAAAACCGGGCGCCCTGATCGGGACGTCCGGTTTTGTTTTGTTGGCGGCGCTTATGGTCGCAATCAACGCTGAATCGGAACGGGCGCGCCTAGACTTCAGCTCCAAACTCGCAAAGCCCGTTGACAAAGGCCGCAGAGCCGTCACGCAGCCAGCCGTCCAGTTGCGCGGGCTCCTTTAGCTGCTGGCCGCGCATGCGCGGGACCACGACGTATTTGCAGGCCATCTCAGGCAGCGCCGTCATGTCGACCCACAATTTTTCAAACTGGGAGACGGGAAAGATGTCTTCCTGGCCCTTGCCCCAGCGCTTCTTCACGTCCTTGAGCGTGATGTAGGTGGGCATCCGTGAGGTGATGGCACGCACCGCGGACGCGACCTTGTCCTGATCACCCAGATCGGCCCTGACCAGGCCAAACACTTTGAGCAAAGCGTCGATGTCGATCCAGAACGTATTGGAGTTGTAGTAGGAGAGCTGAAATTCAACTTCCTCGTTGGGAAGGGCCATGCCTTCAACCAGGCGAACATGGCCGTCAAGACGCGCAAGACCGCCGCCGTGGTCCTCGATGCGCCGCGTGATGACTTCGACGGTCATGGCAGCTCCGCTGGCGATATGGCAGCCGAGAATGCCGGCGTCAAGATTCGCGCCCAGCGTGTCCACGTTATGAACCATCAGATAGCGCAGACCGGGCCGGCCCTGAAGCATTGCCTGGAGAACACCGTTGCGAAAAAGGTTGGGAATCTCATACCAGTGGCCCACGGGATGGAGACACTGTAGCGGAAGATTGTCAGTGTAGTTGCTTCCTTCCCCAGCCTGCTCGGCCCATGCCGCCAGCGCCGCGCGCGTGCTGTCGCGCACCTTCTGCGCCTGGGCATCGAGCATCTGCTGCGCCGTTTCTTCCCACGCAAAACGAAGATCGCGCACCATGGGGACCATGCGCAATCCCACGGCACGGCCCGGCGAAAGGTGCAGCGGTCCCCCATACCCGTAATTTCCGCGGCTGGACAAATGTTGCTCGGTAGGCTGATGGGTAAGGTAGCTGGTGGTGATGACGTGCGGGACCGATGCGCCAAAGGTGCGGCCGGTGCGCGTGCTCTTGGCCAGATGCACTTCAAGGAAGGTGCGGTGCCTGCCGGCAAGGCGGCAGAATGGACTGAGCGCCTTGACGACGCCTGCGCCGTGAGTCCATCGGCTGCCAGCCCCTCCAGCAAGCGTGACGACCGCGACCGCACCAGAGGCGAGGGCTTCTTCACCTATCCTTCTGAACTTGTCTTCCACGCTCCTTCTAGCGTCAAAGACGTCTTCCGGGGACACGTCTTGAATGAGCGTGGAGGGTGGGAGCCGATTCTGCGCGAGCCCGATGCGGCCGGCGCGCAAGGCAGACTGAATTCGCTCGTGTTGAACCGGGTCGAAGCCGTTTTCTGACAGCAGCGATTCAAGCGTGTCGCCCCGTGAGTCGCCTTCCTGACCCTGCGGCAAGAGTCGATCGAGAAAGTTCTGCATGCGGCCTGCGCGGCCCGTCTCGCCATGACACGACAGGCTGAAGCGCGCAAGATCGGAGCGCTCACCGGCGGTAAGCGAGCGTTGATCCTTGCGAAGGACCGAGGGAAGAATCAGGTTGTAGTAGCCATCGGGGAGAATTGCGGAGTTGCCGGCGAGAAGCTCGGCAGTAGTTCCTGCCTCGTTGATTTGGAAGTCGTAGACCACGGGCTCAATGGCAAAGGGGACACCGCCGGCGAGGCTGGTTTTGACATCGCGCATCAGGACCCCGAGACGCTTTTGCGCCTCCAGCTTATGCGCGGGATCGAAGATGAATCCCATGCCGCCGCCTGACATGCCGCCCAGCATCCAGAAGCCCCAGAATGCTGCGCCAAAGGCCTTGCGTACTTCGTCAATCAAAGTCTCGGTGTAGAGATTGCTTGCCCAGGGAATGATCGTTTGGATGGGCCCTTCAAAGTTGCGCTGCGTGGCGCTGCCGATAGCGCGGACGTCGCCGGCGCGCAGGTCGGCGATGATTTCGTCGAGGATTGTGCAGGCTTGCAGACGGCCGGCCCACTCCGCCTCAGAGCGCAGCAGGTAGCGCTCCGTGACCATTTCGAGAATAGGCCCCACATCCTGCGCCATGCCACCGTGCACCAGCACCAGGCTGTCCTGCAGCTTTTGGCGCGTGTCGAGAGTGACTTCAGATTGCGAGAGAATGCGATGGTTGGGCAACAGCCTGCCGCGGCTGATACCGAACTCGGAGTCGCCTTCGGCGGCCAGCACACCCTCAATCAGTTTAATGCCGGGCCAAATTCCGCCCGAGTCCTGCCAGCCGCCGCCTGATCCTCCCAGCCACTCGCCAAGAATGGCGCGCGCCGCCACCAGCCGTCGCTCCGGCTCGGCCAGGTCTCCAGTCAGCGATGCAACCTGGCCGGTGGCCCGCATGCACACTGAGATGAGCGATGCCAGCAGGTGGGTGGAGACAGCCAGCCGAGAGCCCTTCGGAATGTCGTTGACGTGGCTGACGATTTCAATGCCCAGGCCGTCGCGGCCCAGAAGCCGGCGAAGCAGGTGCGCGAGCGGCTGGCCGGAACTTTCAAGACCGGGCGGCACCAGCCCTGAAGCGATGACCGCTGCCTTGAGCAGGCCCAGATAATCGCGGCCAAAGTCGAACAACTCCTGCAGCTCTTCAATGTCGACGCTTGCCTCAAGGTCCACGCTTACCAGGCGAATGACGGGGCGGTCGATGACGCGCAAATAAGCTTCCACCGGAGGCTTGGGCGCGGATGCGCCGGACCCGCGCACGGCCAGATCGATGGAGATATTGAGCACACGCGCGCGCTCCGGCAGATCCATGCCGAGAAAGAATATGTCGCTCCAACCGGAGTGGCTGAGGTCCATGCGCACCGGCGTGGATTCGTGGAGAATGGGGAACGGCTCGCCCGCCTGCTGAACGAGAAGCTCGCGTCGGAGATGGAGCGGATAATCAGCGGGATGGCCGGTGCGAAACATCCACTGGTTTCCGCGCACCGAACGCACGCTGCGCCGCACCTGGTCAGCCAGCGTTTGGAATGCGAGCCCACGATAAGCGGCAGCAAGCGCGCTGGAGAGAGCGTCACTCGGGCCATCCGCTTTCCATGCCGCAAGAAAGACGCCGATGGCTCCTTCGTAGCGCCGATTGAGCAGCTGGTCGTAGCCATTGAACGGGATTTTCGCGCGGCCCGCCGCTTCAGGCCTCGCCGGCAGATGGAAACGATGAAGGTCGTAGAGAAAGAACAGCGCGCGGATGCGTTCGTACAGATTCTCGCTCGAGCGCCGAAGTTGTTCCAACGCGGCAGCCTCGGCAAGCAACTGGTCGGCCTTGGCGCTCCGGCAGAACGCGTCGACAGAACGGTTGCGGACTTCAGGATCCGCGGCCGTAATGATTTCCCAGAGTTCGCTCAACCTTCGGCCCCCTGTTCGGGGTCAACTGCCCGGGCGGCCAAAACGTTTACAAGCTGCGTAAGCACCTCGGCACGGTCCTGGCCGCTGAGCGCCAGGGCAAGCTGAGCGTTGAACAAGCCGTACTTTACGCCGATGTCGAATCGCTGGCCTTTCTGGATCATGGCAAGATACTGCTCGCGCTGAGCCAGTTCAGCCAGCGCGGGAGAAAGGCTCACACGCCCATTGGGATCATGGGCGAACATGGCCGCGAGAATGCTGAAGATGGCTGGCGTGAGCACATGCATACCGTAAAAGCACAGGTAATGGCCGCTGCGCAGCCCGGGAACAATCAGGCGCTGCTCTGCCAGCGTGGGCGTCGGCTTTTCAAGCACCGTGTCAATACGGTAGAGCCCGCGCTTGCCGGAGACCTGCTGCCCGCCGACGGTTCCGTAGTGCGGCAGAAGGCTCTCGCGCGCCACCTGCACGGCAGAGACGGCGCAATCCTCGGCAGTGGCCGTTTCAACCAGCCGGCGTGCTCCTCCTCCGGCTTCGGAGCCTACATAAATATGGTCGCCAAGCAGGTGCAGAAACGGCTCGTCTTTGACAAAGGCGCGCGCGCAGAAAACGGCATGTGCGTAACCGCGCGCCTCGGTCTGGGGCACAAAGGTCAACCGCGCGCTATTGCTCTGGACCAGCCGGGCGTAGCGCTCCTCGTCGCCAGGCCAGACCACAATGCAGATGTCATCGATGCCGGCCCCCACTGCCTCGCCGACGATCAAGCTGAGGATCGAACGCTCTGTGCCATGCTGGTCAAAGAGCGTTTGCATGGGAAGGTTGCGTTGATCTTTCCCGGCCGCCGTGATTACCGCTTTCTTTATTCGCATCGCACGTCGATTCCTGCCGGGCCTCTATTCCGACTCGAAGCATCGAGCGAGATCGGCAGTTCCGGCTAACAATCCAGGCAGACTGGACCCTGCTCTCTTCAACTATAGTGCCCTCGCATGCGGGGCTACCCCTGCTTTCGGGTGTGCTTACTGCTGGGTTGCAATCGCCGACGCATTGCGCTGCTTCCACTTGCCCCGCGTAAAGTCAGGGAACTCCACCGGAGCGCTGCCCCGGCCCACGGAAGCAACACTGAGCGGAGCAACGGCGGACCAGGAAGCGGCGTCATAGACATCCAGGTCAGGCGCCACGCCGCCACGAACGCACTCCAGCAGGCGATAGAGCATGATGTAGTCCATGCCGCCGTGGCCGCCGTTCTTGCGGGCCATGTCGCCTTCGCGCTTCCAGAGCGGATGCTCGTACTGCTTGAATGCATCGATCGATCCGAACGATTCATCCTTATTCATGCCGTCGATGTAGATGCGCGGAGGATAGTCCTGAAACAACGCCTTGGTTCCCGCAATCAGGTTGATGCGATCGTACGGATGAGGCGTTGAGACGGCGTGCTTGACGGTAATGGTGAGTCCCTTCGCCGTCTTAATGAGCGAAGTGTTCATGTCGCCGGTGATGTAGTGCTCTGCCCAGCGCGGGTCTCCAGGCTCGAGATGCTGCTTGCGGTAGAGGTCGAGGCCGCGCTGGGGCGAACTCATGGAAACGATGTATCCAAAACGGTCGCCGCGCTGGACGCCCATGTAGTTGGCCACGGGACCAAGCCCATGGCTGGGATAGAGATTTCCGTCGCGCGTGGTGTGCTCAGTGCGGCGCCACAGACCTTCGCCGGCATTCGAGAACAGTTCCTCGCGCAGATCGTGAATGTAGGCTCCTTCGCCATAGAGCAGCTCGCCGAACTCGCCAGCTTGGCACATGCGCAGGACCAGCGTTTCGTTGTATCCGTAGCAGCAGTTCTCAAGAATCATGCAGTGCTTGCGCGTCTCTTCAGAGGTATTCACGATCTTCCAGCAATCTTCGAGCGTGGTCACGCCGGGCACTTCAATGGCGACGTCTTTGCCGTGCTTCATGGCGGCAATGGCCATCGGCGCATGCCAGAGCCACGGCGTGGCCACCAGCACCAGGTCAACATCGCTCCGGGCAAGCAGTGCCTCGTAATGGTGAGGCCCGTCCGTGTAGAGTTCGGGCCGCTTCTGGCCGGCTGCCTCAACCATCGAGGCTGCGTGCTCGGCTTTTGCCTTGACGATGTCGCACAATGCCACCACGTGCGCATCGGCGGCCAGCAGGTCGCCCAGAAGCGAAGTGCCTCGTCCGCCGGTACCGATCATGGCGACGCGCGGCTCGCGCTTCTCAAAGGGAACTTCCATCATGGTGCGATGAACCTGGCCGTTCTCGGCATCTGCCAGAGTAGCCGCGCTGAGGGCCGCGGCGCTGGCCGCGCCGATCTGGATGAACCTGCGCCGCGTCCACGTTTCCAACCCAAGGTCCTGCTTGTCGAGATCCATCCGTTCACCTCTCACGTGCGATTTGATTGTGCGCTTTGCTTTGACAGCGAGGTTAGGGAATGCGGCGGCGCGTGTCAAGGAATCGAGTCGCGCGGATGGAACCCGGTTGGGTGGATTCCGATGATCGATCTAGAGCTTTTTTGCATTTACCGTAGCCAAAGGAAAATCAGCTGCAAAGGCCGGCCTGGGATCAAAAGCTTGATCGGGGGTTCGAATCCCTCTTTGACTGCCAGTGAACATCGGCTTGCGCTGCCCCCAATTTATAGACGGCGAGAGGCCTTGGGTTGAAATTCCAAGCGTGAATGTGCCGTATGTATTTTGGGGGGTATTTCCATACCCATAATAGATAGGCCGATGCCTGCGGTGCTCCGGTTACTGTTCGAATCCCTCTTCGACTTTGCTCGCAATCCAGAGGTCTTGATACCTCCGGGAGCCCCGAATTGACCGGCGGGCGCAATGGCAGAGGCCATCATCGAGAAAGAGACTTCTCCCTCGCGGAGTACCAGGATCCTGGCATGAGGCCAGTGCTGGCGAATGAACCGACTCGCCTCTTCAAGTTCGACCGGTGACAGAGTGTGTGTGAAGGATCGTGACCTGAGTTGATTCCTCCTTCGGAATCCCCCATAACTCCCGATAATCTGATGCCATAGAAAGGCGAAATTTGGTCCATTAAGCAGCGCTTCATGGACCATGCAGCCGAAATCCATCGAGCCTCCGGAAAGCACATGACTTGCCTTTTGCAGGCTGAACATCCCGCTTTTTCTGACTTCTAATGAAGTTTTCCTTGACGCCTTTGCTGAAGAACGAGAGCCTGTTCATGCAACCTTCGCGAGGCTGAGATCGCCTTCCAGCACGTAAAGAGGAGCTGAGCCGTCCATGCAATGGCTTGTCTCGATCATGAAGATGCTTAGGTTGGAAGCTCCGTAGAACACTACGCTCCTGTCTGCGGGAAGCCACTCTAAGAGCGTATTCAGATCATTCGGGTTGACAGGAAGGGCAAATGCGGTCTCGATCGGAAATGGGTCCCATTGAGCATTCGCTCTTAGATCGAACACGACAAGATCGCTGCGCTTTGCGAGAAGCGACAAAAACATGTCTACTGATATCCAGTGCATCGCCCTGGTCTGTCTCCCGCTAGGCTTAGGTACGATTGCAGGTTCGACGGGAGTGAAAAGAGCGGTTGGTATGATGTCAGGCAGTTTGCGCGTTCGAGAACGCCTGGTTCGCAATACGGCATATATCGGAGCCGCCAGCGCCATGGCAGGCAGGGACCATAGGGAATCCATAGAGTGTTCCTCCACTGAGAAATCGCTTCGAGATGCGCTTCGTTTCAGGGCACGCGGCAATGGCGCAACTTGAGCGCGGAACCGTGGCGCCAACTATGCGAGGCGAAAACGAATTGGAGGTGGAGCGTGGGAAGGGGTCAGCAAATCGAACAATACAGCGTGGCGCTCGCACAAGGGGAGAATGCAGGCGACGGCGCGGCACATGCTGGGAAGCCGCTGAACGGTCGCGACAGTTGCATGCGACCCGGCGACAAAATGCGACTTTGCCTTGAGGCTTGAGGCCGCCGCTATGGGTGCGCTGCGCGGCTCGATCCACAGTTTCGCAACAGGTGTGTGGGACGAAGACCCTGAATGGCAATGATAGAGGGAAAGTTTGTAACCATATCCCCAAAGGAAGACCGCAACGGCTAGTCCGACGATCCCGAGAGCACAGGGTCTCGATACGAGTCTCCAGGATGAGTTCTGGCTCTGCGCCAGCGGCCTGGTGCGGAGAACACTCGCCCGTGTGGCGTTTGCGTTGATCGGGATTGGGCTTCGGGTGGACATTTGGTCGAACGGTTCCTTCTGCCTGCGTGGAAAGAGACCTGCGTTTATAGACTCCATTTCGAGCCGAAACGTTGTCCGCGGAGCGATTGAATATTGTTATCTGGGATCAGCGAAGTGCTTTCCCCAGTTTCAAATCCCATTCATCCCGCGCCGCCGAGAGATCCGCAACGCTCCTTCTGAGCCCCACAGTCGTGGCGCCGTAAAACGGCATCGTTTCTCAAAAGTGATGCCTGAGTCGGACCTCATCTTCGGCGAATGAATTCACGCTATCATTCGGGGATGAAGTCACGAGATCCGAAACAGGCGGACAGCGAGGTTACTGGACGCTCGCGCCGTTCGCAGTCTGCTGATCGTCACCTTGAAAGGCTATGGCCAGCGCAAATTCGGTTCCCGCTTTCAATTTCATCTCATCTTTCTTTGTGGACACCAGCACACCGGAATTCTTGCTGCTGACCTTGCTGTGAAGGTCAACTCCCGACAACACATCAATCTGATCTACCTGCTGGAGTCCTTCATGCCAGGGATTTGCAGCCCTGTCTCCGGCGGGTCTGGGGTGATCCACGAATGTTCCGCTGCCCGGAGGGTTGACACCCGTAATTGTTGCCTTGATCTCGATGATTTTGCCGTCCTTCAGCTTTGCCTGGCAGATGCATAGGGCCAACTTCGAATTACCTTTGGTCTCCATGTCGTCCGTAACCACCTTTCCCAGCAGGACAGTTCCAGACGGTAACTCGGGCCCGTTTTTGAGATGAGCGGTATCCGCCAATGTAACATGGAACTCCTGGCCTGCATGTGCTTTCTTGGCGTCCAGGGTCCTGTCTAGTGCGCCCCGAGCGCCAACCATGAGTCCCACTTCGTTTTTATCCGCGTCCGAGGTGGCGCTGTTGCTCTGAGTGCCTTGAAGCCTCCCCATGTTTCGTGCGGCTGCGATTCCGGGGACAAGTGGAGTGCTCGCATCCTTGATTGGCATTGAAGGCGTCAGTATGAAACGGAATCGTCATGGAATGCGGCAGAGTACCTGCGTGCCAACCCGGCAATAAATCTCGCTCCAAATTCAAACAAACATTTGCCCAGCACTGGTGAAACGAATCGCGGAATCGTTCTCATCGTTCCGCAATCACATCTCACTCTTTCCGTTCATGGTAGATGGGACGAGCGACGTACGCTGGAGGTTTGGCGGTAGGCCCATACGCCATAGATGGCTCCTGCCACGATGACGACGAAGTAAGGTATATGGATGATCGTTGCCAACAATGTGAGCCCAACGAGGGGTAACCATGGTGCACTGGATCGCCACGCTGTTATGCGTGACTTTGTTTCGAGTGCTTCCAGAATGAACAAGAATGTGAAGAACGTTATGATTCCGCCGCACACCGACCCCATATGGAGTTGCCATCCTGGGAGTTTGTCCATCTGACGCCCCCATGACTCAATCAAGTCAGGAAGTGTTGTCTCGACAGCAATGAAGGCACACACGCCTCCAAACAGTGCCGTCAGCAGTGTTACCGAGGTGTGATTATATTCGTAGCTCGACCGGCTCTTCCGTTTCCCCATCCAATTCTCCAACAATGCGATCTGGTTCTCAGTTTCTAATCGTGAGGACTGGACATGCAGCATCTAAAATGATCCGGAAAGCCCCAGATGTTCTCATTTCCATGCTGAGATGCGAGGTCTTCCGGATACCAAGCACCAGCAGGTCAATCGAATGCTCTCTGATGTGCTCGAGAATCTTGTCGTGCGCTCCACCAACAGCAACATATGTTCTCGGTTCGCAGAATTCCTTGGAACACTCGGGCACAAGCGAGTCAAGGGCGCTGAAGAATCGTGTTTGAAGGTCGAAGAGCCGGTCCGGATGTTCGATGACATCGTCCTGAATCACATTGAGTACATCAATTTTCGATCCGAAAACTTCCGCGAATGTGACGGCATAGATTGCTGCATTGGCAGCCGCCACAGTAAAGTCGGTAGCAAAGAGAATCCTCTCAAACGGAAACGCCTTTGAAGACAACGGCTGAACCTGGGGACCAACAGTAAGTGCCGGCCAGCGTGTGGACCGTAGGATTTTCTCCGCAACCGAGCCAATGATTCCTCTTTCGAGCCTGCCTCCACCATGCGTCCCCAGGACAATCATCGATGGCTCTTCTTTATCCGCCAGACCCGGAATCACAGCTTCAGGATCTCCCTCAAGAAGCATGGGGATGGCTTCGATTGAAGTTGATCCGAGGAGTGCAGCTTCTCTCGACAGGAGAACCTCCAAGCCTTTCCGCTGATGGCTTAATCGTCTGTCGCCTACTTCAACCTCCATGGCAGCTTGCACCAACGTGAATGCATGAGCCACGAGCAGTCTTGCCGAGAAATGGGCCGCCATGCGTGCAGCATAGAGTCCGGCATTGATGGAGCGGAGTGAGAAATCTGTTGCAAAGATGACTGTCTTCAAATTCAGTTCGGGTCTGTCTCCAAACACTGGCATGGTGTCTATCTCCTGGTAAAGAAGCTCAGTATCAGAATGATCAATACAATCGCACTCACTGCCGCATAGAGACGGTCCCGGAGGAGTGCGAATCCAACCAGTCCAAAGGCAACACGGCAGACTGGCGTCGCGATCAACAACAGGATGCCAAAGGCGATCAGACTCTGGCTGTCGAAACCTCCTAGACCATTCAGGATTCCGTGAACTGACTCATATGCGTCTGGAGCACCATGAAACTGCTGATAGTTGGGCATTGGGCCTCTGAAGTGTCTCAAATACAGAACGCCCCCGAAGAGGACAACCAATGCCGCGAGGGTCACCCCGATTTGGAGCATGCGCCCCATTGCTGTCTCCAGTCGTTGATCCCCTTGATCAGACACTCAGAGCCTCCCTGTCAGGCCATTGAAGATCATTTCCGCGCCCAGGGCGACAATGACAATACTGAATACCATGCGGAGAGTTTGGACTTGAGCATTTACGAGGATGCGAGACCCCACAAGAGAGCCCGCGAGAACTCCCAGCACGACCGGCATCGACAGTCCAGGAAGGATGTAACCGTGGCTTAGATAGAATCCAGCACTAGCCGCAGCCGTGACACCGATCATGAAGTTGCTGGTCGTGGTAGAGACCTTGAAAGGCAACTTCATTACCTGGTCCATCGCGAGGACCTTCACTGCTCCGGAGCCTATCCCCAACAGTCCTGACAGCGTTCCCGCGACGAACATGATGCCGAAGCCAGCCGGGACATGTTCAGCGACATACTCTTCTTTGCCGTTTTGCACTGGAAAGGACCCCCTGCAATTCAGCCGCACCGCAAGTGAGTCCGGTTCTGTCATCTTCGGCTCTATCGGAATTTTGCGTAGTGAGGCCCAGGCTGAGTAGAAAAGCACCATGCCGAAGATTATGCCAATCCAATTCCCGGAGACTTTGGCTGTCAGATACGCTCCGAACAAAGCACCGAGTGTTGTAGCCACTTCCAAAAACATTCCGATACGGATATTCGAGTATCCCTCTCGAACATACGCCGCAGCAGCTCCCGACGAGGTTGCAATGACAGATACAAGCGAGGCTCCAATCGCATAGTGCAGGTCAATCTTGAACACAAGACAGAGGACTGGAACAATGACAACTCCGCCGCCGAGTCCCGTCAATGCACCGAGCAAGCCAGCCAGGATGGAACTGCCAAATATGGCTATCGTGAAAGATAGGACGCTCATTCAGGAGGCAGCTCCTTGTTTATCTTCTGCCGGCGCGTTTCCCATCACAATCACTTTTCCTGGCTCGTCACTCGTTTGAGTTTTTTCCATCCTGTAACGCTTTCTGGCACCTTGCTCTCTTAGGATCTCCAACAATTGACCCGCAGGCCCTTTGGGATCTGGACCGTTGAGAAGTGCAATACTCAGTTCGCGCCTGATCGGACCATTTTCGAGTTGAATTGCTTTCAGGCTTCCCTGCTTCAATGCTCTCTCCAGAGCAAGCCGCGGGACAAAGCCGATGCCAAGTCCGGCCTCCACCGCTGAAATGATGCCTTCGGTCGAATTTATGTCGATGAATGTGCGAAGCTGCTGTCGCAAAACACCGTTCCGCTCCAGATATTCCTCTACAAATTGACGCATGCCGGAACCGACTTCACGAAGGAGGATTGGCTCATGAACTAATTCGGCGGCTCTTACCGTCGGCCTTCTTGCCCAACGATGGTCCGCCCGCACGATCAGAGCCAATTCGTCTTGTCCAAATACTTCAATCTTCAAATCAGGACGATGCGCAGGCGCCTCAATTAGAGCGATTCCGATCCGATGCGTCGTCAGCGCCAGCAAGACTTCATTCGTAGTTCCACCCATGACGTGGATCCGGAGTTTGTGCCAGTCATGCATTAGCTGAGGAAGGAGGTTTGGCAACAGATAGACGGCGATGGTATGGGAGGCTCCAATACTTAACTCGACTCCCTCTTGTCCGCCAAAAGGAGCAAGTGCAGCAATCGCATCGTTGGTAATAGCCTCGATCTGTCGCACATACTGCAGGAGAGTCGCTCCGGCCTGAGTGAGGCTTGTATCGCGCCCGATTCGATCGAAAAGCGCAATTCCCAGACTCTCCTCCAATGACCTTATCTGTGCCGTTACTGCGGGCTGCGTAAGATGAAGCTCGTCCGCGGCTCTTCGATAATTGAGCGCGTCCGCAACCACGCGAAACACTCTTAACTTGAAGTTCTCAATCACGGTGTCGCTCCGATCTGGCAGCCGGGGACGGGTGGAGCGTCATGAAAGATACGTGAGTAATCATCTTCGTCTCACAGTCCTCGTACCACCCAGCATGCGTAAAGCTATTGGCCAGTCTGGAACCGCACCACCGCCAGCGCGGTTTGATAGGCGTAGCGGGCATTGGCATAGGCAATCTCGGCCTGTGTTTGTGCCAGCTGCGCCTGGGTCAGTTCCACAATGCCGCTCAAGCCGATCTTGT
>Ga0224557_1002668_pt1 | contig 14826 bp, 12 predicted proteins | sample 714S31014metaG_FD_180677 | JGI IMG/M metagenome (GOLD analysis project Ga0224557, IMG submission 180677) | Peat soil microbial communities from Stordalen Mire, Sweden - 717 S3 10-14 | ecosystem: Environmental > Terrestrial > Soil > Wetlands > Peat | place: Sweden: Norrbotten County, Stordalen...
CCTGCTGCCTGCCCGAACGCGGCCGGATCGGCATCTTCAACCGCTCCTACTACGAGGACGTCCTCATCGCCCGGGTCCACCCCACGATCCTGCATGGACACGGCCTGCCCGATGAGCTGATCGACCAGAAGTCCTTCTGGAAGCAGCGCTACCGGTCGATCCGCGACCTCGAGGATCACTTGCACCGCAACGGCACCCAGACCGTCAAGATCTTCCTGCACATGTCGAAAGACGAACAGGCGCAACGGTTCCGTGCGCGCATCGACGCACCCGACAAAAACTGGAAATTCAGCCTCGCCGACATCCGCGAACGATCCTATTGGGACACCTACATGAGGGTATACGGTGACTGCCTGCGAGCGACCAGCACCGATCATGCCCCCTGGTACATCGTGCCGGCCGACGACAAAGACAACGCCCGACTCATCGTCTCCCAGATCGTCCTCGACAGCCTCGCCGACCTCAAGATGGCCTATCCCACAACCACACCCGCGCGTCACCACGAACTGGAGTCATTCCGAAGCCAGCTCTGACGCCCCGCCCACCGCTATCTATCGACACGCTTACCGTAGAGGACCCGGCCGACGCCGAGCCCACCGATCAGGAGCCCAACGTCCGCTGACAGTGTTACCCACGTAATAAGCCGCGGCGCGGTGGGGCTTGCTGTGCCGCGCCGTGTAGCGTTAGCGATGTTGAATACCAGCCAGTCTGGGACCAGGTTGGCTGGCCGCCGCTGTCCTCGCTGAGCACAAGCTTGCGCCGAACACGCCGGTGACCACCGCACATGTCGGGAATCACCATGACCGCTTCACCCACCACCGGGAATTGGTACAAGTCAGACGTGAGCTGATAGTGCGCGGCCCGCAAGATGGGAGATCTTGTCAACATTCGGTCAATGACTTGTTGTATGTTGCAAATTATATTTGCTGACAGGAGGGCTTAGCGTAAAAAACTCATCAGCACGCTGGCTAGTACCACCGCGCCGAGCACACGCCTAAAATAACTAGCTCCCTCTTTTATTTCCAAATATGCCCACGTAAAAAGAAAGGCCGTACTTAGGCTGGCAAAGCCAGCTCTTATCACACCCGCGGAAATCAAATGAGAAATGACTAAACAAACAAACCAGCCAATTAGGGGTAGGTTGGGAATTTGCCAGAGTACGATTTTACCGTTTCGATCCCGGATAAACTTGGTAACTATCTGCTTTATTGACATCTCCTAAACTGCTCGGCGACAACGCCGGACGTTGGCTTCACTCCAAGTTACCTCAGCACTAGCCGCCGTATGGGGCGACGATCGTGGACCCTCCGGTGTACTCGGTCGCTAACGCCCTGGTGCCATCGTGCAGCCTTCTGGGCGAGGGTTTGCCGAATGTGCCCGGTAATATGGGCACAACTCCTTCTATTGTGCCCCAGCCAGGGCCATTCCAATAAACGCACGCACCCTGATCAAACATCCGATTCCGCGGCACCCGGAACAACATCATTGGGCCCGTTTGGTGTCCGGCTCGGACGCTGGCAATATACATCCAGTCACCGTCACGCACATAATCAGAAACGTCTGGAGATATTGTCAAGGCCTGTGGATCAGCGGGTTTCAGGCGACCTCCGATCCAGCGGTTTCCGGCTCGGCGTTTGATGTGTTGTGATGATCATCCTCGGGAAGGTGCGCCCTCCCAAGCTCATTCACAGGTATTGATCATTGCTCGCGAGATGGTCATCGACGCGCTGGCCCTTTACGGGCGACACCGCGCTCGGCGGGCAAGTAGCGGGGGGTCCCCGACGGGTGTAGTCTGAGAGTTGCTGAGTCCTTCAGCCAGTCCGGACCCGAGTTTGGCTGTACGCCGCTGAACTTGATGAGCGTTTGCTCGCGCCGCACATTCCGATATCTGCCCGTTGTGACCGAGGCAGCATGCAAATCTCGCTCATCCCCCGTTAACCCGGAATTCGGGGGACAAGTCCGCGCTCACTCTTGACCGGCGATCGAGCGAGAAACAACCGTGTCGGCGATACCGGAACACCCGGTCCCGCAACGAAGGACGCGCCGATCCTGCAGGGCAACGCCAAACCAGCTCGGGGCCAGGCTAAATGACGCCGTCAAACACTGACCCGGGCAATCCTTCTCCCAAACATCTCCACAGAAACTAGGTAAACGTCATGATCGTTTTCGGAATCATCCTTATCGTCCTCGGCCTCCTCCTCCCAAGCCTCCTCCCTGCCTTCGCCTACGCCCATATTCTGTTGGTCATCGGGGTTCTGCTCCTCGTCGTCGGCCTGATACTGATGCTGGTGGGACGGACGGGGCACGCCGTCGGCGGCCGCCGCCACTACTACTGACCGGCCAGATGTACCCAACGGCTACCCGGCTCGGCCAGCCGAGGCTCCGGTCTGCGACAAGCCGTCGCGCACCCCGCGAGGCAGCGGCCTCCGGTGACCAAATCAACGAATAGTGGGAGCGCGCAGACACACCGGATCAACCCGCAGGAATCGCAAACACCTGATTCCGCCGCTCGGAAAGAACCGCAGAACCGTTAACCATCTGCGGCCAAGTCCGCTGCCCAGCCTTTTGCCGCATCAAGCCATCAGACTGAGCAGCCTCGCCCGTCGATTAGGCACTCGTCGGTGGCTTATGCACGCCGGCAACCCGACATAGAAGCTCGGAAGGGAGAAGACAATGGCGATCACTGACATTCCGGCCTTCGCTCACCTGACTGACGCCGACATCGAGAGTCTGGCCGTTGAGCTGGACGCGATCCGGTTGAACATCGAGGATTCCCGTGGCGAGCGCGACGCCCGCTACATCCGCCGCACCATCGCCGCGCAACGTGCCCTCGATGTGGCCGGCCGGCTCATGCTGACCGGTAGCTCGAAACGTCCGGCATGGTGGGCGGGAACGGTGACCCTCGGTCTGGCCAAGATCATCGAGAACATGGAGATGGGCCACAATGTCATGCACGGCCAGTGGAACTGGATGAACGATCCCGAGATCCATTCCACGACATGGGAATGGGACATGAGTGCGGCGTCAAAACACTGGCGTTCCACCCACAACTTCGAGCACCACAAGTACACCAACATCCTCGGCATGGATGACGATGTGGGCTACAGCATCCTGCGAGTCACCCGTGACCAGCCCTGGGAGCCGTACAACATCGGCAACCTGTTGTTCAACACCATCCTCGCGCTTGGATTCGAGTGGGGGATTGGCTTGCAGCCCATTGAGTTCAGCAAGATCTTCAAGGGCGGCTCGGCCCGCGAAACCACCCTCCTGCAGGTGCGCGAGTTCTCCGCCAAGGCCGGAAGGCAGGTGCTCAAGGACTACGTCGCGTTCCCGGCGCTCACCTCGCTGTCGCCGGCGGCGACCTACAAATCGACGGTGAAGGCCAACGCAGTTGCCAACGTGATCCGTAACTTGTGGGCCAACGCGGTGATCTTCTGCGGGCATTTCCCCGATGGCGCAGAGAAATTCACCAAGACCGACATGGTCGGTGAAACGAAGGGCGAGTGGTATCTGCGCCAGATGCTGGGCAGCGCCAACTTCGAAGCCGGGCCGGTGATGCGGTTCATGAGCGGCAACCTGTGCTACCAGATTGAGCATCACCTTTACCCCGATCTGCCCAGCAACCGGCTGCACGAGATCTCGGTGCTGGTGCGCGAAGTCTGCGACAAGTACGATGTGCCTTACACCACAGGCTCATTCCTGATGCAGTACGGCAAGACGTGGCGCACCATCGCCAAACTGTCGCTGCCGGACCGCTACTTACGCGACACCGTCGACGACGCTCCGGAGACCCGCAGCGAGCTGATGTTCGCTGAACTGGGCCCCGGTTTCGCCGGGACGGACCTAGTGACAGGGCGTCGCCGCGGGCTCAAGACAGCGATCGCAGCGGTCCGCGAATGGCGTCGGGATCCGCGTGCCGGCGAAGACACAGACCCTACGGGACCGTAGGTTACGGTAGTGTGGGCGAGAAGTCGGGGGAGTGATTTCACGGCGTTGTGCCAGCATCCCGGAACACCGTTGGATGGAGACCGGTTGACGTGAGCGAGATGAATTATCTCGATCTGCACGGTGAGCGCATTGCCTATCGGGACGCAGGGGCCGGCGAGGCGCTGCTGTTGATTCATGGCATGGCTGGAAGTTCGGCGACCTGGCGGGCGGTCATCCCTGAGTTGTCGAAGAAGTATCGGGTGGTGGCACCGGACCTGCTGGGGCACGGCGAATCAGCCAAGCCGCGCGGTGACTATTCGTTGGGGGCGTTCGCGGCGTCGCTACGTGATCTGCTCGATGAACTGGGCATCAGCCGGGCAACGGTGGTTGGTCAATCACTGGGTGGCGGTGTGGCCATGCAGTTCACCTATCAACATCGCGACTACTGCCAGCGACTGGTTCTCATCAGCAGCGGTGGCCTCGGACCAGACCTGAACTGGATATTGCGGATCCTCTCGGCACCCGGAGCCGAGCTCGTGCTGCCGGTGGTCGCTCCGCAACCGGTGTTGAACCTCGGCAACAAATTGGGGTCATGGCTCACGTCGGCCGGAATCCAGTCGCCGCGCGCCGGCGAGATGTGGAACGCCTATTGCTCGTTGTCGGATCGGCCGACGCGGCAGGCATTCCTGCGTACGTTGCGCTCAGTGGTGGATTACCGCGGACAGGCGGTTAGTGCGCTCAACAAGATACATCTGAGTCATGGGTTACCCACCTTGTTGATTTGGGGTGAGCAGGACCGCATCATCCCTGTCGCCCACGGGTACGCCGCCCACGACGCCGTGCCCGGTAGCCGACTCGAGGTGCTCGCCGGTGTCGGGCACTTCCCGCATGTCGAGTCCCCGACAGCGGTGGTGGACATCCTTGACGATTTCATCGCCACCACAGGGCGGGATGCCGATCTGACGAATCGAAAAACCTGAGACTCCGTACCTCGGGAATACCGTGTTCGGCGGCGGGAACCGTGCGGTCTGGCTAGCGAGCGAGTCAGCCGGGCGCACTTACATTTTGGTGTATCGGGCCATGGCGAAGCTGTACAGGCCGTAGGTAATGATTCCCAGGCCGGCGGCGATAAGGAGTGCTGCTCCGAAGCGTTGGGCCCCGAGTGTTTTCAGAGCTCCGTCGAGTCCGGTGGCCTTGTTCGGCTCCGAACGACCCGCCGCGACGACAACCAGCACCCCGGCGCCGGCGATAACCAGGCCTTTAGCGATGTAGCCCACCATGCCCAGTCGTCGCACCAAGTCGCTGGAATTGCCCTTGAGGTCGTCGAGAAAGTTGCGGCTGGCTCCCTTGTAGACGTGATATCCGCCCACCGCGACGATGATCACGCCGCCGGCGATGAGTGCGATCGTGCCGGCGTCGGTCTCCATCAGGCGTGCGCTCATCGCGGAATTCTGCTTACCCGTGGACTTCCCGGCACCCCGCGCGAATCCGAACGCAGAGTATGCGAACCCGAAATAGACCATTGCTAAGGCGAATGCTTTCACCCGGTCCAGCACTTCCGATGTTGCGCCCTGGGATCTCGGGTCGGTCGACCGACCGAGTGCTGTCTCGACGAGGCGCCACAGCGCCATCGCCACAAGCGCGACCACGACAACCCAAAGCGCCACGATGCCACCTGGTTTGGCCGCCAACGCCGCTAGCGCCCCGGATTGGTCAGCGGCGCCACCGTCAACGCTGAGCGCAATCCGGATCGCGAGGTAGCCGATGATCAGGTGCAGCAGGCCGCTCACGACATACCCGGCGCGGGCGAAGCGTTCGAACACGCCGTTTTGAGCGATCTGTGTCGCAGGGGACGAGGACGCATGGTGCATGGGCTCGGCCATCGCGGTCCAGACTACGCGCCGCCGGGCACGCTTCGTCATCGTCTTGCTCGCAAACATCGAACCGAGGCGCCGACGCAACCGAATCCCACATAACCAACGCGGCCCGCTGCTCGCCACAACGGCTCGCGCACGCACCGACGGAGCTCGGGACCTTCCGCCGGGAAATCGGTTGCCGCAGAATATGATTACCCCGCTTTCTCACCACCGCCGGGTGTCGCACGGTTGACATACGCCACCGCCAGCGATGGTTAATTGTGGAGCCACCCGCAAGATCGGGTCCGCTGGGCTTGACAATTTCTCCCGCGGGGTGGAACGTCAACCTAGTTGGGACTCTCAACCAGTCCGGTATGGGGTCAGCCGTCCGCCGCTGTCCTCGCAGAGCAGTAACTCGCGCCGAACACACCGGTGACAACCGCATCTCCGGGATCACCATGATTGCTCCGCCCGCCCCCTCCGTGCTGCCAGACGGCGGCTTTCTTTCCCGGCCCTGGCAGGATCACACCGCACGGTTAACCAGTCGTCGGGTCAGGTCGTCGGTAGTCGTCGTCAGGGCCCATGGCGGCATCGATGCATCCAACGCTGACACTATGACCGAGTACACGCTGGGGCATCTGCCGCGTTGCCGCGGGCTGGTCCTTGATCTGCGCGATCTGGGTTTCTTTGGAACCGAGGGTTTCTCGGCGCTGCACAGGATCTCCGTCTGCTGCGCGCGCGCCGCCATAGGCTGGGCAGTAGTACCCGGTGACGCAGTCTCTCGGGTGCTGCGGATCTGCGATCCACAGGGCTTGCTGCCGGCCGTCCGCACGGTCGAGGCAGCGATGGCCACCGTCCAAGACCAGCCTCACCGTCCACCGCAGCCCGTTGAAAGCCGCAGTGACTCCGCACAATTCTCGAGATGCGAACGCACGGTGTGCTTGGTCTGCGGCGGAACACAACCGGTACGGCACGAACAGCGGACCTTCACACCAGTGATCGCCGAGTTCGTTGGTCCTGCCTTGACGGCTGCACATTAGGGCCGACTCAATGTGGACCACGCGGATATGACTTCGGTCGCGCTGCGAAATTAGCGCAACACGCGACCGTCCCCGCGGCACCCCATCGCTCAGGTCGGGTATGAAGGGGCCCATGGCGCCTGCAGCAGATCTTCCAGTCGACGACCGTGCTCCGCATATCGTGCTGGGCCTCGTCGGAGCGCCCGGTGCGGCCTTTTCGCTGGCCAGGGAGCTCGTCGACTCGGGTTTGGGTGCGGAGCTCGAGCAGCGTTTACCGGGGGCCCGGTGGGTCGTTGACGTCATGGAGAGCCGCCTGGTGCACCCGCCCGCCACGGACGCTGCGCTGGTGGACGCCGCCCGGCAAATGTTGCTGAACCGCGGCTGGGACATGGTGGTTTGTCTGACCGACCTTCCGTTGCACGTTAAACGGCGCCCAGTTGTGGCCCACGCCAATCCCGTGCGCAATGTAGCGATTGTGTCGTTGCCCGCGGTTGGCGCGGTGTGGCCACGTCAACGGATTCGAGCGACAATCGTGCGCTTGCTTGAGCGGCTAATCGGATTAGACGAACATAATCGCGACGACTACCAGGGCTTGGCCAGCCCGTCGCGACGGTTGTTGGTAGAGCGGGTGCGGGAACTGGGCACCGACCCGGCCGATGAAGCGTTCGCGTACACCGCCCGCGTGCTGACGGGCAATCTGGTGCTCTTGGGCGGGATGGTGGCGGCCAACCAGCCGTGGCGGCTCTCGCTGCGACTGTCGCGTGCGCTGACCGGCGCAGTGGCCGTCGGCATCTTTGCCTTGGTGTACTCGGATGTCTGGCGGCTATCCGATGCGTTTGGCTGGGTACGGCTCGTCGGAACTGCGATCGTATCGATCGGTGCTACCGCAGCGACCCTGATCATCGGAGCCGAATTGTGGGAGCCGACAGTGTCGAAGGCGGTGCGCAAGCAGGTGGTGTTGTTCAACATCGCCACCCTGGTGACCGTCGTCATCGGTGTGACCGTGCTGTATGGCGCGCTGTATCTGCTGGCGCTGGTCGCGGCGTTCTGGTTTGTGGTGCCGAAAGTCTTCCGAGAGACGGTCGGACATTCTGTGTCGTTGCGGGACTACTTCGAATTGGCTTGGATGACTTGCTCGTTGGCGATGATCGGGGGCGCCCTGGGTGCCGCACTGGAACCCGATGACGCGGTGCGCAACGCGGCCTACGTTCAGCGCCCCGGCACGGAAACGGAGTTTGAGGAAACCCCCTAAGTAGCGGATGTCGTTGGTGCGTCGCGGATCCGGGCGGCAGGGTCTTTGCCCGACTCACAGCGACAAGTCGCGCCAGCAGCAGACCGCGAGAGGGTATTGTCGCGGTGAGTCGGGCAAAGACCCTGTCGCCTCCCGGAGAGACGCATGTTGCGGATGTGACAGTGATGGCCGCTCACTGGCCAGCACGGTGGGCTCGGTACGCTGAGGTACCAGACCGAGAGGGGTCTAACAGTGGCTGAAGCAACGACCGATCCAGTGCGGCTACCGCCCACCGTGCCGCTTCCCAAACCGGTGACGGCCGTGGCGTTTCTGGCCGCCGGTAGCCGCGCCGTCAAGGCGCTGGGGCGTCGTTACGGCAGCGCCTTCACCGTGCGAATGCCGATCGTCGGGCGGGCCGTGATCATCAGCGATCCGGCCCAGATCAAAGAGCTGTTCACCGCCGGAAGCGATCTGGTGAAACGGCCGGGCAACCTGGGCAAGATATTCGGTCCGGGCTCGACGTTCAGCCTCCATGGCGCCGAGCACCGTGAGCGCCGCAAGCTGCTGATCCCGCCGTTTCACGGCAGACGGATGAACGCCTACGAGGCCATCGTCGAGGAAGAGGTGCTGCGCGAAACGGCCAGCTGGCCCGAGGGGCAAGAGTTCGCCACGCTGCCGTCGATGATGCGGATCACCCTCAATGCGATCCTGCGCGCGGTGTTCGGCGCTGATGGCGCCGAATTCGACGAACTGCGCGAAGTGTTGCCCTCGATCGTGGGGCTGGGTTCACGGATGTCACGGTTGCCGTTGTGGGCCCGGCGTGATTTCGGGCGGTTCAGCCCCGGCGGCCGGGTGGCCCGGCTACGGAGTCGCTACGACGCGGTGATCACGCGGTTGATCGCCGACGCGCGCAGCGACCCGAACTTCGTGGAGCGCGGCGATGTGCTGTCGATGCTGTTGGCGGCCCGCTACGAAGACGGCCGGGCGATCAGCGATTCCCACGTCGCCGACGAGCTGCTCACACTGCTGGCCGCCGGGCACGAGACCACCGCCACCACGTTGGCCTGGGCGGTGGAGCGGCTGCGCCGGCACCCAGAACTGCTGGCCCGGCTGAAGGCCGAGGCCGACGGCGAAGGGTCGCAGCTGGCGCAGGCCACCGTGTGGGAGGTGCAGCGAACCCACCCGGTAATCGAAGGGACGGGACGGATTACCCGGACCCGGATCAGGTTGGGGGAGTGGGTGATTCCCGAGAAGCAGATCGTGGTCGTCAGCATGGTGCTGGCGCACAGCGCGGAGAGCAACTTCCCCAACCCCGACGCCTTCGATCCCGACCGGTTCGTCGGCAACCCGCCCGATACCTCGCTTTGGGTGCCTTACGGCGGCGGTGTGCACCGGTGTGTGGGCGCTGCGTTCGCCAACATGGAGATGCTGGTGACGCTGCGGACGTTGTTGCGCCGCTTCGAGTTCGCCACCACCGACGCTGCGGGGGAGTCGCATCATTCCCGCGGCATCGCCAACGCGCCGGGGCGTGGCGGGCGCGCCGTGGTGCATCGGCGTCCCGCCCGTGCCGTCGACGCAGCTCAGGTGCTGCCAGTCTGATATTTGTTACACTATCTAAGTATCGATTTTCGGCCGAAATTGGAGAACAGGCAGCATGCCACGCACAGAAAACGACACCTGGAACTTGGCGACCAGCGTGGGCGCGACGGCCACGATGGTGGCCGCGGCCCGGGCGATCGCCACCAAGGCCGACAACCCCCTGATCGACGACCGGTTCGCCGAACCGCTGGTCCGTGCCGTCGGGGTGGACTTCTTCACCCGCTGGGTCAGCGGCGACCTCGACGCGGCTGACGTCGACCTCGACGAGTCGAGCTGGAAACTTCAGCACATGCCGGACACGATGGCCGCCCGCACCCGGTTCTTCGACGACTTCTTTCAGGACGCGACGCAGGCCGGAATCCGGCAGGCCGTGATCCTGGCATCGGGCCTCGACGCCCGCGCCTACCGGTTGGCGTGGCCCGCCGACATGACGGTATTCGAGATCGACCAGCCCGAGGTGATCGAGTTCAAGACCAGCACGCTGGCCGGCCTGGGCGCCGCCCCGCAAACCGACCTGCGTACGGTCGCCATCGATCTGCGGCAGGACTGGCCCACAGCTTTGCGCGAGGCGGGTCTGGACAAGAACCGGCCGACTGCGTGGATTGCCGAGGGGCTCTTCGGATATCTGCCGCCTGCGGCTCAGGACGCATTGCTGGAAAACATCACCGCGCTCAGTGCGCCGGGCAGCCGGCTTGCCTGCGAAGCCGTCCCGGTCAGGCCCGAGGTCGACAAAGAACAAGCGCGCGAGACGATGCGCAAGGCCAGCGCCAAGTGGCTTGAGCACGGCCTCGAGCTGGACTTTACCGAGCTCGGCTTCCAGGGCGAGCGCAACGACGTCGCCGCCCATCTGCCGGACCTGGGGTGGCGCACAGTCGGTACCTCGATGAGGCAGCTGCTGGCCGACCATCACCTGGTAGCGATCCCGCAGAACAGCGCAGGGGTGTCGGTTGCCGACACCGTCTACTACAGCTCGGTGCTGGACAAATGACGACGGCGCAAGGCCGGGTCTTCAACGGCGCGATCACTCGGATGTGGAGTGTCCTGGCTCCCCTCTACGACCAGCCGTTTGTGCAGCAGTGGGTTTACCGTCCGCCGCACGACGAGGTGATCGCGCAGCTGCGCGCCGCCGGATCGCGCCGGATCGCTGACATCGCCTGCGGCACGGGAATTCTCAGCGACCGGGTCGAGCGGACGCTGCGGCCCGACGAGATCTACGGCGTCGACATGTCCGACGGCATGCTCAACCAAGCTCGGGCCAGATCCAGCCGGGTGCGGTACCTGCATGGCCCGGCCGAGCAACTTCCCTTCGAGGACGGGGCGCTCGACGCGGTCGTGACCACCTCGGCGTTTCACTTCTTCGACCAGCTGGCGGCATTGCGGGAATTCCATCGTGTGCTGGCGCCCGGGGGACTGGCGGCGGTCGCGACGTTGAGTTCGCGGCAACATCTGCTGCAGGTGCCGTCGGCCATCAAATGGAAACCTCAGCACAACCCGCCGCCGGACGAGGTGCGGGCATTGTTCGAAGGCGCCGGGTTCACCATCACCGACCAGCACCGTGTCCAGCGACCGGTGTGGACCCAGCTCGTGTCCGACCTGATAACCGTCGGCACCAAGAGCTAAGGGTCTGGGCGGCTGGCTGCTCGCGTGCCAGGATGGGGTAATGGCTGACGACGCGACGCAATCAGAGCAGGAATTCAACAAGCACAACATCGAGGAGTTCCGCCGCAACGGGGGCAAAGTTGGCGGACCGTTCGAGGGTTTTCCCCTGCTGCTATTGACTTCGACCGGCGCGAAAAGTGGTGCGCAGCGGGTTAACCCCGTCGCCTACTTCGATATCGACGGCAAGATCTACATTGTTGGCTCCGCGGCCGGGCGGGATAACAATCCCGCATGGGTGCACAACATTCGCACCAATCCCGGCGTGACCGTCGAGATCGGCGCGGACGCCGCCAAGCCCGCGACCGCTCATGAATTGCCCCGGGAGAAGCGCGATTCGATCTACCAGACCATTGCCGACCGTGCACCGGGCTTCGGCGAGTACCAGGCCAGCACCGACCGCGTCATCCCGGTGTTTGAGTTGGTTAACGCGTAAACGTGCACCCCCAGCCGTACTACCAGCTGGGCGGCTACCGCCGGCCGATCGAGACGCCGTCTGCGCAGGCCCGGCTGTGGTTCGACCGGGGGCTTATCTGGGCCTACGCGTTCAACCACGGCGAGGCCATCAGCTGCTTTGAGCGAGCCCTCGATTTGGACCCGGACCTGGCGGTCGCGCGATGGGGTATCGCGTATGCGATCGGTCCCAACTACAACAAGGCGTGGGAGGCTTTCGACCCCGTCGACCTGTCGGCGTCATTAGCCCGCGCCCGCACGGAACTCGCCCTGGCGGCGAACGGCCGCGCCTCGGCGGTGGAACGCGGCCTGATCGAGGCGCTGGGGGACCGCTACCCAACTGCGGATCCGGACCACACCGACGCGCTGCTGGCCGGGAATGCGGCCTATGCCGATGCCATGGCGGCGCTGGCCGAGGCCTACCCGGATGACGTCGACGTGGCGGCCCTGGCGGCAGACGCGTTGGTCAACGTCACCGCATGGGCGCTCTGGGACACCAGAACCGGCGCGCCGGCACCGGGATCGCGGGTGCTGCAGGCCAAACAGATCCTCGATGACGCACTCGCCACGCCCGCCGGACGAGGGCACCCAGGTGTGTTGCATCTGTATCTGCACACCATGGAGATGTCGGCCGCGCCCGAGGACGCGCTGCCCGCCGCAAACCTGCTGCGCGACCTGGTCCCCGACGCGGGTCACCTGCAACACATGCCCAGCCACATCGACGTGCTCTGCGGCGACTATCGCAGCTCGGTGGCGTCGAATCTGTCAGCGGTGCAAGCCGATCGGCGATTCGTCGAACGCGAGGGTTCGCTGAACTTCTACTCCCTGTACCGGGCGCACAATCTGCACTTCGTCGTGTACTCGGCGATGTTTCAGGGGCAGTCACAGGTCGCGTTGGGCGCGGCCGACGAACTGGCCGGGCAGCTCACACCCGAGCTGCTGTCGGTGTCGTCGCCGCCGATGGCGGACTGGCTGGAAGCGTTTGGGCCGTTGCGAATACACGTTCTGGTTCGGTTCGGGCGCTGGGACGACCTGATCGCCGAACCGCTGCCCGCCGACGTCGATCTCTACTGCGCCACCGCGGCCACCATCCACTACGGGCGCGGCGTCGCGCACGCCGCCAAGGGACAGCTGACCCAGGCCCGTGCCGAGCGCGAAGCATTCACTGAGGCCTACGCGCGGATCCCCGGGTCGCGCTACCTGTTCAACAACACCTGCCGCGACATCCTGGCCGTCGCGGGCGCCATGCTGGACGGCGAAATCACCTACCGGGAAAAGAAATTCGACGAAGCGTTCGCCCACCTTCGGCGCGCCATCCAACTCAGCGACGCCCTGCCATACGACGAGCCGTGGGGCTGGATGCAGCCGCCCCGCCACGCCTACGGCGCGCTATTGCTCGAGCAGGGGCACGTCGAGATTGCCGCCGAGGTGTACGCAGCCGACCTCGGTGTGGACGGCACACTGAGCCGGGCTTGCCGGCACCCCGGCAACGTATGGAGCCTGCACGGCTACCACGAATGCTTACAGCGCCTTGGCCGCACGGCCGAGGCTGCCTCGATCGGACAGCAACTCGAGTTGGCCAAGGCCCACGCCGATGTGCCGATCCTCGCGTCGTGCGCCTGCCGGCTGCGGGAGCTGACCGAATAATTCGCTCCCGTCAGGAGTGTTCGTCTAGTGCCAGCCGCCGTGGCCATCGTCGTGGTGGCCATCGTCGTGACTCGGGCCGCCGTGGTCGTAACCGCCGCGGTCCCAGCCGGGGAATCCGTCGGGGCAGCTGAGTCCGTCCGGGTTGAAGCCCCACAGCGGGTCCCAGAATTCGCCCGGGCACCATTGCGGGTACGGGCCAGGTGCCGCCTGCGCCACCGAAGTCGCCCAAACCGGCCAGCCCCAACCCCGAAGAAATAATCAATGCCGATACTGCAACGCGAGCAATGTTTTTCACGCCTAATGCGTAACAGCAGAACCACCGAATCACCTAGATGTCAGGAACGTTGATACGGTTTGCAACGCCAGGGCGATAACGAGTCGGTGGGCACAAAGCTTGCTGATGGGGCACGGCCGCGCCGGGTCAGCTGGCGGCGTTAGCAATTCGAGACTGTGCTGTGGAGGCTGCGGGCAGGTAACGGATAGAGAACGACGGCCGCTTCGCCAAGTGGCAAAGCGGCCGTCGTATGAACCGTTCTCTTACAGCGGGATCCAGACGCCGAAGAAGTCGAAGCCCCACTGGTTGAAACCTTGGTTCCAATAAGGTGTTTCCTGGTAGCCCCAGTAGTTGATCGGGCCATTCATCCAGCGGCCTCCGGGAGGCGGGTACGGTCCGCCCCAGCCGGACCGTGGCGCTGGGCCCATGCCCCAGGGTGCGGGGCCGTCGCCCCAAGGGGCTCCGTGGAAGTAGCCATGCTGTGCATCGCCGTGCCATGGGCCGCCGCCGGGACCGCCTGGGCCGCCGGGACCGTTGTAGTCCGCGGGGCCGCCGGGGCCGCCGCGGTGGGGATCTCCTGCGGGCGGTCCGCCGTGGTTGCCGCCGGGAGCGCCCATCGGGGCGCCGTGGTCGCCGCCAGGTGCACCCGCAGGCGCTCCGTGGTTGCCGCCGGGAGCGCCCATCGGGGCGCCGTGGTTGCCGCCGGGCGCACCCGCAGGCGCACTGTGGTCACCACTCGGATCGGGCCCACTCGGTCCCGGAGCGGCGTTCGCCATTCCGGCGCCCATACCCAGCGCTGCTGCGCTAAGCGAACCAGCGATGGATAACCCTGCGACCAGTTGCTTGAGTTTCATGGTCTTCCCCTGTCTGTTCGTTGAGTTCCGCGAAACTCTCGGACCCAATAGGCAAGCTATGTAATGTGCCTATGAATCGGCTATGACAGGCCTCTGTGGACCTTTAGGAAAACTGGGGCGCCCGCCGAGACTGAAACCGTGGCGCCGAAACTGCGCACAGATCGCGGTTGAGGTCGCGAACCCACGCCCTAGTGGTCTGCCTGCGATTTGATGTGGTGGGGGTTTGTTGCCAACGATGTCCTCGAGATCGACGTTAACGTGCGCGCTTCTCGGGCGGATTCATACGGTCAGTGCAACATCCGATGATTTG
>Ga0224557_1002671_pt1 | contig 14806 bp, 17 predicted proteins | sample 714S31014metaG_FD_180677 | JGI IMG/M metagenome (GOLD analysis project Ga0224557, IMG submission 180677) | Peat soil microbial communities from Stordalen Mire, Sweden - 717 S3 10-14 | ecosystem: Environmental > Terrestrial > Soil > Wetlands > Peat | place: Sweden: Norrbotten County, Stordalen...
GGCCGGATGGCTTTGCTTAACCTTACCCGTCTTCTGACGACAGCGCTGGGCGTAGCTGGCGTTTGGTATTCGGTTGGTTGGATCGCTGGCATCGTAACGTATATCGCGACCGAATTTGTTCGGTCGCGGCTACTTCGGCGTTATACCGTCGCTGCCGTACGAGATTTGACGACTAACCTCCTACATTGGCAACCGGGCGTAGACGCTGAAGCCGCACAGAAAGCTGCTGCGGAGAGTGTCCGAGGATGGATTAACGCTTGATTTCCTTGGCCCATGCTCAAGCAAAAATACCGCACGAAGGGTGCGGCGCAAGGTGATCACCTTATACTGCTGCGGTGAGAACTACCTCGCCGACGAGCAGCATGTCGGACGTAAGATCAGGTGCCGACGGTGTGGCCGCCTTCTGACAATCGAGGCCGTGGTGCCAGTGCGAACCACAGCGTCGGCGGTCCGTGGCCGTGCCAGACAAGCTCGCTGGCCTACCGCCGGTCCTAGGAAGATGCGGCCGACGGCGGTCGCGAAAGTTGCTCTTGGCGGCGTCGTGCTTATCGGGGTGGTCATGTGGATGATCATCGCAGGCCTGCCAAAGGGCAACCCCAAGTCAGCGGTCAAGAAATCGGAAGAGCCAGCAGCGGTAGCACCTGCAATTGAATCGCGATCCGTGACGCCAGAACGTCCGGCAGTCTCGCTGCGGACTGGTACCTGGATCCTGAAGCCCCGCGGAATCCGGGGACGGGGTGTCCTAAGAATTAAAAATGGGGGCGACCTGGACTCCGCGGTTAAACTTGTGACCGTGAGCATTCCTCGAAAGGTTTTTTGGATTGTTTACATCAGGGCACACGAGGAAAAAACGCTAAACGGAATAGCGGGGGGCACGTACCTGCTCCGGTTTGCCTTGGGTCGAGATTGGGACGCCGATACCCGAAAATTTCTACAGGATGTGTGGTTCTATGAGGCGGGCAGGCAACTTGTCTTCACTGAGACAGAGCCCACTGAGGATCAGCGCGGCGAGTACACTGAGCTGCGCGTGACATTGAACGAGGTGATTGGAGGAAATCTTGCGCGGGTGGGAATCACGGAAACTGTATTCAACGAGGGAGAGTAACGCAAAATGCCCGAGAATAAACCACCGCGGCGCATCCCCGAGATGCCGAAAGATCCGTACTACGCTTTCGATGAAAGCTGGACCCCGCCGCCGTCGTACGAGGCCTCCCCGTTGCCGGCGCCTCAGCGATCTTCCGGTGGCCTCCCGTGGGTCCGGGGCAAAATGCGCGCGCTGCCGAGATTGCTGGCCACCGCGATATTGTTGCTGTGGGACTTCCTCGAACGTGTGCCGTCCTGGGTCTACGTTCTGTTGGCGTTCGTGATCGGCTGCTTGATGTTGTGGCGATTCCTCCCCGGCAAGCCATAGGGGGCAAGAGCCTGAGGCGTGAGATCACTCAGTCCTCGGAGCCGTCGTGGTCCCGTGCTTTCTCGACTTTCCCGCACACACAGTAGGTAGCACGCCGGAGTTTGGTCGTCGCCGGGGAAATAGGTATAAACGTGGACGTGGTTGCGATACAAGAATTCGGCATCTTGAGTTCGGTCTCGGAGGGACCATGTCGGAAAAACGTCCCGCCAGACGACGATCCATGTGCTAATGCCCAGCGCAGTCAGGGTTTGTGTGAAGCTCAGGAAGAAGGGAATTGTAACCACCACAATCCAGCCCATGGCAAAGTAGACGTCGCACTTGCCCGCCGCTGTTTCGTATGCCCGGCAAAGAGCGGACAGTTGTTGTGCCTCGCTGGCGGGCAATTCAAGAACGTTGGTGCGAATCCCAACGTGGTAGTCCAACGATTGTCCGACCGCGTCTCCAGAGACCCACCGTGAACCAGACCCAATCTCGAAATGATAGGTCGTCTCCTTCGAATAATCCTGCGCTGCATGCCAACGTACCAACTCTTCGCTCCATTCAAAGACTCGGCCGTAGCCGAATCCGTGCTCGTAAGCCTTGGGGCGGCTCACGGCAAACCAAAAGGCATCACTGCGCAGTTGCTCAACGATTTCTCTTCGACCGGAGCCCAGCGTTGCGAGACCATAGAGAACTGGTATCCACCAAAGCAACAGCAGCGCAGCCTCAGCGTTGGACCAATAACCAACGACACCGAAACCCACTGAGAGCAACAGAACGCAGAGTGCAATTCGAACCCACTTCGCGAGATGAATAGGCTGAATAGCTGGCATTCGCCCTCTCTCAATTATTTAGGGATGAAATCTCTGGGCGTCCAATTCTCGCCGGGCTCCAGTTGTGATGCGTCGATCTCGGTTGCCGTATTCTCGATAACGTCGCCTTTCATAATCGCGGCGCCTTCACGGGTTGCCATGCGGCGCGAGAGCACGGGCTCATCCTTGTAGATGTCATAGACCTTGACTTTGTAAACGGTTACTTTCCTCATAACAGTTTCTCCTTGTTAAGTTTAGTGGAAAACAGCCCCACCGCCCGAAGGTGGGTGGGGCTGTCTGATCTAACGGCCGGTGCGTTTCGGCCGGATCACTTTGAGAAGAGCGGCGATGGCGGCAACTAGCAACGCCACTTCATGCACCATCGCCGGAGTGAGCACATGCATGTGCGTATCTCCATTTCAAGTTGGGATGATGCGTAGTGGCGATTTACGCGTAGCGGGCTTCCGAGGCCCCGCCTGGCGGCAAGCTGGACGCTCGCCGTTTCGCCTTAAGGAGGATCGGCTTTTCAGCCGAAGAACACCATTATAGCAGAAACCGGAGGAGCCAGGGGGAAATAATTGATCTACTATTCAATCACGAAACAGCGCGCGAAAACCCTCTTGCTCGTAGTGTCGGTCATTGGTGAGTGCCTCGGTCAGCCCTTCCTTGCGCATCGTCTGCATCGAAATGCAATCGACCAGGCTGTACCCCTTGTCGGGCCGCGCCTCGTAGAGAGCCATTCCGGATAGAAACGAGCCCCGGCTCTGCGGAACGACACGGACACCGGGATCGTCAAGAATACGCCGGGCGTTTACAACGGCTTTACGGCGCATCTGCTGGGGCGCCGTCGCAAAAAAGGTAAGATACTCAGCCAATACTTCATCCGTGGTGACGATGGTGGAATCTGCCCGCTCCGACGCAAGAGCCAAAGCGCGCCGGTGTGCGCTGTCATTGAAATCGACCAGGGCAATCCAATAGAACGTGTCGGCGAAAAGCGAGGTCATGCCTCTTTCTTGGGCCAACCGTAGATGTAATGGTCGTGCTGGCTGGCGCCGTCCTGGGGCATGCGCGCCATGATTTCAGGCGGCACATCCTGCATGTTTTCGACGATCACGTCAGCAATATGCCGGTGCGGTCGACTGGGCGGGTGTTCCTGCTCGGCGGCCAGTTGGTTGAGCCATGCCTCCAGCGTGAGGCCTGCCGCCTTGGCCTTCGCCTGCAGCGCCGCCGCCTGCTCGTCAGAAAGCTCGATTACCGTCATGGTCAATCCTCACTCTATCGTAGCAGGGTCAATCTTACGCCAGTTCGGGGGTTTTGTCCACGCGGCGTGTTGAGGTGTCGGAGCAAAGTAGAAATGTCCGCTTTGCCGCGAAGTACTCTGTCGTATCAAGTTCCAGAAACCGCACAGAACAGTCCTGCCATTCCCCTCATCACAGGGATTCCCCAGCATCGCGGCCTGGTGCCGTCAAGGCCGCCGTTCACGGCGCCGAAGGGCAGCCTTGAAGGCTGGACGCGATGCAACACAATGCAGCGAGAGGGGAATGGCAGGTCGGCTGCGATAAACGGATAGGACATTTCTACTTTGCAGAATAGGACATTTTCATTTTGCTACGACACGCGGCGTGTTGAGGGCGTGTTGAGGGGGTGAACGAGCAGGGCTGTTAGTGCCGACTTAAAATGCCCGCAGAATTGCCGGTTTTGTCGTTAGGAAAGGCTTTGGGCGGGAGCGCGAGACACACGAGTACGGCGGCGCGGGACGTATGCGAACGTGGAACTGCGTCTGGGGACTGCGCGATGACGGACAGCCGAGGTGGTTAGCCGATACCCGACCCTCCCGCGCCGTCAGCAGGAACAGGAGCAGTGGAAGCCAGCGGGTGCTTGGTGTCGAGCCGGACCGATTCGAGCACGAGGTAGAGCTTATCGGCGCTGTTGACCTTGCCCGCTACCGAGTAGGCCACGCCGGGCCGGAGGAGCAGGGACTTGGTGAAGTCATAGAGCCGGTAAACGCGCTGCGTGTCGAGGTCCCGCAACAAGAACACCGCACACTTCTGGTATTCCGTCCGTGAGAGCAGGAGCAGATGATTGGCGCTGAAGTTGAACATGTGCGGAAAGGAGGCGAACGAGCGGGAGCCGAAGCCCCCGCCCGCCCTGGTCAGCGCCGTTGAGGGGTTACCCGGCGGACTCCTCCGGCCCGGGATATCGCCACAGCGCGGCGCTTGCTCGGAGCCAGCACAAGACTACTCGGCTGGCGGAATCGGATTCTTGGGCTTGCGGAGGCTATCGCCGCCGAACAAGAAGATCTCGGAGTTCTCGACGAGGCGGTCAGCGATGGCCGTGGCGATGGTCGTATTGAAAAGTATGTTGCCCCAGTCGGAGAACGGTGTGTTGGTGGTGATGATGGTGGAACGCTTCTGGCTGTGGCGGGTGGAGATAACCTGATAGAAGAGGTTCGACGACTGTTGGTCGAGGGCCAAATATCCAAGTTCATCACAAATGAGGAGAGCCGGTTCGGTATATGCCTTGAGCTTGCGGACGAGGGAGTGATCGACCTGTGAGGCGAGTAAGTGATTGAGCATGTCCATGGCAGTGGTAAACAGGACGCGCTGATTCGACTGACAGGCGCGCCAGCCCACGATCTTGGATAAGAAAGTCTTGCCGACCCCGGGATTTCCGATGAGGACCAGGTTGGTGCCGTTGGCGATAAAGCTCAGGTCGAGCAGGCGCAAAACGCGATTCTTGTTCTGCGAGCGGGTCTTGTGATGAGCGAAGTGAAACGCGTCGATGCTGGGCTGGGTCTGTAATTTCGAGCATTTGAAACGGCGCTCGATGGCTCGGCCGCGACGCGCCTCCAACTCCATATCGGCGAGCCATTCCAGAGTGGCAGCCGCACTGAGATTCTTGCCGGCGGCCTCAGAGAGGGTCATCTCCAGATGGTGGCTCATGACCGTCAGATTCAGATCGAGGAGTTTCTGTTCCAGGGGTATCATCGGATTCCTTTTCAGATTCAAGAATGAAAGCGTCATAAGCCAACAGCGATAGTGGGTCGGTGACGAGTTCGTTCAACCGCGGATCGCGGAGGCGAAGCGGTGGCTGTTCGCGGCGCGGACACTGCTGCTGCCGCAGAATGTTGGCGACGTAATCGGCGCCGAAAGCGCGCGCGGTGGCGGCCTTTTCGATGGCGCTGGCCACGGCGTCCGGACCGTACTGGCGAATGAGTTCGAGCAGTTCGGTGATCTGGCGCGACAGGGAGCGATCGCTATCGGCGATGTCGCGGAGATAGGCTTCCAGCGCCGCTTTCGAACAGAGTCCGTCGAGAAAAGAGAACAGCCGGTCTTGGGCGCGCGACCGCTTGGCGGCGGGCCGGAACTCGGCCAGTTCGGCGTCGAATCGTTCGGCTCCAAAGGTCTGGCCCCGGCGCCACGAACGCGCATAGCTGACGATCTCGGTCACCCGATCGTAGATGGTGACCGAACTGGAGTCGGCCTTCAGGGTGAGACGGCGGCCGGCGAAGCGATGCGGCACGCAGTAGCGATTGCCGTCGAACTGCAAGCGCATGTCTTTGTGGACCAGGGCCTCGACGGTGTCGCGATAATCCGGAGTGATGGCCGGCAAACAGCGGAGGGCATCGGGTTGGAAACGATCGATGGGACGCTCTCGCGTTTCGCTGTGCAAGCGCCGGTTGGCGATCTGATCGAGCCACTCACGCCCCTGGCGGTTCACGTCGTGGAGGTCGAGAAAATCGCGTAGCGGCCAGAAGTTCTGCCGGACGTAACCGATGCCGCCACGTTCCACTTTTCCCTTCTCCCATCCACTCGCTGGATTGCAGGCGCGCGGGTAAAAGTTGAACTCACGAGCAAAGGCCAGGAAGCGCGGGTTGAAGCGAACTAATCGTCCATCATGTTCGGCGACGGCGGTGGCCAGGTTGTCATACCAGAGCTCACGGGCAATACCGTTCAGCTTCTGAAAGGCGTGAATGTGACATCGCACAAAGGTCTCGAAACTTTGACTGTGCGTGAACTCCAGATACTGCATCCGGCTGTGCCCGTCAACCAGGGCGAAGGCGTATAACTTCCGCTGATCGCCTTGGTAGTGGAGCGATTCGAAGTGACCCCAGTCGACCTCGAAGCGTTCACCCGGCTTTGGCTCCATACGCACGAATGCTCGTTGCGGCTTCAACTGGGGGCGCACTTCATGCACGTAGTGACGCAGAATGCTACCACCACCGGTGTAGCCCAGCGGGCGGAGGCGCTGTCCGATCACGGCGGCGCTGGCGGAAGGATCCTTTTCCAGCAGTTCGGCGATGGTGGCTTTGTACGCGTCGAGCTTGCTGGACCGGGGTCGTCCCGCGGGCGTTTGGGCCGGCATGTCCAGATACTTCTTGATCGTCTCCCAGCCCATGTGCAACTGGCGTTCGATCTTGCGGATCGGCCAGTGATCGGACCAGTACAGGCGATGCAGGTCGTTGATCTGTTCGGTCGTAAGCATGGGCTCGAATCCCATTTATACGCGCAGCGCGTCGTCGAAACCAGAGCGTTGTTCTTTACAAGATCCCGCCGGCGAGGAGATAACTCGTTGAAATATCATGACTTCGGAGAAAGCGACGTTGTTCTTTACAAGATCGGCCGCATCCGGTCCCACCAGCCAAACCTCTGCCGCGGAAAGCTTTAGGTCCACAGCTGCGTTGTTCTTTACAAGCGTGGTGACGCGGCGCTGCCGATGGAGTTGCCGTTGTCGTTGTCGGTTGCGGTCGGCGGCCTCGAGATGCGTGCGCCAGTAGGTCTTCTGATAATCGGCATGCTCGGCGCGCCACTGCTTCCGGCTGTCTTGGACCACCTGCGCATACACCGGGTCGGTTTGAATCTTCAGCCGGTGGTAATCGGCCCGGCGATGCCGCTGGCACTCCGGCTGGCTGCAAATGCGCTGCTGGAGCCGATACGGGGATGGATGAAAGCTTTGCCGGCAGTACGGACAGCAGCGGGACTCGGTCAATGCGTCTCCTCAGAAATCGAAAAGGATTCCAACCTCTGAGCAGACCAGACAACGCCGTGTGAAAGGGAAAGATTTAGAAACTACTGTAGAGTACCTACCGCGTCTCCGCCCAGGTTGCCGCCACCGCGGATCGGCAAAACCGGCAAAATTGCGGGTGTTTTATCCCGGCACTGACACAGGGCCGCGAAAAACGGTAGAATCGGCAGGATATGAACACAAAGGCGGTTGCATTGGGGGCTGTGCTGGTGATCGCGGCGGCTGGGCAAAAACCGGATGACGGCCGCACGGTGGGACTGGGGCCTTGAGGCGCAAATTCTTGCGTTGGGGCGGAACCCGCCCCGTGTTTCCTCGGTGCGGCGGGCTTGCTTCTTCGGTATCGGGGCGGGAGCCGCCCCGCGGGTTAAAGTTAAAGCGTGCTTTACGTCCCCGAATAGCTGCTTGATCGCGTCGGCGAGAGAGCAGCGCCGGACAGGACCGTGGGAGGCGACGGGCCGTGGGCTGCCTTCGTTGGTTTCGGACGTTTGAAGGCGGCGCAATAACGCAACCGCCGAAATCCGAAAACGGCCACGCCTTGCCAGGCAGTGTTGGGTTGTCGCAGTTTCATTGCGGGGGTCTGGTTCTCGCCGGGGGCTTCCGCGCGTCCCACGGATTCTCATCGTTCCAGGCGCCGCGCTCTCGTTGTCGCTGGGGTTGCGGTTGTTCTTTTTTCTTGCTGCCGCTGAATGGCGCGGCGGTAGTCTCGGTCTTCGATGTACCGCTGCCAGTCGATTTTCTCCTGCGCCGGCGAGGGATCGATGGAGGGTTGTGGGGCGGCCTCTTGTTCCTGCTAGGGCCGCTTCAGCGCACCCACTTGCGTGGGTACAGGAAAATGCCGGCCAGGGCGATTTCAAGCTTACCTCCAACCACGAAGCCTCTCATCGCAATCGACTGGGCGGCTGAAGGAGGGTGCACGGCTGGAGAGCGCGTCCACTTCTTCATCCGTCAGCAAGCCTTGCACCTGGGATCGATCAATTCCTGGCCGGTGCGGCGCTGGGTCGGGCGGCTACACGCGTAGGCCTGACGGCCTGCATGTTGACATCCTCGGCGGTCTGGAGAGCCGCTGTTCATGCGTTCGCGGATAAGCGCTTCGGTTTGGGGCGGTGAATTTCAATCGACGACTCTCCATTCAATTCTGCGTTTATACCCTTACCCGAAATCGAGCGCCCGAGCAAATTCCGGCGATCACGGGGGCTACCGCACGGCCCGAAAATTGAGGCATTTTCAAAAAGCTGCCTGATGCGTCCCGCCCCGGCGCACCCTTCCTGTACCATCATACTTGCTACTTTCATTCGCCTGAGGGAACGTTATTGTGCTGCCAGTACTTTAGTTAACTGTACGCGCTTGCCCCGATTTTGCTCAAACTGGACAGTTTTTCTTGGGCTACACTTGAGAATGAGCGCAGTTGTGCTCTGGAGCACAAATACGGCGGTTTCCTTCCCTATTTGTACCCCGTTGAAAATGCGGAAAGTGTTGTCGACCAGCAACCAGAGCGACGCTGCGCAAGGTCTTAGGCCATCACCGGGGGCGGGCCCTTGGCGTTATGTCAATTAGCAAACAGCTTGCCGAGCCAATCAATCTGCTCCAGCAGATTACGCGGAATTCATACCGCGTTCTGGGCTTGCCATCAGACGCATCTTGGCAGACTGTCTCAAAGCGTGCGGCGGACCTGGAACGCGCAGCGAAGGTTGGCATTTTGCGACCGTCATTGTGGAACCTGGAGTGGTACGGTCCACTTCAACAGGACCAGGGCTCTATTAGGGACGCCTTAGCCAGGCTGACCAACCCTGAACAACGACTGCGCGAAAGGTTTTTCTGGATCACACAATCTGAGCAGTTTCTGGCCGGTCTTTCGCCCGCGAACTTCGATGACTCCATTTCTGCTCTCAAATCCTCTCTCTTTCCGGCAGATCGGCACGATGCCGCCGTGCTGGTACTTCTGTCGTGCTTCTCGACCGACACTGATCAACACGACAGCAAGCGTTGGACGACCACAATTCAGATGTGGGTCGAGAGCATCGCATCTGAGGACTTCTGGAGCGCCTTCGTTGAAGTGGAAGAAGCTGGACAATTCGAACCAGCCGCATCTTTTGAAGAATTCGAGCTCGTAAGAGCACACTCGCTTGAAGCGATCGTCAGCCCAATTGGTGAACTTGCACGTGATGCAGCCTCGGAAGGTGAATTTCAAAGATGTCGAAGGGCGCTGGAAATTCTTCGAGCCACGCCGTTGCCACCCGAGATCGTTTCCGAAAGTGAAGAGAGCGTCCTCGGTCCTTACGAGGACGCTCTGGTCCGACTCGCGACAGAAATAACCAAGAACTGTTGGCAAGATATTCGCAAAACTCGAGAGAGTGCGGAGTGGAACAAAACACCATGTTCGAGCGCAATGGACCGATGGATGGAGGAACTAGCACCTAGGTATCGGGACTTTATTTCGATGGCTGGAGCACGCAGCTCAGCCGCCCTACGTGTCCAGCAGGAATATGCCGCCTTCCTGCATAGCCTTAGCAACGCGCTTACGTGGGCTAATCAATGGAGCGATGCCGAGGCACTCTTGCGCGAGGCGCTCTGCTTGTTGTCCGCCGACGGCGCGAAACGAGAACAAATCGAAGCCTTGCTGGCGCGCGCGCGTCGGGAGAGCGAAGTAATTGCAGTTGCTGAGAGGGAAAAAGAACGGGAGCGACAGAAGGAAGGCGAACTAGAAAACTTCGCCCGCCTGTGCAAGCGTATTGAGAGTGAAATCACTCGCCAACTCCTCGCAAGCAAGCCTCTGTTGGACGCGATCAAGCTGTGTGAGCACGGCCTGCATCGCTACGATCGGGAGGTATCTCCTTGGTTACCGCTGATATGCGCAGCAGATTCAGATGCTGGTTCTCGCGTCGTCCGCACAAAAACAGCCGCAGCAAAATGTCTCTTTGTGATAGCCGAAGCTTTCCAGTACTGCAATAATTCGAGGAGAGCCTCTGACGTATTGGCTTCGGCAGCCGATCTTGCTCCTCAGGGTTCACAGATCGCCTTAGAAATCGCTACTCGACGCCGTTCCACCTCTGCTGAATCCGGCGTGCAAGACCGTGCCCGTAGCGGACAAGACCCCGCTCGCAAACCGCCGCCGCAGCCCGAGATCGAAAGTTTTAAGCGCCTGTGCATAGAGATCTGCCCGGATAGATCGGGACTCGCAGGCAAGCCCTGGCGCGATGCAATGGACCTCTGCGAGAGCGCCTACGAGCGATATAACGACGCCGCTCTGCCACGGCTCTCGATACTGAGTGCACACGAGGCAGGAACCAGCCCCAGAGTATTGGAAGCCAAAGCTGCCGCAGCAGGGTGTCTCCTTGCCATAGCCGAAGCGTTCCGATTCTGCCACGACTGCGGGAAGGCATCCGACTTGATGGCGACAGCAGCCGACCTTGCGCCCGAAGGCTCGCAGACTGCAAGAGAAATCAGGCTGCAGCGCGCAGTACTCGCCACCGAGATCGCCCGGCAGCCGCTGCGCGATGCAGCGCGTGACCTGGAGTGCAGGACGAGTGTCGCCGGTCGATTCTTGCAGCAAACTAATAGAGCACTAGTTCGTATAGGTCTAAAAACTGTAGACGGATTTGTTCACCTCTGCGATTCGATCATGATGAAGTACTCGCAGCAGTTTCAAAACGAAAGGGCTGGCTCCACTAACCTCGATGGTAACCTCCTGGCACTTCGGGCAGCGCATGAGGCGTACAAACGTCAGGTGTCTCCCTGGCTCGCGGCTATCGTTGAAAGCTATCATGGCGACATACCTGCGCGGGCGGGTAACGCTGCGGCGAGGTGCCTAATTTGTCTGGCGGGCGGATTCACATGGGTACAGGAGTTGGAAACCGCAGACGCCCTGGCACTTCAGGCGCTCCCACTTGTTGCGGACGCAAGGCTAGAGGCACAGGTAAAGAATCGCCTAGTTAACATCGCGGCCGAAAAACGGAGATCAGTGCCGCGGCCGACGCGGGGCGATCACAAACCGGCCACAGGACGATCAGGAGCACCTGGGCGCCGAACTGCTCCCAGTAGGAGCGCCAACACGGGTAGTTTGCGATCTGAGGGCATTGAGAACTCACGGATTGACAGGAATCGGCTGCGCAACCCGGCAGCGATTCTGCTCGGGGGCATGGCAGTCGTAATCGCCATCCCTATAGTCATCGATATAGTCAACAGGCCAGCTTGGCAGCCGTGTGTCGGTTGCCGGAATGTCAGCCAGCGGACTTATCCAGTCGGCAGTGAGGTGCTTGGTCAGCACCAGGCGGGCAAACAACCAGTTCCACATGACCAAAGTGTTGAACGGTTCATGGCTGGGCAGCGTGCGGGTAGTCAGAATGCCGTATCTACAGATCAACAGAGCCGCGGCAGCGGCTGGGCTGTGGTCCCTGAGACGCGAGCTTCCCGGCTAGGCCTCGTGCCCGTCGTATCATTGCTTAATGGGACTGAACTGATTGCGCCGCCAGCAGGCCAGTGGATCGGCGAACTCAAAATTAGCAACAACGGCGGCGACGACGCGCTGGTTAAGCTCAAGACTGCAATCGACCCTAGAAAATCGGTACGGTCAGTTTACCTTCGAGCACGCAATGAGGTGACCCTTGACAGGATTCAGCCACAGGAATACATCGTCCAATTTGTGACGGGGCAGGATTTCGATGCAGATAATGGTACCTTCCGCGCAAATGCCGCATTTTCGCAATTCGAGACTACACTATCCTATACAGAGGATGCCATTGACGAGCGGAGCACGCAGTTATCTATCCAGAAGATAACTCTTAGGGCCGACCCGAGCGGAAAAGTTAACGTAAAGACTATAACCGGTGCGGAATTCGCGGAGGGTCTAGCCGGCACAACGCGGAAGATAAGGTAAGCTTATGATGAATGTAGAAGGCATACGGGGTGAAGGTTCGAACCTACAGTGGAGCGGCGAAACGAACTGCCTTGTGGGCGTGCCGTTGGTCGCGCTGGCCAGTATTGCGATTGAATGCTGGCGTGTTACATGCTGGGCATTTGAAAGTGGCCATGACCGGGACAGGATTGTCGCAAGGCAGACCTCCCGCGAATTGAATTCACTACTAGATGGGCTCGGCTTCGAGATACGCGATTTGACTGGACAGCCTTATGATCCGGGCCTGGCAGTTGACGTAGTCGACGCGCAGGACGGCGGGGATTCTGCTGCAGGATCGGCGAAGATCGTTGAGACCATCGTCCCGATTGTTCTCTGGCGTGGGCGAGTAGTGAAAGCGGGTCAGGTAGTGATCAGCCGTGAGGGAGGCGAGGGATGAGCGATTACAGATTCGGCATTGATCTGGGGACGACGAACTCGGCTGTCGCGCGGTCCAATGGCGTTGAAATTCGGTCATACCAGAACAATGATCAGATGAACGTGACGCCATCGGCTGTACGCATCCTCAAAAGCGGTCGGCTGTTTGTGGGTCGGAAGGCTCACAACGCCGTTGTCGACGATCCGGAGAATGTCGCCACAGAATTCAAGCGTCTCATGGGCCAGAAGGTAAGCAAGAGTTTTCCAGCCTCGGGCCGAGTTATGTCCCCAGAGGGGTTATCAGCCGAGGTTCTTAAGAGTCTAAAGGAGGACGTGCGCCGTCAGACAGGTGAGGAGGTTCGCCAAGCTGTTATTACGGTCCCAGCAGCCTTCGTCACCCTACAATGCGAGGCTACCTCCCGCGCCGCAAACTTGGCCGGGATCGACGACACCTACCTCTTGCAAGAGCCAATTGCGGCATCGGTCGCGTACGGAGTTCAGCCGGGGGCTTGGGGGCAACACTGGCTGATCTTTGATCTGGGTGGGGGTACGTTGGATACGGCAGTCGTCTCCACTCGAAACGGCCGGCTCACGGTCCTGGAGCACAAAGGGGACAATTTCCTTGGCGGAAAGGACATGGACCGGTTGCTGGTCGAGCGGCTGTTGCTGCCGGCGCTTGAAGGTCAATTTGAATTACCAGACACCGGTTCTCATGAACGAGTTAGTCTCCTCAGAAGGCTGCTGACGCGAGCGGAAGAGGCGAAGATCGATCTCAGCAGCAGCGAGCAAGTCGTCGTCACGATTGTGGACGTCGGAACCGACCGGTGCGGCAAGCAGATTGAGGCCGAAATTCTATTGCGCAGAGCCGATCTTGAACGGGTGATCGACCCGCTCGTTCGGGCTTGCCTGCAATTGGCTCGGGATGCCGTTTCCGGCGCCCGCGTATCGTGTTCCGATCTCGATCGGGTTTTGCTCGTCGGCGGCCCTACCCAAATTCCGTATGTGCGGGCCGCCTTGGCCGATTCACTCGGCGCGAAACTCGACTTTTCCATAGATCCGATGACGGTGGTGGCATGCGGGGCGGCCGTATTTGCCGCCAGCGTTGAATGGGCTAACTCGACGATTTCTGAAAGCCGCTCAGTCGGCGAGGCCAATCTGAAACTTGGATACCATAGGGTCAGTTCTGGATCTACAGCCCTCTGTCGCGGGTCGGCTGATATCCGCCGATGGTAGTGACGCAATCAGAATTGATGCGGATGGTGGCTTTTGGACGAGTGGTTGGATTCGCTCCGCAGACGGCGGCTTCGACACCCAGGTGCGGCTCGTCGAGGGCAAATTGACGCAATTTTGGCTTTACGCCAGGCGGCAGGACGGCGCGCTCGTTGATCTGAACCCGAACTCCTTCAGCATTCGGCATGGCTTGGTGCCGGCCTTGCCGCCGCTGCCCCACTCAATCGGGATCGAGATCGTGAAGTCCGGCGGTAAAGCCGAGTTGGATTGGATTTATCGAAAGGGTGAATCCTTGCCCTTGAAGCGAGAAGTTCGTTTTCGCGCTGCTCACGACCTCCGGCAGCCAGACGGCTCCCTCGCAATCAAGATTTGGGAGGGTGAGACTCAAGAGGACCCCGAGGCTAATTCATGGTCGGGAGCTCTGACGATCTCGGCCAGGCAAATCGCTCCGCTCGCTATTCAGCAGGGAACTGAGATTTGCCTGACGGTCGCGATTGATGAGTCGAGGCGCATCACCGTTGACGCCTTCGTGCCAAACTTACAAAGGACGTTCTCCGATGGCATCTATCTACCCGAGCGGGATCAGCAGACTCCGGATGCGCAATTTGAGGAGACGGTAGGCGCGATAGAACCTCTGGTTGAGAGGCTCGCTGCGGTGAGAAGGGCTGCGTCCGAGCGCGATGATTCTAGCGCCTCGCTCGCAGCGGACCGTCTAGCGGACAAACTGGAGGAGATATCGATGGTCGATGCGGCAGCTGGTTCTGACGATCCTGACTCGGCGAGCCGCTCCATGCAGGACGTGAAGAAGATCCGCATCGATCTTGCAAGGTTGGAACAGCAAACGGGAGTTGGTGAGCGCCTTACAACGGATGCCGAACAAGTGAAGCGGGCTGCCGGTCCGATCCGTGAGATCACGGAGAAATACGGAGCAGATTTGGACAAACGCCAACTCGGGATGCTGATTCGCGATCGTGAGCTTTCGGCAAGGCTGCGTAGATAGTCCCAGTTGGCAACTCATCCGAGCTTTTCGGCAATGCTTTCGTCTTTTGTTTGTCTCCTGTAAGGATCGGGAAACGACGAAAG